>Ga0153915_10000366_pt1 | contig 41208 bp, 35 predicted proteins | sample Opewatmetagenome_2_FD_107003 | JGI IMG/M metagenome (GOLD analysis project Ga0153915, IMG submission 107003) | Freshwater wetland microbial communities from Ohio, USA - Open water 3 Core 3 Depth 3 metaG | ecosystem: Environmental > Aquatic > Freshwater > Wetlands | place: USA: Ohio, Lake Erie...
AAGATTTTAAGTGATAAATACAGGAATAGACGCAAGAGATTTGGATTGCGCCTGAATTTAATTGCTGGGATTTATAATCGGGATAATGTGGGCAAATGAAATGGGTTACGCAAGAGGTCTAATATTTACGACTGCGTAAAGATGATCCAAGAGATAAGGTTTTGTTTCTTTCTACGAATGAGACAAAGACAGGAAAAGCAATAGATCCCCAAATATATTCAGGTGATCTGCAAACGTTTAATCAAGAAACCGATCTAAAATACAAACATCTCAGAGGATACCAAGATGTTTGCCATGAAATTAATAGCGCTTCGAAAATAGGAAAAATTAGAGATATTTATATCCAGGGGAACAGAGATTTATTGCTTCTAGATGCAGAAAATCATGGCCATGAAGTGCCTGATAAAAACAAGCCATTTTCAGAATGTTATTCTGATTTCTATTCTTCAAAAAAAGCAAAACAAACTTGGATTAAGTGAACATGTTTTGAAACAACCAAAACTTTATGACGATAATTTTACTTAAAACAACTGCTATCTGAGAAAAAACATGACAATTGAATTGAGATTGATTCGCAATCCATATCAAGATACCGAAGCAAGAGCACGAAAACCTCTCGAAACAAATGCCGTTCCTTGCTCAGCCTCAAAAAGAACGGATCAAAAAATTTCACAGCTTTCCAAGAATGTATTCACAGATCGCCCCGCACGACCGCAAATAGACGTTCTTTGCCCAGCCTCAAAAAGATCAGACAAAAAAACTCCGCAACAGCTTACTAAGATGCCGGGACATCCTGCATGGCTGCAAGCAAATGGATATCAATTTCTTACTTGGCGTAAAATAGCGATTTTTGCTGTTCCCATAATCATAGCGCTAGGCAGTGCTTTTCTGCTTTACCACAAAATACCTGGCAATCCAGTACTGCCTTGCATCGATCCTACAAAGCAAGATCCAGATCTTATTGATCCAAAATATTGTGCAACTTTACAAGAATCGTGGGATCGTTTCAAAAGTGCAGTAGTGCCCTGCCACCAAAATCCGCCTCAAGATCTTATTTGTTTTGATGAAATTCGACCTGCAATAAATAAATTCGCTTCGCATTGCAATATTGATGCAACTTTCATAGAACAAGAAGTTGAGAGTAATGCACAACACGCACGGCCACTAAGTCCCGACAAACAGTTCACCTCTGAAGAAAAACAATACATTTACAAAAACATATTTAACGATTTATTAAGGTTTTTACACAATCCAAATTGTTATGTAAAGAATTGTTGCGATTTGGATAAAAACCAGCTGCATCCTAATGAACAACAAGCAATTGATGCGGTCAACAGTAACCGTTGGATCTCTCCTTCATTTAAGGAAAGCCAAGAATATCTACGCCTTCGTGCAGACGATCCAAGGGATAAGGTTTTATTTCTTTCTACGAATGAGACAAAGACAAGAAGAGCGAAAGATCCCCAAGTACATTCAAATAATTTACAGACGTTCAATCAACAATTCGATCTGAAATTTAAAGCTCTTAGAGGATACCAAGATATTTGCCACGAAATCAACAGCGCTTCGAACATAGGAAAAATTAGAGATATTTATATCCAAGGAAATAGTGGTTTCATGCTCTTGGATGCAGAAAATCATGGACAGAAAGTGCCTGATAAAAACAAGCCCTTTTCAGAATGTTATTCTGATGTCTATTCTTCAGAAAAAGTCAATCCAACTTGGATTAAGTGAATACGTTTTAACTCTATCATGTCTTATTAAAAAATACGAAACAAAAAGAATGAACAATTATGACAATAAGATCAGAAATCAATGATTTAACAGCGAATATTCGCATTGCAGCAAAAACTTATACCGGCAATGACAAGATAAGTCTTGATGGAGTTGTAACTACAATTACTGATCTTAACAAAAAAATTGATAAAACCATTAACGCTTATGCTAAAAATGAAATTAGTTTGAAAGGACGCGCTGAAATTGTTCAAAATCTTGTTGATGCATTAAATTTACTGAAAAACAAGGCGCAAAATCAAATTTACTACGCGTGTTCAGATTTGAATTTACTTTATCCTGATTTAACGAGACTTGGCAGGAGAGTTCCAAATGATGACTGTGGCAAAGATGAGATCATCTGTAATAAATCGACTTTGCACAGCATATTACAATCCATACAAAAAGCTGAACAGATAATCACAGCTGCCAAACAAAAACGCAGCAGCTTAGACAAAAAGATCCAACAAATAGATCAAACTAAAATAAATTTCACATTCGATCTGGATTCTCTACCAGAAGAAAAGATAACACAAAATACATATCGATCACTTAGAAATGTGAAATCAGATGAACAAATATTCATAAAAAAAACCGTTGATTCATCACCTTATACAGGATATTTATATCTCAAAAAGGATCTTGAAACTTTTTTAACTGCATATCAATCTAAACTTACTGAATGGCAGCATTCTGAGATTAGAAAATTGATTCTCCTTTTGGAAAATGGTTTTGAAATCGATAAAAAGATTTTCACCTCGTACCTATTCCCCCGAGGAGTGGGGGTTCCAAATGATGTGCTTGAGGCTAATATTGCTGATATTATGTACGAAATTGAGACTTCGATTGAAAAACTGGAAATAGGCCAAAGTTTTATCTTCCCAGGCGGACTTGATAACAATCGTTATATTCTTTATGAGATTCGACGATTTCGAAATGATAAATATCAATTTGCTATCATTAATACAAACTCTGAGGCAGAGTTTGGCCAAGATTTTTGGCAAAAAGTCAAACTTCAAACTGGATTTTCCAATCAGGCTAGAGTACCTATTTTTAACAATCTTCCGTTGAGTTCATTAACTGATCATCAATTTTTAGGAGATTTGCTTAGATTTCAAACTACAACAGGTATTCCAAACTTAATGGAAACAGTTTATAAAACGATTCTCAATCAACTAACCCAAAAATATCCGGGAGAGCAATCAGTGCGGGAGCTTCATGATGTGCAAGCTTGGGGGCCAACATCTTTTGATCCTATCTTAGCCTATGTAGAATATGCATTGCCACCTTCTCTTTATATTCCATTCCAATATGATATGATGCTAAGAGCACGTAAAGATTTAAACAAACTACTTCCGATTGGTAAGGAACAAAACATTTTTGACAAGGAAACATTAGATTTTATTGATAAAAAATCGTGCAAGACCATTTCTGAATGGCAACAAAAGTTTAAAAAACATTGTACACCCACAGAAGACCTTGCCATCGCCAAGCAAATAAATGATGCAAAAGTAACAAATCAAAAAGACTTTAAAGAATACTTGGAGAAATTGACTGGAGAATTTGAAAAATTAAATAATGCCCAGGAACTAATTCCAGAACAAGTACACTTGCGAGATCAAATGGCAAGCGACCTACTCGGATACGAGAAACTTTTTGAAAAAATCTCTCCCCAAGTCATAGCAACTTTGAAAAATCGAAGAGAAACTTTATTACCGCAAGAGCAGTCTTCATTTTTTTCATGGTTTTTTTATTCTAAAAATCGCGCTTGCCTTGCCAACCTGGACTTACAGCCCATATTAGAGTATTTGACGGATCGGTTTAGCGAGATATCTATGTGTGCGCCCTTGCTAAACGTTACAGCAAACCCTCTGCTATGTGAAGCGTTTCAAGGATGTAAAATGCTCGCTCCACCCGCCGTATAAAATTATGTTAAGATTCGATGTAAATATATTTTATTACAAGAAACAAAAAGAATAAACAATCATGACAATTAGATCTGAAATTAATGCTTTGACAGCAAACATTCGCATTGCAGAAAAAACTTATAACGGTGATGAAAAAATCAGTTTTGGTGGAATTACAACTACAATCACTGATCTCAACAAACAAATTGGTAAAATCATTAGCGCATATGATAAAAATGAAATTAGCTTAAAAGGACGTGTTGAAACTGTTCAAAACCTTGTTGATGCATTGAATTTACTAAGAAACAAGGCGCAAGATCAACTTTACTGCGCGCGTTCAGATTTGAATTTGACTAATCCTGGTTTAACAAGACTTGGCAGGATAGTTCCAACTGATGACTTTGGCAAAGAAGAGATCATCTGTAATATGTCGACTTTGCACAGCATATTACAATCCATACAAAGAGCTGAACAAATAATCACAGCTGCCAAACAAAAACGCAGTGAATTAGATAAAGAGATCGCACCAATTGATCAAAAAGCTATTAACTATAGATTATTCGATCTCGTCAATGTACCCAGAGAAAAGATAAGACAAAAAGCATTCCGAACACTAAGAAACGTTAAATCAAATGAACAACCATACATAAAACAAATTAGTAACACATTGCCTTTTACTGGATATTTATCTCTCAAAAAGGATTTTGAAACTTTTTTAGCTGCGCACCAATCCCTACTTACCGAACAGCAGCGTTCAGAGATAGAAAATTTGATTATCCTTTTGGAAAAAGGTTCTGAAATCGATAAAAAAATTTCCACCATATATTTACTCCCCCAAGAAGTAGGTGTTCCCAACGATGTGCTCGAGGCTAACATTGCTGATATTATTTACGAGATTGAGTCATCGATTGAAAAATTGAAAATAGGCCAAAGTTTTATCTTCCCAGGTGGACTTGATAACAATCGATATGTTCTTTATGAAGTTCGACGATTGCGAAATGATGAATATCAATTTGCTGTCATTAATACAAGCACTGAAGCTGAGTTCGGTCAAAATTTTTGGCAAAACGTCAAACTTCAAACTGGATTTTCCAATCAGGCTAGAGTGCCTATTTTTAACACTCTTCCGTTGAGCTCATTAACTGATGATAAATTTTTAAGAGATCTGATTCAATTTCGAACTAAAACAGATATTCCAAATTTAGCGAAATCAGTTTATAAAACGATTCTCGATCAATTAACCATAAAATACCCGGGTAAACAGTCAGTCCGCGAGCTTCACGATGTACAAGCTTGGGGACCAACATCTTTTGATCCCGTCTTAGCCTACGCAGAATATGCATTACAACCATCTTCTCTTCATATTCCATTCCAATTTGATATGATTCTAAGAGCACGTAAAGATTTAAACGATCTTCTTCCAATTGGTAAAAAACAAAGATTGTTTCTCGAGAGAACGTTAGATTTTATCGATAAAAAATCCTGCGAAACTATTGCTGAATGGAAACAAAAGTTTAAACATTATTGTACATCTGCAAAAGACCTTGCTATCGCCAAGCAAATAAATGGCGCAAAAATAACAAATCAAAAAGATTTTAAGGAATATTTAGATAAATTAATTGGAGAATTTGAAAGGTTAAATAATGTCATGGAACCAAATCCCGCAAAAGTACAATTTCGCGATCAAATGGCAAACGACCTACTTGAATATGAGAAGCTTTTTGAAAAAATCTCTCCCGAGATCATGGCAATTTTGAATAGTCGAAGAGAAACTTTACTTCCGCAAGAGCAGTCTCCAGGTTCCAAAACTCGTGCTTGGCTTGCCAACCTGGATTTACAGCCCGTATTAAATTATTTGACGGATCGGTTTAGCGAAATATCTTTGTGCGCACCCTTGCTGAATGTTACAGCAAATCCTCTGCGTGGAGCACTTCAAGGATGTAAAATGCTCACCTAAAGCGAGAAATTCCCGCCTCGTGATGTGTTTCTCGCCAAACAGCTAAAAGCCCATTTATTAAAAACACGCAGAGAGATTATTATTACTAACAAAACACAATCATTCCATAAATAAACTATTTATTACCAACAACAGCCAAGAAAAGGATGTTTTTGTGACAGTTAATTTGGCGGACAAAAAAACACGCATCGATTTCAGTTCACTACCAGCAGATGTCTCTCCTGTTTATTATGCTGTTACTCAACATGATAAAGAATTCTTGAACAAAGCGCTCGAAGCAGGGTTTCCGCTCTTTGAATCTGATGGTAAAAATGCTTTTGATTGTGCGATACAAACGCACCAATATGAAATGGCTGCAATCATCGCTCAGAAACTCTTTGGAGTTAATGCCAAACAGCTATTCGAGCGTTTGGATCCGGATACGGTCGTTAGCGGTCTAGTTAAGTTGGAAAAAGAAATCTATTTCTGGGAAGCCGTTGCCATGCAATTCAATCGAATGACTGCAGCGGCTCAAGCCGCTGCAGTCGGCAATATGGCTGTGTTGAAAACATTTAATCCGGAAGATCTTAAACGGACTGATCTCAATGGATTAACTCCCTTGCACTATGCATTGATCCACGGTCATAAAGATGCTGTAGAGTTTTTGAAAGGATATTCGGATAAAAATTTTGTAACAATAGGCGGCAATTCCTATCTGCATTTTGCGGCCATGCACGGCAATTGCGATCTCGTTCAGTCCATTTTATCCATGGGCATCGACATTAATGTTTTGAATAACAGGGGATCCTCGCCTCTTCATTATATGGCGGCTGCTTGTCCCTTGCCCGATCGGGTTTCTCCCCTTGTCAAACAAGGAGCCTTATTAAACATCAAAAATGCCTACGGTGCAACACCGCTAACTCTTTTGTATGCCAAAGCAGTTCAACGAACGCCGGCTCTCATGACATCCGGAGATCTGAAACTGGCTTTGGTTCAAAGCATCTGGTTAGGATTATCTCTACTGTCTGTCTGGCATGCTAAAAACAAGGAGGTTTTCGGAGAGAACACCATTCTTGCGCGAGTTGCCGGAATTGTTGCTTCTTCAGCTGTTTTTACAATCACTTCCTTCGTAAGGCAAATGCAAGTTTATAATCTTTCCTCTACGAAAAAAATGATTTTTAACCAATTCGTGAGTCCTACGAATTTTGTGTTCGAGCATTTGTCGTTTTTACCAGACGGAACTCCTACTTCTAACCCGCTTCTCCGTTGTTTGCGAAATTATTTTACGCCTTATGCAATCGGCAAAAATTCCTACGAAGGGTTAAAGCGATGCATGAATCAATTCAAATATCGACCGACGCCAGCACTCAAAGCTGCAGGTGTTCATTTATTCAATTTGAGCATAGGGTTGATCGATTTTGCTCAACACTATCGCGATCTCATATATCTTATGCGCATGTTTTGGCCAGACGATGGGCCTTGCGCTTTGCCAAAAGACCTGTCTTCTGCCAAATCGGAGCTGGAATTCGCAGCAAATCCTGGCTTTCGTCCTCTTGATTGTCCCGAACACGCCAAAGTACTTTTGGCAGGAAAAAATGGTAAATTCAGCGATAAACGATTTACACAGGAAGGCTGTAAATACGTTAACTCTTTATATCGCCCGAGGACGCTTCTTTTGCATCCAGATAAGAACCCACAAAATATCGATCTAGCTACCAAAGCAACTAATAACTTGGCAGCTGCTAAAGACAAATTTTGCAAAAACCCTACAAAACCAATACCCTTGAATACGCCGTAGATGTTGCATTGTTTGGTATCATTGCTTGCCTGATCCGTGTCAGGCAAGCGGCGCGATTCAAAGCAATGCTTGATTGAGACGAGCCAGAATCTCGCCTGAATCTTTTAGGCGCAACTTTTCAATCTCTTTTTGAATCAGAGGTAATTTGCCCGTCAAGGCTATACGCAATTCTTGTTTTGCCGCGCTGCCATCAGGAAGTTGGGTGATAAGACCCGCAATTTTATTGTAAATTGCCTGCAGCTCTTGTTTGCAATAATCGAGTTCCTCTTGAACATATTCGGCATTGGCTTGAAGCTTTTGGCGATGGGCAATAAAAGCGGCCCCTGTTTTATAAATTGCTGCGCAACCGGCCGGGATTGCAGCGCCCTGAGCCATTTGCCGCCACGTTATATCCGGCAACTGCACATCCTCGTAATATCTTTGCGCCAGAGCATATCCTCCGCATGGAATGGCCAATACCATGGCCGCTGCGCAGAACCTTTGAGCTCCCGATAAAAGACTGCCGCAATATCCGCTCAAACTTTCTATATACCCAAAGCCGGACGATCGTGCAGCCAGAACGCGTTCTCGAAGCGAACGAGGCACCGCAATATCCTGAATGCCATTTTGCGGATAAGCTGCCAGCATTCTTAAGTTCCTCTCTTCCGTCCCCTTTTCCAAAGAAAGATCGCAGGCCGTAATCTGCGCAAAATGGATCGCATCTTTTAATCGCTGCAATATCGATGAAATTTCATTTGGCGCTAGATGGAATTGCTCAAACTGTTTTTCAACAATCAAAAGCTTTTGCTCTAAAACATCTACGCTCTGCTTAAATTCAATTGCTTTAGCAACGTCTTCAACACGCGTCTCTTCTCGCAATTTTTTAGCGCAGTCATCGTAAACGAGTTGCAGCTGTCTGCAAATTTCTTGATGGCATTGATACGCTTCTTTCGCCCGCGCTTCTTCATATTTTTCATCGCGTTTTGATACCAATTTTGCTGCACGACAGGCGGCATCGCGCACAAGCATCGCGTAAAGCAATGACACCCTTTTCGCTTGCCAAACACTCAATGTCACAACACCAACAAGGGCGCATTTCACTGTAGGAGGGACCTGCTCGCTTGCAATCGCAACGCCAACCCCACCAATTGTGGCACCAGCAATTCCTATAGCTGCCGCTCCGCCGAGCATATAAACGCATCCTGATTTGAGCCATTTCTTAACACCATCTAAATAACCGGGTTGCAATTCGCGGATACGATCCAGACAATCGATAGCAACGCTTGTAGCTACCTGTTCTTTGCGACCAAACTCACTAACCCGCTCCAATTTATGGAGATTGACTGAAGCCTCGGTAGAAGACAACGTTTGATCCCCAACCCGGGAAGGAAATGTTAAGCTCATTTTGCCCATCCTTGAAAAGAATTTTAAAGATTTGTTAAAATTATAAACGAGATTATGATTTTAAGTCATTCTTTTTCAGGAATGAGTAATATAAATTCAATGAGTAATATAAATTCTTGGAATCCGATCATTGAAATGGCATAAGATTTCACGTGGATCGGTCTGCGCCGCCACAGCCATCTCGTATAATGAGATTTCTTGATTTTTCTGCTTTCCGATAAGCACAACTTCATCGCCCACATATGCTTCATTGTTGCCGATATCCACCATAAACTGATCCATGCAGACATTGCCGCAGATCTGATAACGTTTGCCGCCGATCAAAACATGCATCCGGTTTGAAAAATCGCGCCGGTATCCATCGCCGTATCCGACAGGGATTGTAACCACGCGCGTCTGTTCTTTTGTTCGATAAGTGTGGTTATAGCTGATCCCTTGATGAGGCCCAACGACCTTAAAATAAGAAATTTTTGCTTTGAGCGACAAAACAGGCTGTAAATCAGGCATTGCCTGTTGCGGAGAGAGTCCATAGCAAAGCATTCCTGGCCGCACCATATCTAGGTGCGATTCGGGATAAAACATCACCCCACCGGAATTGGCCAGATGCCAAATCAAAGACTTTCCCCGCTCCCCCATCCGTTCTTTGAGAGACAAGAAATCCTTGATCTGCTGCAGAGTTACAGGATTGTTTGGAGATTCCGACATGACAAAATGAGAATAGACTCCTTTCAGTTCGAAACAAGGAGCGCTCAACAGATAATCAATGAGAGCCAATGCGCTTTGGGGCCGCACTCCCGTCCGATGCATGCCAGTATCGATTTCGAGATGAACGGGACATCTGGCCTGCAATTGGGCCGCTTTCTGTGCAACGAGGGTTGCTTTATAGTGCGAGCTGATCGTAAATTCCAGGCGGTAGCGGATCAGATCTTCGATTTGATCCTCATGGATCGCGCCCAATACCAAAATCGGCAAATCAATCCCCGCTTGACGCAGAGCTACGGCTTCCTGCAGATGGGCAACGCCAAAATAATCAACGCCGGCATCGCATGCCGCTTTTGCAACTGGAATGAGGCCATGCCCATATGCATTTGCTTTTACGACGCAGCAAAGGCGGCTTTTGCCAACTCGGCGTCGGATGGCGATTAGATTATGCTGCAGCCTTTTCAGATCGATCTCAATCCAGGCAGGATGCGGGATATTAGACGTTATATTGTGAAGAGCTGACGTCTCCGCCATGCCCTGTCCAATTCGTGTGGAAAAATTGCCCCCTCGGCTTGTCGATGCGTTCATACGTATGTGCTCCAAAAAAGTCGCGCTGAGCCTGCAGAAGATTAGCGGGCAGTCTCTTTGCGCGATATCCATCGAAAAATGCTAGGCCGGCGCTCATGCAGCTCATTGGAATGCCCAGCTTGATGCCCTGCGCGACCACTTCCCTCCAAGAAAGATGACACCGCGTCAATTCACCAACAAAATATGGATCGATGATCAGATTCGACAAGGCGGGGTCTTTATCATACGCTTCTTTAATTTTGCCCAAAAACCGGCTGCGGATAATGCATCCTCCGCGCCACATGAGAGCGATCGAACCAAAATTCAGACTCCATCGATTCTCCTCAGACGCCTTGCGCATCAGCATAAAGCCTTGCGCATAGCTGACGATTTTCGACGCGTAGAGAGCATCGGCGATTTGTGGACATAGCTTTTGACTATCACCGGCAAAAGATTGATTCATATTTTGATAATGGTGGCTTGCTTCCACTCTTTCTTCTTTTAAAGCCGATAGGCATCTTGCAAACACCGCCTCGGAAATGAGCGTTGCCGGCATGCCCAAATCGAGCGCGCTCATCACCGTCCATTTGCCGGTTCCTTTCTGGCCCGCCGCATCGAGAATTTTTTCCAAAAGCGGCTGGCCGTCGCTATCCACCGTTCGGGCAATTTGCGAAGTAATTTCAATCAGATAGCTATTCAGCGCACCTTTGTTCCATTCGGCAAAATTCCTGGCAATTCCGGGATAATCGATCTTCAAACCGCGATGCATCAAATCAAACACTTCGCAAATCAGCTGCATGTCGCCATATTCGATTCCATTATGAACCATTTTCACATAATGGCCGGCTCCTCCATCGCCCACCCAATCACAGCAAATCGCGCCGTCTTCAGAGCGGGCAGCGATCGCTTGAAAAATCGGCTTCACATGCGGCCACGCTTCGCGGCTGCCCCCTGGCATGATCGACGGTCCATGGCGAGCCCCTTCTTCTCCGCCCGAGATACCAGCTCCAATAAAATGAATGCCTTTGGTATGCAGCATCTCGTAGCGTCGCTGTGATTCGACATAAAAACTATTTCCGCCATCGATAATGATGTCGCCCTTATCGAGATAGGGAAGCAGCTGATCGATGAATTCATCAACAGGGGCCCCTGCCTTGACCATCAAGAGGACGCGGCGGGGTTTTTTCAATAGCTGGATAAATTCTTTGAGATCGTGAGCGCCAATGATGGATTGGCCTTTGGCCGGCCCCTGTAAAAACTCATCGACTTTCGATACAGTACGATTGAAAACAGCGACGGTAAAACCGTGATCCGCCATATTTAACACAAGATTTTGCCCCATGACAGCGAGGCCGATTACTCCGATATCCGCTTTCATATCCACGCCTTTATAGCTCACATTCGTCATCCAGCATAAAGCGATTTTTCAGCAATGGCAAGAGACAATGTTCATTTTAATAACCTTGAGCTGAGTCCGTTGGTTGGATATAATGAGCCAATTCTTTTTGTCCTCGTAGCTCAGTGGATAGAGCGGTCGCCTCCTAAGCGACAGGTCGCAGGTTCAACTCCCGCCGAGGACGTTTCTCCGCCCCAAAAAAATTGATTCCTATTCGTTTATATTTAAAAAACTTGAAAAATCGGCAACCGCAGACTGTTCCGTATTAAAGCAATACGGACCAATTTGCGATCGTCGCTTATAGGGGATTTGGCCAAACCGAAAAAACCGATTTTTCAGGTTCTTTGGGTATAGAATTCCCCCCTCAATTTTAATATATAGAATTGAAAATTAATCAATAGTTAACATAAAATGTAATAAAAGCAAAAAAAAGGAGGAAACAATGACACAAGCATTAGTATCTCATCTAGTTCGATACGTAAGCAATTTAAAAAAGCCCGATACGCACTATGCGAAAACAGCCGCAGCATTTATCGCACGCCAGACAGCTCATGCCGGCTTAACAGCGCTTTCCAATGCCGCCAAAATACTCGCCTTCCTGCCATTACTCGATATCGACCGACCTTTCAACAAAGTAGATACAACAAACCTCCCGCAAGCAATATTTAAACTTGGAATGAAAACTTCTGGTAGGATTTTTTTTTCCTACAGCTGTACAAAACTCAGCGCGCTGATAGATAGAATCGACCAGAGATTTTAATTTTCTCACACATACTGTGCACCGTTTGATTTTGCAAGCGGTGTGTTCAGCTGTTAAGAGCTGACGAAACTTTATAGTAATGATCGATCCCTTCAACAATTCCTCGGGCTATCTTTTCAATATATCGAGGATCTTTTAGAAACGACCGTTCTTGGGCATTAGAAATAAATCCACCCTCAACCAAAATCGACGGCATTTGCGTTTCGCGAATAACTAGGAAATCAGTTTTTTTGACTCCACGCGAAACGGCTTGCGTCTGACGGACAACGCGGCTCAAAACAGATGCTGCCAATTTGCGGGATAACTTAGAGCGCCATTGGTTATCATCAGAATCGGAGAAAAACACTTCAACGCCTTGAGGAATCGGGTTGCGCGAGGAGTTGAAGTGAATGCTGACAAAGAGATTCCCATGAGAATGATTGGCGATATCGACGCGTTTCGAGAGAGGTACAAAAACATCTGTAGACCGTGTCATAACTACACGATACCCGAGCTGAGTGAGATATTTCTTGACCAGGCGCGCGGTCAATAAGTTGAACCTCTTTTCTTCGCAAAATGGATTGTGCGCGCCAAGATTATGGCCGCCATGGCCGGGATCGATGACGATGGTCGGAATAATCCCGATCTCTTTGACCGCGGAAGCAACTGCTGCAGTGCGTCTATCTTTTGCGGTGCCCGCATCAACAGAAAGCAAGGGCAGAAACAGAAGCGCCAGTTGAAAAAATAAAAAAAAGCCCCTTTTCATTGACGGCCCACAATAAAAATCAAGGATCTCATAATTGTGATCCTTTGGCAAGAGTCAATGATTCCAGCGCCACCAGGCGATCATCAAACGGAACGGAATGATGAGCAAATATCTGCTCTCGTTCATGTCCCTTGCCGGCAATGAGTATGATATCTTCCGGCTCAGCCATCCCGACAGCAAGCTCGATTGCCTTTCTTCGATCGATTTCTACGCGTACCGCTTGCGGACGAGAAAAACCTGACAAAATCTGACGACATATTTCTTCAGGATCTTCCTTGCGGGGATTGTCGGAAGTGACGATACATCTATCCGATCCTTTCTCCGCCGCTTTTGCCAATCCCAAACGGCGGCCGGGATCTTTATTTCCACCGGCGCCGAAAACGGTGATGATCTTTCCGCGCGCGATTTCGCGCAAGGTTTCTAAAGCATTATCCAACGCATCGCCGTTATGCGCATAGTCTACGAATATGTGGATATTTCGCGAATTCATCACTCGCTCCATTCGCCCAGGAACCGTCTGAAATTCTGCAAAAATCGAAGCCATCCGCTCTAATGGCTGACCGAGATGCAAGCCCAGAGAGACTGCGCCCAACACGTTATAGATATTGAAACGGCCAATGAGAGGTGTAAAAAAACGGCATGAACAATTCTGAAAAGAGACATGAAAGGCGCTTCCCAAAGGAGAAAATGAAATATCGTGCGCTCGCACATCGCATGCATCGCTAAGCCCAAATAGGATGCGTTTGGCTTTGCAGCCGCTCAAAATCGATTCGCTTGCCGCATCATCACCATTGGCAATCGCGCACAAATTGTTTTTAGAACTATTGTTTAAAAGCGTGAATACCCCCTTTTTGGCGGCTGCGTAATCTTCCATCGTATGATGATAATCGAGGTGATCGGGAGTCAATTTGGTAAACAAAGCGACATCCAAATTCGTTTGATCGATCCTTCCTTGAACGATGCCATGCGAAGACGCCTCCAATGCAACGGCTCTGCTTCCTGCGTCGACCATCTCCCGCATCAATTTATGGTTCGTCACAACATCGTGCGTCGTTAAATTGGAAAAAACGCGTTTATCTCCCACAATGGTCTCGATTGTTCCGATGATGCCGCATGGAAAACCGATGGAATCCAAGAGATGCTTGACGAGATAAGATGTCGTCGTCTTGCCTTTTGTTCCTGTAACAGCAAAAGTAAAGAGGCCCTGCGAAGGATGCTGATAAAAGCGGTCGGCAAGCTTGGCTTGCAACTCGCGGATATTGGGATCGACCAATTGCACAACCTTCCCCAGAAAGGGATTGTAAAATTCCGTCAATATCGCTACAGCACCGTTTCCGATTGCCTGGGAGATAAACTCATTGCCATCAAAATGATTGCCCCGCCTCGCGATGAATAATGAACCGGGAACAACGCGCCGCGAATCCGAATAGATGCCCGAAATCTCGATTTCCTTAGAGCCTTTCACATTAGCGATTTCCAAATCTTGAATCAGTTTTTTCAGTTTCATAGAACCGTTAATTATTCCATTGATCGTAGAGCTTTTTCAGTGCTTCCACTTCAGGGGCCCAATCTGCTTTCCGGCTGTCGCGCCGAGGGTCGCCTGGAGGATAGCCGTATGGATCGTCGGGCTCGTGGCCCAGATATTGCAACGAGCGCTCAGAAATCTGGCGGAAGATGGGTGCAGCGCATTCACCGCCGTGGTGATGCGCGCCGAATTCAGGGTCATCGAGCGATACGAGTAATACAAACCGAGGATTTTTTGCAGGAACGAATCCCAGAAATGATGCAACGTGATGTTTCTTGGAGTAAACGCCGTCGATCACTTTTTCAGCAGTCCCCGATTTACCCACCTCGGAATATCCCATCACATCCCCTTTTTTGGATGTTCCGCCCTCTTTAGTAACGTACTTCATGCCTTTGACGATACGCTCGCAAATCGCCGAATCCAGCACTTTTTTGGATGCGGGCATCAATGCACCGGTACGATCCACAATCGTTTCGATAGTTCCGTTTGCATGTTTGCGGACGATTTTTCGAACAATGTGCGGCTGCACGAGGCTTCCCCCATTGGCAATGGCGGCATAGGCGCGCACCATTTGTATACTATTGATCAAAATATTATGGCCAATTGCGAGAGAATATGGTGTTGGCACAGACCACTCGAGCTTGCCATTTGGGTGGAGCTTCCCCGGCGTAGGAAGAAGTCCCTGGTTTTCTGCAGGAAGCTCGATATTGGTTTTTTGCCCGAATCCAAATGTTTCTTCCAAAGCTTTGCGGTACCATTCATTCCCCATCGTGTCAACCAGCCGCTGAATCAACCGAGCCATATAAATGTTAGATGATTTTTGCAAAGCAAGATCCATGTTGAGGTAACGATGGACACGACCGTCCTTAAGCGGCGTTTTTCTTCCGGGAAACATGCCATTGGATGTTGCAATCTTTTCTTCTGGAGAAAATAGAGGTTTTTTCCCCTCCTTTTGCAATTCGGCGTTTGCTTTCAAGCAAAGCGCCACAGTGATGGCCTTGAAAATCGATCCCGGCTCGTAGCAATCGTTCACCGCCTTGACGCGGGTTAACTCCTGCAGCTTGGGATCGTTGAAATAATCAGCATAGCGCGCAGGATTAAATGAAGGCGCCTGGGCAAGAGCCAAAATTTCGCCATTATTGGGATCCATCATAACCGCCCAGCCTCCCTTTGCCTTGCTTTCCTGGACGCCCTTGGCTAGTTCAGCCTCGGCAATGGCTTGCAGATAATGGTTGATCGTAAGGTAAATGTCCGCCCCATTTTCCGGTTCTTCCGTAATTGTCCCGATATCAAGAGGATGCCTCGGAGAACGAGTAATTACGCGTTTACCCCTTTTACCTTTCAGATACGAATTGAACATCATTTCCAATCCGCCTGTGGGAAGGCTTTGAAACGTGTGAGGATCTTTTTCCTCTTGTACAGTATGAAGAACTGATCCCAAGAGCGTGCCGAATGGATAGGATCGCTGATAATCAGCTACAAAAAATAACGCGTTACGAACAATCTTTTCCCTGCGGGCAAATTCATTCCACCACCGCTGAATTTGATCGCGACGGTCATGATCGAGCCACATAGCGATCTTGCGGCAGCGGCTTTTTCGATCAAATTCCGACCGCATCTTTTTTTGCTGTTGAAGAACTCCTCCTTGAAAGGAAGAGTTCCTTACGCCGCTTCCCGCGTTATCAGATAGCTCGCCTTGACCCACCCATGAAGAGGTGGGATTGCGGCAAGCGGTGCGTTCAGCGCTGCCCCCAAGAATGCGAAACAGCTCATTGGCCATCTGGTTTTTGATTTCGCTTGGGATCGAATCGGGATCGATAAAGAGATGAAATTTTGGAACGTCGATTACAAATGGCTGCTCATCTTCTGCATGTCCGGGAATAATCGATGTATTGGAATAAAATGAACCGCGCATGAACGGTTCGACAACGACTGTTTGATGCTGGGAAAGAGCGATCTTAGTCCACTTCTTTCCTTCAACGATTTGTATCTGATAAAAACGAAAAACCAGCAAGGAAAAGAGAAAACCTAGAAAGACAGCGACCAAAACCAAACGTTTACGATCGCGGGAATCAACCGGTTGGGGAGGTATCGAAGACATTTACACCAGATTCTACCACAAGCCGGAAGAGGAGTCGGGGTCGGATTTCAAAGCGATTCCTTCCGGAAGGTTCAAAACCTCTTTCATCAAGGGATGCTTGAGATTGCTGAACTCAGGATGGTGCGCCAATTCAATCAGCCTTGTAGGGCTTCCGATCCGATCGATTTCGTATTGCAACCGGCAATTTTCCTCAGAGATCAATTTAATCTCTTTTTCCAATTGGGGCAAACGGATCTTCAAATGAGTCAATTCATTTTGCCGGTTCAAATACGAATACAAACACAATGACAGCACGCTTAAACAAAATCCTAGCCTAAGCAACAGTCCCCTGGGCATGACTCAACCTTCCTTGCCGCGCGCAGCTTGGCGCTCCGGCAACGTGGATTATTCCTAATTTCTTCTTCCGTCGGTCCGATGGGCTTTTTTGTCAAAATCTCTAAACAGCCCCTCGCCTCTTTTTTATTTTTTGCAGGATGCCTTTCATTGTCCCGCAAGCAATTCTTTGCAATTCGATCTTCCAGGCGATGAAATGAAATCGTCGCGATTTGTCCCATGGGGCAAAGCGCCAAAATCCCCTTTTCGATCGATTGCTTCAGCACATTCAACTCGTCGTTTACAGCTATGCGCAGCGCCTGAAATGTCAGCGTCGCCGGATGCAGATGCTTTTTGCCGCGCGCTACGGGTTTTATTATTTCAACGAGATCGTAAGTCGTCTCGATGGGACTGATCTTGCGCGCAGCAATGATCGCCCTTGCAATTGCACGCGCCCGAGGTTCTTCGCCATACTCTTGCAAGATTCGGACAAGATCTTCTTCTCTCCACCGGTTCACGATCTTTTTCGCCGTTAAATCAGCCGTCGCATCCATCCTCATATCGAGAGGACCGCTCATCTGAAAACTGAAGCCCCTTTCCTTGCGGTCAAGCTGCATGGAAGAAACTCCTGCATCAATCAACATACCGTCAATGCATTTCACCTGCGCTAAAGACAGCCAACGTTTGATTTCACTGCTCATGCCGTGAAAAAAAAGGACTTTGCCTTCCCATTTTTTAAGTACGTTCGCCGCGATTTCTAAAGCATCGGCATCGCGATCGCACCCAATATAAATTTCGATTTCCGGATGCGCTTGAAGCAAGTGGCTCGCATGCCCGCCGGCTCCCAGCGTCCCATCAAAAAAGAATCGTATTTTTCTGTTGTGAAAAATCGCCAGCACCTCATTTAAAAGTACCGGCTTATGCAGCGTTGTCATGGAGAAACGGGGCTTTGATCGACCAAAAGCGCAAAAGCCTCTTCAGCCATTTGAGCCAAATTCTGATCGGAATTTTTATTCTCAAGCAGATTGCGCAGATTCTGATCGTAAACTTCTTTAGGCCACAGCTCAATCTTATCCATCACGCCGGCAACAACGATTTCCTTTTTGATATTCATTGCATTTTTTAAGTGGGGAGGGATCGCCAAACGGCCGATTTTATCGCACTGGGTTTCATGCAAGGTCGAAAAGAAGAGCGTGAAGAATTTCTGATATTGGGCTAGATGCTGCTTTTCGCGGAATTTTTCAACAATCGACTGGATAGTGCCGCGGCGGTAAATGGCTAAACATCCACCCAAACCAAGTCCCAAAACGAATTCGCATTTGCCGTCTTCGACGAGACCGTAGCGCATATTATGAGGCAAAACAAAACGGCCCTTCTCATCGAGTTTTGCAACTGAAGAACCGCTAAAGAAAAAGGCTCCCATAATCCATTTTCCACTTTCTTCCACAGACTAACAAAATAATCGCGCAATTGGCAATACGTTTGTCGACAATATTTTTTCGTTACGCACGTAACCGCATCATATCCAACTTTCTAAGCTCCCAAAAAATTATGGTGGAAAATTGTGGGAAATCTGTTCACAACTCACCAACCAAACTTAATTCAGCAATCACAACAACCTCATTCTCAAAATCATAGAAATAGCGTTTTCAATGTTCAAAACCGCAAATCACTAGAAAAGGGGAAATGTCGCTTTTCTTATCTTTTTTTCCATCCAGATCTCCGCGCCCACGAAATTATTAGCCCGGCATTCAAGCAGATGGCAAAGCCGCGGCAAGCGATTTGTCATCTGCTTGAATGCCGGGTTAATCATTTCGTGGGAATTGCTGGAAAATGTTTAAAGGATGATGATCCAATGGACAATATTGGGTATATCGAGAATGACTCGTTGATTTTTGCCACAGCCCGAAATTATCCTGATTGCTAGAATGCGAAAAAAGAGGTAGTCCGCACTAGCGGGATTCAGCATTATATGTTAAGGATTACCTTAAAGGGGCATACATGAGCATTAAACCGCGCACGATCGATAATCTGGGAATTGAAGCATCCAAGCAATATGCAAAAGGACAACAAGAACTCGACCGCAGACTTATCGAGGAATCTCGGCTTTTCCCATCGAGAATCGAGGCGGGGCTATCTCCTTATGTTCCGGCGGAAGGAGAAGAAAGTTTCACCGTTTTTATTATTGGACGGGCAACTGTTTGGGCAGCATTCGCCCCTCCTGCAGGTTATGCAGCCAGGTCTTCTCGTTTATTCAGTTATATAATGATACCATCGCTTGGCGGATCAGAAAGACTGCAGGCGCTCGCCGATAAATTGGAAAATCTGGAAAAAACGGTTCCTCAAAACCGGCTCGAACAGCATCAATATAATACGTTACGCTCCTTTATCAAACATCTGATTGATTCAAGCCGTACGTTTGAACTCATCAAATCGCGATGCAACCAATATCAACGGGGGTAGGCAATGGATTGGCTGGAAATTCTCGGCTGGGATCAAGAAGAAATCGACGATTTACGCTCAGCAGGCTACTCGTATATCCAACAGGGCGTCTATGATGTCGCCATGAAATATTACGAAGCGCTGACAATCTTGACGCCGTCGAACAGCTTTGACACGGGAACGATGGGAGCCCTTTTCCTGCAAATGGGCAACGGCCTGCAAGCTCTCGATTATATTGACCGCTCATTGAAGATCGAACCGGAAAACCCCGAAGTCAGGCTCAATCGCGCCAAAGCGCTTTTTATGCTCGGCTACCGCAGACAAGGTCTTTTACAGGCGATGGAACTGGAAAAATGCGAAGACGAACACATCGCGTCTCAGGCAGCCGCCCTTGTCCTCGCATATAAATGATGAGCTTTGTATTAACTTCCGATACGAATCAACTTGCGATCGGCGATTTGAGCGAGCTTTCACGCAGCTCAAAATCCAAGTTTCAGGCCGCGCGTGGTATATTTGCTGGGATTGGTATAAAATCCGAGGCTTTGAACGCATCGCTTGCCGCAATCCCGGCCCCTTCAGGGAAAGCAGCTCCTTACAGCTGCTTCGGTTCCTTGAGCGGCGGAAGAATCTCCTCCTTTCAGGGAGGAGTTTTTCAATCAATCCCTTTGGGGTGCTTTTGAACAGGAAAGGGTATAGATAAAAACAGTGTAATTTATCGTTACCGCTTGCCCCGATCATTCAGTCTTGCTATTTTGATCTAAAAACTCTTTTTGCTCCTTGTGATGCTATGTTGGATTGTGAAGTAAAAAACGGATGGCTGCAATTTGTCGAATTCATTCAGAGCCGCTGCTCGCGGACTGAATTTGAAAACTGGATCGCGCCGATTCAATTGATATCGAGCAATCCCGATGAAATCGTTCTCGAAGTGCCAAACATCTTCGTTCAGGAATATTTGCTCAATAATTACAAAGAATTTTTGCGGGAATTCATTCCCTTGCGCTCCAATAAAGAGCTGGCCCTGGAATTTAAAATAGCGCCCCCGAAAAAAGTAACAGCCGCTCTTCCTAAACCTATAGAAGAAGCGCCTGCTGTCGAAAATAGCGGATACGAACTTAAGCTGAATCCCACATATCGCTTTGAAAGTTTTATCGAAGGTCCGTCGAATCAATTCGTTAAATCTGCTGCGCTTGGCGTTGCCGCGCGACCTGGGAAAAGCTACAATCCCCTATTTATCCACGGTGGCGTCGGCTTGGGGAAAACCCACCTTTTGCATGCGATCGGCCATTCTATCCATGAAGAGCAGAAAAAATTAAAAATCCAGGCAATCACAACCGAAGCTTTCATTAACGATATCGTCGATTCGCTGCGCAACAAATCGATTGACCGGATGAAACGATTTTACCGCTCTCTCGATGTTTTACTTGTCGACGATATTCAATTTTTACAAAACCGGTTGAACTTCGAAGAAGAGTTTTGCAATACCTTCGAAATCCTCATCAATCAAAACAAGCAAATCGTCATCACAAGCGATAAGCCGCCATCGCAACTAAAACTCTCCGAGCGGATGATCGCCCGAATGGAATGGGGACTCGTGGCACATATGGATATTCCCGACCTGGAAACCCGTGTAGCCATCATCAAGAACAAAGCCGAGCTCAAAAGCCTGCAAATATCTAACGACGTCGCTTTTTTCATCGCAGAGCATATCTATCACAACGTCCGTCAATTGGAAGGCGCCATTAACCGTCTGTGCGCCCATGCCCGTTTCCAGGGGACAGAGTTATCCATCGAAGCTGCTGAGCGGATATTAAACGAGCTCGTCCAGCCCGTGCATCAGAAAAAGATCTCAGTGGAATCGATTTTTCAAAGCGTCGCGGCAGTTTATGAAGTGCGTATTTCCGATCTTAAAGGCGATTCCAGGCAAAAAAATATCGCATTCGCCCGCCAGGTAGCCATGTATTTAGCGAAGGAAATGATTGAAGACTCTTTGATCAAACTCGCAGCATCCTTTGGCGGCAAAACTCATTCCACCTTGCTTCACGCTTGGAAAAAAATCTCCGATCAACTGCAAAGCAATGAAGAATTGAGCCGGCAGCTGCAGATGATCCGGCGCAATATTGAAAAATAACAACTTCGCACACCGATTTTTCTGGTTCTCCATTTTTTAAGAACTCCTAATTGAACGCATCTTGCGCGTTCAATTTTTTATTTAAGTTGCTTAAATTCAGCACGTGCTTTCATAATTTGCGACATACCTTTATGGAGGTTATATGAAAACGAAACTCATGACTGTATTTCTTACTGCAGCTTCTGCGATTTTTGCTCAAGAGCAAATGCCAACGACTCGTGAATTGCCTCTCGAAGTTAAAAAGAGCCTGGTCGATTCACAATTTAATCGTTCCTGGTTCGGATACATGCGCCTTGGCGTATCGGACTCGCGTCCCAATGAAATGAAAAATGTTTTGCCCGGTTTGGGATTGGGATTCCGTTACGGACTTCCGGTCGGAGCATTGGATTTATCAGCATCCTACACAGGAAATGACGTCCGCGCCGATGGCACTTATTTCTATACTGTGCCCCGCCTCTCCTACCTGATGTATCTGTCTCCCAAAAAAGAGCAGAGCTTTTACGCTGGAGCAGGACTTGCTTACGGTGCATTGAAAAATACAGATGCAGCCACTTTCAACGGAATCATCCCGAGCGTTTCAGTAGGCTACGAGATGAACCGTTTGCAAAACTGGCGCAGCTTTATTCAGCTCGATGTTAGCCAGCCAGCTATTGCTACTGCGACCCAAAAGCCCTACATGGAAGTTGCTAAAGCATCGCTCGGTCCCGTTGCTGAATGCTCCGTTGGCTTTGGTTATTAATCTGTGATCTTTTGAGGGGCGGCAAAATTCGCCGTCCCTTTTTCTAATGTTGCCATCTCTCTTTTCTTTCGTACATGATCATAAATGCCCATCGCTTCGGCGATCATGGTTCCGGGATATTGGATATTTGAAGACATCAATATCGCATTTCCTTCTTTAGCCAACTGGCGGAATGCATCCACATACTTTTCAGCTACCTGCAGCGCTGCTGCATTTTCGCCGCCCTGCTGGTTTAGCGATTGGGCAATCCGGTCTAAGCCGCGTGCGGTTGCATGCGCCAATAGATCGATAGCTTGAGCTTCGCCTTGCGCTCGATTGATTCTCGCTACCTCAGCGGCCTCTGATTCCAAAACCGCACTCGTACGCATTCCTTCCGCCAGATTGATCTGCGCCTGTTTTTGCCCTTCCGATTCCAGGATTCGGGCTCGCTTTTGACGCTCCGCCGTCATCTGCAGCTCCATCGCTTTGCGCACTTCTTCCGGCATTTTAATATCCTTGATTTCATATCTCAGACAGCGGATGCCCCAATTAGATGCTGCTTCATTAATTGCCTCCACCAACTTTGCATTGAGCGATTCCCTTTCTTCAAATGTCTTGTCGAGCGCTATTTTTCCGATTTCGGAACGCATGGTCGTCTGAACAAGCTGAGTCACAGCATTGATAGGATCTTTGACTCCATAAGAAGCCAAGAAAGGATCAACGATTTGCAAATAGACGATCCCGTCAAGAATGACGCTGACATTATCTTGTGTAATGGCCGTCTGCTCGAACACATCGATCGCCTCTTCCTTCAATGAATGGCGATAAACCACTTTATCAATGCCGGGAATAATCCAATTCGGGCCTGACTCGAGAATCCGGTGGAACCTTCCGAGGCGCTGCACGACCACCGCGTGTTGATGCGGAGTAATCTGCATCCCCAAAATAAGAAAGAACAGAACACCTGTCAAAATCAGAATCAATAACAAAATAGCCATCATCATTCTCTTGTTTGTCAGCTCTTAATCATGCCCAAAAACAGAGAGAATGTAAATTTTTCCTGGAAATGCAGACCTTAATTCATCCAATGCATCTCGAAGATATTGAGGCGGGCTTGCAAAATCGAGCAGCAATATCGTCTGATTTTCCAAAAGATCTTCATTACTTCTCTGGAGTCGCCACTGAAAAGGCGCAACCCATGCTAATGAAAATTCATTTGTCAGGGGGCGATCGATCATCTTTGCCACCTCTTCTGCGATTTCATGAAAAATGCGCCAATGCTGCAGCGGACGGACAGGAATGATTCGATCAAAAAGAGGCCAATTCAAACGACCCCATAAGACTACAATGAGAGATGCAAGCGAGCGCCGCAAAGCGCCTTCATCTTCACGAATGACGATAGATTGCAGATGCCCCGCTATTTCCGATGGCTCGAAAAGATAGGCGCTAGGGCAAAAGAGAATCGGTGAATGCGCGCAGCGGCAGCACAAAACGCTTTTGCTCTCAAGCGGCGCGAAACAATGCCGGCAGCGCGAATCGATGTCGGACAATATCAACAGCTCAAAGCATTCGGAACAGAGCAATTGCCTGGATGGCATTGAGCAAAGGCGGCAAACGGGCGGAAAAAAAATATCGACCAAACCGCTGCAAGCTCTAATAACCGCAGAGCCCCAATAGTTTGCTTTTCTTTTGCAAGTGGAAAGAAGGACTTTCAATAGGCCCATCAATAGTCAGGAGAAAATTTTCAGTTATTTTAAAAAGAACGTATTGTTTCATCGTAACAAAAATATGGAGATTGCCATCGAGATCGATCGAAGGCGAGAGCCCCTCTTTGACCAGGAAAAACTTCGATCGTTTCCCTTCGCTATATGCATCTTCCAAATCGGAAAGCCAAAATCTGCCTTCTTTGAGTTCGAACTGGAATCGGCCCGTCACAGGAATCATCAGTTCCATATCGAGTCCAATGATGCGTCCAAAAAAGTCGGATGGCAAATCAAAAACAGTATGCTCCCGTTTGAACGAATTGACAAAGCTGAGCCGCCCTTTAGCCGTAAATGAGGCGCTGTCTTCAAGATTGCCTGCAAGATCAACCATTTCCATCTCGCGCACGACCAATGGCCCAACTCGTCCTGGATCGCATCCAGCTTTTTGCAGAAGAGATGGACGGAATTCCATCAATTTGAACAAGGGCATCGAAATCGTCCATCGATCATCCGATCCCTGATGAATTTTCAATTCATCAATGGTTAAGATTCCCGAAGAATCGCTCGCCTTCAATTCGAAAAGATGGACATGAGATGGATGGATTTCAACCTGCGTTAAAAGATTGCGGATTTGAAAACCAAAAAGCTCGCACTGCTTTCCGCTGAGCAATCCCCTAAATGAAAGATTGGATAAATCTTGGCAGTCATAGAAAAGACGCCCCTTCAATTCGAAACCTTTACCCATTTTCAGCTGGCGAAAAACTTTTCCAAGTCTTTGAGGGAGAATTTCCGATAAAGGATCAAATTGCAGGCGAGCGGAGCCAATCAGAGACCGATCATCTTCTGCATGAAACGACGCTTCGATGCCCCCGAATGTTCCTTCAATCGAACGGACGATTACGCCATGATTTGGTTCGACCTTCCATTCGATAGTCAATGGCTTGACCTCCGATGATTGGCGATCTTCATCTTCTAAAAAAATGCGACCCCAAAACAATGGTTCGAACTCCACGCTTGCGCCGATTTTTATACTGTGCCCTCCCTGAATCGCCGACATAACTGCCTGCATCTTCATTGAATCCCAGCTCAAACTAACGTTCTGTAGATGGCGTAGAGATCCCAGACATGGCACAAACCCTTCCCGCATTGAACAGGTCAAAGATGAAAAATCCGCCGAACAATCAATGTCTGCGACAAATTCTATATCATGCTGGTCATCCATTGCCTGTATTAGAAACCCCAAAGAATGCCGGCAAAGATTTTGGCGCATAGCCCCTATCGAAGCTGCGGACATTTTTATCTGGGCGTGATGAAACAGCCAACGTTGCCGCGGATTATCGAATTGCATTAAACCGATATGTGCATAGATTGGCAAGGCCGCATCAGACATACGCAACTGAAAATCAAGACCGTGAACAAACAATCCCCGATCATTGGAAAAATGAACCTGAAGGGCTGAACCGTTTTGGATTGAGCATGTACCGCAAGCGATATGAAAGGGCCTCAAATCAAAATCGGCACTGGTTTTCCATATACCATTCCACTCGGCCGACACACAGCCTTGCCCCTCGAGCATTCCTTGAGGACTCTGGCCAAAAAAAGAAAGGCCGAGATTTTGTAAATCGATTTTCAAATGATCGAATGAAAGCTCATATTTCGTAAAAGAACGGAGATAGCCGCCGATTTGAGCTTGCAGCTTGTCTTTCCAGGAAAAAAGCCCATTTTCGATTTTCCAGCCATTTTCGTCGCGATGCAATGAACAGCTTAAATCGATGGAATGGAATAAAAATCGATCAATTTCCCAGCGATCTTCTTGTTTGCGTACACGGATTTGCAGAGGGATCGTTTCGCCGTTCCAGCGCAAATCATCGCTTTGCAATTGCAGATATGCGCTTCCGGATTTGACATCGATTTCAAAAAAACTTGTTCCTTGAATAGGCACTCGCAGCAATGAACAGAACGAGTGATCGATTTGATCAAAAACAGACGCTGCCGCACGGATGCTATCCCAATTTAAATGATAAGACATTTTGAACGATTCAACCGACCCGTTCATTCCAAAACAACTTTCCTGGATTTGAATCGGAGAGTCGAGCAAATGGCTTTTAGCGGAATCAATCTCAACAATCAAATGATTGCCATCAACAATAGCCGATCCTGACAGGCGGCCCCAATCCCAGATCTCGTCGCCGGCCCGAAAATCAAATTCCCAAACATGATCGCATTTCTTAAGCTTGGTACTATATAAACCGAATTTTGCATTCCCAATAACAAGAGATGCCTGTAAATCCGAACATTCGATCAATCCCTCTTTTGAATCGGCAATGATACGGGCTGTTCCATCATGCAAAAGCCCCCACTGGATGGCAAAGACTCGAGCGTTTATGCTCCATTGCCACTCTGCAGGGCTTGATAAAAGATTGCCGCTCAAACTGAAATCATCGTTTCCGCAGAGAATGCGCCCCTTTACATATGACAAATAAGGTTCAAGCGGTCCTTCAAGCCGCTCTGCCACGAATGAGAAGGGAATATTATCTTCGAGAGCGAACAGAGCGTCGCCGGAAAACTCGAACTCATCCAACTTGCCTTTACCGACGCAAATTTTAAATAAATTACCGGTCAGTTCCAGCTGCCCTTCGAAAGCGATTTTTCGATCATAAAAAGAGCATTCGCAGCATGTTTTGACAGTCTGAAAAATCCACTGACGAGTCTTCTTTTCCCAAACTGCAGATACGCCCGTTTCAAAAGGCTCGCTTTGGCCCAGCTGATCGATGGCAAAAGTTACCCTTCCCTTTTTATACTTAAGCCGGGATCCGGCTCCATCAAGATGGAGTTCTCCATTCGCATAATTCAATGCCAAATCGACTACACCTTCGCAATCGATGGCAAAAATAGAGCGCAAAAATGCTGCATCGAGATGACGCGCATCAAGACAGGCGCGAGATAATTCATATCCATTCTTCCAGACAAAATTCGCATCCGCCTCAATTGATTGCGCATCGATAAGATGGCTGGCACGAATATTGATATCATTGAGCGACCCCGTTAGATTGCCTTTCGCTGCGAGGCCATTAATCGATCCAGAAAAGGCTCCTTCCATAATCGCATAATCGGCAGTCCGGCAGCGCCCTTCAAGAGCAGTAATATCTACATTTGCCCATCGAATATCTGCGTTAGAAAAAGCGATGGACGCATTTCCCGCATGATCGATCGATCCTTCGGCATTTTGACACTCTAACGACCATTCATCTCCATGAATAGCTGCATCCTCTATATGCAGCCGATCCAGCTTCCAGCTTTTGACGACACTTGAACATTCCTCCCAAACAATCGCGCCGCTAATCGTTCCCCGCTCAAACTGAAAAGGCAATGACGATGGCCATAAATCGGCGAAGAGATGAATTGCCGAAGAGTCGGCTTGCAGCAAATCCAATGAAAAGCGATTCCTCGCAGAATCCGGCTGCTCTGCACGTAAAAACAATCTGGAGTCATGCATGCAGAGAGTGCTTTCCAACCAATTCATTGACCGGCTTTTAGAAAACCCTTTTCCTTCCCAGGAAAAAGAAGGCCCGCTCATTTCCCATCGCAGGCCAATACCCGGATTATTGGAAAATATTCCATCAAAGCCATTGAGATGGATTTGTCCGCGGGAAAAAAATCCCTGGCGGATTTTAATTTTCATGCGATCGGGAAACGATAAAATCGTATCGAGCCAGTTCATCGAGTATTTATACTCCGCACCGTCAGCTTCCCCTTCCCACTCAATCGAAGCGGCGCCTCCTGAACATTGCAAGCCTTCCGACAAAAATCCAGCGCCGTCCCATCGCAGATGACCGCTGATGCTGCGGATTTTTTGCTGATCAAGCCTAACGAATAAGGGCCCGCTGATACGGCCGTGCATCTCCCATGGAATCAATCGGCCGGACATCCAGGAAATGGGCATCTCTTCAAATGAACAGTCGATGGCTCTTTCATATTCGCTGTGTATAAATTGGGCAGTCATAGAGCCTTGATTGGCAAAAAGCCGCATCCGGTCATTTTCCAAACTGAACTTGCCAACGAAAGGATCTCTCTGGCCATCTTTCCATTCGAAGGAGCCGTTTTTTACAGAAATGTTTAAATCCAGCCATTTCGATCGCCGCTCAATCAGGCGGCGGGCATGAGATGCAAGGCCGTCCAATACAGCGACATGTGGTTCATTCAAACAGACATAAACGCGAATGGGTTTTTGAAAGAGATCTGCGGAAACGCAAATTTGCTTGGCATGGACATGGAAAGACGCTTTCTTTTTTGAGCAACTCAAAAGCACTGCATCGTCGAGGACGATCTGCCCTTGCTGAAAACTCAACTTGCGAAAAGCGATCTGGGATTTAAGCTGCCAGCGGACAGTTCCTTGCAAGCCAATGGATAATATATCGCGCCAAAAAAAGAGACCGCACAATGCAATCAGAAAAAAAATCCAGATCCAGCGGCGCATCGTGAGTAGCTCTACATTCCAGCTGATTGAATATTACCATTTATGGTAACAAACACAAATGGGTATTAGATAAAGGCCTATTCCCGCTGTGAATTCTTCGAGGATACTCGTAAGCTCGATAAGGAAGGCAGTTTGCAATCGACAAAAAAAATCATCATTTCTATAGCCGTCACCTTTATTTTAGTGACCGTGGTCATTTACGGGATCGTTTTTTTCGTAAGAGCGAGAGAGAACCACACTCATCTGACTCTTTACGGAAATGTTGATATCCGTCAGGTTGACATCAGTTTCCGCGTCAGCGGAAAGGTCGACCAGCTCTATTTTGAGGAAGGAGACTTTGTCCGCCAGGGAACGCTGATGGCAATATTGGAAAAAACTCCCTACGATGATCAAGTGAGACAGGCTGCCGCTAATTTGGAAGCGGTCAAATCGAACCTGAAAAATGCAGAAATCCTTTTGAAACGACGTAAGGAACTCATCGTTGTTGGGGGCGTATCACAAGAAGACTTAGATAATGCGCAATCAAACCGCGATCAGCTTCAAGCGGATCTCTATGCCGCGGAAGCAACGCTTTCTGTTGCGCGGGACAATTTTGATTATATCAAAACATATTGTCCGACCGATGGAACCATATTATCGCGTATTCGCGAGCCTGGAACCGTCGTCAATCCCTCAGAGCCCGTTTATACCTTGTCGGTCGCATCTCCGGTCTGGATCCGCGCCTTCGTAGACGAACCACATCTCGGGCAAGTCTATTTCGGCATGGAAGCTGAAATCTATACTGATACAAAGGGCGGCCCGGTTTATACGGGCAAAGTAGGTTTCATTTCGCCAATGGCTGAGTTTACTCCTAAAACCGTACAAAGCACTGAATTGCGCACCGACCTGGTATACCGCTTGCGTATTTATGTCGACAATCCCGATCAAGGTTTGAAACAAGGAATGCCAGTAACAGTTAAATTGCATCTTAAACATTCAACCGAGAACCATGGTGGATGAAGCGGCGATTGTCGAGATTCAAAATATCTCCAAACAGTTTGCTCCCAAGCTGCCGCCGGCATTAAAAGACATCACAGCAAAGTTTCCCCGCGGCCAAATCGTTGGCATCGTCGGTCCCGATGGAGCGGGAAAAACAACTCTTATCCGCCTCATGGCAGGCCTTTTAACACCATCGGGCGGCAAAATCACTATTGCCGGTCTCGATTCAATTCGAGACTGCGAGAGCATCCGTCTCATGATGGGCTACATGCCCCAGAAATTCGGTCTTTACGAAGATCTGACCGTAATCGAAAACCTCAATCTCTTTGCCGATTTGCGCGGCGTCGCTGTCGAGGAGCGCAAGAAAACCTTTGAACTGCTCCTTAAGTTTACAAATCTTGCTCCATTTACCGAACGGCTGGCCCGTTATCTTTCCGGCGGAATGAAACAAAAACTAGGGCTTGCCTGCGCCTTGATCAAAAAGCCCGATCTACTCTTACTCGACGAACCGAGCGTGGGCGTCGACCCTATTTCCCGCCGTGAGCTATGGAAAATGGTGAGCGATCTTTTAGCCGAAGGCATCACCGTCTTCTGGAGCACAGTCTACCTGGATGAAGCTCAAAAATGCCATAGTATCATTCTTCTGAACGAAGGCCAGCTTCTCTATCACGGAAAGCCGCAGGAACTGACGCAAAAGATGAACGGCCGCGTCTTCAAAATCGTAAACATCGATGGCAACCGCCGCAAAACATTAAGCAACATATTAAAGCAGCCCAATGTGATCGATGGCATCATTCAAGGAGAAACGATCCGCATTGTATTGAAAGAAGGGCAATCTTCATTGGACAGTTATCAAATCGAGCCGATCGAGCCGCGGTTTGAAGACGCATTCATTGATATTCTAGGCGGCGGGCCTGGCGGCGAATCGAAACTGGCCGACCGCATGCCTCTGGTCGACAAAACGATCGAAACGCCCGTTGTTGCGGAAAGCCTGACAAAAAAATTTGGATCCTTCACCGCGGCGGATCAAATTACTTTTTCCGCGCAGCGTGGAGAAATATTCGGCCTCTTGGGTCCTAACGGCGCCGGAAAATCGACAACCTTCAAAATGCTCTGCGGATTGCTACATCCAACGCTAGGCAAGGCCGTAGTCAATCAACTCGATGTGCAAAAAACACCTACGGCTGCCCGCTCGCATCTTGGCTACATGGCGCAAAAGTTCTCGCTTTATGGAGATCTCAGCGTCCAGCAAAATCTGAGCTTTTTTTCGGGAATTTATAACCTCAGCGGCACTCAGCAAAAAGAAGCAATCGATGAATTAGTCGAAATTTTTTCGTTGCAACCTTTTTTAAACACATCTGCCGAATCGCTGCCGCTTGGATACAAGCAGCGGCTTTCGCTTTCTTGCGCAACGATGCATCGCCCTGAGATTTTATTTCTCGATGAACCGACATCAGGCGTCGATCCTTATATGCGGCGGGAGTTCTGGAATCACATTAACGGCCTTGTTCAAAAAGGAGTGACGGTTTTAGTAAGCACACACTTCATGGACGAAGCGGAATATTGCGACCGCATCGCGCTAATTTACCGCGGCAAGATCATTCGGCTCGATACACCTGATGCGTTAAAAAAAATCGCGCATTCCGAACAGAATCCGAATCCGACGCTGGAAGATGCTTTTATTCAATTAATTGAAGCGTATGACAAAGAACATGCGATCTGAGATCAGCTCCATTCATCGGTCTAGCCGTCTGAAAGCGTTGATCCGCAAGGAAACCTATCAGATCGTCCGCGATCCAAGCAGCATTTTGATTACAGTTCTTCTTCCTCTGATCCTGCTCTTTTTATACGGCTACGGAGTTTCGCTCGATCTGGATCATCTGCGTATCGGAGTGGTCATGGAAGATTCCGCCCCTGATGCGCAAAGTTTCGTCAAATCGCTAACCGATTCCCGCTATTTTGATGTAAAAATTGCGCGCGACCGCCGCGAATTGACCGACGACATCGTTCGCGGAAGCATCCGGGGAATGGTTGTGATCCCATCCTATTTTTCAGCATTCCGCGACCTGCCGCAAAAAATTGCCCCAATCCAGGTAATCGCCGATGGCAGTGAGCCGAATACGGCCAATTTCGTGCAAAACTATGTTCTGGGAGCCTACTGGGATTGGCTGGCCCAAGAGGCGATCAGCAACAATTTGACTGGTCTGCCGCGCATCGATGTTGAGTCGCGTTTCTGGTATAACGAAGAACTGGAAAGTCGTTATTTTCTTCTTTCCGGTTCTTTGGCCATCATCATGACCTTGATCGGCATGCTTCTGACCGCTCTCGTCGTGGCCAGAGAATGGGAGCGCGGGACGATGGAAACATTAATGTCGACGCCTGTTAAAATTACTGAGATTGTCTTTTCGAAACTGATCTCCAATTTTATTTTGGGAATGATCTCAATGGTAATATGCGTGGCCATTACTACGCTGCTGTTTGGAGTTCCTTTGCGGGGCTCGCTCTGTCTGCTCGTATTAGTCACAGCAGTTTTTTTGTTTACCGCTCTTGGCACTGGGCTGATGATTTCCACATTTGCTAAAAATCAGTTCGTAGCATCGCAAATCGTATCTGTTGTCGGATTTTTACCAGCTTTCATGCTTTCCGGCTTTCTTTTCGAAATCGCGAGCATGCCCTTGTTTATTCAAGTTTTAACCTACATTGTCCCCGCCCGCTACTTTGTCCAATGCCTCGAATCCATTTTTTTAGTCGGCAATGTATGGAGACTCGTCTTGTTCAACATCCTTCCGATGTTAGCCATCGGGGCGATCTTATTCATCATTACTGCTCGTAAAACGGTCAAACGGTTGGATTAATGAAACGGATCTTTGCCCTGATCATCAAAGAACTGCTGAGCATCTGGCGCGATAAAAAAAGCCGCTTTTCGATATTGATGCCGCCAATCGTGCAATTGCTGATTTTTACCTATTCGGCCACATTAGATGTTAAAAATGTGCCGATTGGCATTCTCAATCGGGATAATGGCAAGCAAGCTTTCGAACTTGTCCAGCGGTTCCGCGGCTCGCCGGTATTTAATAAAATCATTCACTTACAAGCTATAGAAGAAATCGATTCCTTCATCGATAACCAAAAAGGCATCATGGTCTTGTCGATCGATGAACAATTTTCGCGGCAGCTTGAAGCCGGCTTGCCTTCTAAAGTGCAGCTCATTCTGGACGGTAGAAAATCAAACACCGCTCAAATCGTCGCAGGCTATTCATATAATATTATCACTCAGTTCAATAACGATTTTGCATTTAATAACCGCATCCATCAGCAAAATGTCGAGCTGATATCCCGCAATTGGTACAACCCGAACATATTATATCATTGGTATAATGTTCCCTGCCTGGTAGCGATTATATCAATGGTTACCTGCCTAGTTGTTACGGCCCATTCGATTGCCCGCGAACGCGAGCTGGGAACGTTCGATCAGCTTCTCGTCTCTCCGCTCATCCCTGTCGAGATCTTGATCGGAAAAATCATTCCCGGAATGATCGTGGGAATGCTTGAATCTACGCTGATCTTGTTAGTGGGAGTCTTTCTCTTTCAGGTACCATTTACAGGTTCCATTATCCTGTTTTATTTTAGTCTATTCATATTTGTGTGTGCAATCAGCGGGATAGGTCTTTTTATCTCATCGCTCTGCTCGACGCAGCAACAAGCAGTACTAGGGGTTTTTATCTTTTTGACGCCAGCGATGCTGATCTCCGGCTTTGCTACGCCGATTGAAAACATGCCGAATTGGCTGCAGCCGTTGACCTATATATTTCCCTTGCGATACATGCTAGTGATCGCAAAGGGAATCTTCTTGAAAGCAATGCCTGCATCAATGGTGTTTAATCAGATTTGGCCGATGGTTATCATCTCTTTCTTTACGCAGACTCTCGCGGCCTTTTCCTTCCGCCGTAAATTAGAATAAATCTTTAGAGACAATATAAATTCGATATTCGCAGGTATTTTCGATGCGCATAAATTGTAGCAAAAACTGCTGACAATACTTCGTGTAATCTAATTGGACAGAACTTCTCTTATACAAATACATTATATTGAAAAGGTCCTGAGCTTCATTCAAAATACTTCTATTTTTTTGACAGTCTGCTAGCGTTTGAATGTTTTGTAACTTTTCAAGTATAGACTGCAAATATTCAATAGAATAAAACCCATCATTAAGTTTGCTTGGCGCATCTGCGATAGTTTGATCTCGATGTAAAACGTAAGCCTTAGCAAAACAAGGAAGCGAAGTGGTTAAACAAATAATACCGACTGTCGATCCGGAAATTAAGCACCAGTGAAATCCACTAACTCCTACTGAAACAGTAAGGAATGTTCCAACCGGCGGAAATAAAATAGCAAGCGCAACCGCTGAAACAGCTACCGCAGTAATCAATAACATTCCTGCACCAACAGCCATAAACTGTTTGGAGGAAATATCACTTGAAGATCCTGCATCTCTAATAATTTGAGTCATCGCCGCCACACATTAAAATGGAACAAAAAAAACATCTATTATCTTAAATTATTTTATCAAATTTACAATTAATAATCAAACAAACATTTTACCCATATTACCCACCACAAACAAAACCGCAGAACACTAAGAAACAATGAGATACAAACAACCCATTACTTTTTGCCAAAGCAGCACTTCCAACAAAACTACAATTTATGTAATAAAATTTTACGCTTCGTGATATTAGTGGCATTATAGAGATAGCGCGATTAACTCATTAAATCTCATAAAAACAATTTGTTGAGACGGACTCAAAGATATTTATTAAATTAAGCTCATGAAAAAAAGACATTGGATCATATTTTTATCAATGCTTGCCAGCTGCACCGTAGGCCCGAAATATCAGGCCCCCGAGAATGTGATCAATGATGAGTGGCAAAAAAGCGATGAAATGCTCTCGCAAGACCAACCAGTCATTGCCTGGTGGTCGTTGTTCAACGATCCGATCCTGGATAAATATATCGAGATGGCCGCGCATTGCAATAGAGAGCTTGCGCAAGCTGAAGCAGCTATCTTGCAAGCGCGGGCGCTGCGCGACGTTACTGCCTCCAAGTTATTCCCCCAATTAACGGGAGACGTCAGCGCGATCAAGACCTATTTCAGCAAGAACGGCCCTGCATTCTCAATGTCTCCCGGCGGATCCGGCGTGACGACAAATCCCACAACAGGGCTTCCCTATTCCGTACAAGTTCCGCAAATCCAGAACCTCTATACCCCCTTATTCGATGCATCGTGGGAAATCGACCTTTTCGGAAAAACCAGACGGGCGGTCGAATCGGCCAAAGCCCACATTGAAAGCGTCATCGAGCAGAGAAACGACACTCTCATCACCGTGCTAGCTGAAGTGGCAAGGAACTACATGGAACTGCGTGGTTTTCAGCAAGATGCCGCACTGATTGAAGAGAAAATCCGTCTTCTTGAGCAAAATGCTCAAATCATCAGGGATCAGCGATGCGTGGGAATCGCCAATGAAGTCGATCTGCAAAATATTGAGGCAATGCTCGCCAGTGCTCAATCGGAACTTCCTGATGTGGTCGCGGCCATTTACCGTTCTATCTATACCTTGTCCCTTTTGACCGGCAACGTTCCCGAAGCACTCGTTGATGAATTGATTGTGCCATCGCAGCTCCCGGAACCTCCCGATATCGTGACTGTGGGATTGCGATCGGATCTGCTGCGGCGACGGCCCGATGTGCGGCAAGCCGAACGAGAGCTGGCGGCTCGAACAGCCGATATCGGCGTGGCCGTCGCTTCGTTTTATCCCACATTCACTCTGATGGGCGATGCGGGATTGCAATCCTTGCAAATCAGAAATCTCTTCCAATCAGCCAGCAAAACCTGGGCATACGGCGCCGATTTCAATTTTCCGATTTTTGAAGGCGGCAAACTGGTAGGCAATCTGCATGCGACAGAAGCTGCACAAACCATGGCATTCGAACATTATCAGCAAACAGTGCTCGCGGCTTTGCAAAATACCGAAAGCGCACTTGTTGCCTATTCCGAAGATGTCAAAACAGCCGGTCTGCAAAGGGAGAGCCAAGAGCGCTATCAAAAAATCGTCGATCTTTCATCCCAACGGTTTGATAAAGGATTGACCGGACTCATCAGTCTGATCAATGCAAAACTGCAGCTCATCGCATCCAGCCAAACCCTGTTAAAAGACGATACAACTACCCTCATCGATCTCATCGCGCTCTACAAAGCTCTCGGCGGCGGCTGGCAGCCTAAATAAAATTTTTACTTATACAAATCATTTTTTATTAAATTGATTATTATACTGTTTTTTGTTATTATTTTAATAAACGATTTAATAAAAGGATAACCATGTCGATTGAATTAATTTCAGGAAAAGCAACTAGCTTTATTGAATCTTGTCGAAAGCTTCCACCGCCTAGCAAACTAAGCGCTCTCGAAGCACAGTATCGCGTGTTAAAAAACCAATACGAATCTTTTCAACGAGATTATAGTAGCGTTTTTCAACGAATGGCTAATAGGGATATGGATCATGACATCATAGAAATGACCACGCTCTCTGATGACGTAGACACCGCTTGGCATGAATTCGAAGACACCCTTCAACGTTCTCGTATTGGTAGTTCTATTGACCAGATTCGCGGTGAGGGATACCAACTCATGGGCCAATGTTTAGATGCGATTTCCGAAATTCGACCTGGCAGCAAACTCGACGAGTTGGCGCGGCAGCATGCTGCACTCAAGCAACGATACGATGGGTTGAATCGAAAAATGCAAACCATTTTTTCCACTATCCCCGAAGAAGACAGTGCAGCTCTAGAAAGAGTCAGCGAAGATTTCCAACCTATATTCGCAGCGTGGGACAACTATCAAGACACTTTGTTGACAGCTTCTCCGCAGACTGCCATCGATTACGGCACTCCGCTTCGCCAGGATCTTTCTCCATCGATCGATCTTCAAATGTCCGAGGAAGTCAAAGCTCTATTCCCTTACTACCGTCAAGTGAGAGGCGATGGCAACTGCTTTTACACATCATTCTCCATCAGCTATTTGCAATGGCTCTGCCAACATCCCAATCATTTTGAACAAGCTCTTCAGCGCGTATTGGAGCTGCCTCCTTACGAAGGCAGAAATGAAATGATTCAACTAATATTAGACCTGCAAGAAAACCCCGCATCGCTCGAAAGTATTCTTGGTGCGACAAAACCTCCTCGACTCATGATTTGCATATCATTTTTACGACATTGCGCTGCGCACCAAATGACTCAAATCGATAGAGATTGGCAGGAATTTTATAATCCGGAATTACAACAAGATGCGCAAACTCCCCAGGATTATGTTGCCAATCATGTATTAAGAATGGGTTGCGATGCCCAGGATTATGAAATCAATGCTCTTGCCAACTACCTCGGATGCCAATTATGGATCGCCGACGAAGAAAGAAGAACATTGAGCCAATGCAATGAACAATCCCCCATGGTCAGCGTACTTTATCGATTTCCAGGCCATTACGCATGCCTGCAGCACGATGAACGCAATAGCGCAGTAAATATTTCACCAGAACATGCTCATCGAATCATCGATGCGCAGCTAGCGGAATCCATTCAATTCTCTCAGATCCGAAAAATCCGCGAGCAAGAAACAGCCGCTGCAGTTTCTTCAGATCTCAAACCGGCCGCAGCGTCTTCGCCTCGAATCCAGCCAGTTCCCCCTGTTGTAGAAGCGCCCCGAGCTCCAATTGATGAAGTTGCACCTGCAATTCAAGAGTTGCGTCCAGCTGCTGTTCGAACGAATCGGCAAACGGCTTGTAAAATTGTAACATACGCAATTTCCGCTTTTGCGGTGCTACTCGCTGCCGGGATAGCGCTTATACCCAAAGAACCTAGTAGTTTTTAACAAAAAGGCTTTGAGTGTAGAGAGAGTAAATTCCTACTTGCCTTGGGGGCAGGAAAGAAGCCGGTTGAACTCTTCCATCGATGATAATTCGATCTGATAGAGCCAGCCTTCTTTTTCCGGGGATCGATTGATCAGCTCTGGAGTGGTTTTCAGCGCCTGATTGACGGCAGAGATTTTTCCGGAAACGGGCGAATAGATGTCCGTAGCCGATTTGGTCGATTCCAAGACGCAAACTTCCTGTCCAGCTTTTACAACCGTGCCGACTTCAGGCAATTCTACGTGGACGATCACTCCCAGCTCTTTTTGGGCATAGTTCGTAATGCCAACAGTTCCAATCTTTCCCTTTATGCTGATCCATTCATGGGATGGAGTGAATTTCATGGCGACTCTATGAGTTTTACTGTGCCCCACAATGAGGGCTGCTGTTCAATATTGAATTCTTCCGACGAGACAGCAAAATGCTGCGATGGCGCATTTGAGCGATTAATGCGATAAGTAAAGCCGATCCGCTGGAATTGCAAGGGATCGTACCCATGCAAACAAACTGCCGGGATTCGAATGCGCAAAATATATGAGGAATCACTACTTTCAACATCGACGGATAGCTCGGCTGGATCAGAGAGGCGATGGATATCTTCGTTGCGAAAACGGGTGATTTCTTTACCGAAAACACCATCCTTTTCATCCGGGGTAAAAATAAAATGGTGGCAATATTTCGAAATATGCACTCGCGATTTTAAATCGCGAGTGTCAATAAAAATCTCTGCAGAATCATTCTCCGTCCTGCAATTCGAGTTTATCTCCAGCGCAATCCCCTGCTCATTCCACCCCATATAGAGGTCAGCAAAAACTTCCTCGCCCAGCAATTCAGCCGTCGAAGGAATTCTGCATTCGGCAGCCGGCTGTATCTGTTTGCCGATGCGCGGACAATCCCATGAAAGAGCAAAAAACTGCGCCGGCGATAGCGCCGGCAGCTCGTCAAAGATCGACATCTTTCTCCTGCTCAATCGAGAGAGGAAGGATGAGCGATTGCTTTTTAAGAGCGGCATTTAGCAACTGCTGCGCCATCAGACTCTTAATGTCATTGGCTAGCGTTTGCTGGCCTTGCTGGATCTGCTCAAGCACAGGAGACGGCGAGCGTGTATGCTCTTTGACAAAGAAAAAGACAATTTCTCCATCCGGAGGAACATAGACATCCGACCATTCATCGGCTTTTAAAATAAACGGCTGCTTCATGATCCACTCTTCGCTTGACGTTCGGTTGATCGTTCGTTCACTCTTTTCAATCGGCCATAGGCATTGCCCGGACAGATCGTTGCCTTCCTTCAATGAAGCCAGCGCCTGCTGCATCCACGGATCAAACCGATGCTGGATATAATATGCCAGAGAATCTTCATGCTCCCCAACTTCATCGTCCAATGCACGGAATAATGCTGCAAAAACATGGCTAACTAGCTTTTCTTTCACTTCGCTAAAGGGGAGATAATCCCCATTTTCATTTTGAAACAGCGAAGGAGTTTGATTGCGGATAATATAATATTCCTCTTCCAAAAAACTGTCTGGATTGATGCGATTCATTTTCTTGGCATCGGCAAAAGAAATAACGGTTTTTTTATCCATGCCGACACTGTTGACCCGCCAGATCATATTTTTTTCGCGATAGTTCTTTAATGAGTCAGCAGCTGATGCATCGCCTGCTACCGACCGATCGAGCAATGCTTCAAACTCATTTGAGCGCTCGATCGACAAACCGACGATATCGCTGTTGGCAAAAATATATAAATCCTGATCTTTTAACGCTGCCGCGTTTAACTCCTGCTCAACCCATTCCGGATGCGCATCGACGATCCGCTGGCGGCTCCAATCATCGATTGCGGCACGACGCAGCGGATCGAGTTTTTCTAAAACTTCAAATGGAGTTTTACCCGTCTGATCGCTGATCTCCGCAAAAGATCGTTTTAATTCCGTCCAGTTTTGAGGCTCTGTCTGCCAACTCCACACTTCACGCATCGAAAGCCGCGATTGCAGCGTTTGCAAATCAATTTGAGCGCATTTCAAATGATATTTTTTATAAACGAGTTCGGGCGCCCTTTGCTCCACATCATTAACACTCAGCAGCGAGTTGGGGCAGGACAATGAATCGCAAGAAGCGCAAGCAAGCCGCTTGTAAATCTCGAATGAAACAAAATCATCGATAGATCTCAGTTGCAGCTCTTTCGGCAATCTATATACATCGATCACTGCTGTCTCATGGGCAAATTCGGAGAAGCTGCGATATGAGAGGTCATCGAGCAAAGCAGCTTGTCCTACAGCTTGAAAATAGTGTTGAAAAAGGACAACCCGCTGCCATAGGCCAATAGCCTCGTTTTTCTGTACTCCGACCGAGCGGAGCGTGGAATCCAAACTTTGCTCTTTCGAAGAAAAACGGCGAGCCAAATCCACCTCAGCCTCAGCACGCGTCGCAGAGTATCCCTTTCCTTCCGCCATAGCAGCGCCATTGAGAATGAATTGGGCTACTAGATCAGTAAATTGAGGGCCAAACCATTCCCCTGTTCCATGAAATCCCAACAAAGAACAATCTTCGCTAAAAAGCCGCGGATCCGAAGGGATCTGATATTGATTTTGCTGATAAAGCAATACGCGCTTGATCAACTCGGAAGGATATTGCTCCTGCAAAAGATATAGACGCGACCATGATGCAAAGAATTTTTCCCCCGCTTCCGGCATTTCCTGCAAAACACGAAGCTCTCGAATGGCATCGGGAGCCAGATGTTTCCAAAGATCCTGCGCATTGAGGAAAGGAGCTGAAGGGTGGACATAAAACCGACATCGTTTAACGCGGTCCAGTCGCGATTGCCAATCGCCTTTTAAGGGCTCGTAGAAAGCTTGGGCCAGGATATCGGCTACGCCTGTTTTTAAAAACTCATTGCCAATGACCCCCATTCGCCCGCTTTCTGCTCCTAATAAAGCCGACAATTGTTTGATCTCAAAATATTTGAGTTTGGAACCATCGATCGCATGTCCTACCACGATCTCCTTTCGCCCATCGGCCTGTCCAAAAGTCTTATACGAGCCGAATAACGAGAAAGTGACAATGATAACGACCGTTACGAAAATAAAAAAATACCGCTGGTATTTGCGAAAAAACTCCAGCATAACCGTCCTATAAAAATTTAAAACAACCAGACTATCAAAGACCTTGGGTTTGAGACAAGTGTATCGAAAGTCCAGCAATAATTTTTTAAGAGTATAAAAATTTTTTAGGATTTTTCGGTGCGACAAAAACGCGAGAAAATAATAATACCTTCCAAATCAATCCTGGAGGCACAAGTGAATGCTATTTCAACAATGCTAACAAATGCTAAACAGGAAATAACACAGTTTTTTCACTCACCCGGCGGGATAGGAAAACACGAAATAGGCGCGGTGGCATATACGGCTCTCGCTATTTCTCTGATCGCCATCCCCATTTTAACGGCCATAGGAACAGCCATACGCATCCTCGGCACAGTTAGTTGCGGAGCAGCGCTATTAATTGGATCTTTAATTATCCATACACATTTTCAAGATCTTCAAAATCTCAATGGCTTAAAAAAAGAACTTCAAAAAATAGGAACAGCTTTAAAAACTGCAACTACGAAATTACACCCAAAGAACCTGAAAATCGGATTTTGGGCTTGAGCGAAAACTTCCTAGAATCGACGACCAACAGGCTTCGCCAGCCGAGATTTTTCAGGTTCTTTGGGTATAAGAACCTATACTGCGCCCGGTCTGAAATGCGTCAAAGCCCGTATAATCGGCGATCGCAAGTTGATCCGTATTGCATTAATACGGATCAACTTGCGAAGCCTGCGGTCGTCGATTCTACGGAGCTTTCACGCTGTCCCAAATTCATCATTTCAGACCGGACGCAGTATATACCCCTTCCAGATCAAA
>Ga0153915_10000368_pt1 | contig 41190 bp, 32 predicted proteins | sample Opewatmetagenome_2_FD_107003 | JGI IMG/M metagenome (GOLD analysis project Ga0153915, IMG submission 107003) | Freshwater wetland microbial communities from Ohio, USA - Open water 3 Core 3 Depth 3 metaG | ecosystem: Environmental > Aquatic > Freshwater > Wetlands | place: USA: Ohio, Lake Erie...
CGTTCACGTATCGTGAGACCATCACTTGCTTGGTCGATCTCTGCGTCCTCGTCGACTGCATCAACAAGCTCTTCAGCCAAATCCGTGGATTCCTCATCTTCGCGCATTCTGAGTCCTGCTGAAACATTCCTTTCTGTATTTAAGCATCAGTATCTAAGAAATATCATCTACTTTATGCGCAAGCTCTTTTCCACATCCCGCACAACGGCAGACCTCATGATTTCCTCAATTGAACGCACGACGTCATCACGCCGCAATTCACTGCAAATGACTTCCAAGTTCTCATTATGAAACTTATCCGTCAGGAGAATCCGTTCGAGGCAGTTCTGCAGCTTCTCTCCATTGCCAAAGTACAAGTCATATACAAGTGCATTAGCCACATTTTCAAGAAGAACAACTGACCTTCGTTCTTTCTGACCCATATTTGCCCTGTATGATTCTGAGATTACCTCGAATAACGCTGCAAACACGCTGGGATTTCTTGGTCTGACCAATGGTATGTCGTCAACAATCCCAGTGTTCAGACAGGTGGTGAGTTGAGAATAGTTGGTCAGATATCTAACGCAAACGTGGCGAATCAGATTCGAATTCAAGATTAGGCCAATAGCTCTCTTATCAGCTCCCTCAAAGAGAGGAATAATATTGACAATTCCCCCTCCATGAATCGTTCCAGCGGGCTTTATGACACACCTCGGATACCGATAGTTCTTCGTCGCCACAAGCAACTCATTCTCAAATGAGCCTCTCAGTTTTTCGTCATTGCTGTAGCAATCGTCGACATAGACCTGATATTCAGGAACTATACGAAACCTCTGTACGCTTCTTCCGCTTGTGATGTATGGAAGTGTGAACTCCTTGGTTTTGGTAGTACTCACATGTTGCTTAGGAATGTCTCTACCCCTCGTGGCCATGAGCAGATTCCTCTCCCCTCGTTTTAGGATCTTCGCGAAAGTCGAGTCATAATAAATTGGAAACACTCTACTTGACTTCAGCACCATTCGTTCCACTTTGTTTGACTGCTCATACCCTGGTCTTCTCGATTCAATCTCAATGAGGTCACCGCGCTGGTCCTCAGCGTTATCACAGAGGATTGTTATCATCTCAAGAGTCACGTCATCAAACGGACTTCCTTCATCAATGATTTTCCACAGCCTCATCTCATCTAGGAGGAAACTCCTCGTCTTGCTGAATTGGCCCACTCTGAGAATGCTGTTCGGGACGAGGAATCCAAGTGTCCCTCCGACACTCAGAAGGGCTCTTGCACGCACGATGAAGTGAGCGGCACTATTCCATGTACCGCCCCGACCACCGCCGACCACGAATGGATAGTTGCGTCTAATGAACAGCTTCTCAGACGGACCCAGAAGACAACCATACGGTGGATTGCCCAACACAACGTCAAAACCAGACTGAGGGGGTTTCATTATCTCTTCGAATTCAGAGCACCAATGAAATGCATCAACCTCAGAGAGCTCTTCTGTCAATCGTGAATCAACGCAATCCTGAGCGTTGGTGAATCCGGTCAGGCTATTGCCTCTTCTTACATTCGTTATATCAGTCATCTCGAAGGATGCTGATTCATAGTCATCTTCCTTTGCCCATGCTTGAAGGTTATGCATACAGGAATTCACAGCATCATCTGATACATCTACTCCAAACAGCGAATTCAATACTATATGCGACCGTATCTCATGAGCTTCCAGTCCTTCTCCCAGCGATACTCTCGTCTTTAGCAGCCAATCTGCTGCAGCAAGAAGAAACGCCCCTGCACCGACCGCTGGGTCCAGAACCTTGATCTCTCTTATTCGATCAATGATGTGCCCTCTTTCCATTGCGCTCATTTCGTGAATACTCGTGAAATCGTCATGATTCCTTCCGTATCGGTTTCTGAGCCATGCGCTGAGGGCTTCTTCTGCTATGAAGTTGGCAAGATACTGAGGTGTGTAGTATGAACCCAGTTTCTTCCTTCCCATTCTTGATTGGACGGTGGCGTTTGATACCTTCCGAACTGTGCGTGAGTCTTCCATCTTTGCCGAATTCCTCATTGATGCTCGCTTCGACTCGACTTGGGCAGAACATTCCGTATAATGGACCTGGCTATATCTTAGATAGTATGGCAATTTATCTTTGCACAAGCTTTTTTTATGTGAAAACTTTGACCAGCTCATGAAGAAGCTGTGGCTCTATCCTGCCCTTTTGCTCATCATATTCTCAATTCCGCACAACATGATGACTCCCATAGGAGTCAGTGATTCACAGCTCAGAGGATTAGTTCAACCTGCAAACGATATGCAGCGAATATATGGCGTAAACATAGCTCCAGCAATCTATGAGCTGGTAGACGCCGCAGAATACCTATCATATGTTCAGAAACTCACTGAGAATGGTTCTCGTAGTATTTTCAGGTACACGGCAATCCCCGGAAGCAATAATGAACTGGCCCGTAACTGGCTTGTAGAGAAGATGATGGAAGTCTCGAGCGGACGGATTGAAATCGAGCTCATTGGTGATTATATGAATATCGTCGGAAGGTTGCCAGGATACCTGCCAAGCAATGACAATCCTGTGTTTGTTGTGTCTGCACATTATGATACTGTTGAGATGTCTCCTGGTGCTAACGATGATGCGAGCGGAATAGCTGTGCTCCTCGAGTTATCACGTATAATGTCACTGTATGAGTGGCCTCTTGACATCTATTTCGTAGCGTTCAATGGTGCGCATGCATTACAGGAGATCGAGATTCCGGTGCCTGGCCGCCTTCAGGGAAGTCCTGAGGTAGCTGAAGCTTTTCAATCAGCTGGGATTGACATCCTTGCAATGTATGATGTCAACACGATTCTACGACAGAATACGTATGCACCCGATAGTGAAGCACTGCTCCTAGCTTACAACAACCTTGGCGAGAATTACTATCACGTGAGTCAATATTGGGCTGAGCTTGGCAAGTCAATGGCAGCCATCTATGGATCAGATATTGTAAGCCCAATTCCGTCAGATACCTTTTCACACTGGACTAAATCAGACCATATTAAATTCATTCAGGCAGGATATAGTAGCGTCGTTCTAGCTTTCGAATCTGGTTTTCAATATGATAATGCGTATCACACTCCTCAGGATGTGTGGAGCTGGAGTCAATACGATTTCTTCCTCGGGAGTGAAACCACTGCGCTTATTGGAGCAAGCATGGCATATACTATGGGAAGAGCTTATGGGGAGGACACTCAGCTCTTCGATAGGGAAGAGGTAGATGGCAGCCGCGTTCTTCGATACTACTTTCCCATTAGCATTGCGACAACTATTAACATAACCTCACGATGGTATGGCGGCCCAGCTACCTTTGTTATGTACGCGCCAAACGGAGCAATACTTGGCACAGCCAACTACTCAACAAGCCATCCTTGGGAGTTCACGCAAGTCTTCTCGTCATATGTGATGCAGAAAGGCTTGTACCGACTTGATATCATCAATGCAGGCTCACACATGCTCGGCGTGGATACCTACGCCGGATTCCAGACCGATATGAATGGAAACGGAATCACAGATCGGGACGAGTATTGGTTAGAGTCAGCTCTCTTTCAGAGTGACTCCGACTTTGACAACGTAAGCGATGCTTTGGAGATAATCTATGGAACGGATAGCGAGAGTGCTGATTCGGATAATGACACATTGCCTGACGCCTGGGAGCTTGAGAGAGGTCTAGACCCGACTGACCCTACGGATGCAAATGACGATTCTGATGGGGATTCCTTGACAAATGCGCAAGAATACTACTACGGTACTGACATCTTCGATACAGACTCAGACTCGGATGGAATGCCAGATTATTGGGAAGTGTCGCATGGTCTGAATCCGTTGTTTGATGATGCAAACGAGGATGCTGATAATGACCGTTACACTAACCTTCAGGAATACCAGCGAGGTTCTGATCCTAGTGAGGCTGAGGTCGAACCAATTCCACTCACTTGGGTAGCTATTCCTTCTGCAGCGGTCATCCTATTGGGGATTGGAGTCTATATCGTTCGGCGAGAATGGGTTTATCGACAGGAGTAGGAGATTCGCTCAAGCCGGCTGGGCGACCATTGTTAGGCCTCTCCTTGCTGGAGTTCTCTTGGATTTGGGATATGTACTCCATGAGGGAAGTTAGGCTAACTTGGCATTAAAGCAAACACTCCTTCTGAAATGGAGTATTTCTGACCCAAATACGCTATTCCGGCCAGAAGAAGAAAGAGTGCAATGACGAAAAACAGCGAGTTTGGCAGGAAAATGACAACTGCAAACAAGAACCCTAATAGCGGATGAACCCTGGGCCAGCTAGAGTACTCCTTGATTGCCCATGATAGACTCCTAGAGTCGTGACATTGAGGCCATCTGGGCGTTCGCATATTACTGTTCCAAGATAGAGTTCCCTGATTGTTAATGAATCGGGAGTACTGTGGAATGCAGGCGAAAAAACGGGGGCCATGAGCAAGAACGTCAGCCGAGAAATGCCCGTCACAATTGACAAAATCGATTCGATGACGGCTAAGACAAGAATAATCAACAGAAACAGAACAAGGGGCCTTTCATTGACTGCAGCTCCTATACCGGATTTCCATTTTGTCGCATCCATGGGATTAGACAAAATCCCATAGGATATGCATTGTGTTGAATGCCCACGTCGCTCTTGCCTTCGATTCTCTTGCTCAGCCCTTCGGCTAGAACCATCAGGTCAATTTGGCGCTTTGCTTCATAGAATGTGATTCACCCTACTCCCAAAATCAGGAAATCAATGAACTCCATACAATCTCCTGAAACCAACCTGTTCTGAGTTCAAATAAACCTAGTCACTTCTCAGTTTTCCAATTTGACCAGCTGAGAAGAAAAAGAATGGAAGCGGTTGGGAAGTATTCCCAACCCTTCAGCGTCTATGCTACTTTCGTGCCACAATTGGGGCAGAACTTTGCGCCTTGGAGAGCTGTGCCGCAGTTCGGGCAGAACTTGGCTCCTGCTGGAGCTCCGCCGCCGCCACCTTGCTGCTGTCCTCCTGCACCCATCATACCTGCAGCTGATCCCAAGAAGCCCATGCCCGCGCCAAAACCGGCACCAGGGCTCTTGCCTAGAGACTCAGCTGAAGACTTGACGGTCTCTGAACCCAGCATCTGCGCACCGCTCACTCCACCGGTCTTCATGAAGAAGAGTCGTTCACGATACTTCTCTGTAGTGTCAATGCCTTCAAACTTCAGGTCGACAAGTTCTAGACCGATTCTCTCGAAGTTCATGCGTACTTGGGTCTTGACCTTGAGTGAGGTTTCATCAAGTTGTGTAAAGACTGCCTGGAGGTCATAGTGTGCGAACTCGTCGATGATTCGCTCATTCATGAATGACCGCAGGAAGTCATTGACCTTCTGTGTCGTGAATGCATTCTGATTCGAGACGACCTCAGTCACGAAGACCTTTGGCTCTTTGACTCGGAACCAGAAATTACCGTGAAACATGAGCGGGGCAAGATCGCTGGTCTGTCCCCTTCCACCGTATTTGCCTTGGAACTGTGAGCGTGAAATGAAGATACAGGTGGCCTCAAAGACGTCACCCTTGATCTTCTTCTGCAGCCAACCGACAAGGCCCGGCATACTACTAGTGGTCAGTTTGTGGCGGCCCGCAAGGAAAGTATCCAAGGCTTGGCCATCTCTATAGAAGATAGCGGCCTGGTTTTCCAATACGATGAGTTGCGAGCCCCAATCGATTCTGTTGTCTGGATATTTCCAGACGATGTGATCAGGACTGGCATTAGTCCATTCAATTGCATCTGCCATAAGAACACCCGTTGTTTTCGAGTTCTAATTCGATAGAGGTGTCATAGGTTTTAAACATTGACATGGTATGTTCAAACGGTTTCTATTCGGTCAGAACCGCCAATTGCACCGCAGGGCAGAATCATCATCATCGAATAAGGCCCGCAGTAGCAAGATCGTTGCTTTTGCTCCTAGAGGTCAAGTTATTAGAGAACAGTCCTCGAGTGCGATTGTGCACTACTTTGATTGATGATGAGACCTCTGGACAACCCGCGGATGAGAAAGAGGCAGAGAGCGCTCGACCGCCCGTGAGAGCCTTCAATCCTCTGGCGAACTATCTCTTCTATGCAATCACCGTGCTCGCGGCCTACGTGCTGTACTACTACTTCGGTTTCCCTGCAGTCATTGCAATGATGCTATTCTTTGTTATTCGACTGACACGTGACACTGCACATGTTGTCAAGACCTACGAGTACAAGTTTGCCCGACAGGCAGCAGTGGCAAATCTCGTATACTCCATGACCTTCTTCACGATACTCGTCGTTAATGGTCTGGCTATTTCGCAGATCGGAGTTCCTGTTATTCTTCCAGACTTCCAAGACTTGACATCATGGACTCCAATCTTGATTATGGGCGGCGTATTTGGAATGTCGAACATCAAGCGTATGTGGGGTCCACTTCCCTCTCTCTAGATATCAAATGACATCAAATCCTCAGCCAAACACACGTCTGTGCCATGACGTGATCCGACAATTTCCACGACCTTCTGCCTACTCTTGACTACTTCTGGGGAGAGATGTGTCAGAACCACTCTTGACGGTACTATTTCCTCAACTATCAGAGCCAATTCACTGGGAGAAGTATGTACTCCATGAGGATGTTGTCCGTCCAGCCAGTTACACTCATGAATCAGAATGTCAGTATTCTTCGCAAATCTACTCAATTCCTGAGATGGTGCGGTATCTGAAGAAAAGACTACTGTTTCACCGTCTGCCCGTATTTTGAAGGCTCTTGTATCCATAGTGCCATGAATCGTGGAGTGATTTGAAACTGCAGTTTCTCCTAATTTGACAACCTCGTTCTCACTGAGTTGCGACGCTTGAATCTCCAACATATCTCTGAGGTAGGGAAATGCAGTATCTCGAATCCCTCTGAGCCAATCGCGAATAAAGGGTGGGCCATACACCTTGAGAGGTCTCTCTGATTTTGTCATCCATAGGCTCTGGCACAAGGTCAAGAAATCTGAGCAATGGTCAATGTGAAAGTGACTGATGAAGAGAGAGATGATTTTTCGAAGATCGATCTCTAGTTGGGCAAGTCTATGTAGAACTCCTGAACCGATATCAAGCAGTATCTTTTCCTCCCCCGACTCAACAAATATGCCTGATTGCACTCTCTCCGGATCAGGGTATGAAGTGCCCGTACCCAGCATAGTAATCTTCATAGTTTTCACCTTTGTGATACACGAGAACACTAGTTCGCGCTTTCATTTCACGAAAAGCAACACGCATTTATGCTAGTTTCAATCTGGTTCACTTTAACATTTCTAACCTTCAGGTTAAGAGTGGAGAGTGAAAGTTTGGTTAAAGAAGAATTCGACTGGAAAACGTTGATTCAATACATGTCAGCTATTGCATTGGCACTATTCTTTCTGATCTACCTGCCTTGGACATATCTGTCAGCGGCAGTGCTTGCTGATCCAGTACTGACATGGGTTTACTACTTTACTCTAGTAATCGGGCTATTATTCCCGATGTACTATGCCATCGGAAAAGAGAATATGGCCTGGTTCTGCCTGGGCCTAGCTCTAATCCTGGATTCAATACTGTGGATGGTGGTAGAAGCAGCACAGGCAGCTGCAGCGGCAATGTTCCTAATTGTGGGTGTGTTATTCTTTATTGCTCCGTTCCTCGAGAACAGAATGAAGAACTGGGACCTCATCAAGAACATCTTTCACTTCCTGAAAGGTCTGTTCATTGTGCTGGGTGTTGCCCTCTATGCGAACTTTGATTTGAATGCAATGATCGGAACAACAAGTGCCAACCATATCATGCCCCAGTTCATCTACATGGGCGGCGGCATCATGGTGGTATTTGGAGTATGCCTTTTAGTGTACGGGCTTTTTAACATCTTCAAGATGTACCTGGGTGACAAAATAGGTGGCTTCTTTGGCGACCTGGCGAAGATCTTCTACATGCTAATGGTTCTGGTGTTCCTTCTGGGAATCACCTACAACATTGTCTACTACGCGCCATACGGAATCCTCCTCAACTATTGGGCCTATGCAGGACCATCTGCATCCATAGACTTCTTCAGAAACATGTCGGTCCTCGGTACAACGAATCTCGGAGCCATACTTCTGATCATACTATTCATCTATGGCATGGGCAAGATAGCCAAGAAATTCGAACAATAGCCTTTGTCAATAACTGGGAAGGAGGGATTCCTCCTTTCCTTTCTCTTTCTTTTCAGTTTCAAGTCATTGACAAGACTGCTATAGTATGACATCGTTGTTTGGTTTCTATAATCATCCATTCGCACATCCGTTGTTTTGAGGAAGCTGCTAGTATTGTGGATTTGCATCGTGATATTGGGTACTCATTCAGAGCGAACTACTTACATGTCCATGTAACAGGATAACTTGTGAGGCGAGCGAGTTGTCCATGCGAAGTGCACGCAAGTTGGCCAGAGTTTTTCGGAGTTATGATTTGGCCGTCAAGGAACTTCATGTGGGTTTTGGAGCCGCTTCTCCGGAGAAGCCATCTGTCGTCATAGACCACACATCATATCCTGGCGTTGAAGCTCATCTTTTCACAATCGCCGATGCTGCCCTCTGGAATGCCCAGTTCACTTCAGACCGTGATGTGCTTCTCAGTCAATCAGTAATCGACCTCGAGGCCAAGGACCAGGCAGAGCCCACTGATGCAAGCATTCAAGCATGGAGTAGGCTCACCTCTGTTCTATCCTCTATCATGGATTGCATGAAGTTCCACAAGGAGAGTATTGCCCGCGGCCAGTATGGGACAGTGATATGGGGCCAGCACGCTACTGAATGGCATCGCGAATTGTGGGAATCAAGAATCCACGAACTTGTGCCACCAAGTGAGTTCATCGACTATGTCGACACTTCAATCCGGCCTCACATAACGGAGCTGAATGACCTCGGCTTTACAACGGTAGAGAGTTGCTCAGGAATGCTGATAGACCATCCTGACCGAGAGCCCTATAGACCCTATGTGATGTTCGATGAGAGGAGCTATCGTGGCGCTACTCCTCATTTCTTCGCACTTGGCGACATGGCCGGCTGGGAAACCATGTATGCACCTCATGGGTTTGATGTCTACATTCGTGTCTTCACTAGTGATGACACCGAGGACGCTTGGGCGCGACTAGTCAGGAATGCAAGAATACTTGGTCCCTTGCTCGCTGCGCATAGGAGATCCAATGGTCGTGGTAGCTAGTCATAGCCAGAAAATGAGAGAATCTTCCGAGAATATTGCGGCAAGATTCTAAGGTTAAGTTGGCGTCTGCGAGCCTGATAGATGCCAGCAGACGCTCCAGCGAATGATGTTTCCTCCCGCCTAGCTATCCTGACTCTCATGATGTTCGGCTCGAGACTGATACAGTCTGAGCGTGTCCCCTATGACACCCAGGAAGAAGATGATATCCAATGTCAAGAGCATCTTCACGAGAGGAAGTTCTTGCAGGGGAAACCTGGAGAGTGATAGCATGGCACTGATGACGAGGAGTGACGTGATGAATCCGATTAGTATCGTTATGTAGAACGAGATTGATGGTCTGTCATCTGCTGTTGAAAACTTCCTCAGTACTCCATATAGAAGATAACCAGCAAGTAAAATGAATTCCGCACCGATTGTGACTTCAAGCAAGCTGACCTGCATAGGTTCTCACCTCAACTGATAGTATTCGTTTTGAATGAAATAGACTCTTTCGGTATAGGAGAATTCAGCAATTTCCACTTTCAACCAGTACCGGAATCGAAGTACGTCAGTCTAGCCGTATTGCTCAGTCTTATAGAACAATGATTCACGCTCCATGCAAGGAGTTGCTCATGTAGATGAAGGACGATTGCAGCGAACTGATCAGGCCGCGTTCTGATGTCGGAGATTTAATCGTAAAAGAATCCTCACCTCGTTTCACTTCCATAACGCGCAGCTTCCTCTCTTCAACAACTAGCAAGGAATTGAAATGTCCTCGATGTGGGAGTCTATTGAATTTCGCTAATGGCGTCGAGTGGATTGGTCCTGACTCATTCACCTGCAAGTCCTGCGAACAGCTAATCAATATTGCACTCATTCAACGTGCTCTTCGAGAGCTTGGCGTCGATTAAGTTCTGTCACATTTGTATGATCTACTGCATACTGATTCTAGAAAAGAAGTGATACTCCGGGGGAAGCCCCCCGGAATAACAGAAGTCAACTATTCTTGGTAACCCTTCATGTAGCCCTCTCGCTGATTCCACTTCTCTTCGAAGCGTTGCATGACGGTCCACATGCGATAGGTGTAATCCCATGCATCATCGAATTTTCCTTGATTCATCTGATCTTGGAATTCTTCAGCTACTGTGTTGATATTTCCGACGTCCTCGAGCAGCGTCGCGTCGAACTCGTACAGCTTGTCGAGTTCTCCTTCGTTAATCTTTTCCTTAGAGCCCCATGCCGCATAGCCATAGTCAGCGTAACGGATTGAACTCTCCATCTTGTCAGTAAGATTGAGCATCCTATCGAATGTCTCCCAGGTCTTGCTGAGATTGTAGTCGACTACCATCATCTGCAGCTTCTCTAGCTTCTGTTTGACAAGACGGAGCTGGTCTGCGAGGAATTCACGGAGGACCTTGTCCGCGGCGCGCCTCTCGTTCTTTTCCTGATATCCGTGCCATCCAGGGATGTAGTGGGTTATCTTACCGATAAGCCCGCCCTTGATGTCCTTGCCGGCTTTCTTTCTGACTCGCTCGGCGATGGGATCTATTTTTTTGCCCATGCTATTGATTCTCCTAATGTATTCGCAACCCCTTTGGCATGACAATTGGGGTTGACTTAGATGGACACTATACTTGAGTCCTTAAAAAACATGTTACCGGAGAGTTCGCCTATTCTCTGCCCAAGATTGACGTTCTCCTGTGACTCGGTCGCCGACAGAGCGGCGCTTAAATATGCATGAATCTCCTCAGAGTGTCATGAATAAGGCAGGAATTATCCGCAAACTGGATTGGACTATCCAACCCGAGAAGATTCAGACCATTGCGGACAAAGCAATCGCGGGTGCAAAGCGGGCACTAAACAAAATCTCGAAGACCCCTCGCGATCAAGTAACTATCGCAACACTTCAAGCCTTTGAAGAAGTGATTGGCGTTCTCGGGGAAAAACTCGGACCTCTGACCTTTATGAAACACGTGTCGGTAGATAAGTCTCAACGAGATGTCGCTGATGATGTCGAAAAACAGGCACGAAAATTCAGGAATGAAGTCTGGGGCCGCAAGGATCTCTATGATGTCATAGTTTGCCTTGAACCGACCATGAAGACCTTTGGAATTGAGGAGCAGGCGCTGCTGAAACGAACACTCGACGAATTCAGGCACCGAGGAGCGGCATTGGATGATGATGCGCGCAAGGAGTTTCTCGAGATATCGAACAATATCAGTGTACTTGAGTCTGATTACAATCGAGTTCTCAATGAAGTAACAACCACGGTTCCCCTAACGAAGGAGGAGCTTGACGGCGTTCCCCCCGAAATCTATGAGAGCCTGGAGAGGCATGGGAGAACCTACAAAGTCCCCCTCGATTACCCGTTCTTCGTTCCTGTAAGAACCTATGCAAGGAATCCTGAAACAAGAAGGAAGATGACGATAGCTTTCAATAATCGTGGTGGGAAGCAAAACAGTGAACGACTTGCTGATGCTCTTGCATTGAGAGACCGAAAAGCAAAACTAGCAGGTTTCTCGAACTTCGCGGAGTATAGTGTCAGCATAAAGATGGCAAAGACTCCAACACGCGTATTCGAATTCATGAATGACCTCAAGGAAAAACTCACTCCACTAGGTCGCAAGGAGCTTGAAAACCTAAAGCGCCTCAAAGCAAAGGAGCTAGGTCTTTCCTCTGATACCACCACGCTTGAAGTATGGGATTTATTCTACTATCACGAGTCACTGATGAAAGAGAGATTCTCTGTGGATCAAAACGAGGTCAAGAAGTACTTTCCCATGGAAAGAGTCGTGGCAGGAGTTCTGGAAATCTATCAGAGAGTTCTCAATCTTGAGTTTATCGAGTCTGCGACTCCGAATGGTTGGTGTGAGGATGTCCGCGAGTTCAAGGTCGTTGACAAATCAAATGGAGACACTAAGGGCGTATTCTACCTAGACCTCTTTCCTCGCGATGGCAAATACAAGCACTTTGCAGTGTTCGATTTCATGGATCGTCGCGTACGGGACGGCGGCGTTTTCCTACCAGTGGCATCGATGGTTGCGAACTTCCAAAAGCCAACAAAGAGTCGGCCATCACTCTTGACGCATCCCGAGGTCGAGACCTTTTTCCACGAGTTCGGCCATCTAATGCATGTCATGTCAAATAGCGCAAGCTATTCCAGCTTTGGCCTTGATGGTGTGTTGCCTGACTTCATCGAAACACCCTCGATGATGTTTGAGAACTGGGTCTGGAAGGAGGAGATACTCTCGCTCCTTTCGGGTCACTTCGAAGATTCTCGCAAGAAGCTGCCCTCCGAGCTGCTAGAGAAACTCATCGATGCAAAACTGCTCGACATAGGCCTATTTCAGCTACGGCAGGTGTTCTATTCCCTCATAGACATGTTCTATCACACTGAAGTACCAGATGACCCTAGGACAGAGTGGTTCAAGAAGTACCAGGAAATTACGCTCTTCACGCACCCTACTGATACTGTACCAGAAGCATCATTTGGGCACCTCATGGGTGGGTACGAAGCAGGCTACTACGGATACCTGTGGTCGAAAGTCTATGCAGAGGATATGTTCACAAAGTTCGAAGAAAACGGTATCATGAATGAGAAGACCGGCTATGAGTATCGAGTGAAAATCCTGGCTCCTGGAGGAAGCAGAGATCCGGATGAACTGGTGCGGGACTTTCTCGGTCGCGAATCAAATAGTGATGCATTCATGAAGTCACTTGGCATAGCTGGCAAAAAATGAGAAAGTGTTGTAGGGCACTTCAGAATATGCCCTACACTTTCCAGCATTCGCGCAAATCGTTTACCAGAGTTGGTACTGCCTCTTGACGAAACCTTCCCAGACATGTGGCAGCTTAGCAATCACTTCCTCAGTGATTGACTCAACAGATTTCGTTACTTTCTTAAGATTGCAGTCACCGAAAATCTCCACATTGACTGCCTGCGGCTCAGTGATTGGTGCGCCAATCTTGCTCACGATATAGCAGTAGACTTGCGCTAGATCGGGGTGTTCTTTGTATACTCTCTCCGTTATTTCCCTCGCTGTTACATTGTATGTCTTGCCAACATGTGACACAGGATTCTTCCCCGCAGCAGCCTCTAGGGTCATCGGCCTATATGGCGTAATGAGACCATTCGCCCGATTACCTCGGCCTACCTGTCCATCATCACCATGTTCTGCTGAGGTACCAGTGACTGTGAGATAGAATAGATTGTCTTCCGGACTGTCAGCAGTATTGACACTGACTTCTACATCCATGTCGGTGATTTTGACAGCGAGGTCTGAAACAAGGTCACGTATGCCCTGCATGACGTTGGCATACTCGTTCCTGTCTTTGGTTTCACTGGATATTATCGCCGCTGCAACCTGGACATGTACCTTGTCTTCAATTCGCGTGCTCATGACCTTGATGTCCTCACCGATTTGAGGCCATTCTCTCTTCACCTTCTCGCTGTTTAGTAGCTGTTCTGTTTCCAGAGTGATCAACTCGGTTGGTGAGAATGGAGCAAAGCCAACACCAAAGCTTGTGTCGTTTGCTCGCGGCACTCCAGTTTCGAGATCGAAGTTGCCGACCAGGTCTGTAGAGCCAGCACGTATCTTGTAGTCAATGATGACATCCGAGTTCACGTCCAGGTGCGGAAGGTCTTTGCTCAGCCACTCTCTGGTGTGCTCTACAGCGAATTTCCCTACGGGCACCTGTCGTGTGTAGTCTTTGCCCACGACATCAACAGCTCGCCCGCTTAACAAGATGTATATTGGCTCAATAACGTCTCCTCCTCCGAACTTGGTGATAGATTGCCCTCCGACGAGTAGAACCTTGTCCACGTTGTGATGCTGTACCTGACCAAATGTTTCCATGTAGTACTCACTGAGGCGTACTGAAAGCTCTTCGGCGGCTTTGTCGCAGAGTGTGTCAGGGTGTCCTTTTCCCTTACGTTCTACAATCTCGACCGGGAGCTTGTCAACACTAGGTCCGTATCCTGCTGTGACTCTCAAATTGCGCATGATAATCAACTCACTGTTCCGTGTGCCGCAGAACGAAAAGCATATAAGAATTTTCATTCGTAATTCTCATAGGTAATACTGGATGTAATGTCAATTACTGACAGGAATATGAAGGATGATACCAACTGCCGGCGAGCTCTCGAAGATGAGACGTGAATTGGGAATGACACAAGCGGATCTTGCAGAAGAAGTAGGAGTATCGCAATCATATATCGCTCGTCTTGAACGCGGTTCACTCGATCCAAAACTATCTATCGTCAGCAGGATTGTTGATGTACTTGTCAGCCGCCAAAGCAAGACCTGTGCAGATATCATGACGCCCGACCCCAAAACAGTTGATGCACGAGACCAAGCATCTCTGGCAGTGGGTCTTATGCAAGAATACAACTTCTCGCAGGTGCCAGTTCTCAGAGGCACTCAGCTTGTGGGACTTGTGACCGAACGTGACATCATACGGAATCTTCAGCACAACATGAACGAACTCTCAGTTCAGGCAGTAATGAGTCCAGAGAGCGTACCGATTATTGACGAAAGTACCCCTGTGGACGTTATCACCCCGCTCTTTCAGACCTATCAAGCAATATTGATTCATAATCAGGGACGTATCCGCGGCATCATCACTCGTTCTGACCTTCTTAAGCTCACACATAGGCCCTAGTCAAGGCGTTGAAAAGTTTGCGAGTATCCTCTCATCATTTGTGCCCCCGCAGAATATCTTATATGCGATAGAGTGAAAATTCACTCGGAGTAGATAGCTAAGTGCCGAATTACCTGGACTCACTTGATGACCTCCGTGATGGACTTGATACATTCATCGAGAAATGGTCAAACATTCAGAGGAAATCTGTGAAGGCGATTCAGGCGGTCACGAACACAATCATGCAGATTGAGCACTTGGATGGACCGCTGGGCAAGCTTGAGGGCTTCCAAAACCTTAGAGAGAACTGCAAAGGAATTCTGCTGGTAACTCTATATGATAATCTGGTCCCCTCTTTTGAGACCTCGATAAGAGAGTTCACTAAACTCATGCACATGTTTGAGAACTTGAGGCACTCCTCATCTACGATTCAGACACTCACGGAGTCAATGCGCGGCGACATTGAGGACTCACCTGAACTTGATGACCTTGTTGGATTCCTCGATCTCATAATGATCAGTATTCGGGATATCCTCAACATGTACGAGCAAGAGTTTCTTGTTAAATTGACCATCTTCAGAGACTTCGAGGAAGGTGCTATCGACATCGGCATAGTGAGCAACTATCTCACAATCTGGCTTGTAGAGCCGAATATCGAACCCAGTGCTCGTGACAAGCTCCTCAAAGATCTCGATGAGCACGTTGAGTTATTGCGGGATGTCTTCATGGGGAAGACTGGAATCAGATTGCCGGATGCCTACAAGAAAGCCGAACTCTGAGACCATTAGTGCTCTAGTATGCCGCGGCGAGAAGTGTCTGCACTCAATGTTTCTTACAGCAAGTGGAATTCAGGTTCTGCTATGAAAGTAGCTGCCCGAGAATGCCACCACCACGCTTAATTACGACGAGAGATTGTTCGACACACCTGGCTCTGTGTTAGCAGTACATCCAAGGAGACTGTCACATTGAGTGATGAGAACGACGAAATGGTAGTCACTCCCTATGAAGTCCGCGGAAAGCTCGACTACGACCGCCTCATTCAAATGTTCGGTACCCAGCGTATAGACAAGAAACTGAAAGAGAAGCTCTTCAAGGTAGCTGGCGAACGGCACTTTATGCTTGAGCGCGACTTATTCTTCTCACATAGGGACCTAGACTGGATTCTGGAAGAACATGTCAAAGGGAATCCCTTCACAATCTACACTGGAAGAGGGCCCAGTGGCGATACTCATATCGGTCATCTTGTTCCTTGGATATTCACCAAATGGCTGCAGGACAGAGTGAAGACACGACTCTACTTTCAGATGACAAACGACGAGAAGTACTTCTTCAACAGTAATCTTAGCCTTGATGATGTTAAACGGTACACACACGAGAACACTCTCGATCTCTTGGCGCTCGGATTCCAACCTGAGAACACGTATATCATTCAGGACATCGAACACATTGACATGTTGTATGAGATTGCTATTGAGGTCGCTCGAAAAGTGACCTTCTCGACTGTTAAGGCGACCTTCGGTTTTGATAATAGCACGAACATCGGATCCCTCTGGCATCCTGCGATACAGGCTGTTCCGGCCTTCCTGCACTCATGGATCTATGGCAAGAACACGCCCTGCCTCATTCCGTGTGCGATTGACCAAGATCCATTTTGGAGAGTGACTAGAGATATCGCCGAGAAGCTCGGATACTACAAGCCCGCGACCATCCAATGCATGTTCGTTCCAGGTCTCAAAGAGGGAGGCAAGATGTCTGCCTCCGACGAGATGTCCGTTATCTACACGACTGACACGCCAAAAATGGCAAAGAGGAAGGTGATGGCTGCCTTCACAGGTGGGCGTGCAACGGTCGAAGAACAGCGCAGACTCGGAGCTAATCCTGATATCTGCAGCGTATTCAAGTGGTACAAGTTCATCTTCGTACCTGACGACGCGAAGCTTGCAGAAATCGAACGCACCTGCAAATCTGGTGAATTGCTCTGTGGTCCATGCAAGCAGTTTCTGGCTCCGCTGATGGTAGACTTTCTTGAGAAGCATCAAGCTGCACGAGAAGAGGTCAAAGACAGAGTAGATGAGTTCTCAGCTGCTAGACTTCGTGATGAGATTCGTAGATAGAATCTGCTGGATGGGCAGGAGAGTTGTTGATACCCCTACCCTGAATGCTTGTGAACTGTCAGAACACAGCAAATCAGTCTCGAGGGTTAACCACCATAATGCTAAATAGAATTCACCTCCATTGCTCTTCCATACACAGACTCGGAGAGTTTGATTATGGGTTCTGAAGCACAAACAGCGGACATGTTCAAGTGTCCTGTCTGTAACGGCAACGTAAAAACGGGACCTGATGATGTTGTTATTACTTGTACCTATTGTGGAAATACGAGCACAATAGAGGGAAAGGCTATTGGCGACCACTTGATGGAGCCTGCCAAAGGCGCTGATGAGCGAATACAGGGCTTCCAAGGCTTTCTTGACAAGAATAAGGGCATGAACAAGTCCTTGGTCAAGAACGTACAAGTCGTCGAGAACCGATTGATCTATGTACCTGTATGGACTGCGAAGGTCAAAGCTGACTCCTACTACAAGGGTTACAAGACCGTTCAAGTTCCCGTTCAGAAGACTAGGACTGTTAGAGATTCTAACGGCCATACTAGAACTGAGACTTATACTGACTACGAAACAGGTTACGTACCTGTTCAGTCTGAACTTCACACAGATACTAATGAGCCAATGCTTGCAAGAAAAGGCGCTCGTTTCTACGGGCTCGAGGAGTTCTTGGGAACCATTAAGATTGAGAATACAGTTCCCTATAACTTTGAGAAAATCAAGGATCTAGATCCCACGATTCTCAATGCAGAGATAGGTCAGGAAGAATTCGAGAAGGCGATTCATGGTCGGGTCGCTGATAATCATCGTTCTCAGGCAGGAAGTGGCCTGGCAGAGCTGTTTGATTGTCGCACTACCACTAGTGTAAGAGGAACTACATACCTGCAAGCTCCGTTCACCATGGTTCGCTACAAGTTCCAGGGCGATCTCTACAAAGCTGCTATCGATGGCAATTCCGGCAGGGTGCTTATGGGAGAAATACCAATTGCACGAGGTCAACGGGCCATGTGGACAGTTCTTGGTCTGATTGGAATCATCTTTGCAGGTATAGGATCGCAGCTCCTGTATCAAAACATCGTTGTTCCTGCTGAGCCTGTCATGGATATGTGGACTGCTATCGGAGCTGTGCTGGCAATCCTCGGCATAGTAATGACTGCGCTTGGGTTCAGGGTGTTGATTATGACCCAACGCACGAAGAAGGGGTGATCAAAATGGCGAAGTGTGCTTTTTGCGATGCAAGTTTTGAAACTGGTCCTGGCGATGTGCTCCTCGTGTGCCCGTTTTGCGGAACAGCGCAGACAACCGAGGGAACCAAGTTCAAAGACCACTATATGATACGAGTCCATTTCAACCAGAACGATGCTCAAACAACCCTCTTGGATTGGGTTTCAAAGCAGCTCGGTGCTCCAGCCGATCTGCCCACAACCGCGAAGTTCGTAGACAACCAGCAGGTGTGGTATCCTTTCTGGATAAGCAGAGTAGATGCTCGCACGGACTATCAAGGTATGGGCCGTGATGCAACATTTCACGATGAATGGATGCAGCGACCAGGTGCCTATAAACGGATCAACTTCTTCTGGAAGCCAGAGTCCGGTCAGTTCACTCGAAGGCATGAGATCAATATTGCTGGAGTGAAAGACATCGATCCTGATGTTCGTGGCCATCCGATTCCGACTCGAGCAAAGGAGTACTTCAGCCATGCTCACGCGGAGGAATACGCTGGTAAAGTTCTTCACAGTAATATGACTGAAGACGATGCAAAGGCCGCAGCACGTCAGGAAGCAATGGACCGTCAGACGAGGTTGGTTCTACAAGAAGTAAGCAAGATCGAGTCTAGGAAGGATGATATTAATGTTGGCGAGACCTTCTTGATCCATGTTCCTGTTTGGGAATTGGCCTACAGGTATGGCAACAAGAAATACAAAGCCTCAGTGTCTGCCGCCACAGGGTATGTGATTGAAAGTCAATATCCACGGTCGATGAGTTACAGGGCAGGCGGCATCGGAGTCGGTCTGCTTATGCTCATAATAGGTGCGGGACTCATTGCGGTTGCATTGGGTCAGCTCCAAGTGTTATTAGATTTGCTTGAGCAGTTGCTTGGATTCGAACCGCAACTTCAAGGCGGCGGTCTAGTATCCGGCGGGATGTTGGCGGTCATCGGCCTTGTGTTGATGTACAAGGGAGCCTCCAGAAAACAGGCAAAAGAGAGTGTGTAGGCTTCTCCTACACCTTCCCTCCTTTTTTATTTTTCATATCTATTACGTGGGGAGCTATTCTCCACTATCTTGAATGCTCCTCCAAGGCTATCAATCAGCGAATTCTCGCTAGCCCACACTGAGAAGTCCGGAGCCAACAGCGACTTGAGGACGATGAGCGCATTCTCTCTTGAATCGAGTTCGACCTGACTTGATTCAAGGGCAACCTTAACGCCTTCTCGTACGGGCCATGGACCAAGAATGCCATTACTGCTATTTCGGGCAAAATGGAATATGGTCAGATGTGCCTTTTCCTCTCTTTTGACCAAGCTCTGATAGGCTGAGAATCTTGCGTGGTCTGCAAACACCGCGGTCTTGGAGTCCACTGTGAGATTCTTCACGCCTTCAAGACTCGCACCCCGCTCGAATCTGTCCTGAGCTCGCTCAATTCTCAAATAGTCAACCTGAGGTTCTCCGGGCTGTTCAAGAATGGTGAAGTTCTCATTGAACAGTTCTGAAGAACTAAGCCTATAGGATGAAACGCCCGGCTTCTCTGCCAGTTCAGTAAGACATCTACTGACAAATGCGTCTATGACTGCCTTGTACGCCCAGCGTGTGGGAACGAGTCTTCTACTATCCAACCTTCCAAGTAGTCCAACTGACATGAGGCGTGCCACCTGATCGAGTGAGTACTCGTAGTCAAATAGCTTCCATGCTGCCTCTGATGCCGGAGTGTCCTGTTCTGTTACTCTCTTGGCTACTCTACTGACCTCTGGCTCAGATATGATCTCAAGCGATTTCACGAATACTGCAGAGCCTGCAGGGAGTTGGCCTCCGAGTGGCTGTAGGCCTTTGGGGGGTAGAACTGTCGCCTTAGTGTCGACTGCAACAGGACTGACTGAGAGAGCTATTGTCTGCAGAGTATCTACAGAACCTTTAGGTTCCATTGTCCTGGCATCAATAGGCATAGTGAATCGAAACAGTCGTTTTCTCATTGAAAGAATGGCATCCCTATCCAGGCCGCGCCAAGCCTCCGGATAGTCATAGATTGAGAGAAACTCTAAAGGTTCTGTGGCGGCAAGCACACTTGCCAGTAGGATCGGGTATTTTGCAGCTTCAACATTCAGACCTGGCGGCGTGAATGCGGTGATATGCCTGTCTGACACTGTCTGTCCTAGTTGCATTTGAGCCATCTGCGCCTGGCCGATTGTCATGTTGCCTATACCCCTGGGTGAAGGTGGACCTGTTGAACAGAGGAGTTCTCAGGCTAAGTCGCTTCTCTCAGGCTGCATTGCATTTCAACGGACTTGAATGGCCCTGAGAGAGGTACCCGAAAGTATGCCTATCTGAGAAAACACATATAGCTGTCAGGTATCCGGAACATGTGAGGTTGGTGGATACAATTAGCCAGACTGATTCAGACCAGTCAGTGGTTGTGGCCAAGGCCAATCTCCTTCTCAGGTTCATGAATCGACATCGGGATGCAATTATCCTAGGAGTTGTCGCTCTTGTTTCTACAGTCCTCTCATGTATTCATTATTTGGCGACAATGTTGTCTATTGCATCTCCTGGCCTCACACTTGATGATTCTTGGATTCATGTTCAATTCGCCAGGACGATTTATGAAGGTACACCGTGGGAATACTCTCCTGGGTATCCGTCGACTGGCTCCACTAGCCCACTTTGGTCGCTTATTCTATCATCCATCTTCTGGTTCACTACAGAACCATCTGGAGTTGTTTGGGGAGTATATCTGATTTCGATTGTTTTCTATGTAGGCTCCACGTACCTTGCTGGACGTATTGTGGCAACATATCTGGAAAGCGTCAGTTGGGGCATAGTGACCTCTATCGCGTTTGTATTCGTGCCCAGAAACACCTGGCTCATGCTCTCAGGCATGGAAACCCCTCTCTTTGTCTTTGTCTTGCTTCTCTCAATCGTGATACTTGATAAAGAGGACATGAAATATGATCTTGCCCTTGGCATTCTTGCAGGGCTTGCATTTCTTTCAAGACCAGAAGGAGTCATCATAGTCTTCTGCATTCCTCTTCGACTATTGATCCTGTCGTTAAAGGGCAAAGTCACCCGAATTCGGCTTGGGCTATTCCTTCTCTCGGGTGTCATTGCCTTGGCAGTAGCATCACCGTGGATACTTCATTGTCTAAGTGTGACTGGTTATCCATTGCCCGATACATTCTACGCCAAAGTTCATGCTCCTACTGCCTCCGAGATCGAAGCTTGGGACATCTTCTGGACGTTCTTTGTGCAGGAGTTGCCTTTTCTGCCGGTCGCCGCTTTTCTTGGAATCATCCTGATTCCAAAGGGTCGACCATTCGCTTGGCTACTGCCCGTTTCATTGACTGTAATCTACAGGCTTTCAACACCCTATGCAGCACTCATCAACAATAATCGCTACCTATTGCCAGTGTTTGACCTTTTCCTCATTGCAGCGGTTGCTGCCGTGGCCATACTCCTCAAAATAGTCTTTGTCGCTATCCTGGAGATTCGCGATACAGTATCACTCAACCATCTCTGCGTCTTCGTTGTTGCTGTGCTGATCATAGTGCCAATGATTCCCAGCTATTCTTTCCAAGCCACATTCTATGGCAAGGCTGCAGGTAACATCAATGACATGCAGGTCGCGATCGGTCTATGGCTTGACGAGAACACTCCGCCTGATGCCGTGTTCGCGACACATGACGCTGGTGCCTTGCGGTACTTCTCCAACAGAACCATGATTGACCACGCGGGATTGGTGAGTCCGGACATCGTACACGGTAACATGACTGATTTCGAGAAAATTCAGTACCTACATGACCAGGGATGCAACTACGTTGTCTTCTTTCCTGACTTGTTTTGGTATTACTTCCGGTATTTGCCGGACGGCTCATACGAGATTGAATTCACTGTCCATCTGGAAGAGAATGTCATATGCGGTCGCGACACAATGTCGGTCTATCGGATATACTGGGAAGGCACCATCTTCGACTAGAATCATTGGCGCAAGTCTGTCGCGGACCGTTTTCGGGAACTCAAATTGAGTCGATTTCATATGCCGCTAATTCTCTTTCTGACTTTCTCGACCAGTTGTTGATATAGGTCTAGAGCATTCTTGACGTCAGCAAATCCACCCGTGAAAGAGTCTTTGCTTCCTCCGCCATGACCTCCTAGTTCTAGGACTGGCTCCTGAATGTAGTAGGACGCATCCTTGGGCATGCTCTTGGTCCATAGGATGAAACTGGATTTGGGACCCGGAGCAAATAAGAGAGTCGCAGAGCGTTCAATCTCGGGTAGCTGTTTCATAACACTCCGCATACTGCCGGCATCCATCCCCGGCAGATACTCATACCAGAATCGAATTGACCCCATCTGCTCCTTATGAGGACCGTCAGTCATCAGCTGGATGATCTTTTGCAGCGACTCCTCATGTGCCGTCTGTAGGCTTTTCGCTTTGTCCAAGACTGCTCCAAGTTGTTCCAATTCGAATGGGTAAGAGTACTTCCTGAGCAGTGCTGCATTATACACACAGCATAAAGATTCGACAGCTCTTGAACCTGATAGGAACTCTATGTGTGTGTCCTTGTCTCTGCTCTTGATATCGACCACCTTGAAGACACAAATCTCGCGGGTATTAGTGACATGTATACCGGCACATGCCGAGCTATCAAGATCTCCAACCCTGACGATTCGGATTATATCATGTTTGGAGGTGACTCCCTCTCTGGTTCTCACGGATTCATCGATATCGCGTGCAGAAGTGACTTCTGTTTTCACTGGAATCGCCTGTTCAATGTGCTTCTGTACCTGCGATTCGGCCTCGAGAACTTCCTCAATGGTCAGCGAACGTCCTTCAAGCTCTACAGCACCACGGTTTCCATCAATCCAGATTCTACCAAGCTCGATGTCTGGATGTTTCTTCTTCACAGTCCCAACAAACAGGTGTTCTGAAGTGTGGTTGCTCATCATGGCTCCTCGCCACACCATGTCTATTGCAAGGACTGCATTCCCCCTGATTGGAGGAGTGTCTTTCATCTGAAGCATGGGGACGTTATCCAGTAGCACCGTATCCATGAACTCGTAAGCTGTTCCGTCAATCTCAATACGGCCTCTATCGCCAGCTTGCCCTCCGCCAGAGGGCTTAACTACATTCTCAAGTATCTTGACGTAGGTGTAGCCGTTTGCCTCGATGATTGAATCAATTGTGATATCAAAGCGTTCTTTGAGCGGGTCATCCCAGTAGTACGGATGTTCTCTCATATTCTCCGTCACCAGAGTTGCACTATAACGAGATACTCTTTTGAATTTGGTCACACCTGAAAAGGATTAGTCCTTGAGCCGAAAGCGATATAGCGGAAGTTCTCCCTCGTTTCGGTGCTTAGAGAAAGTGAGGCTTGGATAGATGTTCAAGTTCCTGAAGTCTGACCCTACAAAGAAAGCCAAGAAATACGTCGAGAAGGCTCTGTTTGAGATAGAGGAGGGTTTCCCCCAGTATGCCAGTGTGGAGTTCGAGAAGGCAGCAAGACTGTTTCTCGAAAAAGACGAGATTGATTTTGCCGTGAAGTACTTCCGCGAAGCGTCGTATACTGCCCTTGAGTCTAACGACCACACTAGATGTGCTGAGATGAAAGCGCTCGCAGCCGAATGCCTCATCATGGAAGGTCGATACGATGAAGGCGGCGGACTATATTCTGAGTCCTCTGACCATCTATACCGTGAAAAGAAACTGCGTGCATCCAACCGATCGATTGGCATGGCTGTCATAGGCTATCTTGGTGCTAGAAATTACGATACTGCAACAAACCTGTTGAAGAAGGCCGAGAAGAGAGTTGGTGAATTGTCGGGGAAGACTGATCCCATATATGACCTAGCAGAGTTGTGCGTGGAAATCCTCTGCGAGGGAGCTGATGTTTCCAAGGAGAGTTTCGAGAAAGTCGCACGAACCGCAAAAACAACGGCACCTGAACACTCACTCGTGGAGTTCGTCGTTGGTTCAGTTAGGCTTGCACTTGATACAGAAGTGACTCTCAGCTGGGCAGGTCAGGAAATGAATGAGGTCCCCGTGAAGACTCCAATCGAATTGGAATTGCAGTTCAAATGCCCCACTCAAGTAAGAATCATTGATCATCGAGTATCTCTCTCTAATAGTGTCATCATAAAGAGAGAACCAGAGTTTTCATCAAGCCCTTCAAAGAACGAGTCTTGGCTGATTGAGTTCATTCCAGTTCTGAGCGGCTCGGGAACTATCGGTCCCTATACAGTCACTTTGGAGGGTGATAAGGTCCTTCTCCACAAGCACAGCAATAAGGTCGAGTTCATGATTGCACGAGCACCATCCGACTTGGACTTGAAAGTATCACCAGAGAGAGTATCCTGCTCTCTCGGAGACGAGGCCATCATTGAAGTGAATCTGAAGAATGTGGGTGACGGCCCAGCGGATAGCATCGTAATCACTACGAATCTGTCAGAGGGCCTTGAGATCTCCTTAGGTAACAAAGAGAAGGCAATCCACTTTCTTGGTAGTGGAGAGACCATGCACTTTCAAATCTTCGTGAGAGCCATCAAGCAAGGTGAGGAGCTAGTTACTGTCCAAGCAGTGGATGGCAGAATTGGCCAAGAAGTTGCAAAAACGGCTCTTGTACGAGTCGGGTAGGACGCTACGGTTGACGACGCTTTCTCTGTATTTCTTCCCTGATACTGAGACAGGCGCCCATAACCTCTTGGATGGCCTCTTCCTCCTTGAAGATCTTAAGAAGATCGCCTGCTTCCTCTAGCCTATTCTGGGCAAGATTCTCACTGAAGTCCAGGAGCGTTTCTAGCCAGTCCCAAGTTGTTCTTCCAATGATTTTCTTTGCCTTCTCGATTCTCTCTTTGGCCTTGTCCATCCTCTCGATGGTGGCAAAGCCCATGGCAGCAAGTGAGAGATCTATTACAGCACGTTCTGCATTTCCATTGTCGATGGCTTTCTCAGCCGCCTTGTCATAGAGATTGCCCATATTCTGGGCGCATGTTAAGAAGTACTCGCGGTTTCCTATCCTGTGACACGAAAAGGCTGCCCAGAGATAGGCCTGTGCGGCTGTCTCTGTCATCCTTTCAAGTAGCGCTTCTTTTGCGGCATTCTCATACAATGTCAGAGCAGTGGCAAAGTCACTCGCTTGCCTATACTGAGTGGCTGCCTCAAGGTAGGCCGTCGCGGCAGCCTTGTGATCATCGTTCTCAACACGGTCTTCAGCATACATATGGTAATACTCTGCAGCCTTCTTGGTCATCTCAAGTGCACGATCGAGATAACAACCTGCAGCCTGTTTGAACTGGTTTGCTGCCTGGTAGTAGTTGTTGTTCTCCAAGAATTCATTGGCGAGGCGTTCCCATTGTGTGCAATCGTCTTCCATATATCTCGACCTCGAAACACTAGAATCTCATATAGACCATGCTGCACTGGTCGTAAATAGGTAATTGTGCTGCACAAATATGTTTCTAGGGCGAACGGCAGTCTAGATGGGGACCGTATTTCCCGGCAAGGGCCCAGAAAGAAGAATGACGGAGCTGCTGTCAATGGCTGAATACAGATCGAAATTCAGTGCAACAGGCTGACTCTGGAATTGAATCTGTTTCTGACCGCTTCAGGAGAAGAAGCAAACTGAAAGACTCCATGACTAGAGTAGATACTACATTATTCTACTTAGGAGCCTCTGGGAAAACGATCGGAGCTGGCCGCGGTTCCCGGTATCGAGTACCAGCCAATGCCAGAGTAGTCATCCCAGATATTTCCGATACTGACTCCGTCGTCCCACTGATTCATACTTCCATCATCCTTGGCATTGCCATCCATGTTGCGCGCGAATCCACTCGAGTGGATTACCCAGCTCTGGCAACCAACATCAATGTGTACTCCAAGTTTGTTATCGGTCACATTGCAGCGTGTGAGAGTGCAGTTATAGGAGAATTGGGACCAGAGTCCTAGTTCATTGTAGAACATCCTGTTGCTCTCAATGGTCGTTCTATTGGAGCATACGACACTAATGCCGTAAGTGGTGTTAGAGACTGTATTTCCTCTTATGGTGGTGCGTTGAGAAATGCTTGAGTTAATCCCAGCGCAAGTAGTGCTCACAAAACAATCCTGTACTACTACTTCACTGCAACCAAGGAACTCGATTCCTGAAATTCCTCCTTCAGTCCTGCATCTTTCTATGGTCGCACTATGGCAATTCCTCAGATAGATTGCCATCCCCCAGTAATATGCAGTTGCCTTGAGTTCGCAATCTCGAATAATGAATGGCGCTTCAACATTTCTGATATCAATGCAAATGCCTTCTTCTACAATGCTCAGATTCTGAATGACATATGGATTGTCTATAGTCCCATTACCTGGCACTGAATACTCCACAGTATAGTTCTGGAACTCACCGTCACCATCAATACGTATCGCATCATCGATATCGAGAATTGGAGATGTAGGGCCATCACCTGAATCAATGGGATTCTCAGTGTTTGTCATTAAGACATAGGAAAAGCCAGCAGCAGATGCCAGCACGACTACAAGAATAAGCCCTACCATCTTGTTTGTACCCCCCGGTGCACTGGCCATGATTAACCACCTTCTCCAATGGCTCATACAGATGCAGCACTCTTACATTAATCTACTTCTAGACGCCGATACACATTGAATTCAAAGAAGAAGAGAAAGAGAATCCGTGGAATCCATCTCCGAAGCCAGCATTCTCTACTTACTTACCTCATCAAGTATCTCTTTTGCTCTCTCAACTTTCACATTCCTTTCTTCGACGAGCCTCTTGGCAATGATGTCAACCTGCTCTCCACGGGCTCCTGCCGTCGCCGCCACATTGCGTGCGTGAAGCGCCATATGTCCCTTCTGAATGCCCTCAGAAGCCAATGCACGGAGTGCAGCCAGGTTCTGTGCGAGTCCGACACTAGCAATGACATGTCCCAACTCGAGTGCTGTCTTCACACCTAGTATTTTCACGCATGCCCGTGCAACAGGATGAACCTTTGTCGCACCACCGACAAGACCTACCGCCATAGGGATCTCAATCGAGCCCACTAGGTTTCCATCTATGTCCTTCTCATATTTTGTGAGGGACTTGTATCCATCGACTGCTGCGTAGCTGTGGGCTCCTGCTTCAATCGCGCGGAAGTCGTTGCCTGTGGCAATCACCACTGCATCAATTCCGTTCATGATGCCCTTGTTGTGTGTCGCACATCTGTAGGGATCTGCCTCCGCAAAAGCCCACGCAGCAATGATATCGTTGACGACATCATCTCCGCCAAGCATTTCCTTATCGAAGGTTGCCCTGGCGCGGACAAGCCTATACTCAGCTAAATTCGAGAGTATCCTGAGGATCACTCTCCCATCTGTCAACTTCTCTATTCGTGGAGCCAGTGCCTCGGCCATTGTATTGACTGCATTCGCGCCCATCGCGTCTCGCGTGTCGATGATCAGCTCTGTGATGAGCATCACACCCGCGGACGTGTCAATGATGCGGACTCTAAGATCTCTTGCTCCTCCTCCAAAGCGCACTAATATGGGATCCTGCTCATTCGCCAGTCGCAGCAACTCATCTTTCGCTTCAATGACTCTGTTCTTCGCAGCATAGGGCGTGGGTACTTCGACAACCTGAATCTGGGCAATCATCAGTGGCCCTGTATCTGTTGCTGTGAATCCCCCGAGGTTTCTTGCCATTCTTGCCGCATTGCTCGCGGCTGCTACAACAGATGGTTCTTCGAGAGCCATGGGTATCACGTAGTCTTTTCCGTCGATCTTGAAGTTAGTCGCTATTCCGAGAGGTAGGGTCATGGCTCCCACCACATTCTCAATCATGTGGTCAAGAATCTCTAGGTCTACTTTCCCAGGATCAATCAGCGGTCCAAGATCATCTTCGCCAAGCCCGGTGACCTTCATGAGCATCTTCACGCGTTCCTTACGTGACAGTTTATAGAATCCTGACATCTTCGAATCTTCGACCATTATAAGACCTCGGCAGCTTTGACACCCATCATCGACTTTTCCATAAAAGACTGTTCCTATTATGATAAAAAGCAGTAAGCCAGAGTAATCAACCATAGGGTTTATTTCACAACCATTGAACGTTGCTACTTGGATGAATAGCATGAGTTCAGAGCGTGATTTCGGTGAAACTATCACTGGCTTAGCCAAGAAACGGGGATTCTTCTGGGGCCCCTCTCCAGAGATCTACGGAGGCAGCTCTGGATTCTATGACTTGGGTCCTCTTGGCAAACTATTGAAGAACCGTCTTGAGAGCATTATTCGCTCGTCATTCGTAAGGGCGAATTTCTGGGAGGTCGAATGTCCTACAGTTTCTCAGGCTGCGGTGTGGAAAGCTTCTGGACATCTAGATGGATTCGTCGATCCCGTCACCCAATGCATAAAGTGTGGACAGATCTATCGTGCTGACAACCTAATTGAGGAACAATCTCCTGGTGCAAGGATTGCAGGGCAGTCACTGGATGAGCTCACTGAGAGCATCAAGAAACTTGGCGTAGTCTGCCCATCATGCCGGAGTCCTTTAGGTAAAGTGGAACCGTTCAATCTCATGATGAAGACAAGACTGGGCCTCGACCAAGATGCGTACTTGAGACCAGAGACCGCCACAACGACCTACTTGCTTTTCCGACGCTTCTTGACCTTCTTCCGGGACAAACTTCCAATGTCAGTCTTTCAAATCGGTAAGGCGTACCGGAATGAGATCTCTCCCCGGCAGGGCATGCTACGCCTGCGTGAGTTTACCCAAACGGAGGGTCAGATCTTCATACTCGAAGAGGATGAGAAATCTTGGCCGCAGTTTGACGAGATAAAGGACAACGTGCTTCCGCTCCTCCCTTACGCCACTCAGCAGAAGGGCGATAGTGCACCCCTCAAGATGAAGTTGTCCGAGGCAATCAAGAAGAATCATTTCCGAAATGCCGGATATGCATGGTGTGTCAATCTTGCCTACACCATCTTTCGAAGCATGGGCTTTGCAGAGGAAAAGATGCGTCTCAGACAGCACTCTCCTGCCGAGCGTGCTCACTATGCGAAGGATGCGTGGGACGTAGAGGTACTCACAAAGAGCTTTGGCTGGGTGGAGTGTTGCGGTATCCACGACCGAGGCAATTACGATCTCACCAGACATCAGGAGTTCTCCAAGGAGAAGCTGAGTGTCACAGTTGACAAGCAGCTTGTTGTCCCTAATGTGCTTGAGATTGCCTTCGGTATCGAGAGGCCCCTCTTCTGCCTAATTGACAATTCATTCCAACCTGAGAGTGAGGCTCGCGACACGGATTGGCTGAGATTTCCTCCAGAAGTGGCTCCCATTCAGGTTGCTGTGTTTCCTCTGATGGGCAAGGATGAACTTGTTGGACCAGCTAGCGAGATCTATGATGCACTGATGGACTTGGGATTAATTGTGCAGTTCGACGTTGGCGGTTCGATAGGTAAGAGGTACAGACGTCAGGATGAGATAGGTACTCCCTTCTGTGTCACTATTGATTATACAACAATCGAGGATGGCACGGTCACCATTAGAGAACGTGACTCAATGGAGCAGGTCAGAGTGCACAAGGACGAGCTCCCACAAGTGCTAAGAAAACTCGTTCGTGGACTGATGCTCTTCAGTTCATTGAAGTAGACTCGATGATATGAAATACTATAAGTCTACAAGACAACTCGTCTTCGAAATGCTCCGTAGCTGTCTGTTGCTCTAGAGGATTGAGGAAGCCATCAAAATGCAGTATCTAACCGATGATTTGGTCATCTTCTATTTGTCGATGATTGCCATCCTTGCTAGTGCATTTCTTAGTGATTTCCTCTTCTCACGATGGCTTATCAAGAGGGAAGTGACTCCTGCTGCTGATGCGAAAAGAGAGATGGATCTAGCTCCAGCTGGCTTGTCGGCATTCGGGGTGCTCATTGCTGTGTGTGTCCTTGGACTATTGATGTTCTCCTTCCCTGAATCATTCATTCTGACTCTCGAAAGCAACTCTCTTTTTCCTCTACTGCTAGTTGCGGCCATTCTCTCGGCGTCCTACTGCGGTGGAAGACTAGCCTATGCTACAATGAGACCTAGCACGAATGAAAACCCGTTTGTTCTGGATGATTCTAGAAACGAAGAATCTGAACATAAGTAGAGTATTTTGAAAAGTATTCGCCTATTCATCTCAATATCAAAATGGTGAGGTAGAGCTGCAATCATTTACCGCTCAGAAGATGAGTTCCTTCTTCATCATGACTTTTCCCTTTGCAGTAGGTACTCCTTCTTCCTCGCAATTCCTACGTCTTCCAGCAGCTGCAGCGGCATCTCCACCAAAACTGCCATCTTCTTTCACAACACGGTGACAGGCAACGACAGGAAAGAGCGGATTCCTGTGCAGTGAGTGAGCCACAGCACGATATGCCTTGGGTTTTCCAATCATCCTGGCGACTCTACCATAGGTACTGACCCTTCCTCTCGGGATCCTGAATGTCGCCGCATACACCATACTGTCGAACACAGTATAGCCTGGTATCTCGAGTGTTGCTCTTTTTACGTCATCTTCTGTTCTAATCTTACTGAGGTCCATCCTTCTGCTCTCCAAGTAGTTGATTGGAAACCCCTCGAGCATGATGAATATGGCTGTTTCACTCAGCGCAACCGAGTAAGCCAGTTGTTGGAAAAACTGCGATTCTTGAGAAAGAGAGATAAGGCTGAAGGTCTATCAGAGCAGCAAAAGAGGGTGTTAGATGAGCGAGAGCAACGAACCCATCACAATAAAGAGCATCCTTGTGGCCGTGGACGGATCCGCGTATGCAGAGAAGGCAGTACGCTACGCCTGTGCCATGGGACCTCCGTTGGGCGCAGAGCTCATTCTGCTACATGTTGTTCCAATGGTCGTTTCAGCAACGCCGTACCACGACACAGTTACAGACCAGCCTTTCGTTTCCCTTCAAAATCTTGGGGAGGACATTCTGGATAGAGCCAAGAAGATTGCAGCAAGCTGTGGATGCGAGGTCACTGATCTGCTATCTCACGGCGACCCCGCATCACGAATCATTGACATAGCAAGTGAGAGGGGTATTAGCATGATTATAATGGGCTCAAGAGGTGTGAGTGGGCTGAAGCGTCTTTTCACTGGATCTATCAGTGACAAGGTTTCTAAGAATGCGTCGTGTCCCGTGATGATTGTTCGTTAAGCCCTCTCACTTAGCTTCATGGGGAGTGTTGGCGGTTGCGACGCACTCATGAGTACGGACTCTCCGTAGATATTGGCACTTCCAACGTCACGCTTCATCTTGTCAGGCTGTCCGACATTCATGTGGTATTCGAGCTTGTCGTACCCAATCCACAGATGCAATTTGGTGCCGATATCATCTCTCGAGTAACTCATTCAGTTCGTAAGAGAGAGAATGCTCAACAACTTACAGCTTTCATCCGTGCTGCCGTTCAAGATGGACTCGCTGCGATACTTAAACAGCTTCAGCTTGACCCAGCTACTATCAGGAAGGTCGTCATTGTTGGCAATACAGTGATGCATCATCTGTTTTTTGACCTCTCTGTTTCATCCTTGGCGAAGGCACCCTACACTGCGGATGCCAAGGCACCTGTTCACATGCCTGCTGCAAATGCTGGTTTCACAGTCCTGCAGGATGCAGAATGCTACTCTCCTCCCATTGTCGAGTCTTTCATTGGGGCTGATGCGCCTGCGATGATGCTAGCTGCTGGATTCTTGGAACCGCGAACGAATTGCATCGCGATGGACATCGGTACCAATACAGAGATTGCGGTCAAGTCTACAGACGGCGTCTGGATTGCATCAGCTGCTTCAGGCCCCGCCTTCGAAGCAATGTCAATGCAGTGCGGTATGCCTGGCGAGAGTGGCGCGATTAACACTGTACAGATTGATCAAGATACGCTGCGACCCAAATGTGGAACCATTGGAGGAGAGAGGCCGCGTGGCGTCTGCGGCACCGGAGCGATATCAGCTCTGGCAGCAATGCTGGATAGGGGAATCATACTCCCCAGAGGCTCACTTAATAGAGACCTCAATTCAAAATGGCTCTCTCTCAATGGCAGTATTGCATACTACATTCTCGTTGACAATACAGTTTCAGCCAGCGGCCGACAAATCGTTATATCTCAGCCTGATGTCCGAATGATTCAGCAGTCTAAGGCTGCAATTCGAGGAGTCATAGGGCTGCTCCTTCATAAGGCCAGACTGGATGTTGAACAAGTCGAAACTCTCTATGTCACTGGTGTGTTCGGTTCCGATTTGCGAATAGAGGATGCATGCAGGATCGGCATGCTTCCAAGATTTCCCAATGCAACTATCACCCGGCACAGTGGGGGTGCCATTGATGGAGCGGACCTACTAATGATTCCGGAGAATCGAAAAAAGGCCGAACAGCTGCTAACTCATCTCACATACATTGAGATGGCTGGCAGCCCAGCATTTGAATCACGATACTTGGCTTCTCTCCCCTTTCCAGCTCAGTAGATGAGGCTTTCGAGATTAAAGACTTCACCCGCCCGCATCCTCGTAGATGAGAGGGGGCGTCCGTCCTTAGAACGTACCATGGGGATGATTATAATGTGAAATCTGCGCAGTCCATTATCTATCCTTAGCTGGTTGATGTTAAAGGCATTCTTGACAACACCTATCTCATCGGACACTATCAGTGCATCGAGCTCCTCCATAGTATCTCCTCCACCCTCCTTGGTATCAATAGGAAAGATAGATGCCCTGCGGACATCACCCTCAGCCTTGAGAAACTCCTCCAACTTCTTATACCGTTCCGCGTAGGACTGAATACGGTCTCGATTGGCCTTCAGACTCAGCATCTTGTCTGTAGTCAAGCCGATTGCCACATTGCGACCTAGCTTGAATGCTGTACGCATAATATGCTTGTGTCCCTCATGCAACCTGTCAAAGGTTCCTGCAAAGACGACCTTGTTGTACAGCCAATGGCCGCCTCGCAGAGATTACACCCTCCTCGACTCGATGATGCCCGCTTCAGTGAAGTCATTGACAATGCTGAGGAGTCCCTTGGAATCGAGGTTACCAAACTGGAGCCACAGCATGTCCCAGATATCCTCCAGTCGTGTCCAGTCCCTGGCCATGTTAAGTATCTCATCGAATCTGTCCCACGCGTGCTCATCCTCGCGTCGCATCTCAGAATACTTTGCAGCCTTGTCACCAAGTCTGAGCAATAGAAATGAGGGACTCAATGCATAGGGGTAGATACGCTTGATTTCTACGCCAAAGCTATCAGTGTCGAGGATAATCTGGTCCTCCTGCATCGCTTTGAGGCCGACCTCTGCGCATGCTCCTTCGTATGCTTTTCTGGCTACGACCATTTCAGTCGTATAGGTCATTTGCAGACTTGTCTTCAATGCCTGTCTAATTGCTTCTTGCTCGTTGATCAGCGACCATTCACTTGCTGCCTTGTCGAGAGTTGCTTGTCCTAGATCGTGAACCAAGCTAAGCCATCTGAGCACCCTTGGATAGATCTTTTCCGGGTTTCCATGGCAGCGTGAGAGGTCTGTCACTCCACTGACCAAGACCTTTTCCATGAGGTCGACGAATTCGTTACGACACTCTGTTAGAACAGCTTCCTCGTACACGTGCTTAGGTAGTACCATAGACAGTGCCGACAGCACAGCAATTCTTGTTGCGTAGGCCATCTGTCTCGTGTCAATCTTATCGATAGTGTCAGTTGATGTGTGATAAAATCTATCTGGACTCTGGTTCAGCATCACTGCAGGAATACCCACTGTACTATCGGTAAGCATGAAATGGTCGCTCCCAGCTCCATAGCTATCATACTTGTACGGTAGGGGAGTCATCGTGCCACCCTGAGTTCTATCATCTTTTCTGTCAGCTTCTTTCTTGAGCCAGTGCAAGACCACGTTGTTCAGCGTGCTTGGCAGGGAAAACGGTGTCCTGAAGAGATACAGAGTAGAACCAGATTTGGCCGGATCCGCACCTACCATGTCCATGTTGAGCATCCCCTTGCAGCGTTTCAGGACTTCTTTCTCCCTGTCTATGAAATAGATCGTCCCCGACATTTCTGGGATCCAGAGGAATCTGATTGAGTATGTTGGCTTCGGAATCCTGCCTTCATTGACCAATTGAGATATGACTCTCAGAGCTTCCATCAATGCGCCACTGCCAGAGGCATTGTCGTTGGCACCGGATTTGGGATGACAGATATGTGCTGCAAGCCAGAACTCCTTTGAACTGTCCTGTCCGGGTATCAGTGCTGAGAGGACCTCTGTCTTGCCCTCCCCCAGACTTGCATTGACTTTTGCCCTGACCTTCACTTTCTTGCCGCCTTCAATCCAGGACTTCAGTTTCAAACCATCTGCTTGTGTAAGCGCGAACCCGAACCGTGTCTTGCCACTCTCTTCTCCAGTTGGCCAGATTGCATCATAGCGTCTGAGACCTGCAATCTCATCCTGCGATGATGGCGGCACAAAAGTGAGCAGACCAGCCGCTCCATATTTGATGCAGGCCACCCTGTGAACCTGACGTGCCATTCCTTCTGTGAGAACTATCTTACCTTTCACATTCTTGCCCTTGTAGTCCTCTGGCTTCAGTCCTTTGCCAATGTAGCAGACCTCGGCCTCGATATCTGCGGATGTTGAGTGTGCAATCAATGAGATTGGCTCAGCAGCAAAGTCTGCCAGCGTCTTTTCTTCTGGCTCGATGAGGCTGAGTCTTCCATATCTTGGTTCCCAACCGGGAACAGCCTCCCAAGTTCCGACAAGCGTCTTTCCATCTGCTGGATACTCATAGAGCTTGACCCCGACATCTGTCATTTTTTTGATTTCACTTGTCAGATACGCTATGGCATCATGCAGGCCTGGGCTTGCTTGAATTCTATGGAACGCAGTTATTGACGATACGTATTCCTTTGCTCGAATTCCTGATACTGTATCAACAACTACCTTGACAATCTCTTCTGGCAGCATTGCATTCACTCACACTGAAAAACTGTGTGAAACTCTGACATAAGTAGTCTACGCCTTGGGCCAGTTTGCTGGAAATAGGCAGAAAAACGTGTGAGAATGAAGCCAGGAGTGAAAGATGCTTCCCGGTTCAATTCTATATGCTCTGTTGAATCCCTATGGCACCGAGGTCTGTGCAACGAACCTTTTTTTGACAGGGTTTGATATGTCTGTCTCCACTGCACGCTGGAGTGAAGACTCATGGCTCTAGAGAACTTGACAATACTCACGATTGTGTTTGAGTTCGTGCCCCCGCTAATCGTCACATTTGTCTACCTTCTCTTCTTCGGGAAGAGAAAAAGCAGGCTCATTGAATCGTTCATCATTCTGATGTACGCTAAGACAGTCACATGGTTCCTTCTTACGATAGCAAGACAGGATGTTTCAGTCTCAGCCGGGTTCGACTCAGTCGTGGACACATCCACACTTTCGTGGCTACTGCTGATTGATATGCTATCGCAGTTCTTTGTGTCCCTGCAGGAATACCTGACTTGGATAATGGTGTCCTTCATCGCTGTCCTATTTGGTATACTTGTCCTGACTGCTAAGCTCACTCTCCAAGATCCTCTAAAGATGGTCTTTAGGAATTTCATAAAGAAAGTCGTAAAGAGAGAACCAGAGAGCGATGGCCACTCTGGGCTTCGCGACCGATTGAGCAACATAACCTTCGAAGGTCTTGAAGCCAATCCTCTCAACCCAGAAGTGCAGGCAAGGACATGGCGACAGGCTTCGAAGGACTATGTCATCATTGGACTTGCGACGCTTGTACCTTCAATCAGTGTGTATGCAGGCGGTCTCGATAGTTATATTGTTGCGGTGACCGATCCGTCACATTATGTGGCCACCTCCAACTACCTGATAGGCGTTCTGATATTCTTAACATGGATCTATCGATTCGGATATCCTGCTTCGAATAGAATCGCCAAGGCGGCAGGTCTCCACTTGGGTCAACGTGACCTTGGCGCTGAGATGATGCACGGAGTCCTAGGCTGGTTCTTCAGGCTCAATATTCTCCTAACACTCTACATCTTTGCAGGTCAAGCAATTGACCTTCTGAGTCGTGATTTGGAGAATGCTACAGAGATTTTGCTAGGCTACTACACCTACGGACTTATGCTTGCCGCGCCCCCAATCCTCTTTGCTGTCATCGTGCTGCCCTACGTAGAGGACTTCTCTGCCATCTTCTACAAGCGCGTATTCGACGGCATAAAGGATGCAGGCTCCAAGATTCGTCAAGCCGATAAGAAGGCTGTCGTGAAAAACTCCATAGCTGCATTAGGAACTGGGCTCGTCGTCATCGGAGCATTTATTGGAGCGGTCTTTGCTTCAACCCTCAATTATGCGACACAGAGCTTCTTTGCGTATGGACTATTCACCGACGATCGTTTCCGCTTTCGACCTGGTAGTGTTGATGATGTTGTGTCACATATACTTGACCTCGTCACAACTCCGACGAGTTACTATCCCGGGGCCTCGGTTCCGAGGAATAACGTCTCCCTGCTGGCTCCTACCACTTGGACCATACTCATGTTGGCCATCCCATTTGCTGCGATGCTGCTAATCGGTGTACTTGGGTACTTTGTGAGAGGAAGGGCAAAGGGTGGTTCCGAATCGTTTGCGCTTCTTACGGGGGCTCTGGTTTCGATAGCTACATACTTTGCCTTGCCGGAGATGGACTACATAATCGGAGTATCAGTCACTCCTGCGACTTATGCCGGTGAGGCGTTCTACAGACTCAGACCCGTCCCATACCTTCCGGGCGAGGAAGAGTGGCTTTGGAGGCTTGCTTCTCAGTTCGCCATCAGTCTTCCCATGTACATATTCACGGCGCTGTTCATACTTTACTTCTTCGAGTATCGAACAAAGTGGAAGGTAACCACTGGCGAAGCGACAAGCTCGCTCCTCAATGTTCAGAAACGTGATGTTGTTGACTCAGCACTCATGTTCGTAGGGGGATTAGTGATTTCCATCATTGGGGTGTATATCTTCGGGCTTATTCTACAGAATCCAGCCCTTGTCAAATCCATACTGGAATTCCTATTTACAAAGATAGGTAACCCTGATGGGCTAGAAGGGGTGCTGCCTCCTCCTAGTGGTTCGCTGTCGCTCATGGATCCTGGTGGATGGTTTGTGATATTCGCTGAGCACAACATTGTTCGAACGCTCCTTATGCTCATCGTCGGGCCTGTCTTCTGGTCTGCAGTGCTCTGGTTCGTCCGGGCAAAGAAGACGAAGAATGAGGAGAACCTTGGTCTGGCAAGTATCGTCGGACTTGTGTTCCTCGCGGCTGTGTCAATTCTCTTGACCCTATTCGATGCCAGGAATGGTGTATTCAATCCTGTCCATCCGGTTTGGGGATTCACCGCGCAGCTGGGTCTGAGGTCACTCATTGTCTTTGGAGCTCCAGTATTGATTATACTGATTGTCATAGGTCTCCGCTACATCCAGGGCAGGGGAGTCGGTGCTTGGTGGTTCCCTCTCTTCATCTTCGTCTTTGCTATCGAGTACTTCGTATATGACGACCAATTCACACTGATTGCTCTCATTGCACTTCCTGCCATCATAGCTGGAGCCTATAGGCTGCTATATCGAAGGGCTGAAGATGTCAGCACGGAGAGCTTTTCAATCACCTATATTCGGTTCAGTCTCATGGCCGTTGCAATTGCAGAAGTACTGTCCACAGCCTTGATTGTAGGTGGTCTCCCCGTCATCGAACTGACAATAATAGATGGCACCCCGTGGGTATTCCTGAAGAGTACCATACCTCACGCCATTATCGAGATACCTATATTCCTACTAGCCGCGGCTCTCTCAATACGTGTTGCTAGAGGTCTCGGTAAGACAGTACAATCAAAGGATTGGAACCTCCTGCCGACCCAGACGAGGTCACTTCTTGGCGATACACGGACCTGGAGGACATTCGCCATTGTCGCATTCTTCTTAATTATCGCAGCAGTCATTGAAGCGTATGTGACTCCAATCATTGTTCAGATGTTCTGAACTCTCTCCAAGAATTAATCGATGGGCTGGTATATTCCCGCTCGTCGTCTTCTTTTCCCTAAATCGAATCTCTTTTCTCTTTCTTGTCTTGATTCAATCGACGTAGCCTTATATTCGGATTTCTGGATAATCATGGGAAGCGCCGCTATTTGACATGCAACTATCTCCAGCAATGCCTAGGACATTGTCGAAATGTTGCTTACTCGATGCACGTCCCGTGCTGTTTTGGCACAACTGCGGCTTTCTCGAGAACTGAAACCAGAGGCCTACTAGATGAAACTTGCTACGAAAGTAATCTCTCTTGCTGCTCTATGCCTATTTGCAGCATCACTCTTCATCGGTGCTCCCACGGTTCCTGCAGAGAACTCAGGAGAGGATCTTGTCTTCTCCAATTCGCACGCAACGAAACCGCAGGGCACGATTGCTGATTATCCATTCAACTTCACACGGGTGACTTGGGACCAACAGATCATAAATGAACAACGAGAAGAAGAATGGAATTCAACAGGATATCGATTCGGCCCCACTGTCAATTGGCACACACGCAATGCTACAAACAGTGCGATCATCGCTTGGGATCAGGAGATTCCACTCGGCTCATGGGTCGACTTCATTGTTGAGATACCGTATACTGCACTGAGCGGGCAGGTTCCCTTTGCTGTGGCTATCATGGGGTCATACTACAATCTATCAAGGATGGTAGATGGAAAGGTATCCAGCTCCGATGAGAATCCAATCGGCGTAATGGCGCTCTACTACGTTTCTGAGAACAAGTGGGAGATCTACTCTAGCAAGGTGATAGACATGCCAGAGGCGCCGCCTTCAGGCTTACCTGAGAACTTCACTCTCTCCGATATATTTGGACCAATGGTGGAGCCATTTGCGGAAATTGATGATATCGGTTCAAGTTATGAAGCCGGATCAGAGGCTTACTGGGGACGGTTCAGATTACTATTCAACTCAAGTACATTACCTGGTTTCTATATGTTAAACGCGATTGCAATGGACTCGAATTTCCAGCAGCTCGCGCAAAGCCAACAGACTCAGCAAAGTGGTCGCCTATTGGGTCTGAACCTTAATGAGATTGTCAATAGTGCTTTCGGAGGATATTATGTGGTATCGCGAATTGGTGATGATGGTGAAATACTCTATACAGCCAATCGTGGGGTCGATTTCAATGTCACGATGACAGTCACCAATGCGACGCTCATGGACAATGCCACAATCCACATGTCAGCACCCTCGAATATCAAAGTACAACGCTGGGTCTATGGCCCCTACCAGGAGACCCATGTTCGCGTGGGAGCTTGGGAATGGAGTGAAGCAGCAGGTACGTACATCTGGAACGCCAGTGTCGAAGTGACTTGGTCTGAACCCAAAGAAGGCTATCATTGGGAGAAGACTTACACATGGCTGAACATGGGCAAGGAGTATTTCTTCTATTACCCGTTCGGCGAGGGATCCGGAATTCGCCAGACCTGGCCAGAGTATGCAATTTCATATGACTTCGAATCCTCGAGCTGGATGTACAATGCTCTGTACTACTACCAGAACTACACATGGATTGACGACCGCTGGGAATACATTGAGTGGCAGGCGTATGAATCCTGGTCTCCCGAGTTTCCAGCGCCCTTCATACTCAATGAAACCACAAGTGGGGTCTATGTCAACTCTACATCAGGCAAATTAGTAGTGACCTTCAGAGGTCACATAAATGAAGAAATGCTGCCATCAGGAAGCGAATACGGTCAAACTCTCCACTTCTCCGAGCGTCTATACACTCTGGATGGCCAGCGGCTTGTCAACTTCGTCAACTTGCCAATTGCATCACCTCAGCAAGCTCTTGACTATGAGGACCTGAGAGAGCTTGCAATCGACAGTCCTGTTTCAGTGGTCAGGCTCACTCATGCGGGCGAACCATACGATCCAAGCTGGATATTTCAGGCGGACATTGGTGACACGTTCACTGTATCCTCGAGATTACAAGGAGGAGTTGACTATGCTGATGATATTGATGGTATCGGATTCGTCATGTACGGTCATCAGGAGCGTTGGGGTAGGGAAGTAGATCTCGAGTGGTCGCAGTACTCTGACATAGAGATACAGGTCAAAGTAAGTCCAGTGGGTGCCATTGAAGTGAATGTCTACAACTACACTGTGAGAACATCTTGGGGCTTTGGGGAGCACTACGAATGGATCAACAAGGAAATAGCCCCTGGGATCTGGCAGCCCGAGAAAATCCTTATTACGGATTACTTCTGGCAAGAACGAATCTGGGACTTTGTCGCAAATGACTGGACCGACCAGCATTATCCTATGCAGTCTCTGCGTGCAAAGATGCCCGTAAGTTGCTTAAGTGCTGGTAATGTTTCGTACTCTATCATCGGAGATGACTTGAAAGTCTCGTTCGACATAACGCCTGAGCCTGGTATGCCAGCGCTTGAATGGTGGTGGGAGTACTTCTACGGAAACCTGACTTGGGTCACTGATTATGAGTCCGGTTGGGGCAGTCACACTGTCCTCGGCTGGACAGAAGACACTGTATATCACTATTGGAATGGAACTCAGATTGTCTATGTGGAGCAGCCCTTCAAGGCACGCGTCTTCCACAATACTCAGACTGATGAAGTGTATGAGCGCAGAAGCGTTCCCTTTGTCATGATCGCTGGGACGCCTGTATGGCTTAAGAGCTATGTCTTCGGCGACAAGGACTCTACATACGAGACACTGATTCGCGAGGAATATGATTACGTCCTTGAGGACTATAGGCATTTCATTAGATTGGTCAATGGCACTGAGCTAGAGGTCTTTGGCGACCAGACTGCGCCTCTGTACAATGTCACTCTGGCTAATGGCACTTGGTTCTTCTCATTCCAATCCGACCCGTATTACATTGGCACGATGGATATGTACTCCATGATTGCAGATGATGGTTCATTCATCGCCATGACATGGACTGAATGGAGCGGATACACATCAGTGAGAGTTGGTGTAGTTCCAGTTGCAAAGGTCGACTATACATATATGACGTATGCCGCGCC
>Ga0153915_10000369_pt1 | contig 41185 bp, 43 predicted proteins | sample Opewatmetagenome_2_FD_107003 | JGI IMG/M metagenome (GOLD analysis project Ga0153915, IMG submission 107003) | Freshwater wetland microbial communities from Ohio, USA - Open water 3 Core 3 Depth 3 metaG | ecosystem: Environmental > Aquatic > Freshwater > Wetlands | place: USA: Ohio, Lake Erie...
CCAGCCGAGGTGGGTCTCCAGGATCTGGCCCACGTTCATGCGGCTCGGCACGCCCAGCGGGTTGAGCACGATGTCCACCGGCGAGCCATCCGGCAGGAAGGGCATGGCCTCCTCCGGCACGATCCGGGCGACGATACCCTTGTTCCCGTGGCGGCCGGCCATCTTGTCGCCCACCGAGACCTTACGCTTCTCGGCGATGTACACCTTCACCAGCTGGATCACGCCCGGAGGCAGCTCATCCGGCTGGAGGATCTTGTCGATCTGGTCTTCCGCCTTCTCCTCCACCTTGGCCCGTTCCCGGGTCGCGGTGTCGATGGTCTGGCGGATCCGCTCGTTGGCGGCCTTGTTGGCCACTCGCAGCGTCTTGAGGTCGACCTCGCCCAGGTCGAGGTCGGAGAGCAGAGTCCGGGTGAGCTTGGTGCCGGCGGGGACGGCCTCCTCGACCGTACCGGCCTTGAGGATCAGCGCCACCTCCTGCCCTTCGAGCAGGTAGTGCAGCTCCTCCAGCATCACACTGCTGATGCGGGCCTTCTCGTCGGTCTCCACCCGGCGAACCTCGCCGATCCGCTCGCCCCGGTCCTTCTCCACCACCTGGTCTTCCACCCGGCTGAAGATCTTGACGTCGATGACCACGCCCTTCATGCCCGGCGGCACCTTCAGCGAGCTGTCCTTTACGTCCTTGGCCTTCTCGCCGAAGATCGCGGTGAGCAGCTTTTCTTCCGGCGAAAGCTCGGTTTCGCCCTTGGGCGTGATCTTGCCGACCAGGATGTCGCCCGGCTTCACGTGGGCGCCGATCCGGACGATGCCGCGCTCGTCGAGGTCCACCAGCGCCTCGTCTGAGACGTTGGGGATTTCCCGGGTGATCTCCTCCTGTCCACGCTTGGTGTCACGGACGTGGAGCTCCAGCTCCTGGATATGGATCGACGAATAGACGTCGTCCTTCACCAGCCGCTCCGACAGGACGATCGCGTCCTCGAAGTTGTGCCCGTACCACGGCATGAACGCCACCAGCACGTTGCTGCCCAGGGCCAGCTCGCCCGCCTCGGTCCCGGCGCCGTCGGCGATCACCTGCCCCGCCGCGACCTTGTCGCCCGCACGCACCAGCGGACGCTGGTTGATGGCGGTGTCCTGGTTGGTGCGCCAGAACTTCCGCACCCGGTAGCGGTCGTGCTGGGTGAGCCGGGCCAGCGGAACGTTGGGATCCACCCTCCCCTGCTCCCCCGAGTCTACGATGATCTCATCGGCCGTCACCCGGGTGACGGTACCCGCCCGGCGGGCCACGATGACCGCGCCGGAGTCAGCGGCCACCTTGGCCTCGAGCCCGGTGCCCACGATGGGCGCCTGCGGGAACAGGAGCGGCACCGCCTGGCGCTGCATGTTGCTCCCCATCAGGGCGCGGTTGGCGTCGTCATGCTCCAGGAACGGGATCAGCGCCGCGGCGATGGAGACCAGCTGCTCCGGGGCCACGTCCATGAAGTCGATCCGGTCCGGCGGCAGCAGCGGGTAGTCGTCCCCCTTGCGGCAGAGGACCAGGTCCTCGGCGAACTTGCCCGCGTCATCCAGCTGGGCATTGGCCTGGGCGACGGCGTAGCCCTCCTCCTCACTGGCCGACAGCCAGCGGATCTCGTCCGTCACCTTGCCGTTCTTCACCACCCGGTATGGCGTCTCGATGAACCCCAGGTCGTTGATCCGGCCATACGTCGAGAGGCTGGTGATCAGGCCGATGTTCGGCCCTTCCGGCGTCTCGATCGGGCACATCCGGCCGTACTGCGAGTAGTGCACGTCGCGCACCTCGAAGCCGGCGCGCTCGCGGGTGAGACCGCCCGGACCCAGCGCCGAGAGCCGCCGCTTGTTGGTCAGCTCCGCCAGCGGGTTGGTCTGATCCATGAACTGCGACAACTGGCTCGACCCGAAGAACGCCTGGATCACGGCCGAGACGGTCCGCGCGTTGACCAGGTCGTCCAGGGAGATCTTCTCCGGGTCGGAGTTGATGCTCATCCGCTCCTTGACCAGCCGGGCCATCCGGGACAGGCCCACCGAGAACTGGTTGGCGATCAACTCGCCGACGCTGCGGATGCGGCGGTTGCCCAGGTGGTCGATGTCATCGGTGAACCCGCGACCGTCGTTCAGGTCGATCAGGTACCGGATGATGGCGATGAAGTCCTCCTCGGTGAGGACGGTGTGGTTCGCCGGGGTCTTGGTCTTGAGCCGCTGGTTGATCTTGTAGCGGCCCACCCGGCCCAGGTCGTAGCGCTTGGGATTGAAGAACAGCCGCTTGAGCGCCTCGCGCGCGGTTTCCAAGTTGGGCGCCTCGCCCGGCCGGAGCAGGGCGTAGATCTGCTCCAGGGCCTCGGCCTCGCTGTGGGTCGGGTCCTTGGCGAGGGTGTTCTTGATCAGCGGCGACTCGCCCCGCCCGGCGGGGAGCAGCACCTCCACCTTGGTCACGCCCGCCTTGATCAGCTTCTTGCGGAGCGCCTCGTTCAGCTCACTCCCCGCCTCGGCCAGCACCTCGCCGGTCTCGGGATCGGCCACGTCGAACGCCAGCACCTGGCGCGCCCGCTCGCGGGTCGTGGTCGGCTGCTCGTCGTCGCGCAGGTCGATCGTGGTGTACCCGGCGAACACGGTGACGGCCTTCACCCCCACATGCCGCAGGTGGTTGAGCCGCTCGGGGGTCAGCTCATCGCCCACCTGGGCGAGAGGCGGCCCGCTCGAATCTTCGGGGTTCGGCACGTCGGCGGCCACGAGCGCCCCGACCAGCTCGCGGCGCTCCTGCCGCCCCTCGAGCTTGCCGGTGATGTCCAGCTCCTTGGTGCCGAAGAACAGCTTGAGGATCTCGGCATTGGTGCCGTAGCCGAAGGCCCGGAGCAGAGCCGTCGCCGGGAACTTCTTCTTCTTGTCGATGTGGACGAAGATCACGTCGTGAATGTCGATCGTGAACTCCACCCACGACCCGCGGAACGGAATGATCCGGGCCGAGAACAGCCGCTGCCCGTTCGGGTGAGTGTCCTCCTCGAACACCACGCCCGGGGAGCGGTGCAGCTGGCTCACCACCACCCGCTCCGCGCCGTTGATCACGAACGTGCCGAGCGGGGTCATGATCGGCAGCTCCCCGAGGTAGACCTCCTTCTCGATCGCGTTCTTCAGCCGGCGCTGTCCGTCCACCTCCTCGAACACGTCGAGGCGGAGGGTGGCCTTGAGCGGCGCGGCGTAGGTCATGTCGCGCTCGATGCACTCCTCCACCGAGTACTTGGGATCACCCAGGTGGTAGGAGATGAACTCCAGGCTGTATTTCCCGTTCACGTCGCTGATCGGGAACAGGTCCCGGAAGACCCGCTCCAGCGAGACGTCCTGCCGCTCGCCGTGGACGTCGTCGGGGACCAGCAGGCTCTGGAACGCCCGGGTCTGGATGTCGAGCAGGTTGGGCATGGGCATGCCCACCTCTCGCTTGGAGAACACGATCTGGGGACGTATAGCTGTCATCTGGCACTCTCGCGCAACACAAATGGCCCCGGCGCGTGACCCCCTGCCCGCTGCAGGGGGACCACGCGGGGCTCTGGTACCTTAGGAGTTAACGCAGCCGTCCAGGGCGCATGCTGTCTCACCGAAATAGGGAGGCTTGGAGATCTCCCGGGGGCCATGGCGACGCACAACCGGTGCGCCACCACCCGCACTGCCCGCCGGGCCCAGGCCTGGCCTACTTCAGCTCGACCGTCGCGCCCTGGTCCTCCAGCTTCTTCTTCATCTCCGTGGCCTCGGCCTTCGGCACGCCTTCCTTCACAGTGCCGCCGTTGTCCACCAGCTCCTTGGCCTCCTTGAGGCCCAGGCTGGTGAGCTCACGGACGACCTTGATGACCTGAATCTTCTTCTCGCCCCCGCTCTTCAGGACGATGGCGAAATCCGTCTGCTCCTCGACCGCCGGCGCCGCACCCGCGGCGCCCGCCGCCGGCGCCGCGGCCGCGGCCACGACGGAGACGTTGAACTTGGCCTTGAAGGCCTCGATCAGGTCAGCCAGCTCGAGCACGCTCATCTTGCCGATGGCCTCGAGGATTTCGTCCTTGCTCAGTGCGGTCGTGCTCATGGTGTTCTCCCTCAGACGTTAGAGGCTGCACCGCGCTGCTCGCGAAGCGCCTCGAGGCAGCCAGCAAATGAAGCCAGGATGTTGTTCATCGTTCCCGCGATCATCGCGAGGAGCGTCTGGCGGTCCGGGATGGTGCCCAGCCGCTGAATGTGGGCCTGCGACACCGCGGCCCCGTCCACCAGTCCGGCGCGGATGCCCGGCTTCTGATGCTCCCTGGCGAACTCGGTCAGGACCTTGGCGGCGGCGAGCGGTTCCCTGCTCAGCACCAGACCGATCGGCCCCTTGAGGTGTTCGCTCAGGACCGTGATCCCCTGGCTCTCCAGCGCCCGCTCCGCCAGGGTGTTCTTCACCACCACGTACCGCGCCCCGGCGCCGCGCAGGCGGCGGCGGAACTCGGTCATCTTGGCCACGTCCAGCCCCGAGAAGTCGGTGACGTAGACGTTGGGGGCGGCTTGGAGAGCCGAGGTGATGGACTCGACCTCGGCCTGGCGTTCAGTCTTGCTCATCGATACACCGCCGTGTCGAGCCGGACCCCGGGCCCCATGGTGCTGGACACCGTGGCGGTCCGGATATACTGACCCTTCGCCGCGGCCGGCTTCGCGCGCACGATGGTATCCATGAAGGTCTGCAGGTTCTCCGCGAGCTGCTGGGCCGAGAAGTTGATCTTGCCGATCGGCGCGTGGACGTTGCCGGTCTTGTCCACCCGGAACTCGATCTTGCCGGCCTTGATCTCGCGGACCGCGCGGGTCACATCCATGGTGACCGTTCCGGCCTTCGGATTCGGCATCAGGCCGCGGGGGCCGAGGATCCGGCCCAGCTGGCCCAGCTGGCCCATGACGTCCGGTGTGGCCACGATGACGTCACACTCGAGCCACCCCTCCTTGAGCTTCTGGACGTATTCCACCCCGGCGAAGTCGGCGCCCGCGTCCAGCGCATCCTTGACCTTCTCGCCCTGGGTGATCACCAGCACCCGCACCGGCTTGCCGGTGCCGTGCGGCAGGACCACCGTACCGCGCACGACTTGGTCGGCGTGCCGGGGATCCACCCCCAGGCGCACGGCGACGTCGACCGTCTCATTGAACTTCGCGAACCCCGCCTGCTTGACCAGCGACACGGCGTCCGGGATCTGGTACTCCCGGGAGCGGTCGACCTTGGTCAGGGCCGTGACGAATTTCTTCCCGTGTGCCATCAGTCGGCCACCTCCAGCCCCATCGAGCGCGCGGTGCCCGCGATCATCCGCATGGCCCCCTCGAGGTCGGCCGCATTGAGGTCCTGCATCTTCAGCTCGGCGATCTTCTTGAGCTGGGCGCGCGTCACCTTCCCCACCTTGGTCCGGTTGGGCGCGGCGCTCCCCTTTTCCAGCCCCGCCTCCTTAAGCAGGAGGTTCGGCGCCGGCGGGGTCTTGGTGATGAACGTAAACGTGCGGTCCTGGAAGACCGTCACGATGACGGGGATGACCATCCCCGCCTGGGCCTGGGTCCGGGCGTTGAACTGCTTGCAGAACTCCATGATGTTCACGCCGTGCGGACCAAGGGCCGTGCCCACTGGCGGTGCGGGGTTCGCCGCGCCGGCCGGGCACTGCAGCTTGATGACTGCGGTGACCTTCTTGGCCATGAGACTCCTCTATCGTCGCCGGGCCGCTGGGACCCAGGCTCCCGCATGACTCCGTGCGGTGGCGGTTGACCGCTGGCCGTTGGCCATTGGCCGTTGGCGACCTGCGCCAACCAGGAACATCAGGAACGCCGCCTGCGACTCCCGGACAGCCAATGGCCAACGGCCAGCGGCCTAATGCCCGCGGAGCTGCAGGTAGTCCAACTCCACGCTCGTCGGCCGGCCAAAGAGGCTCACCGAGACCTTCACCTTGCCCTTGTCCGAGAGCACTTCTTCCACCGTGCCGCTGAAGTCGGAGAACGGTCCCTCGGTGATCTCCACCACCTGCCCGACGAGGAACGGGATCTCCTCCTTGGGCTCCGCCTCCGCCACTTCCTCCACGATACCGAGCAGGCGGTTGACCTCATCCTGCCTGAGCGGCTGGGGGAACTTGCCGGCCCCCACGAACTTGATCACGCCCTGGATGCTGTTGATCACGTGCAGCGACTCCTGGTTCATCACCATTTCCACCAGGACGTAGCCGGGATAGAGCTTCCGCTCCACCGTGACCTTCTTGCCGTTCTTGATCTCCACGACCTCCTGCACCGGTACCAGCGCCTGGTGAATCAGGCGCTGTCCCTCGGGCCGGGGATCCTGGCTGATCCGCTGGGCGATCAGGCTGCGGACCTTGTTCTCGTGGCCTGCCGTGGTCTGGATCGCGTACCAGCGGTACTCTGGCGCGTCGCTCACCGGACCAGGGCCGCCACCCCGTTCACCAGCACGAGGTTGAGGAGCCAGTCCATCCAGCCGATCGCGAGGCCCAGGACCACCGAGAGCACCAGGATCATGCGGGTGGCCTTCACCAGCTCATCCCGGGACGGCCAGGTGACCTTGCCAAGCTCAGACCGGACCGCGCGCAGAAACTCGACGGTGGCCCCCACCCAGTGGGCGGGGCCCCCCGACTTCCGGGCGGCGACCTCCGTACTCACTTCGACTCCTTGTGGAGCCGGTGCTGGTTGCAGCGGGGGCAGTACTTCTTCCACTCCACCCGCTCGGGGTGCTTCCGCCGGTTCTTGTCACCGAAGTAGTTGCGGTCCCGGCACTCGGTGCATTCCAGGATGATCTTTTCTCTCGGCACGGTATCCTCAGCCGTCAGCCATCAGCCTTCGGCCCTCAGCGCTTCGGCCCGGAATCGAGTGGCGTTGCCCGATCCGGCGCGCCGTCAGCTGGCGGCTGACGGCTGACGGCTGACGGCTAGTTCCCAGAGCTCGCGACCGGGATTGAACCGGTGACCTCATCCTTACCAAGGATGCGCTCTACCGACTGAGCTACGCGAGCGTGGTCCCTCTCAGTGGTACGGGCCAACGCCTGCGTTGGCCACCATCCCTCGGGCAAGCGGGCGACGGGGCTCGAACCCGCGACATTCAGCTTGGAAGGCTGACGCTCTACCAACTGAGCTACGCCCGCGAAACCGGGCGGACGGGCGGGAAGGCTGAGAGAGGGACACACGCGCGCTCCCGGCCCGACAGCTTGCAGCAGTCCCGCGACATCCTCGTCCCGCCATCCCGCCATCCCGCAGTACCGCCAACCCGCCCAGCATGGTGGGGGTAGGATTCGAACCTACGTAGCGCAAAGCGCGGCAGATTTACAGTCTGCTGCCATTAGCCACTCGGCCACCCCACCGACGCCCGCACGCTCCCCGCCGCTGGCAGCGCTCCTGGGTAGAGCTGACGGAGGGAATCGAACCCTCAACCGCCGGTTTACAAAACCGGTGCTCTGCCAGTTGAGCTACGTCAGCGGGTAGCTAAAACGGACAGAACGGTATGATAGTTGGGAACTTACGGGTATGTCAACGGGGCGGACCCGCAGCCTGGAGACCGGGCGCCATCGGTCACACGCCAGCGGGCCGACCGGACGCCGGAACGACCTCCCGCCGGAGGTCCTGCATCAGGCTTTCAGCCGCCCCACCGAGCAGCGCGGCGTCGACTCCGGCGGCCAGCAGGGTGAACCCCTCCCCTGGCCGGCTCCGAAGCCCGGCTGCCCCCAGGGCGAAGATGCCGGTCCGGACCCCGCTCTCGCGGCAGACCCGAGACACCTGGGCGATCGCAGACTGGACCTCCGGATGATCCACCTCACCTGGATGGCCAAGGCTGGCCGAGAGGTCGAAGGGCCCGACAAAGACCGCGTCGAGGTCAGGCACCCGGGCGATGGCATCAATGTTCCGAATCGCGTCCGCGGTTTCCGCCTGTACCACGACCGTGACCAGGTCCCGGGCCCGGTCCAGGTGACCCGCGAGGCCGAGTCCGTACCGGTTGGCCCTCGCCGTGCCCAGGCCGCGGGTGCCACGCAGGGGATAGTGCGCGTACCGGACCGCCCGCTCGGCCTGCTCCGCAGTCGATACCTGGGGGATGATGACGCCGTCGGCGCCGGCGTCCAGCACCCGCTTGATCCAGGCTTCATCCAGCGCCGGTACCCGGACGAGGCAGGGGGTCCGGTTCGCCACCACCTGCAGGACGATCAGCACGTCGCGCGGATCCAGGGCGCCGTGCTCCGCGTCCACAAACAGCCAATCGAACCCGGCTCCTGCCAGGAGGTCTGCCACTTCGGTTGCGGCGATGGTCAGGAGGGTGCCGTGAAGCAGTTCCCCCGCCCGGAGCCGGGCCTTGAACTGCCGGCTCATGTCCGGCGGACCTCGACCGTACCGTCCTTGTTGTCCCGCACTTCCCAGCCGGCGGCCTTGAGCAGGTCACGGATGCGGTCTGCTTCCCTATAGTCGCGGCGGCGCTTGGCCTCTGCTCTGGCCTGTGTCCAGCCGCTCGCCCACGACTCCTGATCTGCGGGTGTCTCCGGGGGCGTGGGGGAATGGACCGTCAGACTGCCACCTAGGACCGGCGTCGGCCCAACCACGGTGCCCGAGAGCGAAATGACAAGGGACGCCGCAGCGTCCGGCAGGACGTCCGGCACTCCGATCACCTTGTTCCATATCGCGACCGCCCCCTCACTCGGCCGCACACCTTCGTCCAGCAACCGGTTCCCGTCCCGAACCGCGTCGAAGAGCGCGGCCATCGCCTTCGGGGCGTTGAGATCGTCGTTCAGCGCTTCAGTCACTGCCGCTTCGAGGCTGGCGGACCAGGAATCCCATTGGTCCGCCGGCCCACCGGTCCGCCGGTCCGCTCGCCCGTCCGCCTTCTTGAGCCGTGCGTCGAACTCGCCCAGGCGCCTGCTGCCCTCCCGGGCCGCGGCGAGCGCCTCGTCGGTGAGATCCAGCTTCTGACGGTAGTGGGTCTGGTAGACCAGCAGCCGGATCGCTCCCGGATCCAGGCCGTCCTCCCGCATATCCCGCGGCGTCGTGACGTTGCCGTATCGCTTCGACATCTTCGCGCCGCGGATGTTCAGGAACTCGCCATGGACCCAGTACCGGGCGAACAGTTCCTTGCCGGTGTGGGCGCAGGACTGCGCGATCTCGTCTTCGTGATGGGGGAAGATCAGGTCCACCCCGCCGGCGTGGATGTCGAGCACGTCCACCCCGAAGCGGCGGCCGATGAGGTCGAGCGCCATGGCCGAGCATTCGATGTGCCACCCGGGCCTTCCCCTGCCGAAGGGAGCATCCCAGGCGGCACCGACCTTCTCGTCCTCCTCCCTGGCCGCCTTCCACAGGACAAAGTCCCTGGCGTTCTCCTTGTCGTACTCGTCCGTGGACACCCGGCCGCTGGCGCCGGCCTTCAGCTCACGCCGGTCGAGCTGTGACAGCCGTCCATAGGCCGGGAACTTCGCGATCGAGTAGTAGACCGATCCATCCTCCCCCCGGTAGGCAACCCCCTTCTCGAGCAGCGACTGGATCAGCGCCACCATTGGCGCGATGAACCGTGTCGCTCGCGGGTACTCGTGAGCCGGGCGGATCCGCAGCCAGGCGCAATCCTCGAAGAAGGCCTGCGCGAACGGCTCTACATGGGCCGCCAGCGAGTGGCCCGCGGCGAGCGCACCGCGAATCGTCTTGTCATCCACGTCCGTCAGGTTCATGATGTGGAAGACCTCGTACCCGCTGGTCTCCAGCCAGCGGCGCAGCAGATCCTCGAACAGGAACGTCCGGAAGTTCCCGATGTGCGCGAAGTTGTAGACCGTGGGCCCGCAGGTGTACATCGCCACCCGGCCGGGCCGGAGCGGCGCGAACTCCTCGACCTGGCGGGTTAGCGTGTTGTAGAGGGAAAGCGCCATGATCAGACGATCTTCCGGACGATAGAGAGTCGCATGCTATTCCCGCTCGGGTTGGGGCGGGGGGGCCTTCTCCCCGGCACGTGATCCGGGCCTCCGCGGGACGCGACCAGCCAGGAGCGAGGCCGCCTCCTCAGGATCGGTGTCGTCGCTCACCCGGATGTGCATGGTCCGCTGCGGGAATGGGATCTCGATCCCCTCGCGGTCGAGGCGGTTCTTGATCCTCCGGCGGAACTCGCGGGCCACGCCCCACTGCTTGCCCGGTCGAGTCCGGAACTGGGTCCGGATGGTGACCTGGCTGTCGCCCAGGTCATTCACCCCGACAACCTCCGGCGCCCCGTCCAGGTCCGGTCGCCACGCGGGGTCGGCCGCCATCCGTTCCGCCTCGTCCCGGAAGATCTCCAACGCCTTGTCGACATTGGTGCCGTAGGCCACGCCCACATCCACCACCGCCCGCGACCATGTTCGGGTCATGTTGCTCACGGTGGAGATCTGCCCGTTGGGGATAATGTGCAGCGCGCCATGGACGTCGCGCAGCATCACCACGCGCAGGGTCATGCGCTCCACCACACCCGACTTTCCGGCGATCTCGATCACGTCCCCGACCGCGAACTGACCTTCTATAAGGAAGAAGAACCCGGAGATCACATCCTTGACCAGGCTTTGCGCCCCGAAGGACACCGCCAGTCCGAGGATTCCGGCGCCAGCCAGGAGCGGGGCGATATTGACGAAGACGTTGAGCGACAGGAGCAGGGCCAGGGCGATGAAGAACACCTTCCCGACGCTCCGGAGCAGCTGGGAAATGGTCTGGCCGCGCTGCTCGGCCTCGGTGAGCCGGTTGTCGTCGCCATCGTCTACAGCCCGCTCGATCCGCCGCGCCACCAGCCGCACCAGCCGCATCCCGAGCCAGGTGAGCGCCCAGATCAACCCGACCTGGAGCAGCTTCCGGATCAGCTCCGCGACATCCAGCTTCAGGATGTCGGCCAGCTGTCGCATGAAGTCAGGAATTACAGCGGCGAGCACGGGCACGAGGGCCTCAGAGAGGACGCCAGTAACACGGGCCGGAACTTAGGAGGCTCCCGAGGAGCCATCAACCCGCAGCCTGGTCAGAGACCCAGCTCGAGGCCCCCGACGACGCTGAGGAATTGCTGGTTGTTTATGCGCGCCAGCCTGTCGAACGTCGAGTGGAAGCGGGCCTCGAACCCGACCGCAACGGGACTCCCTCTGAGCCGGATGTTCACCCCAGGGCCGAGGCTCCCTCCCACCGTGCTGCTCCCCCTGCCACTGGACGGGTCGAACCGGTAGTTGCCGAGGCCGGCGACCAGGTATACCTGGACGGGTCCCTCACCGATGAGAGACGGAAACCGCACGAACCCGCCGTAGACGTTCGACTTGAAATCGCCCCCCGGTGTTGTGCCGGGCAAACTCCGCCCCGAAGCTGACCCGCGCGAGCCGGATCCCAACCTCCGTCTGGAAGGCAAAACCCCCGCCGCTCTGACCTGGGCTGTTGTCGTCGGTGTTGAAAGCGGCCCCGGCGCTGCCCGCCACGAACAGCGGCAGCTGGGCCCCGGCGAGGCCAGGCACTCCGGCGCCAAGCACCGAAAGTACCAGCGCCCCCCTGATGATCGACCGCATGGAAATCCCCGGGAATCGATGCGGGTAACCTAACAGCGGGGATAGGACGGGAGCGATGCCGCTGCCAGGTCACAAGGGAAACCCTGATCGCCGGCTCACGGCCATCGGTGCTCGTCTCAGGCGGTGTGACAGTCTGCGATCGCCGAGTGGTTGGCGAGTGGCCTCGATCGGGCCAGGGGAGGAAAGATCCGTCAGATCGACGGTCCTCGGCCCGCTGCCGGATATGACAGAGCCCGGCACTCCGCGGATGGACCACGGAGCGCCGGGCTGGCCCCACGAGGACTCAGTCCGGTTCCCCGGACGGCCTCACCACCAGGACAGGACGCGTAGATCCGCGAATGACCTTGTCTGCGACACTGCCTACGACCAGTCGCTCGAATCCACCCGCGCCGTGACTCGCCAGCACGATCAGGTCCGCCTTGACCGTTTCGGCCTGATCCAGGATGGCCCCGGCGGCCGACGGGCCGTCTATCGCGTCACAGGTCACCTGGAAGCCGTCACGGCGGAGCCGGCCCGAGACCTCGTTGAGGTACCGAGTCGCTTCCTCCCGGATCCTCCGCTCGGTTTCCCCCGTTGATGGCAGCATCATCAGCCCCGATGGGTCGGCGATCGGCATCGGCGGCTCACACACGAAGACCAGCGAGTACGAAGCGCCGAATGGCCGACCCAGCGCGGTAGCCTTGGCGACCGCCCGTTCCGCGAATGGTGAACCGTCGAGTGCGATCAGCACCTTGCCGAAGGTCCGGGGAGCCTGAGCGGCATCGCCCGACGGCCGCACCAGCAGGAGTGGTACGCGCAGCCGCCGCATCAGCTGATCGGCGACGCTGCCCAGCCAGAAGCGGCTGAGCGGCCCGCGCCCGTGCGTGGTGCTCACCACCAGGTCCGTGCCCGTGGCCTCGATCTGGGTCTGGAGCGCGTCCGCGACCGCGCCGTCGAGAACGACGGCCGAGACGGGGACATTGGCCGTGGACCGGAGACGGGTGACAATGCCGTCCAGGTAGGTCCGCTCCCTGAGGCGCGCCTCCTGGTCCAGTTGAGTCTCGATTTCCGGAACCTCGAGCGCGGTGGCCAGGGCGGGTACCGGGTGGTGGACCAGGGCGATGTGCAGGAGGGCGCCTGCGCGCCGGGCGATTTCGACCGCGAGGGGAAGGGCCTGCTCGGCGAAGGGAGAGCCGTCGAGCGGTACGAAGAGCGAGCGATAGATTGCCGTAGCCATATGTCCGCCATTGCTGAGAGCCGACTTCAAGGTGGCCGGGGACTCATGAAGAAGCCTTGAAGCTCCGAAGAAACTTCCCTCCCCGGTTTCCGGCCCCGGAGTCCGTCAGCCGACTCCCAGCCACAGCCCCACCGCGCTCGCGGCGGCGAGTGCGGCGAGCCAGAGTCCCGTCCCCCGCCTGAACTCCCCGGCGCCGACTACAAGCACCAGCCCGAGCTTCAGCAGAGTATTGGAGAGCACGCCAATCCCCAGGGCCGTGGCGGCCAGGCCGGCCAGATCCGGAGCGTCGGCCAGTCGGCTCATGGAGAGCGTGAGTGCATCCATGTCGGTCAGCCCCAGCATGCCCGCCGACGTGAGCACTCCGGGATTGCCAAAACGCTCCCGCACGAAGGTCATGAGCATCAGAACAGCCTGGAACCCCACCGCAAGGAGGACCGCCGAACCGAGGTTCAAGGGACTCTTCGTCGGTGGGAGGGCCTCCTCCCCCGACGGATCGGACGTCCTCAGGCCGGTGGCAACCGCGAGCGCACCCACTGCCAGCGGCGGCAGGAAGAACGGGAGCAGGTGCGAGGTGAGACGCGGCTGCAGCACCAAGGTGAGCACCGCCAGCCTGGGTAGCAGCACGGTGCAAGCGGCAAGAACCCCCAGGCCGAGCGACCTCCCCTGGTCCGGGCGCTCGCGGCTCTGACGTGAGAAGGTCAGGGTTACGGCAGTGGAGGAGACCAGACCTCCCAGTAGACCAGTCAGCGTGGTCCCTGCCCTGGTGCCGCGGGCCCGGCGTGCGAGGTAGCCGGCGAAGTTGAGCCCGGATACCAGGAGCACCATCATCCACAACTCGCGGGGTCGCACCCCACCGAGCGGTCCGTAGGGTCCTTCAGGGAGAATGGGCAGGAGGACCAGAGCCAGCACCGCGAACTGCAGCGCGGCGCGCAGCTCCACATCGCCGATCCGCCGGACGAACCGCTGGATCGCGCTCTTCTCGCGGAGAGCAAGGACCAGGACGGCGCCGGTGGCCGCGGCGAGGCGGAGCATATCGAGCCCGGCCAGGACCGCGAGCGCGAGTACGGTGAGCGCGGCGGCTTCGGTGGTGCCATCCACCCATTCGGGGCCGCCCTGTCTGGCCGTGACCGCATACGCGGTCACGGCCAGTGCCGCCCCTCCGGCGAGGAGAACCGCGGCCACCGGGGCCCAGCCCATATCGAGCAACAGACCACTGGCGCCGCCCAGCAGTCCCAGCAGCAGGAACGTGCGGGCGCCCGCAAATCGCGCGTTGGGCCCGCTGGCATGCCCGGACCATTCGCGCTCGATACCCACCGCCAGGCCGATCAGACCGGCGACTCCGAGCTTGACGGCCGTATCCATTGGGCGACCTGTTCTTCCGCGGGTGCAACCGCTCAATCAGTCAACAGAACCTCTTCCACCCTCCGCCTGGGAGTCGGCCGGGTCGGCTTCCCGTAGCCCAGTCGCAGGACCAGTTGCGGGGCCCCTTCCCGTCCAAGGAGGGTGCAGACCCGGCCGCGAAGCTCGGGCACTTCCAGGGCCTGGTTCAAATAGGAAGAGGAAACCCCGTCGGCCTGCAGACTCAGGAGCGCGCCGGCGAGTCCCTGCCCCGTCTCGAGCCAGGCCCGCACGCTGTCCTCCTCGGTCCACAGCACCGCGAGTGCCGGGGAACCGAGGACCAATTGCCGGTCGCGCGCCGCCTTGCCATCGCCGATGTCGAAGGTGCGAATGATCAGGGGGCCTACCTCGGATGCCAGGTCGCCAACACCATGCGAGAATCCGGGCATGCCGTCGCGGCTACTGCTGCGGTTGGCATGCACCCACGAGGCAAGTTCCCGGCGGAAGCGCCGGTCGGCGAGTTGCAGCCGGTCGCCTTCGGCGATCAACTCGGCCAGCGCCGTGCGATCACCCTCACCAGTGAGGGTCTGGAGCCAGGCCCGGTGCTTTTCAGCCTCGCGACGGGCTCGGCCGAGGATGGTCTCAGGTATCGCGTCGGTGGAGAATGGAAGGCGGTTTGTGCGACGCGCGGGGATGGCCGCGAAGAGCGCGTGGTCCCGTTCACTGGGTACCATGGTATCCGTGAGTTCGATCCGCGCGAGGAGGTCTGGATCCGACCCGTCTGGCAGTAAGGTCACTCGGGAGCCCTGACCGAAGTGCGTCAGAGTGATCCGGAGAAAGCGGAGCGCGGCCCCGCAGCTGATTGTGAGCTCCCGATCTTCCGGATCGACCACTGGCAGGGCACGGGCCCGGTCGGCCAGCAGGTCCAGCGCGTTTCCCCGCTGGCGGAAGAGCCAAGGTTGGGAATTGTGGCTGGAAGGAGCCAACACGGTCCACCGAAGCACGGCGCGGAACTTCTGGATCGCCGTTCCGGTCAGCGGGAACTCATCCAGGGCCACGGCCCAGGGATCGAGTGAGGCATCTTTCATGAAATGGAGGCTATGGCCCGGAGGCTGAGCTGCGGCTGAGAGCAGTGTGAAGCTGTCTTCACCTGGCAGCCCTAGAGTGGCACCGTGAGCACCGAGCAGGGGCAATCATGCATCAGGCGGCGAGAGATGCTCCCGGCCTCGATCATCCCTGCCGGGCCCCCCCGGTGACACCCCAGCACCAGCACATCGGTCGCCGACGCGTGCACCTCCCGCAGGATCTCGTCCACCACTCTCCCGCGATGCACCACCAGAGCCTCACCTGAGCGCCCCAGCACGGTGTCCCATGCCTCCGCGCTCGCCCCGCTTCGGTTGCGGAGGCTGTCGATGGCCTCGGCAAGGCGCTGACTTCGGCCGGTGGGAAGCCGAGGGGTGTCCCGTTCGTTGTCGTATGCCGGCTCCACGGTTATGACGCGGAGCCGCGCGTGCGCGTCCCGGGCAAGGTCCACAGCCACCGGAAGGACCGAAAGCCCACGCTCCGTCCCGTCCAGCGCCACCAGCAGCCTGCCATACTCGTGAGCTCCTGCCTGGACGAAGAGACACGGCACCCGGCTCCGCCGTGCCACGGCATCCGCGGTGTCGCCGATCAGCAGCCGCTGGATGGAGGTGCGATGCTTTCGGCCAACAACGATGACGTCCACACCGCTGATCTCCGCGAAGCGGGGGATTTCGATGCCCGCCAAGCCGAACTCCACCGCGAGCTCCACGGTCGGGCGCGGACCTTTGAGTTGCACGAGCTGGACCTCGACGGTGTCCAGCAAAGCCTGAAGCACGCGTGCCGCGACGGCTTCAGCGGGCGTCGCATGTACGACCGTCACCACCGTCACCCGCGCTCCCGAACGCTGGCCCAACCGGGCTGCCGCGAGGATGGCCGCGCGTCCTTCCTCGGAATCATCTGCCGCCGCAAGGATGTGCCGCAGGAGCATCAAGTCCGAACCCTGTTGCAAGTGTCGTGGTTAGGTTATGCCGTCTCCCATGAAGCAGGGATGAAACAGCCCGTAACCTGATGGGTCGACGCAACCGTATGTAGCAGCTAGAATTGGGACCGATGCCCGAATCACTCGTGCCACCGCTGGCGGTCGACGCCACCCTCTCCACGCGGCTGGAGCGGCTTGTGACCGGCGGCCCGGAGATGATCGCCGAGCTGTCGATCGAGGGCGTGCTGCAGTGTGTCGCCGATCTTGCCGCGGAGGTGATCGGAGCTCGCTACGCCGCGGTGGGGATGCTGGCGGTGGATGGACGCACCCTCGAGACGTTTACCACCCACGGGGTGACCGCGGAGGAGAAGGCGCGGATGGGTGCCCTGCCGCGTGGCCACGGCATCCTCGGCCTGGTGATCCATGACGGGCGCAGCCTTCGCCTCGCCGACTTGACCAAGCACCCGGGACGGGTCGGTTTCCCACCCAACCACCCGCCGATGCGGTCGTTCCTCGGCGTGCCGATTATCGGCAGGCGCGGAGTCCTGGGGGACCTGTACCTGACCGAGAAGATCGGGGGAAACGAATTCACCGAGCAGGATGAGCATCTGGCCACCCTGCTCGCCTCCAAGGCCGCGGCCGCGATCGAGAACGCGAAACTGCACGAGGAAAGCGCCCGGCTGTTGGAGGAGGTGCAGCAGCTGCACCGGTCAAGGGAGCGGTTCTTCGCGATGGTCAACCACGAGCTCAGGAATTCGCTGGCCGCGGTCTACGGCTGGGCCGAAATGCTCGTACGCCGCAAGGACCCGCAGTCGGTCCCCCGCGCGGCGTACGAGGTCCTCGATTCCGCCGAGGGTGCAATCGGCCTCATTAATGACCTGCTCGACCTGAGCCGGCTGGACGAGGACCGGCTCAAGCCGGTGATCGTCGAGGTGGATTGCGGGGGCGTGATACGACACGCCGTGAACCGGCTGACCCCGGCCGCGGATGCCAAAGGTGTCCGGGTCCACGCCACGATCCCGGATCGCTCACCGATCTGTCGAACCGACCCGCACCGGGTAGAGCAGATCCTGGTGAACCTCCTCGGCAACGCCATCCGCCACTCGCCGACGGGTGGCTCGGTGAGGGTATCGCTTGGAGACGGGGAGCGCCGCGTCACCTTTATGATAGAAGACGAAGGACCCGGAATCCCCACCGCCGATGTGGAGCGCATATTCGACATCTACCAGACCAAGGCAGTCGAGGAAGGCCAGGGGTCGGGATTGGGCTTGCCGCTCTCCCGCCGACTCGCCCGGCTGCTGGGGGGGGAACTCCGGGCAGTCCCGCGCCCGGGCGTGGGAGGATGTTTCGTACTGGAACTTCCCATAGCAGAAAACTGAAGGCCTCTTCATCATTGGTTCGCGGCGCATTCATCCCGTTCCTTTAGTTTCGGAACCATGAAAGTCCTCGTCGTGGAAGACGACCGGAAGGTCGCGGGCTTTATCGAGCAGGGCCTGAAGGAAGAGGGCTACGTGGTCGACATCGCCGCGGATGGCGATGAAGCCACCACCCTCGCCCATGTCTACGAGTACGATGTCATCCTCCTCGACGTCGTTCTCCCCAAGAAGAACGGATTCCAGATCGCCATGGAGCTCCGACGAGAGGGTCGGAACACGCCGATCATGATGCTGACATCCCGCGACGGGGTGGAAGACATCGTGCGGGGGCTCGATGCCGGCGCGGACGACTACCTCGCGAAGCCCTTCCGCTTCGACGAGTTGCTCGCCCGCATCCGGGCCCTCGCCCGGCGGGGCGGTGCTGAGCGGCTGGAAGTTCTCCGGTACGGTCCCCTGACCCTCGACCGGCTGCGCCATGTGGTTCTGGTCGAGGACAAGGCGCTCGATCTCACGCCGAAGGAGTTCCAGATCGTCGAGTTCTTCCTGCTGCATCCGGAGCAGGTAGTGCGCCGGACCACGCTGCTGGAGAAGGTCTGGGACATGCACTTCGACCCCGAGAGCAACGTGGTGGATGTGCACGTAGGGAACGTGCGACGGAAGCTCCAGCGCGCGGCTGGGGAGAACCTGATTCAGACCGTCCGCGGCGTCGGCTTCTGCCTCCGCCGGGCACGAGCCGAGGACCAGGTGCCCGACGCCCAGGCCTCGTGACCTCGCGCTGGGGAGCGCCGGCAGCGGCGCTCCTGGCAATCCTCAGCGGCCTCGCCTTTCAGGCGGGGCCGTATGCCGTCTGGGGATCGCGTCTGTGGCTGGCCGCGCTGCTGCTGCTGGGCACGCCCGTGGTGTGGCGCACCCTGCGGGGAATGGTCGGCGGCAGATTCGCGGCGGACCTGGTTGCCACCTTGGCGATCGTCTGGGCGGTGGCGCTGCAGCAGCCGCTGCCGGGACTGGTTGTCGTCCTGATGCAGACCGGTGGCGAGGCGCTGGAGCGATACGCCGCCGGCCGTGCCTCCCGGGCGGTGGAGGAACTGGAAGCCGCTGCCCCTCGGCGAGCGACCAGGCTGGGAGAGCGGGAAGAGGAGGAAATCCCGGTCGAGCAGATTCAGGTCGGGGACCGGCTGCTGGTGCGGCCAGGTCAGATGATCCCCTGCGACTGCGTGGTGCAGGCAGGACACTCCCACGTCGACGCCTCCCGGCTCACAGGAGAGCCGATCCCCGAGACCGCCAACCCGGGCGTCAGGCTGCTGAGCGGGGGCATCAACCTGGAGGGCCCCGTCACGGTAACCGCGACGGCGCCAGCCGGGGAAAGCCAGTATGCCCGGATCGTCCAGCTCGTGCGCAGCGCGCAGGCGAGCAAGTCTCCGCTGCAACGCATGGCGGACCGGTACGCCGTGGTGTTCACGCCGGTTACGATCTGTGTCTGCCTGGTCAGCTGGCTGGTCTCACGGGATCCGGTCCGCATCCTGGCCGTGCTCGTCGTGGCAACACCCTGCCCCCTCATCCTCGCCGCGCCGGTGGCAATGATCGGCGGCCTGAACCGCGCCGCGCGGCGGAGCATCATCATCCGCAACGGCGAGGGGCTCGAACGGCTGGGAGAGGTCACCGCGGCGCTGCTGGACAAGACGGGGACGCTGACCGTGGGCCGGCCGGAGGTGAGCTCGGTTCGAGCCCAGTTCCCGTTCAGTGAGGAGGAGGTCCTCGGTCTGGCCGCGGCGGTAGACTCCGGCTCGAGTCACATGCTGGCGCGCCCGATCGTGTCCCACGCCGCGCAGCGCGGGCTGGCAGTGCCGACGGCCACGGGCGTCACCGAGAGTCCGGGACAGGGGGTCGTCGGGCGAGCCGGCGGGCACGAGGTTGGGATCGGAACGCGGGCCTTCCTGTCTGACCGGTTTCCCGGGGCGGTGGACGGATGGCCCAGCGGTGCGTCAGCGGGGCTCAAGGCCTGGCTGGTGATTGATGGCCGTCCCGGCGGAGTGATCGAGTTCGCCGACCGCCTGCGCCCTGAGGCGCGAGGCCTCATCGCACGCCTGCGCCAGTTGGGGATCCACCGCATCGTCATGGTGACAGGCGACAACGAGGGGCACGCCGCCTCGATCGCGAAGGAAGCCGGGCTGAGCGAGTACCGCGCGGAACTGCTTCCGGCAGCCAAGGTTGGGGCAGTGGAGGAGCTCGAGAGGGATGGCGAACGCGTGCTGATGGTCGGCGACGGTACCAATGACGCCCCCGCACTGACGCGGGCCAGCGTGGGGGTGGCCCTGGCGGCCCACGGCGGAGGAATCACGGCGGAGGCGGCCGATGCAGTGGTGCTCGCGGACGATCCCGGCCTGGTGGCGGAGGCGATCGCGATCAGCCGGCGCACCATGACCATTGCCCGGCAGAGTGTCTGGGCCGGACTTGCCCTCTCAGCGCTGGCGATGGCGGTGGCCGCGGCCGGCCACATTCCGCCGACCGCGGGCGCCGTGCTGCAGGAAGTGATCGACGTGGCGGTGATTCTGAATGCGCTCAGAGCGAGTGGGGAGTGAGACGTGGGGAACCGACGACAGGGACCCGGCGAAGGAAAGCATCCCGCGATGCCCGCTGCTGCTCCGGTCCTTCCGGTGGCGCCCCGGCGGCGCACGATGTTCGCCCGGGCACTGCGCCGGCGCTGTCCGGTGTGCGGCGCCGGACCCATGTTCGAGGGTTGGTTCCGGATGAAGGACCACTGCCCCGGATGCGGCATACGCACCCGCCGCGGCGAGGATGGCTATACCCTCGGCGCCTTGTGGTTCAATCTGTTGCTGGCGGAATCCGTAACGATGGCCGTGTTTCTCACGACCCTGGTGCGCACCTGGCCGAACCCACCGTGGGACTGGCTTCAGATCGCAGGCCCGATGGAGGCGATCGTGATGCCGCTGCTGATGTGGCCCTTTGCCCGAACCCTGTTCCTGGCATTCGATCTCTGCTTCCGTCCCCTGGAAATGAAGGATCTTTCGTAGCGAAAGCCCTTATCGCAGATCAAGTTGCCCAGTCGTGTGCCTCTCGTCGGGCTGAAGCCGCAGCATTCGTGAATTCTGCTTCATCGTCGCATGCACCTTTCTTCACAAGAGCGCCCCTAGTCTTACGGCTGGTCCGCTGACCGGGCCGGGGGCTGGGCTGGGTGGAGGTGATGCCCTCCCCGGACCTCTGTTGTGGCTCGCGTCCATATGGTCCACAGGCCGGTTACCAGCACCAGCAGGGCGAAGACCCGGCGGCGCCAAAGGGTGGCCAACAGCAGCCGGCGCAGGCCCAGCGCCGCGAACGAGAGCGCAGGCACGGTGCCGAGGCCGAACGCCACCATGGCCAGCACGCCGCCGAGTGGATCGGCGAGCGCGACGGGGATGGTGAGGGCGGAATAGACCAGACCGCAGGGCAGAAATCCGTTCACCACCCCGAAGAGGAACTGGGCCGAGGCGGTGGTGCGGCGTGCCGCATGCGCGCCTGTCCGGGTGAGCCCGGCCGGTACGAGGTGCGGCCCGGGCACCAGACCGGCGAGTCCCAGCGCGAACCAACAGAGCAGGCCTGCGGCGAGGGCCGCAGGGAGCCAGGCCGGTCCGGGCAGCAGGCCGCCGGCCGCGCCGGCGAGGCCGCCGAGCAGTCCATAGGTCGCGAGGCGGCCGGCGTGCCACGCGGGCAGCCCCCCCGGGGCACGGGTGCAGCTGGCGGCGAACGTGCCGCACATGCCAACGCAGTGAAGGGATCCGAGCAAACCCGCGACGAATGCGGCGGCAAGAGCAGCGATCAAGACGCACCGACGAGGAGGAGGACAGATCGTGCAATATACCGCTGGGAGCAGGCCGGCCGAGGTGCGCTACGACGACACCATCGTGAAGTACTTCCTGCTCGCGACCGTGATCTGGGCTGTGGTGGGAATGCTGGTGGGCGTCTGGATCGCGCTGGAAATCGCCTACTGGCCGGCGAATCTCGGCCTGCCGTGGACCACGTTCGGGCGGCTGCGCCCGCTGCATACCAACGCGGTGATCTTCGCGTTCGGGGGCAATATCTGCTTCACCGGTATCTACTACTCCATGCAGCGGCTGCTGAAGACCCGGATGTGGAACGACACCCTCTCACGCCTGCATTTCTGGGGCTGGCAGCTGGTGATCGTCTGCGCCGCCCTGACTCTGCCGCTCGGGCTCACCCAGTCGAAGGAGTACGCCGAGCTCATCTGGCCGATCGATGTCCTGATCACGCTGGTATGGGTCGTCTTCGGGATCAACTTCTTCGGCACCATCGCGGTCCGCAAAGTCCAGCACCTGTACGTGGCGATCTGGTTCTACATGTCGTTCGTCATCACCATCGCCGTGCTGCACATTGTGAACAGCCTCGCGGTGCCGGCCACGTTCGTCCGCTCCTACCCTATCTACGCCGGCCTGACCGACGCCCTGGTGCAGTGGTGGTACGGGCACAACGCGGTCGGTTTCTTCCTGACCACGCCGTTCCTGGGGATGATGTACTACTTCCTGCCCCGGATCTCCGAGCGGCCAGTCTACAGCTATCGGCTGTCGATCATCCACTTCTGGGCGCTGATCTTCCTGTACATCTGGGCGGGCCCGCATCATCTGCTGTACTCCGCGCTGCCGGAGTGGGCCCAGACCCTGGGCATGACCTTCAGCATCATGCTGATCGCGCCCTCGTGGGGCGGCATGCTCAACGGCCTGCTGACCCTGCGCGGGGCCTGGGACCGGGTCCGGACCGACCCGATCCTCAAGTTCCTGGTGGTGGCGGTGAGCTTCTACGGCATGAGCACGTTCGAAGGGCCGATGATGTCCATCCGGGCGGTGAACAGCCTTTCGCACTACACCAACTGGACCATCGGGCACGTGCACTCGGGTACGCTCGGCTGGAACGGCATGATCACCTTCGCGATCACCTACTGGCTGGTTCCCAAGCTGTGGAACCGGCCGCTGTCGCACCCGACCTGGCCGACCACCCATTTCTGGCTCGCGACCATCGGAATCGTGCTCTACACCGTCTCCATGTGGGCGGCCGGGCTCACCGAAGGGCTCCAGTGGCGGGCGTTCGACGCCGCCGGGCAGCTCAAGTACCCCAACTTCGTCGATATCGTCCACCAGCTGCAGCCGTTCTACCTCCTGCGGGTCCTCGGCGGCCTGCTGTACTTCACGGGAGTTGTCATGATGGCGGTGAACGTGTTCAGGACCGTGGCCGGACCCGCGACGGCCCCCGCTCCTGCCCCCGCCGGCGCCCGCTGAGGAGATGAGACCATGAGCGACACCACCGAACACGGGTACGTGGCCGCGCACCGCACGCTGGAGGGGAAGAGCGCCATCTTCGCGGTGCTCACCACCGTGGCGATTCTGATCGGCGGCATCGTGGAGATCGTCCCGTTGTTCTCTGCCAGGACCGGCCCGGAGCTGTTGCCCGGAGTGCACCCCTACAGCGCGCTGGAGGTGGCGGGGCGCGACATCTACATCCGGGAAGGCTGCTATACCTGCCACTCGCAAATGATCCGGCCCATGCGGGCCGAGGTCCTCCGATACGGCGAGTGGAGCCGGGCCGGGGAATACGTGTTCGATCATCCCTTCCTGCTCGGGTCCAGGCGGATGGGACCCGATCTGCAGCGGGTGGGAGGCAAGTACCCGGACGCCTGGCACTACGAGCACCTTCGCGACCCGCGCAGCACCTCTCCGGGCAGTGTGATGCCGCCGTACACCTGGCTCCTGCGCCAGAGCTACGATCCGGCGGACATTCAGGCCTCGCTGCGCGCGCTCAAGCGAGTGGGCGTACCGTATACCGACTCGGTGATCGCGGGTGCGCGGGCCGACATGCGGACCCAGGCCCAGGGCATCGTAGACCGGCTCAAGCAGGCGGGGATCGATGCGACGGCGGACCGGGAAGTGGTGGCGCTCATCGCCTATCTCCAGCGGCTGGGCAAGGACGGCCGGGCGGCCATCGCCGCGGGCGAAACGACGCGCACCGGCGCGGGGGGACGCACGCAATGAACCCCCTGCTCAAGGAAGCCGCGGAGCACGTGACTCTCGGGTGGTTGCTGGGGCTGACGACGGTGCTGTTCGTCGCCGCGTTCCTGTTCTGGATCTGGTGGGCGTGGCGCGCCGGAAACCGGGCGCGCTGGGAGGCGGACAGCCGTCTCCCCTTCAATGATGGAGGCGACTCGTGAGCCGGAAAGACCTGAACCAGGTGCTGGGCCACGCCGACGAGGCCGACGGGATCGAGGAGTACGACAATCCGCTGCCCAACTGGTGGCTGGGCCTGTTCTACTTTACCATCGCGTGGGCGCTGTTGTACGGCGTGCACTACCACTTCGTCGCCCACCGATCGGAGGTGAAGGCGCTCGCGGCGGAGATGGAAGCCGCCAACCGCCGCTGGCCCCAGGAGGCCGCCGCCGCCGCCGCCGCGACGGTGGACCTGAGCGAGGCGAACGTCGAGGCGGGCGAGGCGATCTTCAAGGCCAATTGCGTGGCGTGCCACGGGGCGGACATGAAGGGCGGCATCGGCCCGAACCTGCTCGACACGACCTGGATTCACGGCGGCAAGCCGGAGGAGATCCTGCACACCATCACCGTGGGCGTGCCCGACAAGGGCATGCTGACCTGGGGCCCCATCCTCGGGGCGGCAAAGGTGGCGCAGGTAGCGGCGTATGTGGTCGAGAAGAACCGGAAGGCGACCGGTGAGAGCGACGACCACCATGACGGCGGCAAGCAGGAGGGCTCCGGGTCGGCACCGGCCACTCCTGAGAAACATTCGTGAGGAGCGAGGATCGGGATGCTGGGGTTCAAGACCGGGCGGAAGTGGATATACGAGCAGAAGGTGACCGGGCCGTGGCAGCGACTCAGGAAGGCCACGTTCGCGCTGCTGCACCTGATCCTGTTCGTGACGCCGTGGATCACCGTTCGCGGCAACCCGGCGCTGCTCATCGATCTGCCCAACCGCCGGCTGTACGCGTTCGGCGCGATCTTCACCGCAGCGGACACCATCTTCCTGCTGCTCCTGCTCCTGTTCCTCGCGTTCTCGCTGTTCTTCTTCACCTCGCTGTTCGGGCGGCTGTGGTGCGGCTTCGCCTGTCCCCAGACTGTGTTCCTGGACACGTGGATCCGGCCGTTCGAGGAGTGGGTCGAAGGCGACTGGGTCCATCGCCGCAAGCGGGATGAAGCCGGCTGGAGCCTCGACCGGGCGTGGCGCAAGGCGCTGAAGTGGGGCGGGTACCTGATCATCTCCTGGGTCATCGCGATGACGTTCGGCAGCTACTTCGCCGGCGCGCGCGAGTTGTGGTCGGGCCGAGGCAGCGCTCTCGAGTACGGCATCGTCGCCATCTTCACGGCGGTGTGGTTCCTGGACCTGGCCTGGTTCCGGGAACAGTTCTGCAACTACCTGTGCCCCTACGCCCGGTTCCAGAGCGCGCTGACCGACTCCGAGAGCCTGCTGGTCCAGTACGACATGCCCCGGGGAGAGCCGCGGGGCGGCGACGACGCGAAGGAGGCCGGCCGCTGCATCGAGTGCAACAAGTGCGTGTTCGTCTGCCCGCAGGGCATCGATATCCGCGACGGCTTCCAGCTCGAGTGCATCGCCTGCGCCCGCTGCATCGACGCCTGCGACATCGTGATGGGCAAGCTGGGTCATGAGACGCTGATCACCTGGAGCTCGCTGGCCGAGACCACGGGAAGGAAGCCGCGCCGCATCCGGCCGCGTACGGTGGCCTACGCGTCACTCCTCACCGGCATCGTCGCGGCCGGGCTGGCCATGCTCGTCGCCCGGGTCCCCTTCGAGGCGGCCGTCCAGCGGGCACCCGGGTCGCTGTTCGTGATGGACAGCGACGGCTATGTGCGCAACACCTACCTCCTCAGGGTCACCAACAAGGCCGCCACCCAGAGCCCGGTCGCCTTCCATATCCGGGTCGAGGGCCTGCCGGCCGAGGATGTGATTGTGCAGGACATCCAGCTGGGCACCACCGAGAGCCGGACCGTTCCGATGGTCATCCGGATGAAAGCCAGTCCCGACCTGCCACGGACGATTCCCATCGAGGTTCACGTCAGCTCTGCCTCGCACGAAGTCGAGCTCGACGCAACCTTCAAGACGGAGGGGCACCTTGGAACCGAGTAGCCCGGCCGGCCGGCGCTGGCCCTGGGGGATCGCGATCGGGCTGGTCATCGTGATCCTGGTCAACGTGGTCTTTGCCTATGTCGCCATTCATGGCGCCGACACCGTTGTCAGCTCCTACCAGACCGAACCGCGATAGCCCCCGGGGACCGGTTCGCCAGGGTGACAGGGCCGAGGCATGCCTCGGCCCGACGGCTTCGGCCTGCCCCCACTGCGGCACCGCGGTGGAGGGCCCGGTCCCGGTGTTCTGCTGCCCTGGCTGCGAGCTCGCCGCGGCGATCATCCGCGGCGCCGGGCTCGAGCGGTATTACGACGAGCGCGAGGCTTTCCCGCCCCGGCCGGAGGCGACGGTCGGCGGGTGGACGCAGGTCCCGGTCGAGACCCTTGCCGACGGCCACGCCCAGGTCCGGCTCGCCATCGACGGACTGCGCTGCGCTTCCTGTGTGTGGGTCACCGAGAAGGTGCTGGAGCGTACCCCGGGCGTCGACTCCGCGATGGTCAGCTATGCCACCGGCCGCGCCACCCTCAGATGGGATCCCGCGCGGACCGACCTGCCCGCCCTGGCCCGTCGCATCGCGGCGCTCGGCTATCGTCCGCGGCCGCTGAGCGAGGACAGCGCCCCGGACCGGGGCCTCATGCTCCGCATGGGTGTGGCCGTCATGGCCATGATCGCGATCATGGGGCTGTACGAAGGGCTCTATGCCGGGTGGTGGTACGGCGACATCGACCCGCGCTTCGCCGCGCTGTTCCGTTGGCTCAGCCTGGTCATTGCCACTCCGGTGACGCTGTGGTGCGCCGAGCCGTTCTTCGCCGGCGCGTGGAGCGGGCTCCGCCACCGCGTGCTGCACATGGACCTCCCCATCGCCCTGGGCGTGGCGATCCTGTACCTGCATGGGCTCGTCACCACGATCCTCGGACAGGACGGCTACCTCGATTCCCTGGCGATGCTGGTCGCTCTGTTGCTGGCCGGCAGAGTGCTGGAGTCGCGCGGGCGGCGCCGGGCGGCCGAAGCCGCCTCCGCGCTGGTGGGCGCCGTGCCACGCACCGTCCGCCGGGTCGTGACAGCCCCGGACGGTGAGACCGAGCGAATCGAGTCTGTGCCGGTGTCCGAGCTCCGGCTCGATGACAGGATCGATGCGGGCGCGGGAGAAGAGCTCGCTGCGGACGGCGTCGTGGTCCAGGGTTCAGCTCAGGTCCGGATGGCCCTGGTGACCGGCGAGGCTCGGCCGATCGTGGTCGCCCCCGGAGACCGGGTGGTAGCCGGCGCACTGCTGCTGGATGGTGCCCTCACCGTCGCGGTGGAGGCGGTGGGACAGGACACCGTGGTGCACCGCATGGCCGCGGAGCTGCAGGCCGCCCAGGATCGCCAGCTCTCCCCAAGTTCCACCGATCGCATCGCCCCCTGGTTCACCGCGGCGACCCTGGCGGCCGCCATCCTGACCTGTCTGGGGTGGTGGCTGGCCCAAGGCGCCGGCGCGGCGATCTCGCGCACGGTGGCCGTCCTCGTAGTGGCGTGCCCGTGCGCCCTCGCGCTCGCCCAGCCGCTCTCCGCCGCTGCCGGCCTTGGCGCCGCGGCGCGCCGCGGTCTCCTGCTCCGCTCGGGGGACGCTCTCCTTCGCCTTGGCCGGGTCGAAGTCGCGGGCCTCGACAAGACCGGGACCCTCACCGGCGGCGCGGTGGTCGTTACCGATGCGGGCGATGCCGCGCTCCGGATCGCCGCGGGCCTGGAGCGGTACAGCGGCCATCCGATCGCCCGCGCGATCACCACCGAGGCCGCGCGGCGCGGCATTCCGCTGCCGGCCGCGACAGAGGTGCGGGAGACACCGGGCGCCGGAATCACCGGAGTGATCGATGGTGTGCGGTGGGAGCTCAGGAGTGGAGGGCCGGGGGTGGTGGAACTCACCACCGGCAGGCGGCCGACCTTGGTCGCGGACATCCTCCTCGGCGACGCGATCCGGCCCGATACGCGGGAGGTCATGACGGAGATCGCGGAGCTGGGTCTCGACATCACGCTTCTCACCGGGGATCATGAGGACGTCGGTCGGAAAATCGCCGGCCAGGCGGGGATCGGCACGGTAGCTGCCCAGGTGAGTCCCGCCGACAAGGCCGAGTGGATTCGTGCCCGGCAGGCCAGGGGTCGCGAGGTGCTGTTTGTGGGCGATGGACTCAACGACGGACCGGCCCTCGCCGCGGCCGATGTGGGAATTGCCATGGCGGAGGGTGCAGCCAGCAGCGTCCTCGTGGCGGACGGGATCATCTCCACCGGGTCACTCCGGCCGGTGGTGGCAGGGATCCATGCCGCCCGGGCGGCGGAGCGAGCGATTCGCCGGAGCCAAATGCAGTCGATCGCCTACAACCTGATCTCGGTTGCCGCTGCCGCGGCCGGGCTGGTCAACCCGCTGGTGGCTGCCGTGCTCATGCCGCTGTCCAGCATCAGCGTGATCTGGAACGCCATGCGGGTGGAACCGGCGGTACGGAGGGCCGAAGTATGCAGGCGGTGATCGTCCTCCTCCCGATCGTGCTTGGCCTCGGGCTGGTCTTCGCCTGGCTGTTCATCCTGGCGGCGCGGGATGGACAGTTTGACGACCTGGATGACCCGCCGAAGCGGATGCTGCACGACGACTGAACGGCGGTGAGGAGTGAGGGGTGAAGAGGAGGTCATCCCGAGCGCAACCAGGGATCCCGGCGCTCGGCGCTGACTGCCCTGACTCCAGACACCTCACTCCCTGCTCCTCCATCGCCGACACCTCCCTCGACTCCCTCCCCCTCGCTCTCACTCCGCTTTGAAGGTCCCTTCACAGCCCTCCCTCTACATTGGGGCTGCTGGCCCCGGTCTGGAGGTTATATGCGACACACTCTCCCGCTGTCCGCGCTGCTGCTGCTCTGCGCTCTCCCTCTGGCGGCGCAGGTCCAGGATACCACACCGCCCCGGATCAAGCGTCCTACTCCGGTCACCGACTCGGCCGTGATGCGAGGCCGGGAGCTGTTCCATGGCGCGGGCAACTGCGCGGCCTGCCACGGTGTCGAAGGCGTCGGCACCGACAGCGGTGCCCCGCTCGCCCAGGGAGTGTGGCTCCATGGCGAGGACAGCTATGAGGGGATTCTCTCGCGTGTGGTCCACGGCATACCCATGGCGGTGTCCACCCGCGGCACCCCCATGCCGATGCGGGGGTGGAACACCCTCAGCGACCGGGAGGTGCGCGACGTGGCGGCCTACGTGTGGGTGATCAGTCATGCCTGGCAGCGCCGGCCGGTGCGACAGTAGCGTGAGCGGAGTTTCGTGCCTCGTTCAACGGCAGTTCATCGGCTGGATGCTAAATTGTGAATTGCGAATAAAGCGCGAAGCAGGACGCAGCGTCTCACCTGGAGGACCGTATGAAACTCACCAGAACGCAGGCTGGCGTGCCCACCGTCGCTCGGGACTTCGACGAAGTGTTCGACCGGATTTTCAACGCCCCGTTGGCGTTTCCGTCGTTGACCTTCGAGCCGATCCGCAAGGCGATGGAAGGCACATGGATGCCGGCGATCGACCTGACCGAGACGGAGAAGGAATTCATCCTCAGGGCCGAAGTGCCGGGCGTCCCGAAGGAGAATCTCGACGTCCACCTCGAGGGCGAGGTGCTCACACTCACTGGACACCGGGAGACGAAGACGACCGAGAAGGACGAGAACATGCTGTGGGAGGAGAGAGAGGCCGGAAAGTTCATCCGGACCCTGCGCCTGCCCAAAGCGGTGGAGGCGAACAAGGTCGAAGCGGTTTACAACGACGGGATTCTGACCGTGCATGTGCCCAAGGCACAGGTCGCGATCAAGAACAAGATCCTCATCAAGGGCTGAGACTTACCCGTTCGACCACACCGTTCGCCGCCCCGGCTGCCTCGGCCGGGGCGGCTTCTTTGGAGTAGTCACACCGGATCCCTGATGGCTGACTCCCCTCCCCTGCCCAGCGCCACCGCCATCCCCTGGCACAGCGTGCCGGCCGCGGAGGTGCTCTCCCGGCTGGATTCCACACCAGCGGGGCTCACCAGTGCTGAGGCGGATACCCGGCTGAGGCGTCTGGGCCCCAACCTCTTCGCGACCATCCGTCCGACGCCCGCCCTCACCATCCTGGTGCGCCAGTTCACCGGTCCGCTCGTGGTCCTGCTGGCGGCGGCGGCTGGGATTTCGCTGTGGAGCGGAGATGTCGCCGATGCGCTGGCGATTCTTGCGGTGCTGCTGCTCAACGCGCTGATCGGCTTCACCACGGAATGGCGGGCGCGCCGGGCCATGGAGGGATTGCTCGCCCTGGAGGTGGGGCGGGCCAGGGTCCTGCGGGATGGCACCATGCAGGACCTCTCCGCCCGCGAGATCGTGCCCGGCGATATCATCGAACTGGAGGCCGGCCAGCAGGTGCCCGCGGACGGCAGGCTGGTTCTGGCGAGCGACCTCCAGGTCGTGGAGGCCGCGTTGACGGGAGAATCCGAACCGGTCAGCAAGAAAGTCGAAGCGCTGCCGGCCCCGACCCCGTTGCCCAGCCGTGTCAATCTGGTCTTCAAGGCGACAGGCGTCGTCCGCGGCCGCGGACGGGCGGTCGTGGTCGCCACCGGAATGAGCACCGAGGTCGGGCGGATCGGAGCGGCGGCCGGAGCACTCGGCGAGGAGCGGACACCCCTGGAACGCCGACTCGCCGCGCTCGGCCGCCCCCTGATGGTCATTGCGCTGGCGGCAACGGCCCTGGTGAGCGTGGTCGCCGCCTTCAATGGCGTCCCGTTGGCACAGGTGCTCCAGACGGCCATCGCCATGGCCGTCGCGGCGGTGCCGGAGGGCCTCCCCGCAGTCGCCACCATTACACTCGCAGTTGGCGTCCGGCGAATGGCCCGGCGGAACGCGCTGGTGCGGCGCCTGCCGGCGGTGGAGACTCTCGGCTCCGCGTCGGTGGTGTGCACCGACAAGACCGGGACCTCGACCACCGGCGTCATGACCCTGACGGAAATGCAGTTGGATGGCCGCAGGCTGACCGTGACCGGCGCCGGCATCAACCCCCTCGGCGCCTTCCTGCTGAACGGCGAGCCCGTGGATCCGGGAGAGGACCGCCGGGTGATCGATGCCCTGCGAATCGGGGCGCTTGCCAATAGGGCGGAGCTGACGCTGCGACCAGCCGGCTGGGAGGCGGTGGGAGACCCGACCGAGACCGCCCTGCTGGTGGCGGCGCGAAAGGCCGGCCTCGACCCGGCGACCCTCCGCATGGAGTGGCCCGAGACCGGGGAAATCCCCTTCAGCAGCGAGCGGATGCTGATGGCCACCTTTCACGCCGGCCCCGACGGTTCGAGCGTGTGCGTCAAGGGCGCCCCCGCACGGATCCTGCGGCGCTGCGGCCGAATCCGCACGGCTGCCGGGACTCAGCCGCTCGACCCCACCAGCCTGGCGGGCATCCATGCACGCAACGCGGAGCTTGCCTCACGGGGTCTCCGGGTCCTCGCGCTGGCCGAGGGCCGGTGCGAACCAGACGGAGAGGAGGCATTGAAGGACCTGACCTTCGTCGCGCTGGTGGGCCTCACCGACCCACCGGCGGCCGGCGTGGCTGCTACTCTGGACCTGATCCGTGAGGCCGGGATCCGCACCGTCATGCTCACCGGCGACCAGGCGGGGACCGCGGCAGCGGTGGGCGCTCAGCTGGGACTGCTTGGACCCGACGGGGCGGTGATCGGTGGGGAGGAGGTGGATCGCCTCTCCGATGAGGAGCTGGACGGGCGGGCCGCGATCGTAGGGGTATACAGCCGGCTAAGCCCGGAGGCCAAGCTGCGTCTGATCGCCTCGCTCCAGCGCCGGGGAGAGGTGGTGGCGATGCTGGGCGATGGGGTGAACGACGCCGCGGCGCTCCGCAAGGCCGATATTGGTGTCGCCATGGGGCAGCGGGGAACGGACCTCGCCAAGGAGGCCGCCGAGATCATCCTGGTGGACGACCGATTTGCGACCGTGGCCGCGGCCGTGGAAGAAGGCCGGGTGATCTATGCGAACGTCCGCAAGGCAGTGCACTACCTGGTCGCGTGCAACATCGCGGAGCTGCTCGTGGTCCTCGCAGCGGTCCTGGTGGGCCTGCCGCCGCCACTGTATCCGCTGCAGATCCTCTGGCTCAATCTGCTCACCGACGGCGCCCCGGCCCTGGCGCTGGCGCTCGAGCCCGGTGAGCCGGGCGTGATGCAGCAGCCACCGCGACGCCCGGGAGACCGCCTGCTGGGAGCCAGGGATGCCCGTCCCCTCGCGGGGTACGCGGTCCTCATCGCGGGTGTGACCCTGCTGGCTTTCACGTGGGCGCTCCAGCGCCCCGGCGGTGGGGAGCGGGCCGCCACGCTGGCTTTCACCACACTGGCTCTCGCTCAGATCCTCCATCTCGGCAACGCCCGGCGAGCCGGACCGGTCCTGAGCTGGCCTCACGTGCTGGCCAACTCCGGCGCCCTGGTCGCGGCAGTCGGCACCATCATGCTGCAGGTGCTCGCAGTCGAGTGGAGCCCGCTCGCCCAGGTGCTCCGGGTGACACCGCTGACAGGCGTGGAATGGCTGGTGGTGGCCTGCCTCGCTGCCCTGCCCGCCGTGGCCGGCCAGGCCGGCAAACTCCTCGAGGCCCGCCACGTGGAACGGCACGGATGAAAACCGCGCGAGTCCCGTTGAACCGACCTTCACCCCGCACTCAACCTCGTTTCAGTGCCGTGGGGCGAGCTTTCCCCTGAACGGGCGAGCGGACCTGGGGTCAATCGCCCGGTTCTGAGACGGCAGGATTGCCCCAGCCAGCTGTCCGTAATGCTCGGTGCGATCCGCCGCCGGGACGGTTGGGGAGACCACCAGCCGTCTACTTGAGGGGGGAGGACTCCGATGACACGCGTCCTGCAAGAAACTGAAACCGTGCGTGAGGTCATGAGCATCGATCCGGTGACCGTACGATCGGACACTACGGTCGCGGAGCTCGTGTCCCTGATGCGGTCGGAAGACGTAGCCACCTGCCCGGTGGTGGACGACCACGGTGAGTTGGTCGGCATGGTGAGCCGGGTGGATCTGCTTCGGGCCTTTCGGCCCAGCCGGGAGCTCAGCGTCAAGGCGCCCGCGGAGGTCGGGCGGCTCCAGGTTCGCGAGATCATGCGCGCGGGAGTGGTGACCGTCGAGCCCGACGATCCGCTGGTCGCCGCGGTGGACCTGATCGTGGACACCCGCCTGCACGCGCTGCCTGTGGTGCATCGCGGCCCGGGCCGGCCGGTGGTGGTTGGTCTGGTGACCCAGGGTGACCTGCTTCGCCACCTGATGACACACCCGGCGTCGGAGTGAACGTGACTCCGGCCGCCCAAGCGGTGTCGGTGCTCCCATTTCGGGACCGACTCGAGGCGGGAAAGCTCCTCGCGGCCCACCTGGAGCGTTTCGCCGGAGCGGGAACCGTGGTGTTCGGAATCCCACGCGGGGGAGTTCCCGTCGCGGCGGAAGTCGCCGACGCCCTGGGGGCGCCGCTCGACATCATCGTCGCTCGAAAGCTGGGCGCTCCGGGTTCGCCCGAGTTGGCCATCGGCGCCGTGACGGCGGATGGCGGCCACTTCCTCAACTACGACGTCCTCACCGCGCTGTCGGTCTCGGGCGCCTTCCTGCAGGCCGAAGCCGACCGGCAGCTGCGCGAGGCCAAGGCGCGGGACTTGAGGCTTCGGGCTGGGAGCGCTCCGACTTCGGTGGCGGGCCATCTGGCGCTGGTGTGCGACGACGGTCTCGCGACCGGCGCCACCATGCAGGCCGCGGTGCGTGCACTCCGCTCCAAGGGCGCCGCGCGGATCGTCGTGGCGGTCCCAGTCGGGTCTCGCCGGGCATGTCAGGGCCTGGAGGGCGAAGCGGACGAAGTGATCTGCCTCGAACAGCCAGAGCCGTTCGGGGCGGTTGGCGCGCATTACCAGCATTTCGAGCCGACAGACGATGAAGAGGTTGCCCGTCTGCTCTTGCAGCACAGGAGGCCAAGATGACCCCGACCGCCACTGGCGCGGACGGCACGGTCCTTCCTGCCCGTGCGCACCCGGCGCCCGTACCCGAACCCAACCTGGCGGTCGCCGCCCGGCTCCTGGAGGTGGCGGCGCTGCTGGAGCAGCAGCAGGCAAATCCCTTCAGGATCAAGGCCTATCAGAACGCCGCGGCGGCGCTGGAGACGCTCCCGATCCCGGTGAGTGAGCTGTATCAGGACGAAGGAACAGAGGGCCTGGAGCGGATCCCGGGGGTCGGCCCGGCGATCGCACGTTCCATCAGGGATCAGCTGACCCACGGACGGATGGCCCTGCTGGACCGGCTGCGCGGCGAGAGCGATCCGGTCGAGATGCTCGCCTCGGTACCCGGGATCGGGGCGGGACTCGCCCTCCGGCTGCACGACGAGCTCGGCATCTCCACTCTCGAGGAACTCGAGACGGCCGCCGCGGATGGCCGGCTCGACAGGATGCGGGGGATCGGGCCCAAGCGCTTGCAGGGAATCGTCGCAACGCTCGCCAATCGCCTGGGGCGAAGAGGGACATCGCCGCCACGAACCGAACCCGCCCCGGTGTCCGAGCTACTGGAGATCGACCGCGAATACCTCGATCGGGCAGAGCTGGGAGAGTTGCCCACCATCGCGCCGCGACGGTTCAATCGGGGACGGCGAGCCTGGCTGCCGATCCTCCACACGATACGCGGCGATCGGCACTACACCGCGCTGTTCTCCAATACCGCCCAGGCTCATCGACTCGGCCGCACGCACGACTGGGTCGTGATCTACGGTGATGGCGATGGGGAAGAACACCAGGCGACGGTGGTGACGGCCAGAACCGGACCGCTCGCGGGAAGGCGGGTGGTACGAGGCAGAGAGGCGGAGTGCGTGCGGTACTACCGCGGGCCCGATCCTGTCCCCGCTTCGAGCTAGGCCCGGAACGGAGAAACGGAACCGGCAGGATCTCGCCGTTTATTCATCACTCCGGGTGCTACGGGACCGGAACATCACGAGTCCGGCGATGCGCGGGGCGGACCAGGGGGGGACGGGCCACCAGCGCCACATCGTCGGGTGCCAGTGCTGCAATTGCGGCGCGGGGCTGAGCCGGCAAGAGGATCGCCGGGACATTCCTGGCCACCAGCGCCTCGCACAGCTCCGGAGTGGTGCCCCCGATCCTCGCCGCTCCTACGAGTGCATCCCACTCCACCCGCTCCCAGCCAAACATGGACCCCGCCCGCCAAACCAGCTCGACTTCGCCCGCCAGTCCCGCCGCGCGCAGCAGGCCCGCGAATGCGGTGAGGAACGGAGCCGTCTGCCATTCTTCCGCGAGAACGATGGGCCTCATGCCGGCAGCCATCACCGGCCCGAGCAGCTCGAGCAGAAAGGCTGGCAGGGACCGAGCGAGTTCCTCCACTTTGGCCTGTTCCCCGTGGTACACGCCCTCGGGGTAGCCGGCACTCAGCCATTGAGCCCAGCGGTGAAGTGTCAGGCGGCCATCAGCGAGCGGCTCGGTTCCGGGGGATCTCGGATCGCCGAGATATACGTGGTGCGTGAGCCATCCGCGACTGGCGAACTCCGCCGCAAGACCGACCACCCTCCGAGCCAGACCGCCTCGCCAGGCGTACCAGTCAGGTCCTTCGAACGACACCAGCACCGCAGAACGGTCCATCCTGCCGGCCTCTCTCATCGCGTCTCCACAGTATGCCGCAGGGCCGCTTCTGGCAATCATCCTCCGCAAGTTATGCCACGATCCCGTAAAGTTCAGTGAAGGCGGGGTAACAGGCTTTCAGGAGCCTTTCACCCGGACTTCAGCGCCACTGGTCCAGCTTCAAGCGGAGGCGACCGCGGATCGCGATCGCACACTTGGCAAGGAGGGCACATGTCACGCAAGAACCAGTTGACCAAGGCGGTCCGGAAGGTCGGCGCCAAGGCAGATGCGGCCATCAGGGACGCGACCGGAAAGGCCAGGAAGGCCCTGGGTCAGCGAGCAAAGCAGAAGACCGGCCGGGGAATCAGGGACGCTGTCCTCGTGGCGGGGAGTGCGGCACTCGCCGGTCTGGCGGTTGAACAGGTGGACCGGACACTTCGAAGCCGGCGCACGGCGAGGAGCCCGCTCGGATTCGAGGCGGCTCTGCCCTGCGGGCTGGAGACCGCTATCGAGCGGGTCAGCACCGGGCTCAAGACGGAGGGGTTCGGGATCCTGACACGTATCGATGTCCACACCACTCTGCGGGACAAGCTCGGCGTCTCATTCAGACCGTATGTGATCCTCGGTGCCTGCAACCCGACCCTGGCACACCGCGCACTCGAGGCGCGCACCGAGGCGGGGCTGCTCCTCCCGTGCAATATCACGGTGGAGGAGCTTCCGGATCACTCCACAGTAGTCCGGATCGCGGACCCGGAAGTCATGCTTCAGCCTCTGGGAGAGGACTCCACATTGCGGGCCGCCGCCCGGGAGGCGAGGGATCGGTTGATGAGCGTCGTGAGGGGGCTCAAACAGCATGCCGCGGCGGTGGTCTTGTGACCGCGGCCATCCGGATAGTCCTGTTGGGACTCATTCTGGGAGCCGCTGCCACTCCTGTCATCGCGCAGGCCACACCGCGCCAACGGCCTACCGGCGTGACCGACTCGGCGATCAGCCGGGGCAAGGCCCTGTTCCACGGCTCCGCACGATGTGACCGATGCCATGGCCTGGGCGGGCGGGGGACGCCTTATGGGCCGGACCTTGCCGACGCGATATGGTGGCACGGCCCCGGGAGCTACGACTGGCTGGTTCGGGAGGTCTCACATGGCATCCCGGCGAACCTGACGGTGACGGGAGACCCGATGCCCGCCGGCGAGCAGATGAATCTGAGCGAGGCCGAGGTGCGCGCCGTCGCGGCGTATGTCTGGGCGATCAGTCACCCGGCCAAGCCACCGCTCGCACGGGTACCGGAGCCCAGCTGAACCGCGGTGTCTCAGTGGAAAACGCGGAAATCGCCCGGTTATTCCGGGAACTGGCCGATCTGCTGGAGATCGAGGGCGCGAACCCGTTCCGGGTCCGCGCCTACCGCACTGCCGCCCGAACCGCCGACACCTACGCGGAACCCCTGGCCGATCTGGCGAAGCACCAGCCGGACCAGCTGACCGAGCTCCCCGGCATCGGGGAGGATCTCGCCGCCAAGATCGTCGAAATCGTGACCACCGGCCGCCTCCACCTGCTGGAGGAGACCACCCGCCGGCTGCCGAAGGGCCTCGCCGCACTGATGCAGTTGCCGGGACTGGGCCCCAAGCGGGTACGGCAGCTGTTCGACCAGCTCGAAGTCAGGAGCCCTGGCGAGTTGGCCAAGGCGCTGAGCGCGGGCCGCGTTGGCGCCTTGCGCGGGTTTGGCCCCCGCACCGAGGCGCGGCTCCGCTCGGCCCTTGCCGCGCAGCAGGGCGACCGCCGCTTCCCGCTGGCGGTGGCCACCCAGTACGGGGAGGCGCTCCTGGAGTGGCTCAAGCAGTCCCCCGGGATCGCCGAAGCCGAGATCGCCGGGAGCTATCGCCGGCGCAAGGACACGGTCGGCGATCTCGACATCCTCGTTACCGCCCGGGCGGCCGACCCGGTGGTTAACCGCTTCGTCGAGTACCCCGAGGTGGAGGAGATCATTGCCCGAGGGCCGACCCGGGCCGCCATCCGGCTACGGGCCGGCCTGCAGGTCGATTTGCGGGTGCTCGACGCGGACAGTTTCGGAGCGGGCCTGTACTACTTCACCGGTTCGAAGGCGCACAACATCGCGGTGCGCCAGATGGCCAGAAGCCATGGGCTCAAGGTCAACGAGTACGGTGTCTGGCGGCGGGGGACCCGGCTGGCAGGGCAGAGCGAGAAGGACGTGGCCCGGACCCTGGGACTCCCCCTGATCCCGCCGGAACTCCGTGAGGATCGAGGCGAGCTGGAGGCGGCTCTCGCAGGTCACCTCCCGAAGCTGGTCCAGCTCGCCGACCTCCGGGGGGACCTGCAGAGCCATACCACAAGCAGCGACGGGAGGGATACCCTGTCAGCCATGGCCGAAGCGGCGAAAGTGTTGGGGCACGAATACCTCGCTGTCACGGATCATTCCCCCGCCCTCCGAGTTACCCGCGGGCTCGACCGGGAAGGGTACCGGCGCCAGCGGAAGGCTATCGAACGCTTCAATTCGAAATCCTCTGGCCTGACTCTCCTCGCCGGGGGTGAAGTGGACATCCTGGCCGATGGGAGCCTGGACCTTGACGACGACTCCTTGTGGGCCCTCGACCTGGTCGTGATCTCCCTGCACACGGCCTTGTCACTGCCCAGACGGGAGCAGACGCGCCGGGTGGTGCGGGCCCTGCAGCATCCTGCGGTGGATATTCTGGGACACCCGACCGCCCGGCTGCTCGGCCAACGTCCCCCCGTGCAGCTGGACCTGGACGAGGTCTATCGTGTGGCTGCCGACCGTGGGGTGATTCTCGAAGTGAACGCTCAGCCCGACCGGCTGGATCTCGACGATCTGGCCTGCCAGGCGGCGATCCACCATGGGGTGCGCCTCGCGGTGTCCACCGATGCGCACGCTGCCGGGGAGTTGGGGTTCCTGCGGTGGGGTGTGGACCAGGCCAGGAGGGGGTGGGCCACCCGGGACGACGTGGTAAACACGCGCCCCCTCGCGGCATTGCTGCCTCTGCTGCACCGGGCGCGGGCAACAGGGAGAGGCCCGTCCACCGGCAAGCGACCGCCGCAAAAGCCAAGGGCCGGGGAGTCCCGGCCCTCGCACCACAGGCGGCCGAGTCGCGCCAAGCGCCTCGCCACCCCCTCAGTTCCAGTCTAGATTCGCCCTAGGCCGGTACCGTCCGGTTTGCCCGGCTCCGGCGCACCAGAGCGTGCACGTCGAACTCCGTGGTGTGCGCGAACGAAGGATCGCGCACCTGGGTCCCGATGCACTCGGGCTCGTAGAGCATGATCCGCTCGTCCACCACGCCTGCCAGGGCCTGGCACAGCTCCACGGTCGCGGTGGGGGTGGCGAAGAAGAGGCGGGCGACCCCGAGCTTGCGGATCGCTGTTGCGGCGCCGACAACCAGAACGGCCTCGGAGGCACCGTCATCGACCAGCACCACCGTACGATCCTTGACGGCCAGGGCCTTTTCGGAACCCCTCCAGGCCGCCGACACACGGTCCACCTCCATACGGGCCAGGTTGATCAGCCCATCGACATAGTCCCGTGGCAATCCAAGGGTATGTATCCGGTCTTCCAGCAGCACGGTCGCCCCGTCCGCCACCGCGCCAAACGTAGACCTGGGCCGGCCAGGTACGTCGAGACGAGTCGTGGCTATGATATCAAGCGGCGCCTCCAGCACCCGGGCAATCTCGCCGGCGACCCGCGCCCCGCCCGGAGACAGGGCGAGCACCAGCGGGACTTCGCGCACGGCGAGGGACACGCCCTTCGCGAGGCGGCGCCCCGCTTCTTCCTGGGACAGGACGACCATTCCGACCTCCATGGGGTTACGCGGGAAATGTGTCCCCGACAACATGAGCGGATCATGAAGAGGCGGTTATAGGGATGCCAGAGATCCACCCGATCTTCGTATTCGAGGTCGCCCTCGCTGTGGACCTCGACGCGGCCGAGCGGAGCCTCGCTGGCGCCGAACGGCAGGCATTCCGCCACCGAGGACGCGCGACGTCGTTCTTCCGGTACCGCCCCGCCCCCCTCCGTGTGTCCCAGGAGGGGGCGGTCGTCAAGGTGGACCGGTGGGAAGCCGAGCCGCGCGTTGACCTGGTCCTCTACGACTTCGGCGCGGTGTCGGTTACCTACCGCTTCAGCGTGCCCGGAGACCTCGCGGAGCTGCAGGCGGGCAGCAGCGTCCTGCGACGGTCGGAGGCCCTCCGTCAGGACGCTCGGCTCCGGGTCGATACCCTGCTGCAATCCGTAGCCGAGGCCGCACACAAGCCTAGGGTGGCCGATTTCACCGAGGATTACACGATCGTCGGGATGCGCGAGGGTGTCGACGCACCGACCGCCCAGTCCTACTGCGACGCCAATGCCGAGCGCATCGCTCAGATTCTCAGGCCAGATGCAGGCGGGGTTTCGGCCGAGGAGATCGTCGCGGCGACCGGACTCCGCATATCCTTCGGGCCGCGGGACGTCACGATCGTGGACTGGGATGCCGCGTTCGTGGTCGACCCCGACCCCGAGGATGTCCGAGCGGTGCTGGAGTTTGCCAACGTGCAACTGCTCGAGATGCGCTGGCTCGATCTCCAGCTCGACCAGTCCATCGAACGCTCCTACCAGCTGCTCGCTCCGCTGCGCGGCTGGCGCCGGTTCGGCACCAGGCGCATCGGCGGGGACGTCCGCCGGGTCGCGGAACTGCAGCTGGAGAGCGCGGTTCTGCTGGAACGGGTCACCAACGCCCTCAAGGTCTTCGGGGAGGAGTACCTTGCCCGGATCTACCGGCTGGCTGCCCAGCGATTCCAGCTGGCGGAGCTGGAGACCGCGATCAGTCAGAAGCTCGCCACGATCGAAAGTATCTATCAGAAGCTCTCCGACCGCGCCGCGGCTACCCGAATGGAGACCCTCGAGTGGGTGGTGATCATCCTGATTGCCCTGGAGATCGTGCTGGGGATCGTTGGCCGGGCTTGAGCGGTCAGCCGTCAGCCGTCAGCCATCAGCCGTCAGCCAAGGCTGACGCCTGATGGCTTAGCCTTCCCAGGCAGCCACTCACTCACCTTCCCGATGCCTCCCCTCTCCCGCTGGTTTATCAAGGCTGGATTCGTATCGCTGGGTCTCGCCCTGGTCTTCGAGCTGCTGCAGCTCAGGCCTGCCGATACCCTGACGCAATTGCCGGATGTCGCCATCCACCTCGCGGCCATTCACCTGCTGACCGTCGGATGGCTGCTCCAGGTCATCATCGGAGTGGCGTTCTGGATGTTCCCCCGCCACCCGACATCGCCGCCGCGGGGCGATGCGCGCTATGGCTGGTGGGCATTCGGACTCCTGAACGCCGGCCTTCTGCTCAGACTGGTGGGCGAGCCGTGGCGACTGGGCTTCTCCGGTCCGGCATGGCCGCTGGTGGCCGCCGGTCTGTTCCAGCTGAGCGGGGTCGCGTCCGCGCTTACCCTGCTCTGGCCGCGCATCCGCGCGACGGGGAGCTGATGCCCCGCATCTCGGTCTGGCTCCTCCGCATGTCGCTGTTCGCCCTCCTCACCGGCGCTCTGCTCGGCGCCTGGCTGCTCGGCGCCGAGCCCTGGGCGTCCCCCTGGCTGCCGCGGATCCGCGCCGCACACGTGCACTTGATGCTGTTCGGCTGGCTGATGCCGTTCGTGCTTGGAACCGCCTACTGGATCCTCCCCCGCCACGCGCAGAGGGAGGAGCGGGGCTCGGTCCCGCTCGCGAACGGGGCGACGTGGCTCATCGCGGCCGGCATCCTGCTGGGGCCGTGCGGGGCACTCGCAGGATCAGGGATCGTCGCGGGGGGTGGGCTGGCGTGCACCATCGCGGGGGGAGGGCTGTTCCTGCGGCTCCTGTGGCCGCGGGTCAAGGCATTCGGGCGATAACAGTGAGCGGTGAGGAGTGAGGAGTGAGGAGTGAGGAGTGAGGAGTGAGGAGTGAGGGGTGAGGAGTGAGGGGTGAGGAGTGAGGAGTGAGGAGTGAGGAGTGAGGAG
>Ga0153915_10000370_pt1 | contig 41169 bp, 50 predicted proteins | sample Opewatmetagenome_2_FD_107003 | JGI IMG/M metagenome (GOLD analysis project Ga0153915, IMG submission 107003) | Freshwater wetland microbial communities from Ohio, USA - Open water 3 Core 3 Depth 3 metaG | ecosystem: Environmental > Aquatic > Freshwater > Wetlands | place: USA: Ohio, Lake Erie...
ATTACAAGAAGTATATAAGAATAGTTCCGACGAAGTAAGGGCTATCCTTAAAAATAAGTTCTCTGAAAAAGAACTGGGGCTAAGTAAAGAAGTTGATCAGGAAGAATTTAATAAGTTCTTCCTTGGGTTGCTTGAAAAGTATTCTAAGAACGTTAGGTTTTTAGATCCAAATAATAGTGCAGTCACGCATCCAAGTCCTCGTTTCGAGTTGCTAAATAATGAAGGTGAGTGGATGTTTGATATTTCTTACGAAGAAAAAAAGAAGCATTTTTGGTACTCATGGGACAGAATATTGCCGGTTTTTGAATCGAAATATGTGGTTAATTGCTTAAAAATAAATAAGTTAATGCAATCTGTATTGGATGAGGCCTTAAATTTGAAGGGTGTTACACCTATAAGTTCAAAACAATATATGCTTTTGAATTGGATGAGGCTTTAAATTTGAAGGGTGTTACACCTGATGCTCTAACAGTACTAGCCCCATCTCATTGGATGAGGCATTAAATTTGAAGGGTGTTACACCCGGGGTAAATGTAGCCCACAAAGAGGTAGCTAATGTTAAATTTTAAAATACCAAAAAGACCATGAAAATAGAAATAAATAACATTATAAAAAGGGAACCAAAGTTTCCTGAAAATTTATATAGTTATATTACCAAAAGACGTATAAATAAAAATGAATTTACATGTGATGATAATATTCATTATGCAGTAAGAATTGCAGAACATACATTTGTATCTCAGAAGGTTGGTCCTTTATCCTATATAATGGGTTCGATTGTAACCGATATTGGGATAATTGGTGTGTTTGAGGATGCTTGTGGGGATGAGGGGGAAGAAGGTTGTACTAAACTTGATTTTATAAAAGAAAACATCTATTACGAAATGGAGTTTCCTTGGCAGTTATCAGAAAACGAACTTAGTGATGCAGCCGTATATTTTGTTACAAACTTACCACTATTATCCCAAAAACAGATATTATAGTAGCAAGCCTCCAGTTCTTTTTACGTGTTGTCTCTTTTTTAAGTAGGTTGTCAGACATAGCGATGATCGAATCATTAGTATTATTTAGTTTAATGCAGTTATTTAGGCTTATCTCTTGGTTGTCGATTATACTATTTTGTATTACATAAACACGATCCCTTATTTTGAACTGTAATTGACAGTTATCTATCTGGGAATCCATCTCACAAATTATATTTTCATACCCTTGGGCTTTTAACCATGTTGCATGGATGCCTTTTATTTGCAGTTCGTTAAAAAGATATTTTAATGTCCCCGGATATTTATATGCTATTTCTTGAAGAAAGACATAAGAACTATCTGAACTTATATTATCCAGGTTGCTTATTGCCTCAGCGAGTTTTTTCTTTAATAACTCCGATAACTTATTGCTTTCGTCAAATAAGATAACCAAACTATCTATTTCTTGTTTTTGTCTGTTAATAGAATCTTGTTTTAACCTTATTATTGAATCATTTTTCGCTATTTGAAGCTCTAAGGTTGTTTTATGCGTTTTAAGCGCATCTATCTCTTTATTGGCATTGGAGGTTGTTTTGTAATTATAAATCAAAAATACCCCTACAAGAATAGCCAATATAACCAAAAACCAAGTGTTATCCTTTATTTTCTGTATTAAACTCATTTGACTTAGATTTTGATGTAAGTTTATTCTTTAAGTTGGTGAATAAGATTTGAAGTAGTTCGTTCCCTTTGTCCTCAAGTATATTAAATACTACTTCATGCAAGGTAGTGCCTAAAGCATAAGAGAAAAGTATTACCTGCCACGGAGTACCGGTCATAATAAAAGGCACTGCCAATATAGTCGCAATAATTAGGACTGTATATACGGGCTTCCAGACTAATTTAGTTACCTTACTTAACCACGTCCCGAAATACTTCTTTACAATGTAGGAAAGAAATATAAACGAAAGCATATAAATGATGCTTATATAGGGACTTATTAAATCTAATACCTGTTTTATCTTTTCCATCAGTTTTCTTTTAAATAGTTAATTATCCCGTTAATATGTAATTTAGCAATTAGTTCCCGTCCTGAATTAGAAAGCATAAACCGACAATCCTTTTCATTGTCAAAGAATAAGTTCTCAGATAATACAGCCGGACATGAAGTGTTTACAAGGATATAAAATTTACTTTCCTTATCTACATCCCCGTCCGAAATATCTTTTCTCATGTTCCATCCAGTAAGTGTTTTTTCTGCTGATTTAAAAATATAATTAGCAATAATATCACTCTTTGTCTGTCCGGGGCTTGTCCATATTTCCCATCCAGTACCTTCATTTGGGTGTTCCCCTGCATTACCATGAACCGATACAAGGAATGAATTTCTATCCTGAGAGTAAATCCTATTAGCCCTATCACAACGTACCTTTAAAGATATGTCTAATGCTTCCGGTACTAATATTACTGAGTTAATATTTTGCCTTTGCAGGCCAGAATGAATAAGTTTAACAATATTTCTGTTAAATTCATATTCAAATAATTGTGAACCATCAGACCAAATAGGACTAGCCTTTCCATACGTATCGAACCCATGTCCATTATCGAGTATAACTGTCATGGTTGTTTGAATATATATTTTCTTATTTCCTTCAAATCTTCTTTTATCTCCCTGAGGTCTTCCTTAACATCATATTTAACCTCATTTAAAGCATCTCTTAGGGCAGAATCCTGGGCATCAACATAAAGTTTATCTGCCTTCGATTCAATGGCTTTCTTTGTTTCTTTTTCTTTATCCCTACTACCTGTTATCCATTGTGTCAGGAATACTGTAAGTATAGCGACTACGATAGTTAAAACATAATTAAGCCAGTTAGGGCTTATTACTTCTTGTAATGACATAGCTTCGGTGAATTATTATTAAGCACAATATTAACGCAGCGATAGTAATATACACAAGCCCGTAACTCCATACACTCTCCCATATTTCAGGGGTCATTCCCTCGTGAGGCCAGTATTTTACTGGGATTCCTGTTTTACAACTTATCTCATATATTATTTTAAGTGCGAAATAAGGTGCGAAAACAAAATAACAAGACAATCGGAAACTCTTTATAAACTGTTCTTTTATGTCCTTTAGCAAATAACCAATAAATAAAAATAGGGTAAGTGTGATGCCGTTGTTTAAAACAGTCCACACCATACCCCATTGTTCTCTCGATAACCAATAATAATTACTCCCGCTATGGCATATATTGTACGCACAAAATAGTGGTAACATAAGTAATAATATGGCTATATACTTTCTCATCCTTCATCTTCTTTAGGTGGTGGCGGGGGTGGGGTTTCGTCAACCGGGTCGATATCACCTTCTTCCGGGCAAACATAATTTTTTCTCATAATACTTACGTTTTAGCAGTTTTATTCTCTTTCAACTCCAAAATTAAAGTAAATATTCCAATAAACAGTTCAATTATACCTAAAATAACCGAACCGAAGGAATATTTAACAACAGAGAATACCCCAAGCACAATAAGTGCAAGTTGTGGGGTATAAGAATATTTCAATACAGCAGCAATAATAGTTAATATCTTTGCCACAATTGTTTTCCCTTTAAGGGAATCCCATTTTTCTTTAATCTTTTTAAACATCTTTTTTAACTTTCTAACATTTCGAAACACTGTCCAAGTATCAACGGGGCTTGAACCTTCCCTATGCCTTTTTTAATAACAGAAATTTCTTCGGCTGTTAATTCTACAATATCCTCATCATCTTTGAGGTCACGGAGTTTTTTAAATATCTCCCATTTCTCAAATTTTTTCTTTTCGTCATCCCCTTCTGTTGGGGTAAGTAAGGCGTTAACGCAAATATCCCTGAGCGTAATAACAATTTCACCCCTCAGATGTTTTAATATTGCCGTAACTTCATCAAAACTGAAAGTCAGCGGTTCGTTCTCCGGTACCTTCAATAATTTCTCATAAATGTTCTTTGGGAAATTTTCTTTCTTGTCTGAAAGAGGGGTAATCCCATCCAACCCTGTCAATGTTTGATTAATCTTAATTTTCATCTTTTAAATTTATTAAACGGAGCGTAAAACCCATTAGTCACAAAGTGTCGATGGGATGTAAGCGACTCCTTTAACACTTACATTTTGAATAATTTTGACTTTTGTCTGTTTTGTATAAATCGGTATAGTTTTTGTAGTTCGCTAATATTAGTTACATTAAATCAATCACTGTTAATATACGTTCGCTATCTGACGAGCCTTGCTGCGATGTTGACGTAGTTGCATTCCATCTGACCTTTACAGTAATTGCCGTGCCTGGCGTGACTGTAGCAATATGCTGAAGGCAAAGGTCTACTGTGTTATTGTAAGGTCTAATATATTTAGTCCTGACATTTGACCCTGCTATATTTATGTATACATACAAGGGCTGTATGTTAGCGGAAAACAAGAACGGAGCCGAGAACATTACAAATATTTTTGATCCTTTAGGTGTTACAGATACACTCATCGACGACATATCAGCTTCCGATCCTGTTCCTGTTATGTCTGTCGTCCCTATTACGGAGGTGTGTGAAGTAGCGGCTCGCATTGTAACCCCTCCTAATGTCATAGTTGTTGCTGCCAGCGTTGCTATTGTAGCTGTTCCGCGCACGGATATATTATTAGTTGATGACGACGTGCCTACTTCATTCCAAATATTATTATCAGGCTGATAATACAATTCAACCGATTCGCCGGGGTAAAGTGTAATAGAGTCATAGTTATTACTACCTATACGTATATTAGCCTTACTACTTGCTATAGTGAGCAGTATCCCACTTCCATCCACTGTTGTATTCATAAACCGGAATACAATCGATGCGTTATCTGTCTTTGCATAGCCAACCCCCGGATAATTAAGATCGGGCATCTGCGCAGCAGTTGGCAGTGTTAACGTGCATGATGTAGTTGTTTCAGGATTTGCTTCATATATATGATAAAATGGATGATCAATTATATTCATGCTCTCGGTTACGGCATAAGGCGCGTAAGCAATACCCGAATAAGTTACTATTGATGAGCTCTTCCCGTCAAATCGTTGTAAGAGATAACCCTTCCCGTCATAGATGTCGAAATTTCTATAATAATCATTCCCTCCATTGTAGCCAATGCGGTTAACATATAAAGAAGAATCGTCGGCAGGGTGTGAGTTCTCCCACAGATCAGCATTTTTAATCGCGAGGTTAGATGTATATTCACTGCCATATAACGCGGTTGCTGTGCCTAATTCAACGATTCCTATTGCTGTCAATGCACCTGACTGCGTTACCCTAAATGCCGCTGTTGTCCTATAGGCATAAGTATCACCTGCCCATATCCTGATAGATGTAGCCGAAGAACCTTCATTTGTCATGCCTGCGCTCGGCAGTGCGATTGTTCCAGACAGGTAAACATTATCCGACCATAAACCATAACCACTGAGCGCACCCAATACCGAATCGGTAATACCCGTTAAATTTCCTAACCTTACCTTTGTGCATCCAGAAAAACTACTTGTAGTAACTCCTGCTAAAACATCTATGTATGGATTATTTGTATCAGCAGCGGTAATATAAATTAAATTCTGTCGAGCAGCAGTAGTGGTATTACCTACCTGTACTAATTCCATTCCCCCCCATGCAGTACCCGATACTGTTGTACAAGTAATATAAGCAGAGCCGTAAGTTGCACTATGTGTAACACCTGTTACTAACCCAATATAAGAGCCTATCCCTGAACCGGTATATTGTTGCGCCCTGACATAATCACCAACCGCAAACTGTATTTGTTTTGCAGTACCATCTTCGTCAAAGTAAATATTACTTCCCGATACAGATATACATGTTCCATTTGCAACTGATATAATTATTCCCCCATTTACCGAATTTATCTTATTTATATCAAGTTCATAAGCCGTTAAAGCCCCTCTTACTACAAGATTATCAACGGTAAGTGTATATATACTTGAACTATTGGTTATTTGCCAACCAGAACCGGCAAACCCGGATATAAATGTTGTTGTGCCTACATTTGCATCTGCATATAAATTGCCTACATACCTACCAATACCATTTACGTCAAAAAAATAAGTAGGAGCAGTATTTATTCCCATATAACCATTAGAATTAACTGTAAATGTGATATATTTAGTAGTATTATATCCTAACCTAAATTGCTCAGTAGTCCCAATAATATGCAAATAAGCTGCCGGTGCTGTTTCTGCAACGCCAATACCTATTTTGCCAGATGTAAGCATCTTAAAACGGCTAACCGGCGCGGTGGTGGTATCGCCCAATGCCGGCATTGTACAGAACTCTAATCCAAACGTAGATGTTGTTGCACCACATCTATTAACCAACGCCCACGGGTTTGCGCTTGCTGAATCTAAAAATGCGATTGCATTATTCCTTACACCATCAATCACTAAATTGGCACCAAAATTCCAATATCCCCATTCATTGCCCTTTTTTATATGAACGGCACCCAATGGAGTAGCAACATTTATTCCTATATTTCCCGTTGTATATAAAATAGAACCATCAAAGGTAAGTGCTGCTAAACCTTTTATCGTATCAGCATCATTCCATATCGCTACTTGGTTTGCAACTGGCGTACCATAGGCCGTAACTAATGCAGCCTCTGTAAGTTCCTGTACAAAATCATAAGCCGTTTCGTCCAAATGATAATAATAAAGACTGTCACCTCCTTCTAATCCGGATAAGTTATTATGAAGTACCCCTGTCCCTGAACCACCTGTTGCATTAGAAACACCACCCCCACCACTACCACCATAGGTAAATGATGTACCAACTTGCCCATCCCTTCTTTTTGGGAATAATTTATTTTCTTTAATAGTTATACTCATGATATAGCTTCTAATGAATCAGTGATCTCTACCATTTCTACTTCAAGTTTTTCCTCTCTGTCGTTATAAGTCCCATTAACAATATAAAGATTAACATTAGTCAAATGAGAACTATCTTGGATTAAAATATAAAATATCTTTGAAAATATTATATTTTGAGCAATAAATTCCTTTAACCTCAACGTCCCAGTTAATTTACATCTTGGATTGGAATATTGGCTTAATAGGTTTTGAAGTAATAATTCAGAAGATTTATATACTGTACTGCTATTAACCCTCGTCAACCCTGTTATGTTTAATCCACTATCTGTAGGATAAACGGAAGAAAATGCCCCTTTAGAACATCCATAAGTCCCAATACCACTTGTTAATGATAATTCTAAAGAAGATTCCTTCATATTAGAAGCGCTATCAATAGTCCCACTATATTCAATACTATCATTAGATATTTTGACCTTTTTTGTATTAACAACAGAAATATTGACATTTTTAATTAAAATATTAAGTACCGCATCAGGAAGAGGATCGGCTACTATTCCACCACCCAACGTAATAGAAATAGAACCCTCTATTAATGCTGATGATAAATCATTTTCTTTTAAAGGGATGTATAAATATGAAGTAATCCACGAATCATTAATTAAACTTTCATCTGTTGGATAATAATAATGTGTTATATTATACCCAAGAAAAGAAAACCAAGAGCCATGCGTATAAGTCCTGTAAGGTGTTTTTGTTGCATCTATCTGTCTCACAAGGATACGGCAAGAACCTTCTGTATCACTCCAATATCCTGTAGCCGTGCTTTCCATAATATACCACTGGCTACCTACTTTTATTTTAATATCAGTTAAATACATAGAAGATATATCGGTGCCGGTCTCTGCCGGATCAATAATATTACTCACATGTTTTGTATTAACATATACATCCATGCTTAATTCTAACATAAGACTATCATCTTGTTTTATATTTGAAAAAGGGAACGCATAAGTAAAAGTTCCACTTCCCCCAACGGTCTGTTTGATATAAAAATCAATATCTTCTTCGTCTGGTGCTGTTTCTTCTATACCCTCAAAGGTAGCCCCACCAGACAATACCCAATCTGCCATTGTAACACCAATGTAAATATTATAAGTAATACCATTATTAGTATATGACCCATAAGAGGTAAGGTTTCCGGCATTATCCTCCCCATTAAAATCGTACCCACTATCTATAAATGAATATGGGCTATAAGTTATTTTAATTTTATTGAATAACTGTGTAATATCTAATTCTTGCCCTGTTTCATACCAATCAATATCATCGTTAGATATGTCCAGTGTTTTCGTATAATTTGTGATAACTGTAGGCAAATAAAAAAACGAAGGTGATATGCTATACCCGATACATTCAGTAGTACTAATATTTAAACCAACAGGGTCTATAATATATATAATATCCCCTTTAAAAGACATAACCAACCCTAATCCCCCATAAATAGATTCTAACACGTCACGGCAAGACATCGCCTCTCCATCTTCATCATAATAATTTTCATTATTAACCGCCAAATATTCTAATGGGTTTATTGATTCATCAGCACTATCTATATATCGTATATTGGTGTATGATATTATATCTGTAAATGTTATCTCTAATTTAGAAAAGATATCATCCATGACATCTTTTATTAAAGAAAATCCAGTATAATTACTACCTCCAACAGTTTGGGTATAGGGGATGTCTTCTAATACCGACATCCCATCATTACAATGGATTGTAACTATTGATCTTAATGATGAAGGGGTGCTATAACTCTCATTATAAATATCTGTATTAATAAACCCTTGCCAAATCATATAACTAACATTCTCTACCCTATTGTATATCCTGACTATATATTTTTGAGCGTCTACCGTGAATAAATGCTGCATCGACAGTGGGGTTGCTACGATTTTTATAGTAGCCCCGCTTCCCAGTGTTGGTTTATATATATTATCTATATTGCCATCGTAATCTATAGTCAAAACATCATCCGCAGCTAACAATTGAGAAACAGACCCAGTATAACTTTTCTCAAGGATGTTTATATATGTCTCCCCTCCTGATTTTCTGTAATAAAATATCTGATGCCTAATCCCGTATGTAGCCATTATGAATAACTTTTAACTTTTCTATTATAATTTTTAAATACACCAACTAAAGTATCTCCTTCTATATGAAACACTACATCTTTCAATCCAGTCATATCACTATTTTGAAATCTATCCATTTTTTCTAAAGGTATTACTGCTTCCTGAGAAGAAAGGCGTGCATAAAATGAATCATTAGGATACCCATCAGGCACAATTCCACCATTTGCTAATGCTGCCATTCCTTGCGCAACAGGGATGCTTGCTAAAGATGTTAATACTGTTTCAACCCCTGATGCCATTGCAATTAAGTTATAAGGATATGGTAATCTCGCCCCTGATGCTGTTGCCCCCGATATAGCATTACCTGCATTAGCAACACTTTCCGCTTGTGCGGCCGTAGTTGCCGTAATAGATTCCGCTTGTGCTGTAGCTAATGATGCAGCATTAGTGAGTTGAGTAGCAGTATTTGTTGTTGTTATTGCTGTTTCTGTTGCTTTCTCTGCTGAAAATAACTTTGTTAATGAAATTATCTTTGGTAATAAATTAATAACATCCTCTAAATATCCGATCCATTCACTAAATGTACCACCAATATAAGAACCTACCGTAGACATAATGTCCATTATATTATTCAGGGCTTCTTTTTTAGCGGATATCTTATCCAAGCTATTTGCCAATTTGTTATACTCAGACGTTATTGACTTTATTGCATCAACATAAGCATCATATTCAACATCTCCTGGTTCTACATTCCATTCTTTTAATAAGGCAAGTTTATCGGTTAATGTATCTATTGCATTTTCATAAACACTCATCTGTGTTTTTGCTTCATCAAAAGTATCACCAAGTAACGATTCTTTTAAGGCAGCAGCAGCAAGTTCCGAGTTCATTTTATTCAACGTAGTTGTAACGTCACCAATATCTGCTTTTGTATTTGTAGGGATTAATGTATCGGAAAACAATGCCTTCATATAATCTGCTTTAGGAATAGCCTTAACTTCTGTAACCACTTGTTTTACTGCCTTAGCTAATTCCTGCATCCTTGAATCTGTTATAGGTATTGTTGTCCCTGCCAGCTCTTTTAATGTCTTTTCAAAAAGTTCTGTATTCTCTTTAGCGTAATCAAAATCATCTCCAAGCAAGGCAGCCATCCTATGATTAAGTTCCATTCCTTCATTTAACTTCGAGAAAATCTCTATGGCAGGGCCAATTGTTGTTTCATAATTCTTTATTGCATCCTGTAATATTTTAGCTTTTTTTGCAGCATCTTGCTCTGTATTATATTTACTTATAGCAGCAGCAAGGTCATCATATATCTTTTTTGCTTTAGTTACTTCGGCAGCCCTCGCATCAATAAACTTTTGGTTTGTATGTCCGGCTCCAAACAGGTTTTCCAGAAACGAATACCCCTCTTTGTTCTTTACCCCTTGGTTGTATTCTTTGTACGATTGGTCCCATGCCTTTCTTGCGGCTTCCTGTGCAGCGGTAAGTTGTTCTATTGACATAACACCATAGTCTACATCACTAAGGTCTTTCATCCTCTTTAATTCCCCATTAACATCTACTAATGAAGAATAGAATAAACTATGTTTTTTTGCAATTTCTTTTACATGGTTAGAATATTTAACAAGCCCTACTGTTGCACCTCCAAGTATTGTAATTAAACTACCTATGCCAAGTCCCGAACCTGATAAAAACTTAAACACACTAAATAACCCTTTTGTTATTGTTGGGCTAATTGTCATAGCAGTCTTTAACCCACCAAAAGAACCACTAAGCCCAAATATAATGCCTTTAAAAAAGGTAAATGTCTTCGTTAAAACATTAAACGTAGTAACTAATCCTCCCGACAAATAACCAATAACACTTATTATTAATGATAATGGGCCAAGTGCCGCAACAAGTAAAGCAGTAGATGTTATTAATTTTCTTGTAGATGAATCTAAGTCTGAATACCAATCAGCTAAATCACTTATCTTGCCAACAACTGATTCGATAATAGGTAATATAGTAGTTTTAAATGTTTCCCCTATCTTAATTGTAGATGCATTTAATGAAGCCATTGCTACATTTGTCCTTTGTTTTATCGTATCGGCAATAGAAACATGTGCTTTGTTTAAAGAACCTGTTGCATCTGTAACCCTTTGCATTAACTCCGTATTATATTGGAAATTTTTACCTGCTATTGACATATATCCGGTTAATGCCCGTATATTAGGTAAAACATCCTTAATAGCCTCATCCCCATATTTTAATTGAACATCCCTGAGTTTCTGCATTAAAGCAATAAGCCCTTGGTTTTTTAAAATATAACGTAATTCATCATAAGACGTATTTGCCCTACTTAAAGCAATAGCCCCTTGTTCTGATGCGGTAATTAAAGAGTTAAAAACCCCTTTTAAATAAACAGAGGCACTTGAAGCAGATGAACCAGTAAGTGTTATTGCCGACATACCTCCAACCACTTGATCTAACGATACTCCTAAATTAGAGGCAAGTGGTATCAATTGACCTACATTAGAAGCAAAACCAGCTGCTTCTGCCTTGCCTTCCCTTACACCAGCGGCAAGCACATCGGTGGCATAAGAAGCTTTTAATCCTGTCCCGGCATAAGCATTTAATGAAGATGTTAAATAATCAGCAACAGACTGCGTTTCTCCTAATCCAGAAGCAGCGGCCTTAGCCGATAATATTAATGCATTCATTGCCTCTGAACCTTTTATCCCGGAAGAAGAAATATAATATAACCCCTCTGCTAATTCTTGTGGTGTTTTCCCAAGTGCAGGGGCGAGTTCTAATATCTTTTCTTTAAATTTGTCTACCGATTCTTGCGCAGTGCCAGTAAGTCCGACAATTTTTTGCATCGAATACTCAAAATCGCTTGCAGCAGTAAATGAAGCTTTTCCAAAAGCAAGTATAGGAACGGTAAGTGTAGCCGTGGCTAAATACCCAAACGTCCTAAACTTCTGAGAAACATTATTAATATTAGAAACAACAGATTTCATAGAAGCCTCTGTTGTCTTATTTACTTTTTGTATAGAATCAGAAACAGTTGCTATCTTAGCCCTGGCAATTGTTGATACATTCCCTACATTAGTTATTGATGCAGCAGCGGCAGCGTTCGCATTAGTTATCTTAGCCGCAAATGAACCAGCAAACTCACCGGTAGTTACCGATGCTGTTTTTGATGCTATTGTTATTTTTTTAAAAGCATTAGAAGCAGTATTGCCCATCATAACCGATGCAGTACCTACCTTTGTCATTGAGGCAGCCATAGCAGATAAGTTACGGTTTATTTGAGTCACCGCAACTAACATCTGCTTCTGAAACTGGGACATCCCTATTGCAGCCTGATCACTATCAAGCCCTAATGTGGCTGTTAATGTTCCTATTGTCACTGCTTCTTGTTTTTTACTGGTTTCATTCCCTTATTTTGTAAATTCTTCCTGCTTTTCACAACAGGGAATTTTCTATTAGCCAATGATAATAAAACCTGTTTCATCTCTTCCATACTCTGAGCCTTCCTTCCAAACCCTTTATCCCAATCAAGTATGAAATCTTTTACTTCTGTTAACTTAGCCCCTCTCCTTCCGTGTGTCCTTATAAATAAATTCGTAATCAACGAAGCAATATAAGACATCCTGAAATCATCCCTCCAACTACCTATCGGGTCTATCCTGTCCATCGCCTCCCATTCGCTTAACTGCTCAGAGGTTAACTCATCCAACAGGTAATCCGGGTGGGCATATCCTAATTCTCTACAGAGCCGGAACTGGAACTGGCGGCTTGGCCGCCTTCTGAGTTTTTTACTAACTCATCCTTATCTTTTTCCGACATCTTATTAAGTTCCGAAGCCTTGTCTGCTATCCTTGCAAGGTTTACAGCACCCATACTTTCGCCAAGTTTATCTGCATCGGTCGGCAATAAAAGAAGGTTCCCTTCCTCGTCACATACTGTTGCTACAGCTAATTTTGCACGGAAATTTTCAAGTGAAGTTTCGTAATCAGTAGGCTTGCCTTCGTTTTTTACCTTCTTCATCATTGCTTTCTCAAAATTATCCCTTGCCTTGCCGGTCATCTGGCATACAAATACATAATCGCCATTTTCTAATTCAACTTTTTCCCTTTTAAGGTCTTCTTTTTGTAAAAGATCGGTTTTGTTTAATAACTTTCCCATGATTAAAAATATTTATGATTAATAATAAAAAATCCTTGATTAGGACAATCCTGGTTAAACCACACTTCCGGCTGAACCTGAATTGACTGTCACCTGTCCCGATATCTGAATAGTTACATCAGCGGTAATCTTGTCATCAGCCGCAATTGTTAACGGCAATTCTGTGACAAACCCTTCGAACTCTAATGTAGTTTCTTCCGAATCAGGCAGTATAATTTCGTAATTAACGACGTCATCGTCCTCAAAATCAGCTTTCATAAGATCATAAGTATCCCTTGTGAAATTCATTGAGAGAACAACCGTCCCTGCATCACGAAAACCTCCAATAAGTTCTTTATACCCTCCCGCACTGTCAAGTGAAGTAACTTCAATCGTACTTCTTGACATACCTGGGCCGGTAATAGAACTAATTTCAGAAATGTCTTCCCATGCTTGCGCAGTAACATCCCATCTCCGAAATTTAGTACCAACACCTGCTACGGCATTACTCATCTTTTTTACCTCCTGTTAATGTTAAAGTTTAACACTATTCTACAATTACCATTGTCATCCCAGTCTAATAGGTATGGCCCATTTGAACAGTAGATGACACTATATAAAGTTCCGTTCCGTGTCTCTTGCGCCCGGCCATGAAGCGAATCTTTAATATCATTAGCTAAATTCCACGTATCAATATAATTAATCCCCCTCACTCTTATGTTAACCGAAGGATATTCATATCCTTGTGTAGTCAACCCTAACGAAGGCGATAACCCCCCGGTGTCGAAAATGGTAACACATTCAATAGGTGAACCGGGTTCTTTATTTGTAAACAGGTTATTAGCAAAGATAAGCCCTAAGCTACTTTCTGCCTCTAACATGTCTTTTATATCCTCTGCTGGTGACTGCATCACTTCTTAATTGTTGCGTTTTCTTTTATAATATCAACTATTCTACTTTTGTTGTTATAGATATTCTTTTGTAACCATTGCGATTCCGCTGTCCTCCCATTTTTCTGTTGAAAATGCGCCCCTACCATCTCGTGTACAAAACCAGAATATTTCATCGTATAACCAAACATTATATGTTTCCTATTTTCTGTATCCATTGCTGTCAATTCCCCTTGTGCATCAGTTATCCCCTGTGTGTGGTCTGACAAATAAATATCTGCCTTGTTACCTTTAAACTGTTTTGCGCCATATCCAACAAATACTTTATCTTTTGAAGTACTAAACCACGATCTTTTTAAATTACCCAAATCATAAGGTGTCATCGGGTTCCCCTGTTTTTCCGTTTCTTCCCTTATAAAGGCAACGGCCTTAACTAATCCGGTAACACTATTACTTTTTATTACTTTAACCTCTGTACGTAAGTTTTGCATTACCTTATCAAAACCTGTTAAGTAATTCTTTCCCCCACTTGTCCCCGGATGTTTCTTTCCCATATTAGAACCCTCCATAAGATAATGATGGTGTCAAATATGCTTTCCTTAAAAATACACTGTCAGAACCAAGCGCAGGTATCTTGTCAAATTTCTTAATAACAAACGCCCCTTTTATCTTTCTTGGGTCATCTATCGCATTGGAACTACTTTCATATTCATCATAAATATCATCAAGTGTCCCATTGTAAAGCATTCCCTCTTCTTCTACATCAATAGTAAGATAAACAGTAGCCCTTGATGTTATCGTGTTTCCCTTACTATCAGTAACAAGTTGTTTCATCTCCTCCCACTTGCAAGCAAGTTCTACCGGTTCATCAAAAGTATATCCTCCCCTACCATCATTTTTAGGGTTCCCCCAATAAACACATAGTTGAGAACAATTCCTTTCTATGATAGCCCCTATACTCATTCGTCAAAACTTGGTATTGCGTACATTGTTGCTGATCTTTTACCTAAATTAGCCATCTTCCCTGTTATATCTAATGTTAAAACCATTTGTCCATACGAGGTAGAATCTAATCCTGTGGTAAACTTACCGGCATACTTAACCGAAGCATCCCCTAATTTTTCATCTGTTGTCGCCCTGAAATAAGGGGTACACGAAATCATGTGTGCCGTCAACCACCGTTCAACCTCTTTTAATAATGTATCACCAAGGACAGTGTCCCCGCTGAATACCTTATCAACAACCTCTGTAGCGGCAGTTATAAACACCGTTACGATAGCATCTGACGTGGTACAACCACTCATTATCTCTTTAACTTCTGTTGCCGTTACCCTTGCCATAATTTTCTTTTATAATAATGAAAAATATTTTAATTTTTTGTAATAAAATCCAATATCTATTTATTTTTAAAGTTACCCATAGACTACCCGTATTGTCACTTATCATAATCCCTTCGTTCAGTTTAGGATTTTCTATCACTTTAATATACCAAGGATATTTTCCCATAATTATTGTTTTTTTCTACTTTTCCAAAGTAGAGGTTCTATATATCTTTTAATCTTATTCTCATCATACTCAATCCCTATCCATTCACATAGGTCTTTTAACTGTCCATAGTCACTGTTAACCATCCTCTCCGGCCAAATGACTTTATAATTAACCCTCTCGATCATATCTTTAAACCGTTCTTCATATTCATGAACCCAGTTAATCCATCCTGCTTCATCTTGGTGTGCGTTCATATAAGAGGTTTTTAAACACGACTGTACAATATCCCCAGTCCTCCTTCTTACAATAACCCATTTGGCCTTCGGGAAAGCATAATCCCATATAGGCCATATAAGACATGACTTAGAATCTTTATACATCCAGTTATCATTACACCCTTCTTTTTTAAGTATATCCAACACGTTATCTTTCCAGTAGTTAGGTATCAAAATATTATTAGTGTCCGGCAATGTTTTTTGACCTCTCGCATCAATACCAATACAGTTAAAATATGAATTAACCATCGTGCGGATGTTATAGTTTTCATTCATCTTATTCACACCACCTGAGAATATACCACATTCTTTTATTGCCCCTGCAATAATAGAAGCCCCGCTTCGTGGTACTCCTGTAACAAGTATTTCGCTCATCTGTATTTGTTTTTTACCAATTCTCTTTCATTATCTTTATCTTTTTTGCTTACTGTCCTTATTTTTTGTTGTGGGTGCCGACGGTAATAAGCAAGGAACGAGTTTGAATATCCAATCTTAAACCCTGCTTTTAAACACCTCATATTAAATTCAAATTCTTCTGCTGTATTTAAAGTCTCGTCAAAACCACCTATCTTTTCAAATATATCCCTCCGGTACATTAACGTCGCACTATGTATTGTGTTTTTTATTAACATCGTTTCAATAGTCGGTGAAGCATTACTACAAATCCAATTCATTTTCTTCCCTGTTGCTTCTGTTATTTCTATTGCGTTACCATGAATAAAATCCGCATCATTAATGGCCTTTATAGAATCCTCTATACAGTTAACCGTAAGCATGTCATCTTCATGCAGGTATTTAATATACTTACCGGTAGCCTGTGGTAATGCTTTATTAAAGTTCTCCGGCCAGTTCCCTTCTCCTTGGGATACTAATAATTGAACCTCAGAAGGCACGCTATTAATAGCATCTTTTAGCCATCCCCTGTCAACTTTATAAGGTATTATAACTGTAACGTCACTTATATTTAATTTCCTTAATGGGTATTCTTTTACATATCTCTTTACCCAATCAATAGAAATAGAACCTTCTGCTATCTGGTATATCCTTGGTTTGCCATGAAAACAAACCAAATCAGTATTAACCGGGAGTACAGCAAGTAAATTCCTTTCACGTGGTTTAAAGTCTTTAATAGTGTCGGTAAGTTGTTGCCAGTAAACATCAGGCTTTACAACCTTCCTTAAAAACTCATCCATCCTAAACCTTGTATCATTTATCTGGTTTCTTGCTTCCCACACATCAGATATCTTTTTTGAATTAGCCGGAAACCAAACCAACCCAGTAGCCAATCTATCTTTCTGCCAAAAATCCTCAAGCGTTATAAACTGGTCTTTATTCCTTATCAGGTCAAACATTCTCTCCACAGACGTGATTATAGCCGTATCAAGGTCTATATAAAGGAATGGACGATATTTCTCCATCTCAGGACTATATAACTCTATCCTTGACCAAGTACCTTTAAAATCGTTATTTAACGGCTTAATTTCGATATTACCTAAATCATATTCTGTAGTGGCCTTATCCCATAAACATATTATCCTCGGTAATTCAACACTTCCCCATTTCCCCGTGATATGCCTGGAAATAAGTTCAACATCCCTAAACGAGAAGTCGCCACCTGATCGTAATACCAAAACTATTGTCTGTTTATTCATTCTTTCATTTTTAATATTTCTTCACTTAATTCTTTGTTAGTAAGCAATGTAGTATCTGGTATCCCCCCAAAATTTAAAACATTATTAAATGAGGAAAAATCATAATGGTACGCATCGTTATTGCCGTAATGTTCTGTATCGTGTACAATAATATAATCTGCCTTAATTTTCATTAAAAATGGTTGTCTTAATTCAGCCGGCGCACCGTCTACAAAAGCAATCGCAAACTTATCTTCAAATACAGGGTCTATCAAGTCCTTGTTTATAATCCTTAGTTCATGGCCGGGGCTTCTATAACTAATAAACTTTGCCAACCACGCCCCCTCTGTCTCTAAACTTAATAACTTTCTCCCTTGTAACCCACAAATCATGTGCATTATATGGGTACTATGGTACCCAACACCAAATTCCAATACAGACCCGTTCTTTATAGTATTTAACATGTGCATTAACATCGGCTGATGCGAACTATAAGCTAACATCGGCTTGCCTGATTTATACCTTAAATAAGACTCTTTCTGTTTGTCTTTTATCAGTTCTATATACTTATCGTTTACCATATATTTTGTTTTTCCAATAGTTAAATGTTAACAAATCATAATTCCAACTAATGCCTTTTATCCTTTGATATTCTTTTATTAAAAATTCTTCTGTAACCTGTTCCCAATCTTCTACAAATAATATCGGTAATTCTTTATAGAACTGATTGTTTATGTTCCTTTTTTCAATAGGGATAGAACCCATATATAAAGCCTCCCATGTCCTTACCGTGTCAATACCATTCCCTTCGGGGCAAATAATAAACTTGTGGTTATAAACGTTATCAATATACGAATCAAAATTGTTACCATTACTCCCTTTCTCTATTGTTAACCAACAATTACATTTTTTTGCGAACAGTTCGTATATGCCATTTCGCTTTAAGTAATTAGTATCTACATTATGGTTTATATAAAGCAAGTTTTTAAACTTCTTTTCTTCACTTAGTTTATACCGCATCTTGCCTATTTTATCAACCCTTCTCAACCATTTATTATTTTCAAGCCCTAATGGTATTGACTCAACACGTTCATTTACTACATTGACGTTCTGGCTAAACCAATGTATTAAATTGTCAGGCATTAAATTAACATTGGCCGAATCATTTCTTGTCATAACAGGCTCAACACATCCATCACTATTATGGCTAATTAATATAAACGGCTCTTTTGTTGGCATTCTTTTAAAGAACGTGTTAACCATGTGTGTTGGAGTGTAAAATATTTTTACATTATCTGCTAAAGCAGCAAACTTATCCCCTTGTATAAAATCATTCATATCTTTACTGCACAAACTAATCCAACACTATCTTCCCCTTCTTTATACGTGATACCATCAAGTTCAAACACTATCTTCCAGTTTTCACTATGATGTAAATATTCTTTTACTAATACTGATTTAACAGATATGGCATTATCATATTTTCTCTTTTTAGTTTCCCAGTCGTGCATACAAAACACGGTACCGCTACTAAGATGTTTTTCTAACGTCAGGAAGTCGTCAATAGATACCTTTTCGTCCTCTGGCCCATCGAAGAATATAAAATCAGGTACCCATTTGATATTTAAAATATAATCAATAAGTTCAGATGAAACTATTGGAAAATATTTCACAATATCTTTATACCTATTAAAAAACGCATCAGAAGGATGCCTTTGAGGGTCGCATGTATATATCTTACCACTTCCTATTTCTATTAATGCCTCTGCCATAACAGAAGTAGAACCACCTATCCCGGTTCCTACTTCCAGTATCTTTCCCGGACGGTACCTCAAAACAGTATTGTATAATACATTCCGTTCATGTAAAGTTAATTCACCTTGTATCTTGCTTAAATCAATCATTGCTCATGTATAAATGAAGGTTCTTACTATGTATGTGTAAATTATTTATCCTTACTTCTTTATCGTTATATTTAAAATATGGCTGTTTCCGGCCAAAATTATCTTTTCTCCATGTTACCGTAAATTCCGGGTTATTTTCAAGCATAACGCCTATATAATGGTCTTTAGGTTTTGCCCCCGGAATGCCGTTAGTGGTACCTCCTACAAACTGACCCCATGAAGCCGGGTCGAATATTGAATTAAAACCAGAAACATTATATTCTATACCAAATGGCATAGTAGGTAATGACCCCATCCCTTTCTCATCAAAGTATATTCTCATTAAGGTCATCTCATTAACCATTTCCAATTTATACTTATCTCTTATCTCCCTAATACTATTCTGTTTTAATAACATTATGAAGAAATCAGTCATCGCCTCAAGTGCTTTATAATCCTTAATAAACATAAATCCGGTCATGCACTTATCTACTCCCCCAACTGTGATAGCCAATCCTTTATAGTTATTTAAAAACACTTCATGTAATTCCGATAGGTCGTAATAAAGTAACACGTCATTCTCAAAGCAATAAACATCTTTAAAATTATTATCCCTGATAAAGTTTTTAATATAAATCAACCTTGTAGCGGTTATTGTCCAAAAGCCGGGTTTATTATACAAAACCTCAAATTCACCAACCTCTTTTGACCAGTATAAATCTTTATTAGCTTTGGTTATGTTGTATTTGTCGAATATGTCATTGTTTAAATTCTCTTTATCGGTAATAAAATAAACAACCAGGTTAGGGTTAAATATCCTAATCTGCCTGAAAGCATATTCCAGATATAATGGTAATTTCCCGCTATGGAACAATACTAAATCCATGAGTGCATACTTATTATATTAACACGTGAATACTTATTCGATTCTATGGCCTTGGCCATTTCTTCATCAGTCCACAACCTTTGCTTTGCAATTTTTTTCACTTTTAAATAAACATAATCATAAAGTCCCGGGTAATATTTAGTTACATAATTGCCATATAGTTCATATTCAGAGAAACCAGACTGGTTGTTCATCCTGTTTATTTCTTTCACGCACAAATCAAATACCCCGTCTTTTGTAAGCCCCGTCCGGGATACCATATCCACTATAATATCCCTTTTGAAAAACATCATCTCATTGATAAAAGAATACGGATAACATTTATCTAATTCAAAAATATTCTTCATTAAGTTAAAATATGGCTTATGACATTGATCTTCCCCAAACCAGAAAGAGGGTTTTTCTACATCAACTGTTAATGGGCTATTAATATAAGCATCAGAATCTATTACCAAATAATTATCAAGTGTTATGTCTTGAAATAACTTAATGAACTGTTGTTTATACCAACCAATGCGATTAACAATATTTATCTTTGAGAAGTTAAAATCAATAATATCATCGGTAAAATACAAAACCCCATCAACCTTAAACTCTTTTGGGATAGTTTTATCCGATACTATGTATATCTTATTAAACCCTTCTACGTTTAACGCAATAGATTTTACAACAAACCTCAGTTTATTAAAATCTTTCTCTGCTATGGTTATTAAAACATCAAACATTTAACTTAATCCAATTGTTTGGTAGTAATTGTCTTTCTTCAACCCAATAATCTTGGAAATACCTATACCATATCTTTGGGCAAATAACAATATCGCTGTTAAGGAATGAAGCCCACCAGCTAAATGTACTATTAGGTATTATTTTATGCTTACAGGTCTTTAATAACTCAAAATCAAGGCATGGTGATAAATGGACAAAATTAACACCTTTGAAATTCTCTTTACACCATTCCATGTCATCACTAAAAACGTAAAATACAGGATTATCGACTAATGAATACATTATTTCTATTCCAGCAAGATAATAAGAAAGCGGCATCACAATATGGGCATTACTCTGAAGAAAATCCCCTCTCCTTACATGGATACCTACAGAATTGCATTCTGATATGTCTTTCTTTAAACTTTCGAAATCATTTGTGTATAATTCTTTCTTTACCGTAAATTCTTGCTTTAATAAAGGCATTATGTCTTTGAAATATAAAGGTGACTGCCAATACCCCACAAAATTATATCCTTTTATATCCAATATGTCTAAATTAAACTCATCATCCCGCTTAACACGTTTTTTAAACATATTGCATATCTCAATATTAAGGTTGAAATTATTTAAAAGGAACGACCTATCTTTATTAGGTGTCTCATACCAACTAATATCATAACCGACATTAGTTGTCATAGCCTGCCCAAAAGCATACTGAAAAAACTGGTTCCCAAGACCACCGCAAAGTTTAATTACATTCATTCATGATATCTTTTAACGTGGCTTTCTTAAAACACTGTATTGCACTATCTGGCGAAACATTAATTATCTCGACACCTCTTTTTTTTGCATCTTGGGCTATAAACGGAAATCCTGTCAAATGTCTGTCAAAAGGAATCGTATAAGGCCTCCCTCTTCTATTTTTACTTGTCCTTATCTTTTCAAGCCTCCCGTAAAGGTCATGCCAGTGTTGTTTCCTGCTTTCGTCTAACTTCATGTCGAACCCTAATAAAAAAATCCTTTTAGCACCGGTGTTAACAGCTAAACTTATTGCAGCAGCACCACTATTCCCATTCCAACTAACACACGAAGCCAGAGGGCTTATCCCTTTTCTGTGTTTCTTGTCTACTGGCAAATATTTAACCCATTTATGTTTATTAGTAATAGCGGCACAGCTAACCTTTAACCCTTTGAACTTGGCCAACTCAACCTGATGCGACAAAAAGAAACTTGGGTCTCCAAAAAATACCATATCAATCCAATCACCGATCAAATAAGATACGTTAATACCAATAACATGCTTGTCGTGTAAAAATGACATATATGGAGAATACACGCTTGGGGGGAGTTTCCCTGAAACAACGTTTTGCACCATCGTCTCCGGTATGCTAAATTGTTTTGTAACAGAAGGGCCACCCCCCAATATCCAAACGTCACCATCTTCCCATATCTTTGGCACATCCCAAATCATTAGTCGTTCATTTTTGTTAACAACTCATCAGCCTTAATTTCGGTTAAACCCTTTTCGTTAACCTTCTTTCCATCTTCATTGAGTATATCCCACCACTGGGTACCTTCTCTTTTGACCTTCTTAAAAAGCACTTTAGTCACAACAACATCTTCTGCCGGTGTTTCTTTTATCTTACTAAGAGGTGTAATAATATTCCTCAATGTTTTTGATATCTCGGACGGTTTGGCTGTAAATGTTTGTCCGGGTTTAATTATCCTTCCATGAAAACGGAACGATCCCCTTCCTACCTTTTTAAACTGAACTTCTTCTTCTCTTTCCATAATATAATTTTAAAATAACACTTGATTAGTGTATTAATATTTATTTAGGCCAAATGCACAAGGCCGCATTTGCCATTCTGATCACTTCTGATCTGTGGTACACGTATGGTCATAACTTTGTATTTATGAACCATTCCACCTTCGGTTTCCCATTCAACGTTTTTCAAACCCATGCCATCAATAAGCCGTACTGTCTCTTGTTTCATCTCAACAAGTACAACATTGTTAGCTGGAAGGGTATCATTAACCTTAACGGCTTTAATACCTTCAAGTTTCAATATACGTTCCTTTATTGTAAGGGTTGTACCTGCAACTGTAGTGGTATAGTCGTCTTCTACATAACTTTCGTATTCAGTAGGTATATAAAGTATCCAAGGGCCATAATGGTTTTGTGCTATAGAAGCAGCTTTCATTTCCATTACGTCCTGAAGGATACCTGCTGGCCCTATTGAAGACTGATCCCAAGGAATACTAAGGTTTACAGAGTTACGGTCAGGAAAGTTAAGATAAGAATAAATAGTATTATTACCCCTATCGTCCTTTTCTCCATAATTGTAAGTAGTATCAGTGAAAAGCATGTTCTCTAACTTTTCCATAACCTTACGGACAGCCATCTCAACATCTGTAGTGTCAAGTGGGTTGCCTAACCTACGGCTTGCCTCTAATGCCCTCGCATTTATCTCATAATCAAAGTGTGTTATTGGAATAGGCAGGTAATTAGTCTGGTAGTTAGGACGGTCACCTTTCGACCGGGTAACACCATCCATCGTTACTTCTGCTTCTCCAAAATCACCCGAATCATGCCACTCAAGGACAGTAGTACCCATAGCATTACCAAGTGTATATACACACTGGTTATCAATAAGGTCTTGTATCCCCCCTAAACGATAACGGCTTGCGGTTAACAATGCTTCATCAAGGAATTTCCATTCATCCCTGCGAAGGGTTGCGTTCACATTAATTGGCCTTACAATAAAGCTCTTTTTGTCTTTTGGGTCTCCACCCATATAAATAGACACGTAAGAACGGCCATCTTTTCCTATCCACGGACGTTTCATCCCAAAGTCAAATCTCCCATTGACGATGCAGTTCTGAAACGATCCATTCACATTTGTATTAGGCATATTATTTCCTCCTTCTTTTTAATTAAACAACCATAACCTTGATACGCTGTGAATTTTCAGCCAAGCTGGATTCTGATCCTTCAAGAGTAGACAAATCCTGTGCTTCAAGTGCTATACCAACAATAGGTTTACTATATATGGTATTAGCGGCCTGTGCATCTGCTGATTCCCAACTCTCAGGAGCGTGCTTCTGCAAATATCCAGCCCCGTTAGATTCAAGTTTATCACCAATTACAACTTTCTGCCCATCTTCCAACAGGCCATAAAACATATCACCGGGATAAGGTATCCAACACTGGACACGGTCACCGGCAACATAAGCATCACTAATACCGTTACCCTGAAGTTCATCTTCTAAGGCAATCATCACAGGGGTAACGTTTCCACCAGAAACAGAGTGTGCCTGCACAGTCTCACTGGAGGTAAGTTCTATCAACATACCGGGTGTTATTGCAGCAGCAGCGGCAAACTCTTCGATATGATCAGAATACTTTTTAATTTTAATAGTATTATAAGCCATTTCGTCCTCCTTTCTTAGATCATTGGTTCTTCATCACAAGCAGAGTTGGAATTAAACCCTGAATTGAGAGAATAATCAACTTCTTCTTTCTTTACCGACTTGAAAATCCTTTCAAGCTTATCATCACTCAGCGTGTTAAGTTCAGTGTCAGGCCATAACTCTTTGTTAGTGTTAGCTTGTATCCCCTGAATTAACGTGTTCCTTTTCTCCTGACGCATCTTTGCAACAAGGGCTAAGTCAGCCTGTTGGTCGGGTGTCAATTTATTCACTTCTACTGTCTTCTCAATCTCAACAGGCACAAGCCTATCAAGTACGGATTCCTCCTGAGTCAACAGCCATTCCCTATCTCCCTCTTTCCAGTTAGACTTCTCATTTGCAATCAAAGCATTGACTTTCTCAAGGCATTTAGGGCAATTACTTGCATTTGGCATGTTTTTGTCCTCCTTATTTTTAGAATTATTAATAATTGATTCGTATGTTACTTTTCTCTTTACCTCTACAGTGTTACCGATAAAGTTAAAGTCCTTATCATAACTCTGTTTCAGAAGTTTATTAGCATTTTTCGATCTCTCTGTATAAATGAGATAACTTGGATAAACCTCTTCTATATAATGATACTTATCAGAAGTATCCATCCCATTCAATTTTTGCCTAAGAATATCCATTAACTCATTAAAACCAATATCTGAATAAACCCCAATCTCTGATACTGAAAAACCATTAGCATTTAAAGATTGCATCACACAGAATAATTCATTTGCATTAACATCTTCAAAACCAGAAGTATCAATATCAAATTTCTTTGCTTTAGATATAATCTTTCTTTTTGCTTTTGCCTTTTCATCTGCACTCATCCCTTCTGTCTGGCTAAAACGTGCCATCGCATTACGGACATGGGCTTCATCAAATATTGGCAGTTTACTGTCGCTTGGCGGATCTCTTGGAACAGCATAAAATTCTGCAACAGTCATTCCAAGTTCTTTTCTTTTTTGTTCCATACCTGTCACAGTCTCATTATTTAACACATTCTTTCCTCCTTTCTCATTTACACGGATACCACAACCATCATCAAGACTACAAGCACCTGTCCCGCCGGGCAAGATGGCCAAGTGATCTGGCCTGTGATTTCTGGCAATAGCATCGTAATTTTCACCATTATACTCCCCTTGTGTATCCTCGTTTTCCGTGAACACACCAACACTTACCTCAAGTTCATTATTATCTATTATAGACTGATAAGCATCAGGGGATTTCTTTTGTAATTTTTCATCGTCCAACCAAATATTAGCTTTTAATTTACTTCCGGCTACGTGGGTATCGTAAACCCTACCGGTACATTCATTATCAATAATGTCTGGCGAATTAGCAGAACAAAATTGATCATTCGTCTTAGGGTGGTTTATAACTACCGGTATCCCATTCCACGACTCCGGGAACTTGCCAAGGTCTTCGATAAGGTGCAATAAAGCACCCCCACTACCTTCGTGTACCCCCTCTACCATCATAACTACTGGCACAATAAGGTGTTTCCTGTCTTGGTGTATCTTTTCCTGCACCGTATAAGACTCTTGTTTGCTCTTATAAACCGAATAGCTTTCCACGGCACCGTTAGCCTGTTTTATTGCCGATGGCGCACATGTCTCTTCCGAACCCCCCTTATCTATACATTTTTTAAGTACAGAATTAGCAATAGCTATCCATTGTTCTTTTTGCTTCTTAGTAAGCCCCTTCTTATGAGAGTCAACATCTGATATTTTCCACATAATACCTCCTTATTCTATACCCGTTAATACCCAAATACACCTACAATCATTATGTAATGGTAGTATCCCGCTTGCTTCTTCTATTGAATAAACCTTACCTTCCAATGAGGCGCAACGGTCACACACCTTATCATCCCCAGCAGTTAGGATTTCGGCCATAACGCCCACTTTTTTTATCCCCCAGTTCTTAAATTCTTGAAGTTGCGCTTCAACAAATGCCCTCATTATACTTGACCTTGCAAATAACTCCCCTCTTTGTAACATCGGGACAAACTTTCCTATATTAATTAACTCCCTGTTATCCCCTGTTATCATAGCAAGTATCTGTAATGCTAATCTTTTCGATCCTGTGCCACTTAATAATCCTTGAGACAAAAGTTGTGATGTTATACTGATAAGATTATTAGTTATTGCCTTCAAATCGTTATATGCCCTTAAATAAAGTATTTTCTCTTTCTCATTATGGAATGTACCAGGATCAAGTATGTTAGAAATATCGTCAGGCACTTTTATACCGTTTTTCTTTAAATCCCTTCTTGCCCTCTGGACACCCCTTATATATGCTTCTTTTATGTAAGCATCAATCCATGTTTCCTGAAATTGTTTTTCTTTAATAATGCCATTGTCTATCTGTTGCAGTAACCATGCAAGAAACGCTTCAATCTTTTCGGTGCTTGTCATATTTGAGAAACGGTCAATATAAGCGGCTTCCATCTGGTTAACACCTACCTTGTTTAACCCAAAACAGTCGTTTATATAGATAGATTCAAAAACAACAGACGAAAGCTCATTAAACCCTTTACTTACTTCTTTTGCAAAAGAGTTTCTTAACCCTGTCGTTTGCGAAGGGTCATATAACCTTTTGTATGTTAAAACTTCTCCCATTAGTTTATCGGTGCTACCCCTAAATTATCTTTACTTGTAATAGCTTTCATTATTGCATTTTCAGTAGTTTCGCCTTTCTCTACCATCTTGTTTATAAGTTCTATCTGTTGCGTGGTAAGCCCCAAAAAGAACTCCATAAATGCTTTAGGTGGTATTACCTCTGTGGCATTTAAAGCGGTTAAATATTCCCTTAATGCAGTTGCCCTTCCCTTTCCTATGTCAACACGTTCTTTTTCACTTATAGAGAATAAATCAGACCAGTCAATCATATAACCGTCTTCTGGTGTTGGTAAAATTTGAAGTTCAATCAACCTGTCAACAGTAGGCCGTATGATACGTGGTTCAATATGTTCTTCCCTTCGATATTGTACAAACGTGAGCCATTCCCCTTTATCTTCTGAGCTGGCCAACTGTCCCCGTTCACTTCCTGTTAAAACCCTCATCGGGATGCCTGTGACGGACGAAATACATTTCATCTGTACGTCAAAATGAGAAGATGGGTCTGATACTTGTGGGGCTAATGCAGCTAAATCAACACCTTCATTAACCAAAAACCTATTTATATTGTGTTCAAACTCATCAATTTGTTCCTTGAGGTCTTTTTTCGTTGCCTCTGTCATCTGAAAATCTTTGTCTACCTTACCCTGGTATCCCGGCCTTGCACCTCTCCAAAACATCTCAGCATCACCTCCTACAAGTTTCTCAATATCCATCAACCGGTTATAAACAACCTCCAACCGTGGTGTACCATATACATCTGACTCAAGGGGGTCGTCTATAACATGTATGACCCTTGTATAATGTACACTAATTGAAGTAGTAGTCCCACCATCGGTAAGGCTTACTTGTAACGTATAAATCTTAGGAAGACCATATCTGTCACTTTTGGGGTTAATATCCCATTCTGTTATCTTTGCACCTTCTTCACTAAATGGTTTAACATATACAAGTGTCCGTTTACCTGATTTTACCGGTAGTTTAAAATCCTCCGGGTTTTTTACATCGTCTAACCCCAATAAGAGGATACCATATCTTCCTATCCCTGTTAGTTTATCAACCCTTGCAAGTACCGACTTTAATCCAAATTTTATGTTTAAGTCTTTCCATGCTTTCTCGAATTTTGTCTTATCGGCATTCTCTGGCTCTATCAACTCCAAAGCACCCTGCCATGATGCTTTTACTGGCCTATCTATAATAGCCTTCGCAATATCGTGCCTTATGTACTTACCGAAATAATCAGAGAATTTTAAAGTTATAGGATAGCCAAGGGCTTGGTATAAATCCCGGTCTGTTCCATACTGATAACCCATAGATGTAGCCATCATACTCCGCATCACCAAACTGCCAAGTATCTGCAAGCTTATTGAATTATCTTTCAACCTCTCCATATCCTGTCTTTATTATTCCCTTTGTCTGATTGTAAATACTTTGTCATGACAATATTGTTTTATCTTGTTTGAGTCTTTCCATTATTTTATATTTTAAAACCTATTATTTGTTTTCAAATATTATCAAATCAGTGTAAGAATTATATAAATCAGACATACTTCCAGTCACGTTTCCCATAACCATGATTCTTTCACTTCTCGTTATTGCATTTCTAGTTTGACTTCCGATTGTTATTTTTTGATTGTCCGTTTCTCCCGTCCTTAATAATTTTGTGGAAAGCAATGCCGTTGAACTATAATTATATAACTTAACATCATTGTTGTTTTTTAAATCTATGTTCAAGATGTCAAACGTATCTCCGTTTCTCATAAGTCGTAAAAACGTATCAGCCGCATATCCCTCTTGAATTATGCCATTAATGACACTGCTCAAGTCTATTAATTCGGTGAAGTTTTCATATAAGGTACAGGCCTGAAATGTTGTTTTTGAATAACCGGTTCCAGTGACCGTGCCTGCGGAAGTGGCCCCATACCCAACTAAAGAATACAATGTATCATTTTTCACAAACCCACCTAAGAAGACAGCAGTATAGTCATCTCCATGTGAATGATCACTTATTAAGCAATGCTCAATAGCTTCTGCCCTTGTTATTGATCCATCTGCAACAATATTCTTAGACCATGATCTGTCTGAATTATAATAAGTTATTCCGTCGTAACTTCTAAAATGAAAAACAACTGGCCATGGAAAATATGTACCGATAGTATCATTCCTTTCATTTATTACCAAGTTAATTTCATCTACACCACTCAATATAGTATGATAAGAACGAAAGTAAGAACCAGTCGTATATAATGTAACGTAGGGGTTTACAAGTTCAATCCAATTAGCACAATCATCAACAGACTTATAACAACTTATTTTATATTGACAATTGCTGATAGTTGAATCTCCTCTGACAAAAAGATAAAAAATGCCATTTATTATCTGCACCTTGGGATAGGCATAATTGTCTCCTATACTTGTAATATATGACCAAGTAGCTCCTCCATCTTCAGATTTTTTAACGTAAATAGTTGAATTATGACCTCCACTATTGGTTGCTGAAACACCCACTAGTTTTTCATGAAAACAATATACAATTCCATCCTTTTCAATGTACGCCGCCTTTCCATGTGAATCAAATGTACCTGCCGTGGACACATCATACCCTACAAGATTAGGTGCAGAATACACTCCATCTGTATTTCGAATAATATTAAAATTTTCTCGATTAAATGTAGTTCCGCCTCGGCTTAGACATCCTATTAAATCTGCACCATTCTCTAGCCGTAGTATCGACGGTTCGTAATTTATGTCAAGCAACATTCCATATTCTGAACCCCTATTTAATTCAATTGAATGTTCAATCTTTGTATAAGGTTGATTATCATCAATATTCTTGCAATTTTGATTTATATTTTGAATAAAAGAATATACTCTTTGTCCTACATTTATATTTAACCTTGCCGGGATTGAAACATCTATATTTTTTACATAATCGTAATTAGAATTAAACGTACTGATCAGTTCCTCAGAAAGCATTGAGAATGTAATTTTATCTTTAGAAGGAAAATTATTATTCAATGCTAAAATATACTCCGTAGCAGTCATGCCCTCTACAATTAACGTCATAATTTAGCTCCTATATCGTTAAGATAACCACTGATCATTATATCGTATAATAATTCTACTTCTGTGCTGGTAAGTCCGCTACCCATAAAAGCAAATGCTATCTGTTTTTCTGAAAACAAGGCTGGGGTGCCATTATTTAATATAGCAAGTAAACCCATCTCTGTAGGTAATCCTGTTGCCGTAATAGATGCCGCAGTTCTTATTTTATTTTTATAAACAGCCTGAGTTGTACTCGACTCTCTTATAGCAGCAAAAAAACCCGAACCATCTGTATTCACAACTTGTTGAATAGTATTTACATTGATATAACCATCAATCTTATCAGCAGTAGTTCTCGCCTTTATTGATGCTCTAACAGTATAAGCCCCCATCTCTATGCCAGCCCCCTGTCCTGATGTTCTCGAATAAAATCCAAATGATGCACTGTTTTTTATATAATTAAATCCGCCCAAGGAAGGATTAATCCCTGTTTTAAGATACATTGTAGCAGCATCTCCAGTAATCCCCTCGTCAATAGTAAAAATAGGTGCAATGCCATCTGCTAAATTATAATTATTTAACCAATCTAATCTATACGATAAACTGCCATGTGCCGCAGGAGTCCATATTGCATCAAGTTTTGTGTCAAGATTATTTGCAATTAATGATAAGAATGCCTTTTGAATTACAAGCCGACGTGACATATCAGGAGGCTCCCCTAATGCTATCATTTTAATAAATAGATCGTTAGCTTTCGGAATCCATATTGATTGCCCTGTTCCTCGATTCCCTTTCAGGACACCATGAATACTAAGTACATTATTCCACCATACAGACAAATGAAAATCATCACGCATTTTATTTTCAATTAGCGTTATAACTGGTGATGATAATATCATTATGCATTCAATCGAATAAGGAGATGTATCTTTATATTTTACAATTGTCCTTGTAAAATCATAACCGACCATCTCCACTTCAGTTATAGTTCTCTGAACACCATCTGTTTTAAACCAAACATAATCAGTATCGGCAGCAATATATTGAGCAGTATTAGGGCATTGAAAAGTATAAGAACCAACAGCACCACCAACCGTCAAGAAATCAGTAGAACCAACTTTTTGATTGTAAAGTTTCTCATTAGTTATTTTTGTTATTTCACCAAAAAACAGAACCTCTGATTGAGACTTCCAATAACCCGCCCAGTTAAACGCACTGCCACCAAGCGAATTAACCACATTACTAACAACCGATCTTACAACAGGCCTTATCATTACCAATCAAATCCAAAAGTTACTGAACCACTTGTATAATCACCTTCTTTTACTCCGGCACGCCAAAACACATCAGCCCCGGTATCTTCAATCTGCTTCCTGTCACCGATAGCAATATCAGAACCATCGTTATAGTAATCCTGCCACCGTCCATCGCTGCTGCACTTAAATTGTAATGTAACGGTAATAACAGAAGTATCGACCGACTCACTATCAGAAGCCTCCCTCACAGAGAAATATATTTTGTCAAGCTTATTGGTCTTGGCAAGCTTTCTTATACTTACCTCATCTGTGAAGTATCCATCAGCAGGGTCGGTATCTACTGTTGCATACCTTTTAAACTCCCCATTATCTTTACTGTTTGCCATACTTATATATTTTTATCTCATTCAGTGGTGTCTTTGACATTAGTTTAAACAAATAGGATATCTTTTTAAAATCTCCTGATTGACGAGTTTTAATTCAATCCGTTCCCATACGGTCTTTATAGATTCTATCTTTTTAAATAATTCTTTTGACATTTACACACTTAACCCCTTTTTCGCTTTCTTTAAGTTCAAATTCAACCATCTCATCTTTCTTTACCTGATCCAAACACCCGGTAAAATGGAAAAAATACTCTTTGTCCGATTCCTTGTCAATAATAAATCCAAATCCCTTTGATTCATTAAAAAATTTTACTTTCCCTGTCATAATATTTAGTTTAAATTATTCTCTTTCTAAATTACCCTACACGCAATTCTTTTACTTACTAACTTTGAGAACGCCCCATCAGCAGCATCGGTCTGGTCTTTAAACCTTGAAAACGGGAAGAACCTTAGTTCGTCCAAAAAGGCTTTATTCCAATCCCCGTGAAGGAGCGACACGTTGCCATTATTTACCTGTACAGAGAAAGGATCGGCACGTGATGTTTTGTCCCCTGTTGGCCTCTCTGCATAACAGACATAACCTGCTAAATTCCTGATAGTTCCTTCAGCTGCGTCTTTCCCAGATGATCCCGGTTCTTGTTCTTCCCACACGATAGTGCTAACACCGTCTGTCTCTGCCGTGTTCCTTATTATCTTTTCCCTCATCTCGCTTCCCCAACGGCCTCTTTTAACGTCCTCAATAATCCAACGTCCATTACTCAGGAGGCTCATCTTCACGCCAGCAGTATAAGCACCTCCCCCGGCAGTCCCGGCCTTATCCCAATATCTTACAGTCTTAACAATATGCCCGATAGGTAGTTTAACCTCTATATTAATCATATCGACTTTAAACATACCACCTCCGGGGGGTACAGGGTTTTGTCCTATCTGGCCGGAATAACTATACTGTCCCATATCAGCCTCAAGGTCTTCAAGTACCTTCCATGATAACCGTACCGGGTCCATTAGATTGTCTTTATAAAAAGCAATCAACTCAGGTGGTTTCACCTGGTCTTTAAAATTAAGTATCTCACCGGGGATGCAAATATGTTTCAGGTTTGCTTTTTGTTTTTCAAGCATGTGGCCGGTAGGGTCGAATTGTGATAATCTTTGCATTATCATTATTGTTGGCGCTACTGCCTTATCGGTTTTTCGTGTTGGTACGGTTTGTTCAATCCACCTGTTCGCAATTCCAAGTTCAATATCAGAAGCGGCCTGTTTGGGGTTTAATGGGTCATCTATAATTATTATGTCCCCATGAAAACCAGTAAGTGTACCCCCAACGGACGTACTATATCTACCACCACCATTTAATGTTTTGGAAATCTTATTAGTTACCTGTACTTTTTTTGTTATCTTGTAATTCGATTTTTTATCTTTATCTTCCTTTACCCCCAATTCCGGGTACATGGCTTGAAATTCTGGCGATTTTATTATATCCCTGCAATATTCTGCACTCTCAAGGGAAAGATCGGCAGCATAAGAGGCTGTAATAAAACGCATCCAATACCATTTAGTCCAACACCATATCGGGAAGAAAATACTAACACATGCCGTTTTTGTTGACCCAGGGGAAACATTTATGACCAAATCATACGGCTTAGGTTGGTTTAAAGAAACGCTATAAGCCAGTGTCTCCAGTTCTTTACAGAATAGTTCAATGTGCCAATTAGGGGTAAACTCCCTTGGAGTATATACTTTCCAGAAATATTGTATGAAATGATAGAGCGAACGGTTATTTAACTCCCTTGACACGGCCAACGGGTTACGGATAGCTTCTGTAATCACTGCTTCTTTATTCTGTTGCTCCATCACTTCCATTAGACAAGCTTTTTATCCCTATTTTTTCAGCGAGTGCCAACTCTTCAAAACTTAACCCCGTGAGGTCTATTTTTGTCAAATTGAAATTAACATTCTTCACATCAACCTTTGTTGTATCTTTCCATACATCGCTTTGTCGTGTAGAAAGCCATCTGTATGCTGCCCAAGCCTCTGGCCCTTTGTATTTTTTTACCGTTATAGCTTGAGGCACGCCCTTATAACTTGAGACAGCTTCTTCCTCATATTCGTATCCTGTAGCACATTTATAAAGCGATTCGGCCACCTTAGCATCAGCTATTGTCTTGCCTTCGGATAATGCTTCAAGAAATTCAGGTTTATTTACTTTCCATGCAGAGAATGCAGACCTATCAACCCCTATAATATCAGCCATCTGTTGGTCTGTTAACCCAAGCAAGGCCATCTGGTACACCATGCGGGGAATTTTATCATTCCATTTAGGGTCACGGTCTTGTTTAAATTCTAACCTCTCCATTGTTTTTTAAAAATTCCCTGAAAATTTATACTTTTTATTTTCCCAAACAATAAAATATGTAAATTATTTTTACACACATATTCCCTATTTACACCCACATCTTTAAAATACAGCAACTTACCTATGTAAATTATTTTTACACTTTTAAATTTTGTAATAAATATTTTTATAATTGTTGTAATAAAACATTTCCCATTTTTTACAGAATTTTTTCCATTTTTTTAAGACAGGTACCAATTAATTATTTCCATAAACCCCTCCAAGTCCCGGCATACAACATATTTATTCCCATTAGCCTCACTTATCCCAGCCCACTCCTTTTGAAGTTCTGTCTGTTTTCCGTCCCCTATCTTGAACTCTATGCACAAAGAGTTAAAACCATGTCTCCCTACAAGCAATATACAGTCAGACACCCCGGCAGTAACCCCCTCTGACTTCATTATCTTTGCCTCAACAACACTCCTACTACCACCATTAGGTACTGCAAAAAGTAATTTACCTATCTTCGGGTACTGATACCTAAACCATATCACACAAGATGCTTGCAACCTACTTTCATTATGTCTCATTTCTTTAAATTATTAATTAAAACACCTATTCTACTTTAAAATATTAAAACCTCTCTCGAGCGGAGACAAACGACTGTTATAAAAATAACCGTTTTACTTATTGTTATTAAATAATCAAATATCCCTTATTTTACCCATTATCCAAAGATTAATTACCACCATACCCCTAGAATACCCTATAAAAATCATTTTAAAGCCACTATAAACCATTTTAAACCCTAAACCATATATCTACACCAATCCAACACAAACCCCTTTTAAATCGTTCTAAAACATACTTACCTGAATTTTTGCATTTTTTATAAAAAATTTTCCCTATCACAGACAGGGTGTTGACCCTGATTTTGACTTTCAATCCGTCGAAAGGGTATGGGGGGCTATATAAATATATTCGGATATTAATATCTTTTATTCTTTTATTATGTTAATATGTAGACATATTGCGAAACATCGGTGGGGTAGGGGAGGGGCTATGTTTACATGCCATTATGTCCTATTTTACATAATAATAATTATAGGCTAATAGGGTTGTTGTTTAATAAGTCATTGTGTCGCTCAATATTTGAGGGCTTAGTTAAATATGATCGTGCGTGACACTATAATAATGTGATCATAATAACCTGGCATTAATCAGGGCTTAATTAATCTTTTGGCTGGAGGGGTTAAACATGTCACATAAGCACGTATAACCAGCCTTTCACGACATTTTAATCACTAATACAATAATAAAAGACATTTTTATCCTTTATTATTTAAGAAAGTCTAATGTCTGTACAGCAAGATAGATGACAGTTAGCTTGCTTACATGTTAATTGTATCAATCAATAATTAATCATTAAGATACTGTATTACATTAATTGTAATAATTGACGTAATTTAAGGATATTTGTTATTTAGAACCAATATATATAACGATTTACTTAATTATCAATTAGTTATGGATGAAAATAATTTAATAATGTTATTGTTATGTTGAGTATATGATATATCTTAGTATTGTTGATTATGAAATTAACCTTAATACTTACAACTATGAAAGCAACATCAACGATCGGAAAATTCGTTTTTTTAGGGTCTTCTATTATGACTACAGTTGTTACAATAGCAGCAGTCGTTTTCAACCCGGCCTTAATGCTGGTGGCCGCTATGTTCCTTCTGGTTACAGTAAGCACACGTAAATAAAACAACTTAATAAATACCGCTATGTTACACCCTTCTATTGTCCTTATCGCTTTCGCAATTGTATCGCTTTTTTTACTTGCTCAATCATTTGTAAAAGCTTTGCGTCAAAAGTAATCTGCCGGTTCACAGCCCGCTAATTGTGATGACTGCCGGGAACGGCAGTAAACAAACCAGATTATCACCTAAATTTTACGAATATGAAAACATTTGATAGTATTTTAACCGAAATAGCTGAAAATATAAATAATGGTTATGAAACCGCTGTTTTGGGAAAAAATAATATAGCTGTAAAATACGGCTTTCTTATCGAAAATGAAACCGATTTGCCAGATTTGCCTGAAAATTGCGAATTGGTTATCTGGAATAATGAAGAGATTGATAATATTTTAAATGAATTCATTTTAATACAAAAGGTTAACTGATGAGGTTTTACTAACCGAAACGGGCTAATTACCCGTATTAACCAAAATTGAATTATTAACTAAAAACCACGTTCGGCACGTGCTAAAAAAGTCGGATGTTATGAAAAATGATGTTAAAAAATTAAACAAGCTGTTTGATTACAAGGAAGAAAAAACAGCAGTCAGGCATTGCAACGGTGATGTAATTTTGATTAATGCAGTAAAAAAACATTACGCCCGGGCAAGACAGAATGAAAATATTGCCCCTTCGGTAAATGATTTTTGCAAAAAATTAATCGTTAACCGGCTAAATGCAATCGCAAAGAGCCTCCCGGACGACGGTTTAAGCATGGGATCTGTTTATGATGTTAGGTTTTCGAAGATCAAAGGAACCGACGATCGAACAAAAGAATATAGTCATAGTTGCAAATATAGGGCTAATCACAACACTCATACGGTTAACTTAGACTTGCAAACATTGCTTAACATGCAAGTCATAGGGGGTGTCGCAACATTTATTTATCCCGGTCAAAAATCTAATGTTAAAAAATGCTGGTGGTTTGAAGGCAAAGGGCAAAAGTCAATGTTTGAAATAATAAAAACAGAGGGCTTTATTTATGCCGGGTTTCATCATATAATAAAATCCGAGGCACTGGCCGGTGGTAAACGAATTATTGAAAATAGAAAAATCTTTGAAAAATACGATATTGAAAAACAAAAAAAGGCAAAGCTTTTTGAAAAACACTACCGAAAAGCATTGAAACGTCAATATTGTTTTAACGACTCTCTTGCATCCGGAAATTGTGAAGCCGGGACCAGGGCGTTTATCTTACGCTGTCATCTTAATTCTGAAAACAAATACAGGGGTTCCTTCCTTCTCAAAATAGCAAACGAAAAGAGTACCTCAAGCGTTCATTATGTCGAAAACATGATAAGACACTTTGCAAATATTTCTTTTAATCAAAAATAAAGGTGCAAGGCCAGTACGGCGAACGCCCGTACCCTCACAATTTAACCGTTGTGAGGCCGCTCAAACCTAAAATGTAAATATTGTTACACTTTTTAAACTCAAAATTGCTTGCAAAATTGCTTAACAAAAATTATACCAAATAAACTAACTATTTAATTATAAACATATTATTAACCAAAAAATAAAAGACATGTCAAAAATAACAAAATCAACAGTAAAGAGTTTTATCAATAAAAATTTTGATAACTTATTGATAAACCTTAAATCATCATTCGACGGCATGTATGATTGTTGCATGCCCATTGGCAATGAATTTAAAAAAGCAACCAAAGCGGCTGAATATAAAGATCATAACTTAGGTATAAATGGCGCCTGGTTTGTTGGTCAAAGTAGAGATTATTTCACTCTGTATGAAACAGATCAATTAACAGGTATTGAAGTATCAAACGCTTGTGGGCATTTTATCATAGCAATTAAAAAATAAAGACATGAAAGATTTATTAAGATTTAAACATGCTGCCGGGGGGGTATCTTTTCGGAATAACCGATAGTAAAGGCAACACCCGGTTAAGTGATGCAAAAAAAGAAGCAATAATAAATGCAATCGAAAGCTCCTGGACTTATTTAGTCGGTCAAACAGAAAAAGGGCTTATTATGAGAAAATTATTAAGCGGTAATACCGAATATTTAAAGCGTGATAAGGAATCAGGTAAGTACTATTTTGAATAAACCCTAAAAATAAATATTAACTTACATGGATAAATTAGACAAAATACTCGATGCCTTCATTGAGCAAAAAGACTACAAAAAGGATTTAAACAGCCTTTCAAATAATGAATTATGCAAGTTTATAAACCAACTGCATGAATTTAGCTTACCCTACAAGGTGATAAGTAAACACAAAGAGTTGATAATCATATATATAAAATGATTCCCTGATTTTGTGTTACCGAAATTTCAAAGAACAAACAAATATACATTTTTTATCTGGAATAACAATGGATAAACTGGCTTTTTTAGAGGGTAATAATATTAAAATTATAGCCCCAAATGAATTTCAAATTATTGACAAAATACGGGAGTTGCCGGGACGGAAATATTTTGGCGAATATTGGATGACCCCGGCCTGTCCCGAAACGATTGACAGCCTTATACTATGGGGTTTTGAAATAGATTTGAAGTTAGATTTATTCAAAAAGGATTTAGAGGCACAAAAAGATAACGTTATAAACTCGACAATAACCGGGAACCCATACCCCTTTCAAAAGGAAGGCGTTGCATTCATATCTTACAAAAACGGATCTGCCCTAATCGGGGACGATCCCGGGCTTGGTAAGACTATCCAAGCTATCATTTGGATGCAACAAAACAATATACAAAATGTCCTTGTGGTTTGTCCGGCCTCTCTAAAATTGAATTGGCAAAATGAAATTAAAAAATGGACAAACAGGGATTCAGAAATACTCTCAGGGATTAACCCATACCAACCGACTGAAAATATATTGATCATAAATTATGATATACTTGAACCTTGGTTTAATTATCTTAACCCTGAATTAATCATAATTGACGAGGCGCAATATATACGTTGTGATTCTAATAGGGCTAAAACTGTTATTAAGTTATGTAAGTCAATACCCTATAAAATAGCTCTTTCAGGAACCCCGGTTGAAGGCAAAAGGAATGATATTTATAACCTGTGGAAAATATTAAGCCCTGATAATTGCCCTACAAAAAATGTATTTAAAAGGCTTAATAATAATGAATTACATAACAACATAAAAACCTTTATGATCAGGCGAATAAAGTCAGAGGTGTTAAAGGAACTGCCTGAAAAGACAAGGGTTTTCATCCCGGTGGAATTGACAAACAGGGACGAGTATAACAGGGCTGAAAATAATTTTATATCATATATCAAAAAACAAAAAGGGCTTGAGGCTGCAAAGAGGGCTAAAAATGCTATATCGTTTACAAAGATAGAATCATTAAAGCAAATAACCGCAAAAGGCAAAATGGAACCGGTAAAGGAATGGATTAAAACATTCCTACAATCCGGCCAGAAATTAGTAGTGTTTTGCACCCATACCTTTGTTATTAATGAACTATTTGAAGCGTTCCCTGGCTCTTTAAAAATGGACGGTAGTACTTCTATGGCAGATAGGCAAAAAGCGGTGGAATCATTCCAGAATGACCCGAAAATAAACCTATTTATAGGGATGTTAGATATTGAAGGGCGACCGGCTGGCGTTGGCTGGACTTTAACAGCATCTTATTCTACTGCCACAATAGAATTGCAATGGAACCCTAAAATACACGATCAGGCAGAAGACCGGGTACATCGTATTAGACAAAAAAATGCAGTATTCTCTTACTATTTATTAGCAAAAAACACAATAGAAGAAAAGATTGCATCTTTACAGGACAAAAAGAGGTTAATGATTGATTCCGTGGTTGATAATACTATTACAGAATCTTTATTAAGCGAATTAATGAACGAATATTCAAAAACATGACATTTATCATGTTTTTAAATTGCCTTATAGTGTACTTTTACTTCATCAAACAAAACTAAAACCGACTAAGATGAAAACAAGTATTTTCGAATTAGCATTAAATCAAGCCGCCTTTAGACTTGCGAACAACGTTCTATGTATAAAGACTTTCTTGGATGGTGGGACTACTGAATCTGATTATATAAAATCAATGCGTAGGCTCGCATTGCTAACTAACTATTGTTTAAAAAGGCTGGGGAGATAATTCTTTACTCGGTTTGGGCAGCGATAACATCAAAGCCCTGACCGCTTAAAATAAAATTGAAATGGCAGATAGAATAAGAATAAAAACACTTGAAAATAATAACGTGCATTTTAACACACACCGCAACAATTATACATTATGCGGTTTGGAAACTGGAGGAGACCCAGGGTTAGGTATCGAATATCCTGTAAAAACACAAGCACCAGTTGATTGCCCCGATTGTATTCAGATAGTGAAATTTTGCCACAAAATCAAGAAAAACGAGTTCGTGTAATCACATTAGCAACATGATTCAACTTCTATTCCAAAATAAAGTCCGCAGCCTGTTCGCTGAGAATGCCTCTGAACGTGTGTTTTTAGACTTACAAATAAGGCATAATGCAGAAGTCAGACAAGAGTTAATGGAGTTACCGGCTACTGAGGAAGTGACTATATTAGACGATGCCGGGCGGATAATAGAAGTAACACAAAGAGACATTATATTTAATTAACTAAAAACTTATAATCATGTGTAAAACAGTATCATTCATTATGGACGTTAACGGCAAGATGTATTATTTCGACTTTGCTGAAAGAAAAACCCTTTGCAAAAAGAACCCTAAAAATTATTCCCCTGATTCACACACCTCTATCTGTGATCATTTCAACCTCAACGAGGATAAAATGGACAAGTATGAGGTTAATTTCAGAACCATGAAGGTCGTTGTTGATGTCGAAAATACAAAATACTCTGACGCAAACAGGAAGATATTGCAATCATTTATTGATAAGCAAGATTATGAATTTTGGATTGCTATGATACAAAATAGTCATAAGATCAACCTGTCAGAGAATATTGCAGACTGGATGTTAACAGACGGCGGATTAGTATTGCCTAATGCTACTGAAGTGGATTGCTCCAACAACCAGTTGACCGGCCTCAGCGTTCCTAGTGCTACTCATGTGGATTGCTCCAACAACCGGTTGACCAGCCTCAGTGTTCCTAATGCTATTCATGTGTGTTGCTCCAGCAACCAGTTGACCAGCCTCAGTGTTCCTAATGCTATTCATGTGAATTGCTCCAACAACCGGTTGACCAGCCTCAGTGTTCCTAATGCTACTCGTGTGTATTGCTCCAACAACCGGTTGACCAGCCTCAGTGTTCCTAGTGCTGCTGAAGTGGATTGCTCCAACAACCAGTTGACCAGCCTCAGTGTTCCTAATGCTATTCATGTGTGTTGCTCCAACAACCAGTTGACCAGCCTCAGTGTTCCTAATGCTACTCGTGTGGATTGCTCCAAC
>Ga0153915_10000371_pt1 | contig 41086 bp, 38 predicted proteins | sample Opewatmetagenome_2_FD_107003 | JGI IMG/M metagenome (GOLD analysis project Ga0153915, IMG submission 107003) | Freshwater wetland microbial communities from Ohio, USA - Open water 3 Core 3 Depth 3 metaG | ecosystem: Environmental > Aquatic > Freshwater > Wetlands | place: USA: Ohio, Lake Erie...
GGCATTGAGCAGCACACGGGTCGTCTCCTCGCTGATGCGGAGGGCGTGTTCCATGGCAAATTTGTACAGTGCCATCTCGATGGTGGTCTTGAGTTCCAGTTCACGGAACGGCTTGAGGATGTACCCGAAGGGTTCGGTGAGTTTCGCCTTTGCCAGGAAGCTGTCGTCGCTGTATGCCGTGAGGTACACCACGGGGATGCGGTACTGTTTTTTGATCTCCTCTGCCGCCTCGATGCCGTTCATCTTGCCGGCAAGCATGATATCCATGAGGATGAGGTCCGGGTGCAGTTCGCCTGCCTTCTTCACGGCGAGTTCTCCGGTCGTCGCGATCGCGCTCACGGAATAACCCAGTTCGAGCAGGCTTTTTCGGATATCCATACTGGTTACGGCTTCATCTTCAACAATCAGAATATTCACGTCACTCATACAGTCTCCCCCCGGGAGATTCAAGGGAAAAATCGATCCGGAATTCAGTTCCCCCGTTACGGTCCAGGGTAATCGTGCCGAGGATCTGCGCAACAAGCGAGTTCACCAGCTGGAGCCCCAGGGTCTCGATATGTTCAAGGTCGATCTCTTCGGGAAGCCCGATCCCGTTGTCCCTGACAATGAGGGAATACCTGTCACCGGTTTTTTGAATGTTCACGGCAATCACCCCGGTACGCTCGCCCGGGAACGCATATTTCAGTGCATTTGAGAGCATCTCGTTGATCATCAGGCTGATGGGTATCGCCTTGCTGATCGGAAGGACAATCTTATCCGCGTGAATTTCAATGCGGACCTTGCCCCGGGGTATCCCGTAGGACTGGAGCAGGTTATCAGCGATCTTCTTCAAGTAATCGTTGTAGTCAATCTCGGCGAAACTTTTGGACTGGTAGAGTTTCTCGTGGACCAGGGCAATGGACATGACGCGGGTCTGGCTCTCCAGGATCGCCTGGCGGCTCTTTTCGTCCTTCATCAGTTTGGCCTGCAGGCTCAGGAGGCTTGAGATGACCTGCATGTTGTTCTTGACCCGGTGATGGATCTCCTTTAACAAAATCTCTTTCTCCTTGAGCGAGGCGGCTACTTCATCCTGGAGATTCTTTCGTTCGGTGATATCCCGGGCGATCCCGGAATACCCGGAATAGGTGCCGTTTTTGTCATACGTGGGCTTCGCGTTTACTTCGTATATCAGGTTCCTCCCGGGTGCAGGGACCGGTATCCCGATCTCAAAGTCGGAGACCGGCCCGTGGGAGGGAAGAGCCGGATCAATGAATTTACTGATGGTGTCCCGGTATGCCGGGGGTGCCAGGTCGAATACATTGATCTTCGGGAAGTGCCCGTTACTTATCCCAAGGACTGCCTGGACATGCGGGCTGACATACGTTATGATGCCGTCCTGGTCGATATGGAACACGATGTCCCCGATCTGTTCCACGAGGGACCGGTATTTCTCCTCGCTTGCGGCAAGTGCTTCCATGACGCGGTTGCGCTCGGCGATCTCATTCTGCAGGTTAATCGTCAGTTCGCTCAGCTTGCGGGTCCGCTCCTCAACCTTCTGTTCGAGTCCGGCATATGCCTTCTGCAGGGCATCCTCGGCACGCTTCCGGTCGGTGATATCGACCATAAGGGTGATGACCACGTCCCTGCCAAAGTAGGTCCCCTTATAGATCCGGACATCGGTCAGGATCTCACTCCCATCGCTTTTCCGTGCCCAGAATTCAAACTGCTGGGGACCTTCATGGAATGCCCGGTTCACCCGGTCCTTCACCATCTCCAGGTCATTGCGGTCACGGGCGGAAATCCGGTCAAGGATGTCTCCGGTAAAAAATTTGTGGGGATACCCGAACATATCTTCGGCACCCTTGTTGGCATCAATAAATGAGCATGTCTCATCAAGGATACAGATTGCGTCCTTGACGGCATTGAACAGCCCGTGATAACTGATCTCGCTCTGTCGCAATGCTTCATCTTTCAGGTTGCGTTCTGTCAGGTCGATGATCACGCCCCTGATCCCGGAAATGGTGCCGGTTTTCTTGTCAATGACCGTACTTGCCTTGATCATTCCCGGAAAACGGCTGCCGTCTTTCCGCATCAGGGTGTATTCACTGGACTCCCGTTCTTCGTCCCGGAGCACCTTCTGCATGTTCTCCTGTACCCTGCGGCGTTCCTCAGGAACGATATAATCCATAAAGCTGGTTCCCGCTGTTATGTCGGCTGGATCGATGCCGAATGTCGGGTAGGCAAGGCGGTTGGCAAATGTCACTTTCCCGTCGAGACCGGCTTCGAATACCATCACGGGGAGGAAATCGGCAAGGGTCCGGTACTTGTCCTCGCTTGCAGCAAGCGCTTCCTCTACCTGCTTCCGTTCCGTGATATCACGCAGCGTTCCCTCAATAGCTACAGGTTTTCCTGACTCATCACGAACGACATGGCTGGTCACCGATACATTCAGGTGCGTGCCTGCCTTATTCTTCAGGATCACTTCGAAGTCATTGACTGCGCCATCGGCAAACATCTTATCGAGAAGCAGTTTTCTCTGTTCCGGGAACGGATAGAGATCCTGTACCCGGAGGCCGATCAGTTCGGAGGGATCCCATCCCGTTATTCTTTTGCATGACGGTGATAATGTGACGATATGTCCTTCCATATCTGTCTGGTAGTAGAGATCATCGAACGTGGTGAAAATATTCCGGTATTTCTCTTCACTTTTCCGGAGTGCATCTTCCGATTCTTTCCGTTCCGTGATATCCCGTACTGAACACAGGAGTGCATTTTCACCGTCCGATACAACGTTCGTGACGGCAAACTCAAGATACCGCACTTCGCCGCTCTTGACAATGACACGTGCCTCGTACGTGTGCGGAGTGGGTCCTCCCGCGGCCCGGTTCCGGGATATTTCCATCACGCGGTCCCGGTCATCCGGGTGGAGGAGGTCCCAGATCTCCATCTTGTAGAGTTCCGGTTTCGAATAACCGGAGATCGCCGAGACCTGGTTGTTGACAAACATGAAGTTCGATCCACGGACAATGAAGATCGCATCATGGCTCTGCTCCATGACCTTCCGGTACCGCTCCTCGCTCTCCCGGAGTGCTTTTTCGGCCCTGCGCCGTGTAACGCTCTGCACGATCTTGTTGGTGAGGTCGAGGAACATCGCTTTCGGGTTACCGCCCTTTGCCAGGTAGAAATCCGCACCGGCGTCATATGCCTCGATCACGGCATCCTCGCGGCCTTTACCGGTAAAGATGATGAACGGGATGAGGTTGCCGCTCTCCCGTAACCGTTTCAGGAACTCTATCCCGTCCAGTTCCGGCATCTGGTAGTCGGAAATGATGACATCATACGTTTTCGTCCGCATCTTTTCCAGCGCGTCCCGTGCACTGGAGGACGTATCAACGGCAATATTCCCCCGCTTTTCAAGGGATAATTTTGTGGGTTCCAGGAGGGAGTGCTCGTCATCGACATAGAGAACAGAAATGACCGGGGACTCCTCATCGGTTTTGGTATCCCCCGCGGATGCATTTACCGGTGAAGGTACGAACGCGTGATCTCCCCTGGTATGATTGGCCATCCGCTTATCTCCCCTGATGAATGTATAAAATACCCAGTATCCTTTTAATGACTATTGGATTAAAAATATCCGGTTACGGGAAAAATTCAGAACCGGATAATTATGCAGGTTTCACGTAAAACCTGGGGGAGGGGGTCCGGATCATAACGATCCCGTGCCCCGGCGTGTACGCAATGATTTTTCCTGCCCCGGGATCCGGTCATTTTTGCTGCGGTCCCGGCACTACCGGATTGAGATAGGGGAGATGTCAGCAAACGGGTAAAAAAAAGAAAATAATGGAGATCAGGCCGGCAACATGCCTTCGGTCTGTTTTGGGATCGCGGACGGGCGCTGGAAGATCAGCACGTTCTGGCTTTTTCCGGTAAGTACCAGTTTTGTTGCTGAGTCCACGTCATAGGCCATCGTGTCCTGCAGCATGTTCAGGTAGGTGTTCTCCTGCTCCGATGTCGTCTGGCAGTACATCTTGGTTGACGTGAGGGGGCCGATCGTGATGCCGCTGCCTTTATCGGTGACTGCTCCGGTCAGGGTGTAGGGACCGTTGTAATTGTTACACCCGCCGTTGCCGGAAACCGTACCGTCAGAACCGAATACAAGGGTGATCGCCGTTGTCGGGTACGTGATCGCGGTTCCCTCCTGGACACCCATCGATGTCAGCTGCCAGTTCCCTGCGAGTTCCTGGGGCAATGCCGGTTGTGCCGTTGTTGTCGGCACTACGGGCTGGGCGGTGGCCGTTGTCGGGGGTGTCTGTGGCTGGCTGGTGCACCCTGCGAACAGTACAGCAAGGATGGCAATTGCAATAATTCCCACTGTGAGGACTTTCATATCCGGGATTTCGGGCTGTTTGTATATAAACAGCCACGAATTGTTCCGGATGGTATCTTCCTGGCATTACCGGCTGCCGTATGACCGTACGTGGTTCCATGCACGGTGATGGGAAGCGTGACGGCTGTCGTCTTCATCGTACATCGAGGGGTCTTCCCGCCGGTAGCGTTTCCTGTCCGTACCGACCGGGCAGACCCTTATGCAGATCCCGCAGGGCGAGATAAACCGGTTATTCAGCGCTTCCGAACGGGTGGCACAGCTCTTCTTGTCGGTCAGGCCGGCAGGGTATTCATCACTGTCAAGGGCATTGACCGGGCAGGCATCCACGCATTTCATGCAGCGGGTGCAGAGGTCCTCTTCAATGACCGGGTCCGGGGGCAGGTCAGCTGCGGTAAAGATCGATGCGAACCGCACCCGCGGGCCATACTCCGGTGTGAGGATCGTATTGTTGATGCCAAATGTGCCCAGTCCCGCAAGGAACGCCGCATGGCGGTGGGAGAAGAATGCAACCGGTTTTTCCTTCAGGATGCCAATCGAGCCGTACCCGTCACGCGGTACCCAGACTGAAGGGTAGCCTTGTCCGGTGAGAGAGGATGCGATCCGGTACCCGTCCTGGTCCAGCAGGGCATTGACTGTCTTGTACAATTCATGGTACCAGATCGAAGGGGCAGTATCCACGATCGGCAGGCTGACCGGCATACCGATGACGATCACGGTCTTCACTTCCGGGTAGATCGAACGCGGCCGGAACTCTTCAGGTACCCACGGTTCAAACAGCGGTATGTCCCACCGGTCAGCGGGAGCAAAACCCACGAGGGGAACATCGAGGTCCGCACATTTCCGGATTACGCCCTGCTTCAGGTCATCATCGCTCATGGGGTCACTCACCGGTGACGCTGCATATGATCGTCCGCGTCCGACCTGCATTCACGTCCAGCTCCAGCAGTACGATCTGCTGCCATGTCCCGGACATCATCTCCCCGTTTGCTACCGGTACGGTCAGCGATGGCCCGACAAATGCCGCCTTTACGTGGGACCTCCCGTTCCCGTCGCCCCACCGGGTATTATGCGCATACGGGATAGTGTCGGGGGCGATCACGGACAATGCCCTCTGCATATCCGAGATAACGCCCGTTTCGTACTCGATAGTAGTGAGTGCGGCGGTTGAATGCTGCACAAAGAGATGGACAAAACCTTCCTTTACCCCGCTCTCTTTAACTGCTTTTCTGACATCCTGTGTCAGGTCGATGATATCTCCTTCACGTTCCGAAGTGACATGCAGCTCTTTCCGGTACATGGAAACTCCCTGACAGGGATGTCGGGGGCCGGACAGATAAAGGATACGAAAGTGGCCGGTTAAAAAAAGAGGACGAAAAAATTATTCTTCCGGTTTTTCCGGAACCGGGAGATCTGCCTCGTTCGCCATCTCCGCAGAGAGAATGGCAATGCCCACGATCTTGTCCTTCTCGTCAAGCCGCATGACCCGGACGCCTTTCGTGCCCCGGCCAATGATCCGGAACTCGCTGACGGGCGTCCGGATGACGACGCCCTCTGCGGTCATGGCGATGATCTCGTCCGTGTCGGAGACCGCCCGTGACTCGATGACTACTGCATCGCGTTCGAGCAGCATGTTCCGGACACCCATAGTACCCCGGCCATGCCCGCGGAACTCATCGAACTCGCTCCGCTTGCCGAACCCGACATCGGAGATCGTGAGGAGGTGGTCCTTTGCAAGGAGCGTGACGGCAACGATCGTGTCGTCGCCTTTCAGTTTCATGCCCCGTACACCTTGTGCATTGCGGCCGACCGTCCTGACCGTCTCCTCATGGAACCGGAGGCTCTGGCCGAAACGGGTGGTCAGGATCAGCTCGTTGCTGCCGTTCGTCAGGATGACATCGACAAGCTGGTCCTTCTCCTTGAGCTTGATCGCGTTGGTCCCGGTGGAACGTGGATTGCTGAACTGGTCGAGAGGGATCTTGATTGCCTGGCCTTTCTTCGTGGCAAAGAGGAGGAACTGGTCTTCCCGGAATTCCCTGATCGGGAGTACGGTGGTGACAATCTCATCCTTCAGGTTGAGGAGGTTGACGATCGGCTTGCCCTTCGCTATCCGTGAACTCTCGGGGATCTGGTACACCTTGAGCCAGTAGACCCGGCCGATGTTCGTGAAGCAGAGGAGGTAGTCCTTCATGCTGGCGATGAAGACGGAATCTACGACATCCTCCTCTTTCGTTGTCATGCCGGTGATGCCATGGCCCCCGCGGCGCTGCTTGCGGTAGGTGTCGATGTCCATGCGCTTGATGTAATTCGCCGAGGTGATCGAGACGAGCACTGTCTTGTCTTCGATGAGGTCTTCGGTGGAGAGTTCGCTCGTGTCGAGCGCGATCTGGGTACGGCGCTTGTCGCCGAACTTTGCCGCGATCTCGGAGGTCTCGCGACGGATCTCGTCCTTGATGTTCGCCTCGCTCTCAAGGATCTTCTCAAGGTGCTGGATCTCCGCTTCGAGGCCTTTCTTCTCGTCCGTGATCTTCTGCTGTTCAAGGGCAGCGAGGCGGCGCAGCTGCATCTGGAGGATTGCATTTGCCTGCGGTTCGTCAAGTCCGAACCCTGCGATCAGGGCATTCCTTGCATTGTCGACGGTGTCGGACGCACGGATGGCCTTTATGATCGCATCGATCTTCGAAAGGGCAATCAGGAGACCATTTAAGATGTGGACCTTCTCCTGCGCCTTCCTGAGGTCAAACTCTGACCTGCGCCGGATCACCTCAATCCGGTGCTGGACGAAGTGGCCGAGGAGGCCGTGCAGGTTGAGGACCTTGGGCTGGCCATCGACAATGGCGAGGTTTGAGGTCCAGAAACTGGACTCGAGTGCCGTGTTCTTGTACAGGTTGTTTAAGATGACCGGCGACATCGTGCCTTTACGGAGCTCGAAGACGACACGTATGCCCTCCTTGTCGGACTCATCGCGGATATCGGAGATGCCGTCGATCTTCTTGTCTTTCACCATCTCGGCAATGGTCGTGATCCACTGAGCCTTGTTCACCTGGTACGGGAGTTCGGTAACAATGATCCTGTCGCCCCGGTTCCCGCCCTCTGATTCCTCGATCTCCGCGACACCACGGACGATAACACGGCCCTGGCCGGTCATATAGATGTTCTTGACACCTTCGACACCCATCAGGATGCCACCGGTTGGGAAGTCCGGGCCGGGCATGATCCGCAGGAGGTCTTCGACCGGGACCTCCGGGTTGTCGAGGTAGGCCGAGACTGCCGTACAGACCTCTTTTAAGTTGTGCGGGGGCATCTTCGTTGCCATACCTACGGCGATACCGTCTGTCCCGTTGACGAGCAGGTTCGGGATTTTTGCCGGGAGCACGGTGGGCTCCTGCAGCGACTCGTCGTAGTTTGGCTGGAACTTCACGGTCTCTTTGTCAAGGTCCTCGAGAAGCGCTTCTGCGTACGGGAAGAGCCTGACTTCGGTGTACCTGCTCGCTGCCGCAGAGTCCCCGTCAATGGAACCGAAGTTACCCTGCCCCTGTACGAGCATGTGGCGGTAGCTGAATGGCTGGGCCATCTTGACGATGGTATCGTAGATGGAGGCGTCGCCGTGCGGGTGGTACTTACCCATGACGTCGCCGACCACCCTCGCGCTCTTCCTGGTGGGCTTGTCGCTCGTGTTGCCCATGTCCCACATGCCGTAGAGCGAGCGGCGGTGGACCGGCTTGAGGCCGTCCCGGACATCCGGGATGGCACGGCTGATGATGACCGACATCGCGTAGTTGATGAATGATACCTTCATCTCCTGCTCGATACTGACCGGCTCGGTACGGTGGGTCTCGGGCTCGACTGCCGGGGTTTCCTTCTTAGATGTCAAGGTTGGTCACCTCCTTTGCATGGCGCATAATGAAATTTTTGCGTATCTCCACATCTTTTCCCATCAGGGTCTTGAAGATCTCGTTTGCCTCATACGCATCCTCGATGTTCACCTGTCGGAAAATACGGTGGGCGGGATCCATGGTTGTGTCCCAGAGCTGCTGGGCGTTCATCTCACCAAGACCCTTGTACCGCTGGACGGAGACGCCCTTGTCTCCCATGGCAGCGGATACTCTCTGCATCTCCTCCTCTTTGTACACGTAATGCTCCTCCTTTCCTTTTGAGATACGGAAGAGAGGCGGCTGGGCAATGTACACATATCCCAGATCGATGAGTTTGGGCATGTAGCGATAGAAGAATGTCAAAAGGAGCGTCCGGATATGGGCACCGTCCACATCGGCATCGGTCATGATCACGATATGGTGGTAGCGTGCCCGTTCGGCATCGAACTTCTCGCCGACACCGGTCCCGATGGCAGTGAGGAGTGTCTGGATCTCGGCGTTTTTCAGGATCTGGTGCTCGCCGGCCTTCTCCACGTTGAGGATCTTACCCCGCAGGGGGAGGATGGCCTGGAACTTCCGGTCCCGGCCGCCCTTGGCCGAGCCACCTGCCGAATCCCCTTCCACGATATAGATCTCGGACTTGGCCGGGTCCCGCTCGGAACAGTCCGCGAGTTTTCCCGGAAGACCGGAACTCTCTAAGGTGCTCTTACGCCGGGCAAGGTCACGGGCGTTCCGTGCCGCCTCACGGGCTTTTGCTGCAGAGAGGGCTTTTTCTATGATGGTCTTGAGCACGTTCGGGTTCTCGTCGAAATATTCGCTCAGCGCTGCATATACGAGCGAGTCGACAATGCCCTTGACGCTGCTGTTGCCGAGGCGCATCTTGGTCTGGCCCTCGAACTGGGGGTTTGCCATCTTGACGGAGACTACGGAGGTGAGACCTTCGCGCACGTCCTCACCGCGGAGCACGATCGTGGAGTTCTCCTTGATGAGGCCGTTCCGCTTTGCCACGGTATTGATGGTCCGGGTGATGGCGCTGCGGAAGCCTTCAAGGTGGGTGCCACCTTCCCGGGTATTGACCGAGTTGACGTAACTGTAGATCTTCTCGTCGTACGCGGTGGTGTACTGCATCGCGACCTCGAGTTCGAGTTTGTTCTCGGGGTCTTTTTTGGTGATATCGATCGGTGCCGGGTGGAGGCATTCGGCATTCTCGTTGAGGTATTTCACGAATTCGACAAGCCCGCCGGCATAGCAGTAGGTTGCCGTGTCGCCGGTCCGCTCATCGGTGATGATAATCGTGAGCCCGGCGTTCAGGAACGCAAGTTCCCGCATGCGGTGGGCGAGGGTATCGTAGTCGAAGGTGGTGGTCTCGAAGATCGTGGCGTCCGGGACAAAATGGATCCGGGTACCGGACATCTTCTTGCCGAACTGTTCAAGGAATACCTGGCGGTTCTCCTGCTCGCTCCTGCCGGGATCGATGATGTATGCGGAGGAGAGGGCGGTCTGGCCTGGTGTGGGGGCCTGGTCCGGGACGTCCTCGGGAGTGAACTGTGCCGATGCACCGTACCATTGTTTGTACCGGGCGATCAGTTCGCTTAAGGTTTCTTCGCGGGTCGTGAGCGCCGAGGTCATCTTGCCCTGGGCAAACCGCATCTCGTAGACATTGCCGTCCCGGTACACGTGGGCCGAGAGCCAGTTGGAGAGGGCATTGACCACGGAAACACCTACTCCGTGGAGACCCCCCGAGACCTGATAGGATTCCTTGTCGAATTTCCCCCCGGCGTGCAGGACCGTGAGGACGACTTCGAGAGCACTCTTGCCGTTTTTCTCCATCCGGTCTACCGGGATGCCCCGGCCGTTGTCCTCTACCATAAGGGAGCCGTCCCGGTTGATGACTACGGAAATGCGGCTGCAGTACCCTGCAAGGGCTTCGTCTATGGAGTTATCGACGACTTCATAAACGAGGTGGTGCAGTCCGCGGGTGTCGGTGCTGCCAATGTACATCGCCGGGCGCTCGCGGACCGGGGTGAGCCCTTCGAGCACGGTGATGTGTGATGCATCGTACGTGTCTGTCAAGTAAAACCTCCGTTAAAAAACTGATAAAATTGCGAGAGAATTTTCACATGTATTATTGGTGGCCTGACCATATAAGCGTGGTGCTCTTTTTTCAGGCGTAAATCATATAAAAATTTCCGGTTTAAAAGCCTGGATTTTTTGAGGATTACGGAAAAAATATATCTGGGATTTTATCCGGAGGTGACTTACCGGAACTTCCCTATGCCAGCATCGCTAATGCCCGGTTTATGATCGATGGCAATCACGAGCCGCTGCAGGATGACGAGCACTTCCCGGGCATCCTCTTAACCCTCGAACCTTGCTGGTGCCCGATCACCTTCCTTATGAGCAGGTTTATCAGATACCCGGGCTCCGTGCAGAAAAAAGGATGTTCTGATTCTGGTTTTAGTGCCTGCGTATAACAATAAATGCAACTGCACCGAGTCCTGTCAGTGCAATCAGGACACCGAAGCCGGGCGACCTGGTTGGCGCCGCAACGGGGACCGACGGAGTTTTAGTCGTGACAGGGACTGTCCCGGTAATGGCTGGCGGGGAGGTAGTTGCTGATCCGAGCGGCTTTTTGAAGATGATTGAGACCGTGCCGTAGGGTGCTTTCTCAAGGTGGTTCTTGTCGTCGGGCCGGGCTACTACGTATATGGTGTAGACACCTTCAGCAAGCCCATAGTTGGTAGTGTCCCACTTCCAGTACCAGGTGTGGTCTCTCTTGACACCTGCCTGCTGAAAGGTGGATGGGTTGTTGTATTCGACTGCCCAGTGCGCCGGATCCGGGTTCTGGATCTGTGACCCCTGTTCGGGCAGGTTGGGCCCGGTAAGGAACAGGTAGGTCAGGTCGGTCGCGGTGTTGGTACCCGAGAACTGGATCTCATCTCCGAGGAAGTAACTCTGGTTGCCGGCAGCCACGATAGTGACTACCCCCGGGATGACGGGTCCTTCATCTCCAGGCAGCGCTGGTGCCGCCGATACCGGTGTGACTGCCATAAGGACTGCCAAAGCAACGGCAACGAGTGCAAGCGTTAATCGTTTCGTCATTTGTTCTCTACCTCCGCATAACGATGAACGCAACTGCGCCGAGGCCGATCAGCGCAATCAGGATACCGAAGCCGGGCGATTTTGTCGGGGCCGTAACGGGGACCACCGGAGTTGTTGTCGCGACAGGGGCTGACGGGGTTTGTGTGGCTGTTGCAGATGTCGCAGTTGTTGTCGCTATTGTAGTTGACGTGGATGCAGTTGCTGATCCGGACGGCTTCCCAATGGTGATTGAGACCGTGCCATATGCTGCGTTTGCAAGGTTTTCCTTGTCGTAGGGCTGGCTTACTGCATAGATGGTGTAGGTGCCTGTATCGAGTGCATAGTGTGCAGTCCCCCACTTCCAGGACCATGTGTGGTCACCGTCGACATCAATGGACTTGAATGAGGTCGCATCATTGTTCCGGACAGCATAGTTCCCGGGGTCAGCCCGCTGGATCTGTGAACCAGCGCTCTTCAGGTTGGGTCCGACAATGAACAGGTAGGTCTTCCAGGTCCCGGTGTTGGTACCCGTGAACGCGATCTCGTCGCCGAGGTTGTAACTCTGGTTGCCGGCTGCCACGATGGTGATTGCGCCCGGGAGGATGGTCTTTTCGTTCCCGGACAGGGTTGGTGTTGCTGTGGTTGAAGTTGCTGATCCAGCTGATTTTTTGATGGTGATCAGGGCCGTGCCGGTTGGAGTAATGCTGTCCTTGTCGTAAAGTCGGGGTACTGCATGGATGCGGTAAATACCGCCTTCAAGTACATAGTTGGTGGTGTCCCACTTCCATGACCAGGTGTGGTCACTCTTGACACTTACCTGCTGGTAGGAGGCAGGGTTGTCGTTTTCGAGGGGCGCGTGCGCCGGGTCCGGGTTGTTGATCTGTGCGCCATCTTCGGGCAGGCCGGGTCCGGTAATGAACAGGTAGGTCATGTCGGTTATGGTGTTATCACCGGAGAACTCGATCGTCTCGCCGACGTAGTATTCCGTGTCGCCGGCTGCCATGATCGTAATATGGGGCCTGTCAGCGGCCATGGCGGCGATCTGTTCCTGTGTCAGGTTTGATTCTGCGGATACCGGCATTATCGCGAGAAGGGCAAACAGGGCAACCGTAACGAGTGCAAACGTTAATCGTTTCTTCATTTGTTCTTGACCTCACATGTAACGATTATTATATTCTGTAAATGTAATCACATTGACAAATAAATGATTCGAATTAGATCTCATACATAAGAAAATAGAATTTTTTTATTATCAACGGAGATACGCTGGGATTTTTTATCGCATGCTTACCTGAATTCCCCGATCTCCGCATCCCGGATCCCAAGTTCATGGTCAATGGCAACCACGAGCCGCTGCAGGGTGACGAGCACTTCGCGGGCATCCTCCTTATCCATAGAGCCCGGCTGGTGCCAGATCACTTTCTTGCGCAAGAGTGTCGTGAGTTCCTCCACTTCCGTGCCCCGGAATTTCTCCGGCAGGACAAGGCCCTGTACATGGTCTCCTGCGCCGAACCACGCCTGTTCCGGCGGCAGTGCGAAATGCATCGCGATCAGCGTGATGCTGGTTACGAACCCGTGGCCGAACTGGTGCTCCATAAGGAAGTGATGGCAGGCGGATCACAAAAAGGTACGGATAGGGATCGTTGCAATCATACCCGCGACGATACCAGCCACGTTCCGACCGGGATTACTACTGTAAAAACAATACAAATTCCGAGAAATGACCATTCCGGTGCCCGGAGCGGCTTTCTCGTTACAAAGATATGGCTGCTTTTCCCATATCCCCGGCAGAGCATGCTGGTGTAGACCCGCTCGCCCTGCTCGTAGGAACGGATGAATATCGTACCCACGGTATACCCGATCTGTTTCATGCGGTAACGGTATGACAGGGCGGAATCGAAGGGGTCAAAGCACCGGGTGGTCAGGGCTTCATTGATTTTGCGGAAAATGTAGCCGAAGACGAAGAGATAGCGGATCATCATGCCGAACGTGAGGGCAAACTCCGGTGGCAGCCCCATGCGCCCGGCACCTTCCAGCATGTCGTGGAGTTTTGTCGTGGACGAGAGCAGGATGATCGCCGAGACGCAGACAACAAACTTGACGAACAGGATAAAGGCAAATTCCACGGATTCCGCGTAGATATGGATACCGAACGGAAGGTTTGCAATAACGTGAAAGACCTGGTAATACCGGTTGGTGAAAAAGATCTGGAACAGGATGATGAAGAGCCCGAAGGGCAGCACCATCACAAGACGCTTGATGTACACCAGCCAGGGAAGGCGGGCAAGTGCCCAGAGGGCCATGATGAACCCGAAAAAGAGGGTCCCGACCGTGAATACCATGGGTGAGTACGGCACGGCGACCATGGCGATGATGATGGCAAACATGCCAAGGATCTTCACCCGTGCATCGAGATTGTGGATAAAACTGTCCCGGTACCCGGACTTCTCGATGTAAAAGAGCTCCTCGATCATTGACGGGACCTGTCCTCCGGAATACCCTTGTAGGTATTGACCAGCGCCCGTTCAACATCATCGTACGTGTAGGCCATCGGGACCGGCACACCCTGATTGTTCAGGGAACGGATCAGTTTCGGGAGGACCGGGACATCGAGCCGGACGGACCGGAGCAAATCCGGTTGCAGGAAGATCTCTTCAACGGTTCCCTGGGCAACAAACTGTCCCTTGTTCATCACGTAGATGTAATCGGCGACCTCTGCTACCATCGATACATCGTGCGTTGAGAAGATGACGGTCATCCCGTATTTCCTGGAGAGTGAATTGATGAACTCCACCAGGTCATGGACACCCTTGGGATCCAGTCCCGCGGTCGGCTCGTCAAGGACAAGCACTTCGGGTTCCATTGCAATGATACCGGCAATGGCAACGCGTTTCTTCTCCCCGCCGCTCAGGTGATGCGGGACCCGGTGGGCAAGGTCCTCGATCCCGACCAGCCGGAGCGCCTCGTGGACGCGGTGGTGGACCGTCTCTTCATCGAGCCCGAGGTTTATCGGACCAAATGCCACATCCTGTTCCACGGTGGGGGAGAAGATCTGGTCATCCGCGTTCTGGAAGACGATCCCCACAAATTTGCGTACTTCCCGGATATTTTCCTTTGTTATCGGTTCACCACGGATCAGCACCGAACCTGAGGTGGGCCTGAAGATCCCGTTAAAACATTTGAAGAGGGTGCTCTTCCCTGCACCATTCGACCCGATAACGGCGATACGGGCATTGCGGGGAGCAACGAAGTTGAGGGAATGAAGGGCAGTGACATTCCCGGGGTACGTGTAGACGAGGTCACGGGTCTCGATGAGGTGCATGGTCGGATTCCTGTAATGAGTGGGTTTTTTGCGGGAAAAACCCTCTTAATTCTTTCTTGAGATGAACCGGCTGATGCCAAACCCGAGGGCGAACAGCACCAGCACGCCAAAGATGATTGCCATCGCTTCCCCGGGTTTATCCATTCCCGGTATTGCATAATCCGGGAGGGGTGCCTGCCACGAGAACGTGTTGCCGGTCTTTTCTGTAACCGCCCCCTCTGCCAATACTGATTTTGCCTCGTCGATATGGACCGTTGTCACGTCTTTTGCCCCATAGGCAGAAAGGAATGTACTGTCGAGGCCGTCGGGATAGGTAGAGGCATAGTACGGGGCAATGATCGCAAGCGAAAGTGCAATCGTAATGCCAGCAACGATTACCACGTCCTTTGCTCTCCTCCCCCCGGTGACAACTTCGCCCACAATATCCGGGCGGGCGTGGATGATGAGAGACAGGGCAAAGGCAGTAACGCCGCCTTCGATGATCCCGATGACTGCGTGGTAAATACCCATGGTGACGAGGCCGAAGGTGAGGGGCAGGGTCCCTGCAATGGCGAGTTCAACGGCACAGACAATGGCAGGGATGAAGAGCGATATCCAGCCGGCAATGAACGCTGCGCAGAACCGGTTATGGAAGAGGTTATTGACCGACTGGTAGGTGTAAAATCCGAAAAATCCTCCCAGCACACCCATGTTGATGATGTTCGCCCCCATCGCAGTGATTCCGCCGTCGCCAAAGAAGATCCCCTGCAGGACCAGTACGAGCGTAAGGATGAACACGGCGGCAAATGGGGACCCGAGGACAATGGCAGCAAGGGCTGCACCCACCACATGACCGCTCACCCCACCGGGAATGATCGAGATCGGGAGGGCCATATTGAGGGTCTGGATGGCGAAGATGCCCGCTGCAAGCACGGCAACGAGAGGTACCTTGTCTTCGCTCATCTCCTTCTTTGCCCAGCGGAGCGAGAGGAAGATGAAAACAAGGGCAATGATCCAGTATACGGCAGCCTGCGAGATCGGGAAAAAACCATCGGGGATATGCATCTGTTCACCAGAGTATTACCAATGTATTTTTTAGTAACACATGTGGAGTTAATAATATTGCTATTTGATTATCTGGTCTGATGATTTTTAAAAATCCGGTGAAAAACGGGGAATATTTGAGTTAATTTTCAGAAAGGAAATCCCTGCTTCAGGCTCCCGATACATGAAAAAGATGAAAAGAGATTACTGCTGGGTCTTCAGTGCGTTCGTGATCATGTCGGACGCACCGGCAGGAAGGTTCAGTCCCGAAAGGACTGTCGGGAGCACGCTCGCCATGGCCTGCTTTCCTTCGGGGGTGCCGATAAAATTCTGCAGCAGCTTGATCCCCTCCGGGGATGCAAGGAATTTCTTTGCCGCTTCCTGTCCTTCGGGGGTCTGGAGATAGCCTGCGACTGCCCCGCTGATTCCACCAATAGTTCCAAAATTCATGTATCTGTCACTTCTCGTTCTGTTGTGCCTGTACATGTATGCCGGTGATCCCTAAAAAACAGGTACCTGCAGATTGTTCAGGTATTTTCCTGCGGGACTGATACGAGGGACCGGATCATCTTCTGGGTCTCTTCCGGTGTTCCCGTTGTATTGACCTCATAAACAACAGTGCGGTCCAGGAGATTTTTCATGTATCTCATTCGTATCGCTGTCTTGTAGGGGTTGCTGACAAGGAAGTGCGGGTTGAAAAAATTGTTCCGCCCGAACAGCGCGAGTGCCGTTTCCGGGTTGAGTGATTGTACGGTATTGCGGTCAGCCGGGTCCCGCTTGAGGACGATGACGGTCCTCAACGTCGTCATGGGGAGGAGCCTCCCCTTCCCGATCACCCACCGGATATCAGCAACCGCCCGCCCGTCGCGGTCAAATTCCTCGGCCCTGACGAGCCCCCCGAACTCCTTCCAGACCGTCTCAAGGTCCTGGCGGATGTAGAAATTCTTCTCCGATCCATAGGCAAGGATCTCCGGGCCGAAGACCCGGGAGAAGAACCAGTCATCGGAGATGATGCGTGTATGTGGTTGCCTGAGCAACCCGTATGTCTGCGTTGTCTTTCCGGCACCCGATGTACCGATGAGGCAGAGGCCGCTGCCCGCGATATCGATGCAGGCCCCGTGTACCGAGAAGATTGCATGCTCGTCTTCAAGGATATCCCCGGTAAGACTGAGGGCAAGGGACTTGATCCACCCGTAATAACTGAAATTGAGCAGGAACGCGGTCCTGGACTGGGGGTCATAGAACACCGAGTCCGGGGGGCAGTCCGGGTCCCTGAATACATACATCCTGCCATGCGAGCGGATGTTCTGGGACATCGAGTAAAAATTTTCCTGCCAGGTATCCCTGAGCACGGGATCATCCGAAAGGAGCTTGATACAGCAGCCGTAGATCTCGGATTTGATCTCGTACTTTACTTTGGGAGTAAAACGGGCAGCCAGGCGGTCTTTTTCTTCCTGGGTGATGAGGGAGATACGGTAGGGCATGGTAATTCACCGCCGGTGATGGGGGTGATCAGGTATCCGCGGGGACGTTTAATAACCTCTTGGTATCTGCCGGTTTTCCTGTTTGTCCGGGCAACAGATCGCTTTTTTGAGATCAGGGATTAAACTTAGGAACCTGCCAATGATTCACGATACTGCCGGAAAGACCCTCTCCCATACAGCCATGTTCTCCACAGCGTTCCTTACGTCACGGTACCCGGAACCGGGGCTGGTCCCGGAACATGCGGATCTGGTGTATGTCAGGGACAACGGGGTGTATATCTTTCCCGGGCCTCCGGCGACTCTTTTCCCCGGAATGACTTCCGGGGAGCCGGATCTCCCGGTTCACCCTGTGCACTACCTTGGGCACCGGGATACCGCGGTATATTATGCGGCAGAAGTGCCACCCGGGACGGCCGTTTCCGGTGGCACTTTTTATCCCAACATCCGCGAACTCTATGGTGTCCTCTCCGATGATGAGTTTGCCCTTGCAGCGTTTGCCGTGCGTATCGTTGATTTCAACCGGACAACCCGGTTCTGCGGGCAGTGCGGGGCCCCGACCCGCCCGTCCCGTCAGGAGCGCGCTAAGATCTGCGATGCCTGCGGCCTGGTCACCTACCCGCGCACATCCCCGGCGATCATCGTCGTTGTCCGGAAGGACGATGAAATTCTTCTCGCGCGATCCCCCCGGTTTCCCCCGGACCTTCACAGTATTCTCGCCGGTTTTGTGGATCCGGCAGAGACGCTCGAGGAAGCCGTGCACCGGGAGGTCAAGGAGGAGACCGGCATCGAGATTAAAAACATCCGCTATCTCGGGAGTGAACCATGGCCATTCCCGAACTCTCTTATGATCGGGTTTGTTGCCGATTATGCTGGCGGGGAGATCGCGATCGACAATAATGAGATCGTTTTCGCCGGCTGGTTTGACCGCGATCATCTCCCCGACCTGCCCTCGCGGATGAGCATCTCCCGGGCGCTCATTGACTGGTGGATCGCAGAAGGGAATAACCGGTCGGGATAAGCCGTTAAAACCGGTGGACACCTGCACGCAGGGGATTGCGGCACCTGTGTGTGACGGGTCTCACCGTCGGGAGCTGGCACCACCCGGACGCCATAAACCATCCACTGTACCTGTATTTACAAGCGCTTTTGGCAGTTTCGTGGCAGCGGAAGGGCGTTTTCGACCAGAAATACTATAATCCAGTATATAAAATTATTACACTAGGCATCCAGCTGGATGAGATTTCAGTCACATGTGAGAGATTGTAATGAATGGCTCCCTGTCAGATGGGAATGAGAGTATCATTGATATTTTCGTTCTGAGTACAAGTACATCCGATTCCCCAGTCCAAGCGGCGGACCTGGAAAAACCGGGGTACCGGGTCACCTTTTTTACCGAAGGAACACATCTTTTCGAGACTCTCCGATCGGGAAAACCGAACCTGCTGATCTGCGATTCGGTGACATTTCCCCAGGAATCATATGATCTCTGCCGCGCTGTTAAGGCAGATTATGATCTCTGGGTCGTCCCTGTCCTTGTAGTGACCGGGGCATCGAACCTCGCCCATCTCCTCCACGTGCTTGACTGCAATGCCGACAATTTCATCTCGTATCCCTATGATCCCTCCTACCTTTCCGCCCTGATTGAAGGAATGCTCTCAACTCCTGTCGAGCGACAGACCCCGGAACAGATCAAGACCCAGTTCAAGATCCAGCACGATGAGCAGCAGTTCGTGGTCACTGCTGACCGGCGGAAGTTACTGGAATTCCTTCTCTCCTCATTTGAAATTGCCATCAACAGGTCAGCTGAAGTTAACCGGATCACCGGGGAAAAGGAGAGCCTCTCCCTGTCGCTGAACCAGTCCGAAGAGCGTGCCCGCGACCGGGCACGGTCAATCGAGAACCTGAATGCAACTCTCAGTGAGAAAGAGCAGGCCATCAGTACGTTGGTTGCCGATGCAGAGACGAAAGACCGCCAGCTCTCTGAAAATGCCGGGGAGATCCAACGGCTCGGGGCTGAGATCGAATCCGGGAAAACCTCTCTTGCCGGGGCCGGGGAGCAAATCTCCCGGCTCATCCATGAAGCTGAAGAGCTTGCACAACGGCATGCAACAGAGACTGATGACCTCAGACAACAGCTTCAGAGCGTATCAGCAGATCTTGAGGCCGCCAATACCGGCCTCCAGTCCGTAAAGGCCGCTCTTGACCGTGAGACCGCCCAGAGGAGCGATGTCGAGGCACGGTTACTGGAGACAACGGTCCGGAAGGAAGAATCAGAAAACTCTGTCAAGGCACTTTCCCTTGAATGCGAACAACTGCGCAGTTCCCTTGAAACGGAGAAAGCCCGTGCCCAGTCTGCAGAAGAAGAAATCCTGGCCCTTACCCAGGCAAAAAACGAGTCCGAACAAGCCCTCGCCCGTACTATTGGTGAGCTGAAGGATACAAAAAAACAGCTGGGTGAAGATCTCCTGCACCGGAAAGAGGAACTCGGGACTGCGAACAAACAGATCAATGACCTGGAGGCCCGGCTGGCAGCGATCGGGACGGAAAAAGAACAGGTTGAAGCGGAGCTGCGCAACAACGCCGAGATATCTGAAAAGGCGATCATCGATCTCCGGGCAGATGCTGAAAAGACCCGGGCCGAGCTTGCGGACAGGGAACACGAGGTGGAATCGCTGAATGCGGCGGTGAGGGAGAGAGATGAAGCCCGGGACAAAACCACACGGGAGCTCCAGACGCTCTCGGACGAGCTCCGCACGGTGAGTGCATCACTTGACCGCGAGAAAGAGCAGCACCGTGAAACTGAGGAACGGTTGACCGGCGAGATCCGGGAACGTGATGCCCTCCTGCAATCACTGCGCGGGGAGCACCAGACGGTCAATACCGCATTTGAAGAACACAAGAGTGCACTCGCACAGTCCAGGACCGATCTCGAAGCGGTCATCGCGGTCCGTTCGGATCTGGAAACCCGCCTGGAAGCAGCAACCTCTAAAATCAAGGACCTGGAATCGGAACTGCATAAGGTATTGTCCGCCAGTGCCGAAGCCGGCCAGCAGGTGCGAGCTCTCACGGACGAGCTTGAAGAGAGCCGGGAACAGTACCAACGGATCGAAGAAGCAAGCCATGTCGAAGGCCGGGAAAAAGAGCTGATCCTCTCCGAATTGCAGAACGCGTCGCGGGAACGGGAATCATTGCAGCTGGCGCTTGCGAACGAGAGACAGTTGCGCAGGGACGCAGAATCCGAACAGGAACATCTCCTCAAGGCGCTTGCGTCTGCCGAGACCGAGGGAAAGAACAACGAATCCTCATTATCTGCAACGGTCCGTGAACTCTCGGCCGAGCTTGAATCCTCCCGGGCAATCAGCCGGGATCTTGAAGAGCAGGTAGCTACACTGTCACGGGAAAAGCAGCTGGTTGAAGAGAAGATGTCCCGCCTCTCGGATGAGATTGACCAGGCACGGGTGGCACTTGCGGATGAATGGGAAGGCCACATGAATGCGCAGGAGCGCCTTGATGTTGCCGTCCATGAAAAACAAAACCTCGAAGAGTCATTGCAGGGATCCGGGGACCTGGAATCAGAAAAGGCAAAAAAACGGTCCCTTATTGTAAAGGGGCCGGACCTCCCCCGTATAGCGGGAACGCCCGGCCAGTCCCTGAATGTGTATCACGGCCCGGGCGGTGCAGAACCCCAGGTGCCCCATATAACCAATGTTGAAGATCTCTTCGAAGAGGACGAACCCGTAAACAAGCCCGGACCGGAGGACCTGCCGGCGGTCTCAATCATCCATGAGCCTTCAAGCGATGACGAAACGGGAAACGGTACTCCTGATACATTCAGCACGCTGTCCCCGGAACCTGAATCCGGGGATGAGGAGCCTGAATATGAACCGGACGAGGATGATGGGATTGAGGATGAGGATGAGATTGCGGATGACGATCAATCCACCCCGGATTCCGGTGAATATGGTGCCGGTATCCCCCCGGGCATCGCGTTCAACCGGGCACAGTGGTATGATATCCTAAAATGGGCGCATCATTCCGGGACCCTCTCCCAGGAACAGAGGATGCAGATCGTGCGGATGGGTCGGCTGATCCAGAAAGGCCGGAAACTCACCCGTAGCCAGGAAGCACAGGTCAGGGAGATGATCGCTCTTGTCCAGGAACAGGGTTACCGGTTTTCCTGATCACTCCTATTAACTTTTTTCAGGATGCAATACCCGGTTCTTCTTCCGGTGGATACATCGACGTTCCCAGGTACATTTATGATTCTGTCGCGCATATCCATTCACGGTCTTTTTACAGGGTGCAGGAATGAACCAGAACCGGAAAAAAAAGGAGACCCGGAAGAATTCCCGGGATAAGAAAATTACCGTATCAGATCATTCCCTTTTCCTCGTCCTTGGCGGGGCTCTCCTCCTGTCAGTCATTATTATCGGTGTTCTTATTTACACCTCCCCGGCGTGAGCATCCCGGCGGGAACCGGGATGCAGGAACCGGTATTTTTCAGTCGGGTGTTGGGTTACATTTAAAAAAAAAAGATCTCATCCGTTTCAGGAATACAGAAGCCTGAAAAGCAGGACCCTGAGGGAAATGTTCCGGCATTTCCCTGTGCCTGGTGTGCAGAGCTCGTGGTCTCCGCCCCTCCCGGATGCCGGACCGTCCCGGCAGGTCCGGTCCGTCATCCACATACCGGATGGGGTGTGTGCAGTTATCCGCGTTCCCGATCACAGGGTTGAATCGATATCGCCGAGCAGTTTTTTGATATCGATCCAGATGATCAGCTCGTTGATCTCCTTCTCCTTGACCTTGATCTTTCGCTTGATGATCCCCAGGATCGAGGTATCTTCCTTGCTGACGGATGCCGATGTGTAATCGACCTGGTTTCCCTCGAATGTCGATACGGATGTCACATCATCAACAAGGATGCTGATCTTCGACTTGGCCATCTTTTCATCGAGGACAATGATCCGGGACGCCTCGAGAGACGTGCTGCTCTCTTCGGTGATGTTCAACCGGTGCTTGAGGTCGATGATCATGGTGATCTCGCCCCGCAGGTCGATGATTCCCCTCACGTAGGAGGGAACATTGGGGAGTTTGGTGATCGTCGTATACTCGACAACCTCCTTGACATCGAAGAGATCGATGGCAAAGTGTTCGCTTCCCAGTACAAATTCAACGACCTGTATGGTCTCGGTCATCTTCTCGGTAGGAACGGGATTTTTTGCCGTTGCAACAGGTTCACTTGCCTTTGCTGACATGGGCAATTCCCTCCCGTATTAGTCCACCTTGAATCGTTTGTTGGCTTCCATGGCCTGGACAGCAACGTCGTTGACGGTCTGGATCATCCGTGTGATCTCGTCAATTGCTGCCGCAGACTCTTCAGTTGCTGCAGCGGTGTCTCCGGACTCCTTGGCGGTTTCTTCGATCAGTTTTGCAACTTCGTGGACACTTGCCGTGATCTCCTCGGTGGTTGCGGCCTGCTCTTCCGTGGCAGCTGCGACTTCCGAAGCGCTGTTTGCCACGGCTTCGGCTGCCACCTGGATCTGCCGGAATGCCTCTACCGCCTGCTGGGACTCTTCGGAGCCTTTGCTGACAAGGGTCTTGGACAATTCCATGGCCTCGGTTGCCTTCTTGGTGGCAAGGTTGAGCTGCGTGATCATCTCCTCGATCTTTTCCGCGCTTGAACGGGATTCCTGGGCCAGTGATTTGACTTCCGATGCGACAACAGCAAAGCCCCTGCCGTGTTCTCCCGCACGGGCCGCCTCAATTGCGGCGTTGAGGGCGAGCAGGTTCGTCTGGCTTGCGAGGTCCCGGATCAGGATAATGATCTTGCCGATATCGGTCATCTGCTTCTCGATATCTTTAACGATACTGTACGTGTTGTCGGACGATTTGGAGATCTCTGTCATATCCTTGTTGACATTGTCTGCAAGGATTGCGCCGCTCTTCGCCGAGTCCTTCGCCTTGTTTGCCTGGGTGGATACGCTCTCCATGCTCGAGGTGATTTCCTCAACTGCGGCACTCATGTCCTGCATTGCCTTGGACATCTGTTCGATGCCTTCAGAGGATTTCTGGGCATTTTCTGAGACAACGCCGGCATTCTTGGCGATCTGGTTGACGCTCTTGGAGGCGTCTTCGACACTTTTTGCCGCATTGTCTGTTGTGGCGGTCAGGTTTGTCATCTGGTTGTTGACATCGCCAATGTTCTTCTCAAGGCTGATCACGATGCCGCGGACCGCATCCCGGAGCTTAATGATCTGCTCATAAACATCCTTGGTGTCTTCATCCGGTTTCAAAAGCTCGACGCGGACCGTGAGATCGCCTGCTGCCATCTTGCCATACGCCCCGGACAGGATATCCACCTGGCCGGCCATGAAATCCGCGCTTTTAACGATTTTCGTGATTTCATTGTACGTAACATAGACGTACTTCACATTCCCCCGCTCATCCAGGAGGGGGATGTTTGCCCTGACGATGACGTGTGTCCCCGTGGGAGTTTCCAGGGTGCTCTGGCCGTGGGATACCCGTTTTGTGGTGATCGCATCCTGAATGGTCTCCCCGGAATCCTTCAGGTACTTGATCATGTTCTGTGACCGGAGATCGCTGATCCGGATCGCGAGCAGCCTGTCCTTGCTGTAACCGACCATCTTGGCAAATGCATCATTCGCCATCAGGATCTTGAGGTCCGCATCAATAACCACCTGTGCAAGTGGGTTCTTTTCAAACATCTCATTGAATTCGCTTATCTCTACCATCGTAATCACCCGAGATTAATTACCTTCTCTTTGAATACTTCGTTCATTACTTCCCCAAGGCTGGTGTACATTGCAGCGAGCCCGCAGAGGATCCCTTCATAACCGGCGATGTGAATGATCGTTTCACTGCCGAGTGCGTTACCTACGACAAGCAGGATGAAGAGCAGTACCAGGAGGCCGAATACTACCTGGAGCGCCTTTGAGAGACGGAACGTGATGACAAACATCACGAGCGAGAACAGGCCCCATAATGCCAGGTACGCGACGAGCGATACCTTGTCGAGTGCCCCGGTCCATCCAAGCGCCGGCATCAGCATCATGAAGACCAGCACGATCCAGAAGAACCCGTACGATATGAACGCGAGCATACCAAACGTGTTGTTCTTCTTCCACTCCATAATTCCGGCAATGACCTGTGCAATGCCACCGAAGAATATGCCCATGGCAAAGACCACGGACCCCAATGCAAAGAATCCTGCGTTGTGCAGGTTCAGGATAATCGTTGTCATACCGAACGCCAGCAGGCCCAGTACGCCCGGGTTTGCCGTTGTATCGGAAATTCTTATTACATTCTTGAATACTTCGTCAACTGTTTCTGTCATTTGTAATCACCACATTCCTCTGATTTCGTTCATCTCATCCATACCCGTTGAGCGCAGCCAGACATACAGGAGCTGGGTCCGGCTGGCGTCGGAAGAAGAAGACCCGATCACAATCGGCATGTCCCGCCAGAATCCCGCGGGGCTCCTCATCTTCAGATCGTTTGACATCATGACTGCTCCCTCTCCATGCTACTCCGGTGTGCCCAGATTTCTCAGGGCAAAATACTCGTCCAGTGTTACCGATAACTGCGACAAGAGTTCCCGCTGTTCCTGCAAACCGTTCCGTTCGCCCGGGTAAAGGGAGAACATACCTGAATCACGTGTTTGTGTCGAGTCTTCCATCATTCTCATCTCCAAAGTGTTGCAGCACAATCTTATCTGCCAAGCATTTTGCTGGGATACACCCATTTTTGCAACAATCATGTTATAAACAAACTTATTTGCTTTGCAAATATGCACGGCATATTCGCTGCATTTATAACTTGGGCCGGTGAATTCATGTATACAGAGACGGAAATGGCAGAGTATCAGACAGAGATTATCCGGATCAAGGAATTGCTGGCAACCCATCCTGACGGGATGAGCATCACGGAAATATCCGCGGTGCTGGATATGAACCGTAATACTGTTGCCAAATACATGGATATTCTCCAGATCCAAGGGGCAGTTGACGGGCGCAAGAGGGGGACCTCAAAAGTCTATTACCAGTCCGAACGCCTCCCGGTCACATCGCTCCGGAAAATCTGCACCCGCCCGTTTTTTGTCATTGATCACGAAGGAGAGATCATCGACCAGAACCAGGAATTCTGCACCCTTGTGGCGATGACGGGAGACCAGATCTCCGGCCATTCGCTCGAAAACCTGCCCATCCGGTACCTTGACGGGATCCAGCCCGGCCAACTGGTAAAAGCAGTACTGAAAGGAAACGAGCAACGGATCCGTGCCCAGGTACGGAAGGATGAAAAAACCCAGCCGGTTACCCTTCTCATGGTCCCGGTGGTATTTGAGAATGGCAAGCCCGGGGTCTCTGTCATGGTTGACCTGGATAACCCGTCCGCAGAGATGAGCAGGAAAGATACCACCTCTCCGGATGTCCTAGCTCTGCTGGATGACGAGATGGAATATGTTGTCCGGCGTACTGCGGAAGGGATCACGCGGTATGTAAATGAGACCTATTGCCGTGCAGTTGGAAAGAGCCGTGAAGAACTGATCGGCCGTCCCTTCAAGCCCCTGATTTCCCCGGAAGATGCGGACCGGATCCAGATCCATCTCGCTGGTCTTTCGATCAAATATCCCGTGGGGACGATCGAATACCGGGTCGTTATGGCGAACGGTGAATTACGGTACCAGCGGTGGCAGGACCGGGCGCTTTTCAATTCGCGGGGGGAACTGGACACCATCAATTCGTTTGGCATCGATATCACCGATCAGGTCCTCACTTCCCAGAAACTGAAAAAGACCCAGGAAACCCTTGAGGAGACCATCGTCCACCGGACCGAGGAACTGCGCGGGATCAACCGCCAGCTCTATTCGGAAATTGCCCAGCGGGAACGGATGGAGGAACAGCTCCTCCTTGCCCAGTTTGCCATGGACCGGGCAACGGACATGGTCTTCTGGATCGACCAGGATGCCCGGATCAGGTATGCAAACGATGTTGCCGCGGAGGGCCTGTTGTACTCAAGAAATGAGTTGCTGGACTGCCAGTTTGGCGATGTTGTCCCGTTTTATTCCCTTGGGGAATGGGATCTCCTCTGGCAGGATCTCAAGACCGGACGACCGGTCTCCCGTGAAACACATGTTGTAAAAAAAGATGGCACGGGCATACCTGCCGACGTCCGGCTGACCTACCTGGAGTTCCGGGGCAAGGAGTTTGTCTACTGTTCATCGCGTGACCTGTCAGAGCGCATCCGCATGGACCGGGCGCTCAAGGAAGCCAACAAGAAGATCAATGTCTATACCAGTATTGCCCGGCATGACATCCAGAACAAGATCACTATCGTGCTTGCGTATCTCGGAAGGATAAAAAAAGCCATCACCGATCCCGTACTCCTCGAGTACCTCAACCGCCAGGAGCATGCCGTAAAAGCGATCCGGACCGAGATCAACATGACGCGGGACTTCAAGGATATGGGCCTTCGTTCCCCGGAATGGCAGAATATCACCGCGATCATTGCCGGAGTGATAAGACAGTACGAGCAAAAACCGGTCAGGATTATATCGGACCTCCCGGACGTGGAAATATTTGCAGATGCCCAGCTGGACCGTGTCTTTGACCGTCTTATGGAAAAAATAACCGGCACCGGTGATGCAGCCCGGGAAATACAGGTAAGCCACCAGATCCGGGACGGTGCCCTGATCATTTCTTTCAATGACAATGGCCCCGGTTTCTCTGCCGAAGAAAAAGACCAGCTCTTTGATATCCAGCACGATGGTTCAGGAAACCGGGGCCTGTTCATTGCCCGGGAGATCCTTTCCCTGACCGATATCGTGCTCTCAGAAACCGGGGAACCCGGACAGGGTGCACGGTTTGAGATACGGATTCCGGAGACTTACTATCGCTTTTTGCAGGAAACAGCGAACTGATTCCAGTATCTGTGTCTTTTTTATGCAAATCTTTTTTATTAACCTGATGTATATCCCTGATAAAAAGAACAACGTATAAATATGGCCGTCCTGTAACAAAATACTGGGTAGTGAGGTTATACCGATGCCACGGATCCTTCTTGTCGATGATGATCGGGACATTCTTGATATTATGCGTCTCGACCTCGAAGACGACCCGGAGAATTCGGTAGATACTACGAACGTCGCGGCAGAGGCGATTGAGAAAGTCAGGAAGCAGCCGTATGACGTGATCATCTCTGACTGGCGCATGCCCGGGATGAATGGTACTGAGCTGATCCGGAACCTGCGCAACGACGGGTGTCCGTCCTATATCATCCTGTATTCCGGCTATACCCTGAACACCCAGATCCGCAGTGCGCTTGACTGCGGGGCCGACTATTATCTCCACCGGGGCGGCGATCCGGACCAGGAATTTGCCGAGCTCCGCCGCGTTATCGGGACAATAACCAAAAAGAAGACCTGACCCCTCCCGGTTGCCGCCCTCTCCCGATCTCCGGGTATGGACCCGCCAGTACGCCCGGGCACTCGATCCGGGTATTTTTTTTATTTTGCCTGTTATCCTGGCAAACGAGCCGGACTCAAAAAAGAGTGTGATGTTAATCCGTGGAAACCGGGTTTTTTCTGCCGGTATAATACCGGAACGATACCCGCAGCAGGAACCCGATCACGAGTACGGACGCGGTCGCAACGATGATCGTTAACCACTGGGACAGGGAGAGCGGGACCGTTGAGAAGACCGTACCGCCATACTGGACCAGCGCGATCTGGAGGATGAGGACCAGCCCCATGATGACAAAGAACATCGGGTTGCCTGAAAAGAATGGCGGCATCTTCCCGTCAAGGGCCCGGCAGTTGATCCCGTTCCAGATCGCGGCGATGATGAACGCGGAGAAGAAGACGGTGGTGATCTCTTCCGGTGTCGAGCCGCCCAGAAAGCCGGTTGCCATCTGGAGGATCCCGGCAATGATCAGGAATGCACCAGTCACGATGATCGAGAGCCACATGAACGGCGTGATGATGGTCGTATCCTGCGGGATCGGCTGTCGCTTCAGCAGTCCCGCATGAGGGGCTTCGGAGCAGAGTGCGAACGCAGCAAGGGTGTCCATGATGATGTTGATCCAGAGGATCTGGATGATGGTGAACGGTTCCGGGAGCCCGAGGAGCGGGGCGATGAAGACGAGGATGCAGGCGCAGAAGTTGATGGTCAGCTGGAAGAGGAGGAACCGCTGGATATTCTCGTAGAGCGACCTGCCCCACCAGACTGCCTGGGTGATGGAGGCAAACGAGTCGTCGAGCAGGATGATGTCGCTTGCCTCCCGTGCCACCTCGGTCCCGGCAATGCCCATCGCGAACCCGACGTTCGCGTGCTTGAGGGCCGGGGCATCGTTGGTCCCGTCGCCGGTCACTGCAACCACGTCACCGGATTTCTGGAGCGCCTGGACGAGGAGCAGTTTGTCCATGGGTTCGGCCCGGGCCATGATGTCGAGGTCGCGTGCGGCGGTCACCTGTTCTTCCGGTGACATGGCGCGGAAGACCGGGCCCGGGACAACTGTCCCGCCTTTGTGGATGCCCGACTCCTGTGCAATGGCACGGGCGGTCTCCGGGTTATCTCCCGTTACCATGCGTACGCGGATGCCGGCTTTCTGGCAGGTGGCAACCGATTCACCGATATTGTCCCGGAGCTGGTCGCGGATGCCGACATACCCGTCCCATACAAGGGCGGTCTCAGTCTCATCCCCGCTGGCGATCTCCTTGTGTGCAAAGGCAAGGGTCCGCATGGCACGCCGGGCCAGCACCGAGACGCCTTCGAGGTCCGGCTTCGTAATACAGAGATCGGCGAGGATCTCCGGCGCCCCTTTCACGAGAAGGAATGGTTTTCCCTCAATCGTGACGACCGTTGACATCCGTTTCCGGTTCCCGTCAAAGAGGAACTGCCTGGTCTCGTGCATCTCGGCCCGGATATTGGCATAGTCCAAGCCGTATTCCTTCAGCCAGCGGAGAAGGGCTCCTTCGGTGGAGTTGCCGATTACCGTGGTCTTCTCGCCGTGGGTGTCAAGATGGGCCGTGCCATTCACCGCAGCGTTGAGCGTGATCCACTCAATGGGTGTCCGGGGGACTGAATCCGGCATTGCCGGGTTACCGGCCGATGATGCGGCAACGAGCATCTGGTTCTTTGTCAGCGTGCCGGTCTTGTCCGTGCAGATGGTTGTCGCCGACCCGATCGTCTCGCAGGCGATCAGGCGCCGGACCAGGCAGTTTGCCCGGGTCATCTTCCGCATGGCAAGGGAGAGCGAGAGGGCCACGCTCATCGGCAGCCCTTCGGGGACCGCCGCGACCACGATCACGACCGCGAGCATGAAGTAGTGGAGGATGTTGTTTGCGGTATCGATGTTGAGGCCGCTCACTTCCCCGACCAGGACCCCGCGGATGAGCAGCGTGCTGCAGATCAGGATCGCCATCGCGTACCCGAACCTGCTGATCACCCCGGCCAGTTCCTCGAGTTTCTTCTCGAGTGGTGTCGGGGTGGCATGGTCAATGCCGAGCGAGGCGGCGATCAGGCCCATCTGTGCGGAGTCGCCCACCGCAGCCGAGATCATCCGCCCTTTCCCGGCAGTCACGTACGTGCCTTTCAGGAGGCGCTCGCTCTCGTCCTTCCGGACCGGTTCGCTCTCGCCGGTAAAGGCAGATTCGTCTGCGACAAGCCCGTCTGAAGAGAGGATCCACCCGTCAGCGGGGATCGCATCCCCGGCCTCCAGCAGGATCAGGTCGCCGATCACGATGTCCCGCGAGGACACATTCATCGGGTGGCCGTCCCGGACCACTTTTATCGCCATCTCGTCCCGGTGCGCATTCAGGACATCGAACTCCTTACTGCTCCGGTATTCATTGAAGAAGGCGATCCCGGTGGAGAGGAGGATTGCCGCAATGATCCCGAGCGTGTCCAACAGGCCGCTGCCCTTGACAATGGAAACTACCATGGATATGGCAACCGCGAAGAGCAGGATCTTGATGATCGGGTCGTCGAATTTTTCCAGGTACTGCTTCCAGAGGGGTTCCCGCACCGGGGGGGTCATCATGTTGGCGCCGTACTGTGTACGCATCGCCCCGACACGGTCGGAGGAAAGGCCGGAGGTACCAACCATTGCTGTTATTTTTTCCAGGGGGATCAGCGGGTCTTCTTTCATGGGGAATTCTCTTCTGTACTTCTCAGGTATATTGGCGAGGTTCGTGTAAAAGAGTGTGGGTATTTACAGGGTATTCGCCCCGTGCGGGATCACCGGGTAGAGACATTCCCGGTTATATCCGTCCGGTCCTGCGCAGCCAGAGCCCGGTCCCGATATACCCGGCACACAGCAGCAGGATGCACCCGGTGCTGGCAAGAATAAATCCCGTATCGCCGGCAGCCAGCGCCTGCAATTCCACGATGAGCAGGTATGCAATCACAGAGAGAAAAATCACCGCCGCCACGAAGAGGACGAGGATGATCGCTATCCCGTACCGTATGAGGTCATCCATCCTGTATCACGCACCTCTCCTGCTTCGCACAGTTCTCATTCCAGGTACCCCGCCAGTACATCATCGTAAAGCCGGCGCACGTTCTCATCCGTTACCGACACTTCCGGGAACCCTTTGAACCCGTCCGCGGTCCGGAGGTCGTCTGCCAGGTCCAGCCGGTGCTGCTCCTGTGCATGGAACCAGCCGTTTTGTTCGTAATAGCCCGCAAGGTACTCCTGCTCTGGCTGTCCCGGTGTCGGGATGAGCAGGGCACGGTGCTTGCCCAGTTCAGCCAGTTCCATCATGGTGGTGTACCCCGACCGGCAGATGATACATTTCGCCCGGTTCATCAGGACCTCCTTCTCTTCCGTTGACGCGTACGACAGGACCCTGAAGCGATCGGCGTGTTCCGTACCGCTGGCCGCCTTCGGGCTTCCCAGGAGAATGGCAACAGACCCCGGGAGGTCCGCGGCTGCCGGCAGCAGGATCCTTTCCAGTCCGGTCCGCTGGGGTTCCGGCCCGGAGATGATCACCAGGTAATCGAGGTCCTGCCGGACTTCGCGCCTTCGGGTACTGGTCAGGATGCCTGCATAACAGAGACGGGAACGGGTGAGATCTCCTGCCCGGGACAGTTTCCCGGCAAGCGAGAGCGGGCCCGGGGGATTGTCCGGCACGATGATCCGGTTGAATTTTTCATGGAGGTACGCGTTAAGCCATGCGCCCGCAAGTTCCAGGGGCCATGCAACCAGGGGGAGGTGGTAATGGAGCTGGTGGGTGATGAAGAGGGAAGGAATTTTGTCAGAGTACACCCCGAGCCGGTTGTCGCTGATGATGAGGTCGTACTCGTCCTCTTCAAGGATCGCGGCAAGGTTCCGGCGTTCCTCCGCAATTCCCTTGAGGAGGAGCGGGGACGAGGCAACAAACCGGGCGAGGAAGAATCTGTTCGCGCTGAGCGGGACGGAATAATCCGGGAAATCGCAAAAGGTGCAGGACGGGAACTCCTGTTCCAGCACGGAGAGGGCATTCCCGTGCCCCGCGACCGTGACGTCATGGCCGCGGGAAAGGAGCGTCCGGATGACCGGGATGTCCCGGGTGGCATGACCAAGTCCCCAGTTCAGCGGCGATACCAGTACGTGTCCCATCCCGTGCTCCCCGTATTATGAAACTATTCTTCGGCAATTGTATTGAATGGTGCTGCCGGAGCGGATGTAAAAAAAGCATCTAGGTCACGACGGCCCGCCGGAACCTCCACCATGCAAGAGCGAACATGATGGCGGAGAAGATGATGAGACCCAGGAACGAGAGCAGGATATCTGCCTGGGTGAATTCGTAGTGCTTGCCGAGCGCGTAGAAGTCCGGGCCGATCGCGAAGTACCGGATCCCGTTGATGAGCATCGTCATCGGGTTGTAAGCCGAGATGATCCTGAGGGCCTCCGGGAAGGTGTCGATCGGGTACAGTGCGTTGCTTGCAAAAAAGATCGGCATGGTCAGGAGTGTCATCACGCCCTGGAGCCCTTCGGGGCTCTCCATAGAGATCGCGATCGCGGCGGAAAGGAAGAGGAAGCCAAGCGCGAACATGGCGACAAACGCGAGGACCCCGAGGACACCGAAGGCGACCTGCACGGGAGTAAACCCGGCAAAGAACGCAGCGCCGATCAGGATGCCGAAGACCATGATGATGATCGCCTGGATGAACGACTTGGTCACGCCGGACATGGCGATGCCGACAATGATATGGTTCCGGTTCACCGGGCTTGCAAGGATCTCCCTCATCAGCCCCCAGTTCTTGTCAAACAGGATCACGATCCCGGAAAACAGGCTGGTGAAGAGGGTTGTCATCGCGATGATCCCCGCGCCCATGAACGTGAGGTACCCGACTGCATACGCCCCCTCAGGCACCGGTACGCCTGCCATCAGCCGGTCAAAGTTGCTCGACATCGCGATGCCGAAGAACGCGAGCCAGAGCGCCGGCTGGAGGAGCGATGAGATGAGCAGCGTCTTGAACCGGAAGAACCGGATCATGTCGCGCCAGTAGACCGTCATGAAACCGTACGTCATATTATTTCCCCGCCCGCAGGAACATCGGGCGTGCGGGTGCCTGCCCTTCGTCGCGGAGTTCCCTGCCCGTGTAGAAAACGAACACATCGTCCATGCTGGGTTTTTTTAAGTTGATGGTGGAGATCCCGATCCCTGCTTTTCGCAGCGTGTCGATGATGCCGGGCAGTACTTTTGTCCCGTCTTCGTGCACCATGAGGACGATCCTGTTGCCTTTGGTTGTGATCTCACGGACCGAAGGCATCTGTTCAAGCAGTTTTGTCGCGTTCTCGTTATTGTCGGTATCAAGGTAGATCAGGTCGCGGCCAAGGGTGTTTTTCAGTTCTTCCGGTGTCCCCGCGATGATGATCTTGCCATGGTCGATGATGCTGATCCGGTCCGAGAGCTGGTCTGCCTCGTCCATGTAATGGGTGGTGAGAAAGATAGTCGTGCCCTCCCGGTTGACTCCCTTGATGTATTCCCACATCCGCATCCGGGTCTGCGGATCGAGGCCGATGGTCGGCTCATCAAGGAACAGGACTTTTGGCCGCGTCATCAGCCCGCGTGCAATCTCGAGCCGCCGCTTCATGCCCCCGCTCAGTCTCTTGGAGAGTTCGTCCCGTTTTGCTTCGAGCTCAACGAGTTTCAGCAACTCCTCGATCCGTTCCCGGCGCTCCTTCACCGGCATATCATAGAGCCTGCCGTGGAACTCCAACAGTTCCCAGACCGTCATGTCCCGGTCCAGCGTGATGTCCTGGAAGACGATCCCGATCGATTCCCGGACGTTCTGTGACTCCGTTGTCACGTCATAGCCGGCAATCGTCGCCTTCCCTTTCTGGAGCGAGAGGAGCGTGATCAGGATATTGATGGCCGTGCTCTTGCCGGCACCGTTGGGCCCGAGGAACGAGAAGATCTCCCCTTTCTTCACCGTGAAACTGATCCCGTCAACGGCTTTGAAATTCCCGTACGAATGTTCGAGGTTCTCCACGCGGATGATTGCGCCATCATTGCCGGGACCCGGTCCTTCCATACCGGAGATATTCCGGGTAGTAATACATGAAACCAGTGATCGTACCCTGCCTGAGCCTCTCCCCTCGCGCCATGAAGAGCAGCGTTATCATTATTGGTTTACCCGCCCAACGTCAGGATAGCGATCCTTTATGTTTTCCCGTCACTCTGAAACCGGTTACCGCGAATCACTGCCCGGCATCACGCAGAAGACCCTTGTCTCCGGGAAGAACACCCTGATGGCCGAGTTCCGGCTGGACAGGGGAACAGAGCTCCCACGGCATACGCATCCCCACGAGCAGACAGGGTATCTCGTCTCGGGACACATGACCCTCCGGATCGAAAATGAGGAATCGGAGATCCGGCCGGGCGACAGCTGGAATATTCCCGGGAATGCCGGGCATTCGGCAACGATCCACGAGGACTCGGTGGCGATCGAGATCTTCTGCCCGGTCAGGGAAGAGTACCTGCGGTAAAAATTTTAACAGATTTTTTTTATTCCGGCTTTCGGCCGGTCATGAGGAAGAAGGTAAATGTCCGGGTCTCCCCGGAAGGGACGGGTTTTGGGACAATTGCGGCAGTCCGGTTCCGGATCGACACAAATCCGGCAGTCTCAAAATGTTTCAGCATGGTGCACCGGTCGAAGCCGAAGTGGAACACGCCCTCATTCGAGTCGTGGAATTTTCCATCATCGCTGTCAAGATCAGCGACAGCCAGCCAGCCACCGGGTCTGACAACGCGGGCGATCTGGTCCAGTACCGGCTGGACCCCCCGGATGTGGTGAAAGGTTGTGCTGCTGACCGCAAGGTCGTACTGCCCGTCCAGTACGCCGCCCTGCTCCAGATCGATGAGCCGGGCCTTCACGTTTTTCAGTCCCTGCTTTTTGATCTTGGCGTTGAGGATATCGAGCATGCCCTGCGAGCTGTCGATGCCCGTGATGGTGCGGACCAGTGGCTGGAGCTGGAGGGTGATGAGTCCCGTCCCGCACCCGAAGTCAAGCACATCCATGTCAGGAGTCAGCTTCACGGTCTCGCGGATCGCCCGTGCGATATCGTGAGCTACCTTTACCCGGCCCGGGTTCTCGTCCCAGGTTGCAGCTGCGGAATCGAAGTTACGCTTCTCGCCGCTCGCTGCGTTCACGGAGTCGAAGTTACGTTTTTCACCGGTCATCGTAGTCATCTGTCTGTAGGAGGGGTGGGCTGAAAAACGAGATGGATTGGGGAATAGACTGATTGAAAAAATCTGTGTAGTGATATGAATGACTTATTCTTGTTTTTCCTGAATGTGAGATGGTTCCCCCCAATCCCCCCTTCCCGAAGAACTGCCGCCACAGGCAGGCAGTTCTTTCGGGTGGGGGGTTCCGTAAGTGGTTGTCCGTGTCGGTAATTTAATCCGGTAATACTGAGGCATCGCAATGCGCCCCATCCCCCTACGGGGGACTGGTGGCGCAAGAGGGGGGGCGATCATCTCTCTATGAAAAGGATAAACCTCACAGACCCATTTTTAATCGATTTTTACTCCAATGAAAACAATCATCCCGTTTTCCAGCCCCACGAATTCAATCCTAAACCCGGCCTGCTCCATCATCTCCCGTACCCGCTCCGGCGAAATCCGGAGTTTTGCATATTCGCTTGCCGACCGTTCCCATGCTCCCGACATCCGCGAAAAGAGAATATCGGTGACCAGAACAGAATCCTGCCGGTATTCCAGCCGGCACAAAAATATCCGGTCCGCGTCCCGCCTCACCGGAATTATCGCAATGCTTCCGTTCTCTTCGCTCGTATAATCCCGGAATGACAGGACAAGTGTTCCGCCCGGCCCGAGTTCTGCATGGCACTGCCGGATCAGGCTGCTGACTGCATGATCATCCGGCAGGTGCGTGAGCGTATCCCCCATGCAGGTGACGAGTTCCGGCGTTTTCCCGGCCCAGAGCGGGAAGTCCATGATGTCCCCGGTGACGATCTCAATACCCGGACCCGGTGCCCGGCTCCGGAGTTCGTCCAGCAACGGCTGGCAGAAGTCCACGGCAGTGACGCGGAACCCGGCCTCCGCAAGAGGGACCGACTGGAATCCGCACCCGGCAGCGAGATCAATTGCGATCCCGCCGGCCCCGGGCTGGATGTGGTGTGTGGAAAAAAACTGCCGGCTCTTTATGGCATTCGCCGCAAATCCCCCGGCCATCCAGAGATAATGCTCAGCAAGGAACCGGTCATAATGGGCCTTTACTCCAGGGACGGGGGGCGGCATGGTTAAAGATCGTTTGCCTTCCTGCTATACTTATTTGACGTGCGGCAACCAAGTATACGCCAATGGTTCCCGAGCCCGAATTCCGGTACAAGCAGTGCCTTATCATTCGTAACGATGTCAAGATGAGCTGCGGCAAGCGGTGCGCACAGGCCGGGCACGCCGCGATCGGCGCTTTCAACGGTGCGGACAAGTCCCTGCAGAAGGCATGGCTCACCGAGGGGCAGAAGAAAGTCGTCCTCAAGGCAAACGACGAGCGGACGCTGTTTGAACTCAAAGTCCTTGCCGAACGGAACGGCATCTCCACGTCCCTGATCCAGGACGCCGGCATGACCGAGATCCCGCCGGGCACGATCACCGCGCTCGGCCTTGGCCCGGCAAAGAGCGAGGACCTCGACAAGATCACCGGCTCGCTCACCCTCTTATGAAACAGAGCACGTTCCCGCTTGAACGCGACCTCGGCATGCGGTACTATGCGAGCGATGCCGACGGGATCGGCGGCAGGCTCCGGGCGGCTCCCGAGGATTTTATCGTAGAGGAGATCCCTCCTGAAGGCAAGGGAGGGACAACCGGCCCATACCTCATCTGCACCCTTACGAAGACCAACTGGGAGCTCCAGCATGCGGTAAAAGAGATCGCAAAACGGCTCGGCATCAGCCACCGGCGCATCGGCTGGGCCGGCACCAAGGACCGGAACGCGATCACGAAGCAGTGGATCTCGATCTACGATGTCACCGCGGAACAGGTGGCCGCTGTCCGTTTGAAGGACATTGTCCTTGAGCCGGTGCGGAGCGCGAACGAAGCCCTGTCCCTTGGTGACCTGCTGGGAAACCGGTTTGACCTTGTCATACGGGACTGTGAAGTGCCGGGCCTTGCAGCACGGGTGGATGCGATCGCAAAGACCGTACAGGATGGCGTGCCGAACTATTTCGGCCTCCAGCGTTTCGGGGCGATCCGCCCGGTCACCCACACGGTCGGGGAATGGATCCTCAAGGATAATTATGAGCAGGCCGTCCTCACCTACATCGGGCTCCCGTTCCCTTCGGAAAATGAGAATACGGCGGCAACCCGCAGGGCGTTCCTCGAGACCCGCGACCCGGCACCGGCACTCAGAGAATTCCCGGTCCAGATGAATTACGAGCGGGCGATGCTGCAGTACCTCCACAACCACCCGGGCGACTACGCAGGTGCCCTCCGGGAACTGCCGCCAAAACTCCTCTCCATGTTCATATCCGCATTCCAGTCCTGGCTCTTCAACTGCGCCCTGAGCCAGCGGTTCGATGACGGCCACCAGCTCACCGGACCCGTCCCGGGCGACCACCTGGTCTTCCTTAACGGGCGGACCGATACGGTGACTGCGGCAAATGTGACCGCCGCGGCCATGCACATAACGCGGGGCCGGTGCAGCATCGCGTTCTTTATGCCCGGAAAAGAGAAAGCGGGCGGGGGAGGGCCGGTCGAACCGGTCATGGACGCCCTCCTTGCGGAACGCGGGATCACCCCGGACGACTTTTACCGGGCTTCGCGTTTTGTCGAGACAAAATTCGAAGGGGCCTTCCGCCCGATCTCCCTCCGGGCAGAACTGGAATCAACGGTGACGGAAAACAGTGTGCGCCTGAAATTTACCCTGCCGCCCGGCCACTACGCGACAACCGTCTGCCGCGAGTTCATGAAGGCAGACCCGGTCAGGATGATCTAGACCGGGACGCTGCCAGTTCTTTTGCGCCTTCAATTGCGTCGTTGAGGTTCCCGAGTTCGTCAACGACATTCAGCTTGAGCGCATCGGCGCCACGGATCACCCTGCCGTCCTCGATATCGGAACGGGAGATCGACCGCTGGGTGGTCACGTCCGTGATGAAATTCTCGAAGCTGTCCTTTACGATCTTCTCAGCATACGCCGTCTCTTCTTCGGTCAGCGGGCGGGCGGTAGAGCCCATGTCTTTCTTGCTGCCGGACTTCACCACGCTGATATTATACCCCTCGCTTTTCATCCAGCCGCTGATGTCGGAGAACTGCCAGATGACCCCGACGCCGGCCGTAAATGTATCCGGGTTCGCATAGATCCTGTCGGCATGGGCGCTCACGTAGTATGCAGCCGATGTGGCGATGTCCCCCATTGACACGACCACCGGTTTTTTTGTCTTTGCATATTCGAGGTCGCCGATAATTTCCTGTGCTGCCGACGGGGTGCCACCGGGGCTGTCCACCCTGAGCACGATCGCTTCTACCAGCGGGTCATCAGCGGCTTCGCGCAGCTCTTTCCCGATCACTTCGCTGCCGATTGACGCGCCGTCAGAGACATCCCCGGTCTGCATCGTCCCCTCCATCCGTATTACGGTCACTCCCTGGGTGTCCGAACGGGTCATGTAATACGTGGCGAGCATCAGCCCGGCAATGAGGAGCAGCCCGGCAGCAATCCCCAGGGCGAGTTTCAGGTGTGAATGGGATTTTTTACTGGCAGTTGTAATCTGTTCTTCGAAAATGTCCATAGTTCCTCACTGAGTGTAGAGCACATCGAATTCCGAGACCAGGTTGCTCCCGCACATATAGTATTTTTTCAGGTTGAGCCGGATCATCTCGTTCTCGTTATCGATGTGCATGCCGCCGACAAGGGACGGGGTGTCGGACCCGCCGACAATGAAGGGGAGGTGGATGAGACGGATCTCGTCCACGAGCCGGTCGTGCAGCATGTGCCAGTTCAGGGTCGGTCCGCCTTCGATCATGAGTTTCTTCACGCCGAATTTTTCCCTGAGGATCTTCATGAGCAGCGGGAGTTCGACATGGTCCTTCCCGGCCACGATCACGTGGGCGCCTTTCTTCTTGATCGCGTCGACCCTGTCCTTTGGTGCTGCCTCCGAGACTGCGATCGCTGTCGGGGCGTCAGGGCCCAGCACGTTTGCATCGAGCGGGATATCGGCCATGCTGCACGGGATCACCCGGAGCGGGCTCTTCCCCTCGATGTACCTGACCGTAAGGAACGAGTTGTCGATCCTGATGGTGTTGGCCCCGACCATGATCGCATCATATTCCGCCCGCGTCTCGTGGAGCAGGATCTCGGTCTCGTGCGCCATGTATTTCATCAGGATCTTTGAGGATGCCCCTTTCTTGAGCGTGAGTTTGCCATCCGCCGTGATCTCCGACATCATGAGCACGTGCGGACGGTCTTGTGTACTGGTCATGTGAGCCTCTTTTCTCCGGAATAATAGGGTGGCAAATATAAATAACGTGGTGATAGCGGCGGACCAAATTCCCGGCAGGATGGCAGATCAACGCCGGATGAGCAACTATTAATTGTTGATCTGCGCATGAATTTAAGTTATGAATATTACTGCACTCCGGCCAAGGTTCATCAAATATCTTGAGCCGGTCGCAGATGTCTTTGTCCGGCTCCGGATCACGCCCAACCAGATCTCGCTCCTCTCGCTCGCTGCCGGTATTGTCTGCGCTGTACTTTTCTTCCAGCGCGAGTTCTTACTGGGAGCGCTCTTCCTCCTCCTCTCCGCGGTGTTTGACCTCATTGACGGGAGTGTTGCCCGGAAGACCGGCGCCCACACCAACTTCGGTGCGGTCTTTGACTGGATCGTGGACAAGTATGTCGATGGCCTGGTCATCCTCGGCATCGGCCTCTCCGGGATCCAGATCGTCAGCCAGTTTTATCCTGTCCCCCCGGTGGCAGATTTCTGTGTTGTTGCGCTCGCCATCATCGGCTCGCTGATGAACACCTTCATCAAACCGGTCGTATACGCGGAGATCGGTTACCGGGAAAAAGTCGAAGGAAAGATCGACGACCCCCTTGAGGGTGTCGGGTTCTTCGGCAGGCCGGAGACCTTCGTTGTTTTAATTATCGGCGGAGTATTTGGGATCATCTGGGCAGCGGTGATCATTATTGCCGTCTGCACGAACCTTTCTGCGCTGCAGCGGATCATTTACCTTTACAGAACGCTTTCCTGATCTCGCCGGTATACATCTGGTAAAGTTCGTCGGCAAACTTCCCGAGCCTTGGGATCAGCGTAAAGAGCCAGTACGCGAGCATGACCAGGATCACGAGCGCCAGCAGTTCCATGATCACGTTGTGCGCCCAGAAGAAACTCTCGTACCCGAATTCGCCGTTGCTTGCGATCTCCGGGTAATACGGGAACCACTGGTCCGTGTATGCCATGATCACAAAGGCGTTCCGGAGCAGGTTGAGGAAATAGATGGGCAGTGCGATGATGAGGAAGGCATAGACCTTCTGCCGCAGCGTTGTGGGGACAGCGGCTGCGACGCCGAGCAGGATCGCGATGCTCTGGATGCCCGTGCACCCAAGGACGATCTGGACGCTGTACCCGTTGCGGGTGATCGTGTCGCGGAGAATCTCCCCGCACGTGGCCGGGTCCATTGCCCGTTCGGTGGCCACGTTCATGCAGGTGAGCGAGACCGTATAGTTGAGGGCATCGAGGATCCAGATGACCTGCCCGACAACCATGGAGATGAGCTGGTCCCCGAGCCAGGCAAAGAGGGGTACCTGCGTGAACCCGAACGGCGCGTAGATGAGGAACGCGACTGCCGCCGCACGCGAGAGGTTGATCGCCCGCTCATCGTCAACAAGGAGATATTTTATCGTGATCGCGAGGAATGGCACGGACATTGCGGCGATCAGGGGATACATGAAATTGTATTCCTTGAAAAATTCCGGTAGCATCGCAAACAGGGTCAGGACGATGAATATCCAGCCGGCGATGGCTGCGTACTTCCGATGTCGACCGGGTATGAGGAATGCCAGAAATCCGGCACACGACAACAAAACCAGATACTCGATCATTATTAAATTATTCACGCAATACCAAAAAAAGGATTCTGAACCGCCAGTTTTTTCCCGGCTCTCCGTGGTCTGTCCCGGGCCCGGCCGGGACCATTGCGACTCTGGAAATCATAACCTGTATTACACGAGAGTTAATCTTCTATCGTAACGCATACTATACCCATGTTTTGTCCTGAATGTAAGACTCTTATGATGTCATCCGGAGGTCAGCTTAAGTGCCGCAAGTGCGGGTATATCAGGAATATCGATAGCAAGGACCAGATGAAGAAGACCAAGGACCGCACGGAGAACGAGATCACGATCGTGGACGATGAAGATACCAACATCAAGACCATGCCCACGATCCAGATCAAGTGCCCCAAGTGCGGGAACAA
>Ga0153915_10000372_pt1 | contig 41015 bp, 29 predicted proteins | sample Opewatmetagenome_2_FD_107003 | JGI IMG/M metagenome (GOLD analysis project Ga0153915, IMG submission 107003) | Freshwater wetland microbial communities from Ohio, USA - Open water 3 Core 3 Depth 3 metaG | ecosystem: Environmental > Aquatic > Freshwater > Wetlands | place: USA: Ohio, Lake Erie...
CATCACTGGATTCGAGGGAGGTCGGCATCAAGGACAAGGAACTCAAGACCTCGGATGCCGAGAAGCGCGTTGAATCCCTGCTAAGAGACCTTGACAAGAGGCAGAAGGACTTGGACCTGAGGGATGCGAGCCTCAAGGAGGCAAGCGCGGCGCATGAGAGGACTGTTCAGTCAGTTGCGGAGCGAGAGGCAGCGACGGCCGAGAGGGAGAAGACAGTTCTGGCGAAGGAGGCAGCTGTAGTCGAATCGAAGGTCAAGACGGACGCCCGTGCCGAGGAGCTTGTCGACGCTGGTAAGGAGCTGGAGAGGATCAAGACGGAGATCGCCCGGAAGGAGGCGTCCCTCGCCGACTTGACACAAAGCCTCGACCAGCGCGAGCGGTCCATCAACGATGAGCAGGACCAATTGAAGAGGCGGCAGGAGGGCTTGAAGCTCTCCGAGGACGGCCTTGACCAACGCCTGAAGGCCCTCGCTGAGCGGGAACACGCGCAGAACGAGGAGGCTCAGAAGGCCAAGGCGAAGATCGACGATGAGATGGCCCGTCTAGACAGCGAGAGGAAGCACGTTGCGGGTCGGTTCGCCGAGCTCGAGACGAAGGAGAAGACAATCACCCAGCGTGAGGACAGCGTCGCGAAGGCCGAGAGAGACGTCGAGGCCCGGGAAGCTGGATTCAAAGAGAAGCTTGACGAGATGGCTAAGCGCCGTGAGGGACTGGCCGAGGAGATGGAACGGCTTGCACAGGAGAGGAACAAAGTCGAGAAGATGAAGGACACCCTCGAGAAGCGCAAGCAAGTCATCGGCGAGCAGGTGGACCAGATCTCAGAGATCACAAAGAAGTTGGAGGAACTCAGGGCCCGCTCCAAGAAGAGAGCCGAGGAGTCTGCCCTCAGATCGATCGAACAGCCGCCGCCGCCCAGCCAATGATTCAGTAGGCGAGTTCCGGCCAACCCCTTTCGAGGCTCTTTGCGGCCAGAATGAGCGTGCGGCGGAAGAGCGGCTTCCGCTTTGCGTCGAAACGCAGATATCTGGACACATAGGGTCTGACATGCTCTCTGATCGCAAGCCCGGTCGCTGCCTCGTACGCACCGAGCATCCGGAGGCAGAGGTCGAACTTCATGGGGGTGAAGAACGGTTCGCTTCCCAGTATGGAGGCAGAGGCCTGTCCGAGGTCGTCCAGCAGGTTCCCTGTGGCGGCGTTCTCGAAATCGACCCCGAATACTCTCCCTTCTGAATATATGAAGTTCGATAGGACGGCGTCGGCCATTACCTTCGTCGAGTCGTCGCTCCGGAAGGCAGAGTGGAACCGGGCCATCCATGCGCCCATACCCTCGGCCGCCTGATAGCTGAACATGTGATTGATCATGACCTCGCAGGATTCCCCAGGGAGGAATTCCTCCACGATGTAGTCACCCTCCTTATACAGGGGAAAGGGAACATCGAGCCCGGCGGATTTGGCAAGGACGAGCGTCTCGAACTCCCTTCCACATCTCCCCGAGAGAGACCGTTTGACAACGACCGGCCTCACGTCGGTCTCCACTATCCATACGCGGTTCACCCTGCTCGGGATCAGCCTCGTCGACGTAACTACGACCCTCTGGTTCAGGGCCTTCCTGAGGGCATCCCATCCGAGGCTGTCTATGGCCGTTAGATCGGTCACGCTCCAAAAACACAGGTTCGCCGATAAATACCCTGTGGTGCGAGTATCATGACACCCGGATGCTGGACTTGTCGCGGTCCCAGTTCACTTCCAGGAGATCTTGTCTTCCTTGAGCGAATCGATCAATTCCTTGGTTATCCGCAGTGCTTCGTCCGGGTCGTCTACGCGGAGCGCCTGCATCGCGCTCTTTATCCTTAGGATGTAGGGCGATATGTCGACGCCTGTTGACTTCGCAGCAGTAAGATACTCCCTTATCTGTGCGATCTCCCTGCGCACCAGATCAGGGATGCTTGGCGAGACGAGGTCCTCCGTCTGCTTCGCGAGCGTCGAGACGAGATGCCAATCGCCGTCCCTGCACGCCTCCCAGGCGCTGCCGATGAGCCTCCTCGCCTTCGAGGTGTCCGTGCCCAGCGTCCCGACATCAGAAACTAGATGCTCTATCTCCTCGAGCAGTCTCGCCGACCCCGAGAAGCCTTTCAGAGCTTCTTGATACAGAAGGTCCTTCGACCTCGCGTGGGTCTTCAGGATGCTGAATATATCGAACTTCTCGGGCCTGACCATTGGTTCCTTATGGACGGGCCTCTCAGGCTTCTCCGGCAGAGGGCGTCTTTGTTCGACCGCTTCGGTTACTGCGTCGGCGAAGATCGCGCCGCAGAAAGGACAGTACGGATCGGTATCCTTGACAATCATGTCGCATTCCGTGCACTGGAACAGCGGTCCCTCCTCTTCCACCGAGGGCGGATTCACGATGCTTGGCGCCAAGAATGCCGACTTCTTCTGCTCGCTCATCCTCTTCTGGTCGAAGGGGGCCACGCCTCCGGACAGGTGGTGGTTCGTCAACTCGTTCGTCTTGAGAATCCTCTGAAGCTTCTTGTGGTACCTGTCTGTCTCCGCCTGCTGCGAAGCACGGCCGCGAACGTCTGGCATGAGGGTATTCACTCTAGCAGTTCCAGTTCTGCAATACTTCCTTGTCGTGGCGCCTATATGTACCATACTCCCTGGCTATCAGGGGCAGAAAAGAGACCCCGCCTCACAGCCCTCGAGCAAGCTACTTCTTCTTGACCAATTCGACGAATTGTTCCTCCGAGAGAATCGTCTTCTTCATCGCCTTGGCTTTCTGGTACTTCGAACCCGGATCCTTCCCTACCACCACGTAATCGACCGCCTTCGTCACCGAGTCCGCGCTCCGGCCCCCAAGGGACTCAACGAGACCCTGCGCCTCGGAGCGCTGCATAGACCCGAGCTCTCCAGTGAACACGAATACCTTCCCGCTCAGTGGACCACCAGTCGGCTTCTTCTGGCTTTCCATCTTGATTCCGGCAGCCCTGAGTTTCTCGATCAGCTTCCTGTTCTTGGAATCGTCGAAGAACGCTCGGATGCTCCTGGCGACGACCTCCCCGATGCCTTCGATCCTGGAGAGGTCCTCCGTGCTTGCCGCCTGCAGCCTCTCCATGCTGCCCATCGCCTGCACTAATATCTGGGCTGTCGTCCACCCGACATGCCTGATCCCAAGCGCGTAGATGAAGCGGCCCAGATCCCTATCTGTCGAGGATGAAATGGCGTTGACTATGTTCTGAGAGGACTTCTCCGCGATGCCCTCAAGATGGGTGAGGTCGTGCTGCTTAAGGGAGTACAGGTCTCCCACGTCCTTCACCAGCTCCCGCTCGACCAGCTGGTCGACAAGGGCGGGCCCCACGCCCTCGCAGTCCATCGCCCCCCTTGAGCACCAGTGGACGAGCCGTTCCTTGACCTGAGCCGGGCAGGATGCGTTCACGCATCTCCGCACGGCCTCGCCCTCCTCCCTGACCGCCTTCGAACCGCAGACCGGACAGCTCGCGGGCATCCTGAACTCGCGCTCCTTCCCGGTCCTCTTCTCGATTATGGGTTTCACGACCTGGGGGATCACTTCCCCAGCACGCTCGATCAGCACTGTGTCGCCGATCCTCAGGCCCTTCCTCTTCACCTCGTCCTCGTTGTGCAGAGTGGCGGAGGTAACCGTCACGCCGCCTACCTGAACCGGCTCGAGCACGGCGACGGGCGTGAGCGCGCCGGTCCTGCCGACGTACACTTGGATGTCGAGGAGCTTTGTCGTGCGCTGCTGGGGAGCGTACTTGTAGGCAATCGCCCACCGGGGGTCTTTCGACGTGAATCCGAGCCTCTTCTGCTGCTCAAGGGAGTCTATCTTGACCACCATTCCGTCGATCTGGTAGTCCAGGTCCTCTCGCTTCTTCTCCCATGATGCGATGTGTTCCAAGACAGCATTGATCGAGTCCAACCCTCGGTTCTCAGGGTTAGTACGCAGGCCGGCTTTCTTCATCGCCTTCAGGCAATCCTCATGGGTCGGAGGCAAGTCCCCGGGCTTCTCAGTCCAGCTGATAGTATAAAGGAACGCGTCCAATGGCCTCGTCGCGGTGATCCTTGGATCCAGTTGCCGTAGCGACCCGGCAGCTGCGTTTCGAGGGTTGGCGAAGAGCGGCTCCCCCGCCTTCTCCCTCTCGCGGTTCAGCTTGCGGAATCCTTCCACAGGCATGTAGACTTCCCCTCGGACCTCGATTGTCGATAGCCCACCCTGGGGGTTCAGTCGCAGCGGGATGCTCTTGATTGTCTTGATGTTTTGAGTCACGTCCTCGCCGACCATCCCGTCCCCCCGAGTGGCTCCTCGGACAAGCATCCCCCTCTCATACAGAAGGGCGATTCCGAGCCCGTCGATCTTCGGCTCGACCACATAGGTGACCTTGCCCCCGCCCAGAATCTTGTGCACGCGGGCATCCCACTCTAGAAGCTCGTCTGCGGAGTAGGAGTTGGCCAGGCTAAGCATCGAAACCTTGTGCTGGACCTGCGGGAACTCTTCCAAGGGTCTTCCCGAGACTCTCTGGGTCGGCGAATCTGGGAGTACCAGCTCGGGAAACTTACCCTCGAGCTCCTCGAGCTCCTTCACGAGCATGTCATATTCGTAGTCGGATATCACCGGGCTGTCTTCGACGTAGTACTTGCGATCGTGATACGCGATCTCGTCGACCAGCTTCCTCATCCTGGCCTTGGCTTTCTCTCGGTCATCGGTCATCTTCTACTCCCGTGCAGTCTCTTGAGTATTTCCTTTGAGGGACGTGTGTTTAGCACGTCCTTGTCCTCAAGCCAACCCCGTCTGGCAGTTATCACGCCGTACCGCAGGTTGTCCAGATGCTTCACATTGTGCGAATCCGTCCCGATGGAGATGGTCAAGCCTGCTTCCTTCGCCGCGCGGCAGTGGATGTCCCTGAGATCCAGGCGGTCGGGATAGCAGTTGAGTTCCATGCATACACCCGCGCTCTTCGCGGCCTCGAACACCTTCTCGAGGTCGACCTCGTACGGGTCCCGCTGGCCGATTACCCTACCGGTCGGATGACCGAGGATGTCCATGTATCCCGATTCGATCGCCGTGACTATGCGTCTTGTCATCTCAGCCTTGTCCATCTTGAAGTTCGAATGGACAGAGCCGATGACGACATCCAGACTCTTTAGGATGGAGGTCGGAAAGTCGAGCGAACCGTCCTTCTTGATATCGACTTCGCTCCCCATGAGCAGCCGGGTCTTCCCGCCCTCGTCCTTGTCGGTCATGCGCACCAGCTCGATCTGCTTCTTGACCCTGTCCGGGGATAATCCGTTGGCGATCCTCAGGCTCTGCGAATGGTCGGAAATGCAAAGGAACTCGTATCCTCTCGCGACAGCCGAAGCAACGACCTCTTTGATCGTGCTTGAGCCGTCGCTCCAGTTCGTGTGAACGTGCATGTCCCCCCGGATGTGCTCGAACTCCACTAGATCGGGCAGCTTTCCCTCGCGCGCGGCGTCCAGTTCGCCACCGTTCTCGCGGATCTCAGGGGGCATGACCGGCAGCCCGAACACCTTGTAGACGTCTTCCTCGGTCTCGCTGGCGATGAGCTTGTCGGTCTTTCGGTCGAAGACACCGTATTCGTTGAGCTTGAAACCCTTCTTGACCCCTATCGACCTCAGTGCGACGTTGTGTTCTTTGGAGCCAGTGAAGTACTGCAGTGCCGCGCCCCAGCTCTTCTTCGGGAGGACCCTCATGTCCACCTGGAGGCCGTTCTTCAGGCGGACGCTCGACTTGGTAGGTCCCTGCATGATGATCTCTGCCACGTCTGGATGGGAGACGAACGTCCGGGTCGCCTTCTCTGAATCGTCGCTTCCCACGAGAATGTCGATGTCGCCTATCGTCTCCTTTCCGCGCCGGAGGCTGCCACCCAGGCTGACCAGGTCCAACGACTTTGACTTAAGGTAGTCGACGAAAGCTGACCCTGCCGGATATGCTTCGCCCAGGAGCATCCTGCCTGCCCTCGCCTCGACGGTCCGGATGCCCTGGAGGATCCGCTCCTCGGTCTTCTCACCGAAACCCTTGAGAGTGTGGAGCTTGTGCTCCATGACCGCCTTCTTGAGCTCCCCGATGTTCTTGATCCCCAGATCCTTGTAGAGTATCATGGCGGTCTTCGGGCCGACTTCCGGGATCGAGACCAGTTCAGTCAGGCTCTTCGGGACCTCTGTCCTCAGCTTCTCCAGGTAGGCCAGCTTCCCCGTCTTGAGAATCTCCTCGATCTTCTTGGCTACCGATTCCCCAACTCCAGGGATCTCCTGCAGCCTGCCTTCTTCGGCAATCTTCTCAATCGGCTCATCGAGCTGCTCGATGCTCCCGGCGGCCCTTCTATAGGCAACCGGTTTGAAGGCCACGCCTTGGAGATCCAGCAGGTCCGCGACCTCATAGAAGAAGGCAGCAACTTCGGCGTTATCCATGGCCTCCGCGACTCCGTTTCGAATCCCCCACCGATGCGATATATGTTTTCATTTCGCCTGTGTCTCGGTGCTCATCCACGGCGCGCCGAGGAAGGGGAGGCGTTGCCCGACAGTCCTCCGGGGCACTTATGTTTGGCTATCTGACGGGCACTGGCCGGACTTATGCGTCATCATTTTATATCGTGGAAGGTATGCCTATACCGCGGAAGGTATGATAACGGTGATCTCGAGGGACATTCTGTGCACACTGGCCAGGCGAGGTCGTATCGAAATCATAAGGACACTCAAGTCCTACCCCGCAAGGGATTTCACCATAAACGAGCTCGCCAGAGCCGCCCGTATTCCGACGATGACCGCCTGGCGCGCGGTTGCCGAGCTCAAGAGCGCGGGGTTCGTGCGCGCCAGAAAGGTCGGCAATGCGACTGTCGTATCAATCACCGAGGACAGGGACAGACTCCGGACGCTCCGGCTGATCCCAGAGACTGACCCGCAGAGGGTGGCCGCAGTCGCCTTTGCAGAACGGCTCGCGGAACATGCCTGGGTGAGTGAGTGCAGGCTGTTCGGCAGCATAGGGAGAGGCGAACATGCGCCCGGCGAGGAAGTCGACGTTGCCGTGGTCTTCAGGGACGACGAAGTATCGGAAGAAATCGCCCGGACCAAGGCCAGGGACCTCGCGGAGACAATCAGGCTCGAGACGAACGTGGTCATAGTCCCAATGTGCGTGCCCTCGAAGGAGATGTCAAGGAGAGGGGGGCTTGCCGCAGAGCTAAGGGACAAGGAGATCGTCTTCAGAAGGCAGGGCTGACGCGGCTAGCTCGGCTTGATGCGCGAGAAGTGGTCGTATAGCAGCCGGGCGATGCGGGCCTCGACCATCTGCGCCTTGTCGGGGTTCTTCTCTTCCAGGTGCTTGAAGAAGACGCAGAGCACGATGTGGGATTTCGAGTTGACGAAAATCACTCCGGCATTGTTCACAGTGCCAGCGGTCGTCCCGGACTTCGAGGCGACAATCACGTCATCGGACAGGAACTGGGGAAGGGTGGACGAGCCAGTGTTTCTCATCATCAGGTTCAGCATCTGCCTGTTCGCGGAATCGGAGACGATCTCACCCCGAAGTATCTTCTCGAGGAGAAGACCGATCTCTCTTGGAGTGCCGATGTTGTCGAAGACCTGGTCGTACTCCCTCTGGGTCCTGAACTTCTTCTCCTCCTTCATTCCATAGAGGTTCTCGTACTCGCGCCTGAAATCTTCGACGGAGAGGTTGGCATACTCAGTGTCGATGTCATTGAGTATCTTCATGCGTTCGATGTCCGACAAACCCTTCCAGGTCCTCGCAGCCTCGGTGACAGAAAGGTCCTTGAACGGGCCCTTTCCCATTGTGAGAAGGAAGCCCTCCCTCCAGGGAAGGTAGATCGAAGTCTTCGCGAGCCCCAGCTGCCTTATCAGCATGTTCACCCTTTGAATGCCGATGCGCTTCCACAGCATCTCCGAGGCGGTGTTGTCGGTCGCGATGATCATCAGAGTCAGCAGGTCTCGCACGGTAAGTTGGGTACCGGGTGACATGTACTGAAGGATCCCAGACCCGATGCAGTAGTCCTTGGGGGCAAGTGTCAGCTTCTCGTCCAGAGAAATCAGGCCTTCGTTTGCCTGCCTGAACACCTCGACCATCAGCGGTATCTTGAAGACGCTCCCGAGGGGGAATATCTTGTCGGCATCGATTGCGATCTCCTTCCCTGACTCGACGTGCTTCATGTAGAGCCCCATCTGCCCTTTGACTTCCTTGGCAATCTTCACGATCTCTGATCTGAGCTTCGCGAGCTCCGCCGAGTCGACACTCTTCTTCTTTTCAGCCGTCAAAGTCTTCTGCTCCTGACATGCGACTGCTGGCAGGCTCCGCGACGGGTGCCAGCGATTGCCCAGCTGCGGAAAAAGGAACGAGATGACAGTATATAGGAACTTCGATTCGAAGAAGACGAGTTTCGCAACTGCTTGGACCGACCCCCAGCCGGGGTCTGGCCGCTCTCCAAAAATACTTTAAATGATAGCCGATACCCCCGCGAAGGAGGGTGAGCTGGTGTCGGTGACAGACTTCAGGAAGCTCAGCAAGCGGAAGAATGCAACGAAGTTGATAGACAGGGAGGCCTTCAAGAGAATCCACGAGTCGTCCCTGAGAATCCTGGAGCGTACCGGCCTCAGGATCTACAGCCCTGCCGCTCTTGACCTCCTGAGGCGGAACGGGGCTACGGTGGACACCAAGTCCAAGGTTGCGAGGATTCCGAGGGATCTGGTTGAAGAATCCGTTAGGACCGCCCCGAAAGAATACACCCTGAAGGCGAGGAACTCCGAGTTCAACGTCGAGCTGGACAACTCTCATGTTTACTTCACTTTCGACGGTTGCGGTGTGCAGACTATCGACCTGAACAGTGGTAGGAGAAGGCCTGCACGCAAGCAGGACATAATCGACTGCGCGAAGCTTGGTAACTCTCTCTCGGGCCTCGGATACTTCACGCCCTCGGTCGCACCGCAGGACGTTCCTCTTCACGCCCACGTCCTGCATCAGATACACGCCGCGTACTCGAACACGGACAAGTTCGTCATGTCTGAATCCACTACCACCGGGGCCGAAGCGAGGTTTCAGATAGAGATGGCGGCCGCGGTCGCCGGTGGACGTGAGAAGCTGTCCAAGGACGCGTTCCTGTCCGCAATCATCTGCGCCGTGCCACCGCTCAACCTGGACGGCGGAGGATGCGACGCGGCGATCGAATTCGCGAGGGCGGGCGTCCCAGTGATGATGATGAGCATGGTAGAGGCCGGGGTATCTGGGCCAATCACGCTCGCAGGCACACTCGCACTCAGCAACGCCGAGATCCTCGCCCTTCTCACGCTCACGCAGTGCGCACGAAAAGGTGCCAAGACAATCTACGGTTCCGTGCTGTCGATGATGGACCCACGGACTGGAGCGTACATCTCTGGCGCGCCGGAAGCCGCGCTCCTCTGCTCTGCGGTCGTCGAGATCGGCAAGCACTACGGCCTCCCGGCCCAGGCGGGGACCTTCGGGACCAACGCATTGCAGCCAGGCAGCCAGGCCGCGACCGAGCACTGCATCACGAGTTTGATGGCGGTGAGCTCCGGCGCGGACATGCTGAATGGGTTCGGCCTTCTCGAGGCGTCGACGGTCCTGTCCTTTGAACAGCTTCTGCTGGACTATGACATCGTCACCGATCTCCTCTACATAGCGAAGGGCATTGAGGTGAACGACGAGACCCTCGCGGACGACCTGATTTCGGAGGTCGGCATCGGGGGCAACTTCCTCTCCAAGAGGCACACATTGGCGCACTTGAAGGACGCATGGACTCCCGCCGTCTTCGAGTACTCAACATTCGAGGACTGGACCAAGCGCGGGTCAGTGGACCCCGTCAAGCGGGCAAATGAGAAGGTGAAGGCGATGCTGAAGGAAGCGCGTCCAGTCCCGCCGGACCGGGATGTCTCAAAGGCACTCGATGAGATCCTGAAGAAGGGGGAGAAAGAGCTTAGGTAGCGGCCCTAGGGGATAGAGACTCTGCCTTGACACGTGCGGCCGCCGAATCCACATGCAAAAAGAATGGGGGAAGGGAGATTGGGGAGGGGCGGCGGACCGGTCAGAGTGGGGGGTTGGGGGGAGGAGAGTATAGCTGACATCAGGTCCAGTAGGAAAATTCCTCTTTTCCCTCTTCCAATCTCTCGTGAAGGCGATGCGGTTGGACCATTCATATACATGTTGACCCTGTAATCACCGTTGATAACACCTCCTGGCCCCAGCAATAAAGACTTAAAAGACGGCACGGGATACTCCGCTCAGAGCGCTCATGGTCGACAGAACGAAAGACACCCTGCGGGGCATCAAGGCCGTCATCTTCGATCTTGACGACACGCTCGTCCTGTCAACGGTCGACTATGCGAAGTTCAAGCGCCTGGTGATTGAACGAATCGGAGCACTCGGAGATGATCCCTCCGAGTACTCTCCGAACGAGACCATCGTCGCCATTGTCTCCAGATACGAAAAGCGCATGCGACAATCCGGAGTGTCTGAGGCAGAGGTCCGAAGCCGCAAGGCGGAGCTCGACAGAATCATGGATCAAGTCGAGCTCGAGAAGGTAGGCGACACGAGGGCAATCAAGGGCGCGGTCCAGTTGCTGGAAGACCTCAGGTCGCGTGGTGTGAAGATAGGCGTACTGACCCGTGGCTGCGAACGATACGCAACTGCCGCCCTCCTAACCTCGGGGCTTCTGGAGCTTGTGGACGAAGTCGAGTGCCGCAACTCCACGACGCCCGCCAAACCCGACCCTGCGTCATACTTGCGACTTGTCCAGCGGCTCAATGTGAGGAAGGAGGACACGATCTTCGTGGGGGATCACCCGATTGACGCACAGTGCGCCAAAAACGCGGGCGTCCCGTTCGTCGCGGTGGAGACGGGTGACGTCCCGGAAGACGAGCTCAGGAAGGCGGGCTGCGTCAGGGTTTTCCGTGATGTCGGCGAAATGACCAAATGGTTCCTGGGTTTGTTGGCCGATTGACCGACCTAGGGTCGACCTGAACCCGGATATCTCGATTCTTGAAGCAAAAAGGTCCACTATCTGTGGCCCACGTCCAGTATGCGGAGGATCCCCTCTTCTCCGTGGCCGAGGATGCCCTCTTCCTGTCCTTCTCCCTGGTCCTTCGTCTCCACTGGCTCCATGCTGCGCTCAAGCAGGGCAAGCTCCCTCTGACCGACTGTCCTTGGGTCCATAGGGACGAACATGATGCAGTCATTCGTCACGACGAAGTCCCTCAGCTGATGCATGAACTGGAGCATCCTCTCGAAAGTGTTGAGCGATATGAGATACTCAAGGCCATCTAGGACGATGGCGCTCCTCTGATTCCCCTCGATGAAAGACCGGATCTGGCCCATGAGGATGCCAATCGCCGTTGGGTTTATCCTCCCCTCACCAACAAGACTTGTCAGCCAGAGTATCTTACAGCTGCCGATCTCGGTCTCCGTCTGCAGCTTCTTCGGGAAGTCGCGGGTGACGACGAGCCCAGGATAACCCGAGGCCATGACCTGGTCGAAGAGCGTGTAACTGGCTTTCGGTCTCCTTTCTTCAACCAGATAGACGTTCCCTGGCTTGGGCTCCAGGTTGACACTAGAGGCGACGCTGCTCGCCTGAGTCACTTACGCATCCCATCCGCGCGAACGTTATGCAGGATGTATTTATATAATACTGTTGGGCAGATTCCGCCTGTGAGAAACTCACAACCGCGAGCAGAAGACTCTCAGTCTGTCGTCCCCGATCTCTCCGTATTTGCACTCCTGGCAGTCGTAGACGGTCGCTGACGCGCGCATGTCGAAATAGCATGGGGTCACGAAGAACTTGGTGGACCCTCCGCAAACAACCCTAGACTTGTTGTCGATTACCGAGCCCTTCCCGCACTTGAGGCAGTCGCTCGCCGTGACTGAGCGCCGCTCGCCAACATCGCATGTCGTCAGGAACAGTTTGTGCACCTTTTGGTTCATGGACGCATGTACGTATTCGCGGCCGAGGTTGATATCTGTTGGCTTGAGCGGTGCGGAAGAAACCCTAGTCCTCAAGCGTAGGGCTCGGGCCTCAGCTCGACCCCCAGCCTGGCCATGTCAGACTTGAACTTCTTTATGACGCCCTGGTACTCCTTGCTCGGCCTCCTCGCATCGGCATCCCAGCATTCGTAGAGGCTCTTGCCAAGTGGTGGCGAAGCGAGCTTCGCCTCATAGTTCTTGAGCAGGCCCTTGGCGAGTTCGTTGGCGTCGCTGAGCTTCATCCCTGCAACTGCGTGCCCAACCTCGGCCGAGATCCTAGGCTCAACCGGGGTGGTCCTGTCTTCGTGCTTGTTCGTCGCAATGCCAGCCGACTCGATGGAGAGACCTGATACGACCGCGGCTGTCACGGCGGCAGATGTCTCGAAGAGGGCCATCGGCGTGCACGGGCCAGCCGTCGTGTAGTTCAAGTTGATGCTGAGCAGATGGGTGTTCCTCGACACCGCCTGGCCCATGGTGCTGATGACCCAGAGCATGTCCCTTGGGCTGCTGGCTACGTGACGTAGATGTATAGTGAACGGAAGTAGCCAGGTCGACTGGTAGGTGAGCAGACCCATCATGTGGTGCGCCACGTTCGACACCGCCGTGCCCTCAGGGCCCCCTGCGTATCCGCCTAGCAGCGGTCCGAAACACATGCCTATTGAGCCGCCCAGCGAGAGGGCGACCGCCACCTTGTTCAGCCTCGCGAAATCGACCTTCATAGGATCCATACAACATACCATGTAGCCGTCTGAGCTCCTCATCCCGTACTTGGGATGCAAGGCCGCGGCCAATGCTATGTCTGATTCGGCAGTGGCGAGCGAGTTCATGATTGGGATTCCCTGTCTGCCCACGCGATTGCAGGCCTCCCTGGCCAGCACCGCGTTCCTCATCGCCGCGAGTATTTCCAAGGGGGATGCCGGCCTAACCCGCATGCCTCCTACGCGTGTCATGGCGGGGGTCGTAATCGCGTTGGTCTCAGGGATCTCGGCATATCCTTCCACGAGTGTGAGAAACGACTTGTCGCTGGAACATGGTCCGCCGCCTGCACCGAGAAGACACCACGGTGGCGTCTTGTCGCCAACCTTCCTTGGCACCAAGGCTTTTCTGTCGCGCCCCTCCCCGAACCAGAGCTTCGAGGGGGCGTTCCTGAGTGACTCCTTGATCTCCTGTTCCGTGAACGATATGACCCTGCCGCTGGTGGTGCAGTAGGCCCCGACATCGAGGAGCAGTTCGAGACCGGCCTCGAAGACCTCGTCGGCCATCGAGCCATCGTTCTGGATAGGACTCGACGGGTCGTATTTGATCTTGTGTTCCTTCACCTTCTCCATCACCTTCGGGGCGAAGGTCCTCAGCTGATAGTCGCTCTCGCTCATCGGTTTGCCATTGAGCGCCTTGTCCATCACGTCGAGTATCTGGACCACTGGCGTCACCTGCCCTTCGCGAACTTCTTGGCAAGCTGGACGGCCTCCGCGGCGTTCATGCCGCAGCCATCCGCGCCAATCTCCTTCGCCCACTCCTTGGTCGTCGGCCCTCCGCCGACGAGAACCGCGAACTTCCTCCTCTCGCCAGACGAAACGAGATAGTCGATTATGTCCTTCTGCGAGCCTATCGTGCTGGACATCAGGGCGGAAGCTCCGATGATTTTGGCGCCGTTTCTCTTGGCCTCCTCGACGAAGGCGATGGTCTTGACGTCGACCCCGAGGTCCACCACATTGAAACCACCGGCCATCATCATGCTAGCGACGATGTTCTTCCCGATCTCGTGGACGTCACCCTGGACAGTGCCGATGACGACGGTCGCCTTCGTACTGGCGGTGCCCTTGGGAAGGAGCGGAAGGAGCAACGCGAGAGCAGCCTTCATGGACTCGCCGGCAAGCATGAGTTCGGGCAGGTAGATCTCCATCTTCTCGAATTTGCTGCCTATCCGCTCGATTGCGGGCACGAGTCCCTTCTCGATAGCCACCAGGGGGTCCACCTTCTCCGAGATGGCCGCCTTCGCCGCCTTCACGGCAGCCTCGGAATCGTATCCCAGAACAGCATTCTGCAAGTCCTTCAAAACCTTCTCTGTGGTCAAAGCCCCACCTTCGTTATCTCGCGGCCTTGAACGCATAGACTGCGAGGTTGTCGGGTGGATTCGCAATGCTCTACTTTAACCTTCGTTCGTTGGCCGGCTGACCTACTGCTGGCTGAGAGCTGGCCGCAATGCGCGAACCGACAAGGTTGGCCGGCCGCGATTCCGAAAGGTATTAGACCAGACAAATCCTAAGAGGTCTTCACGGAGCGTTCCCCCAACGCCTCTTCCCTGGACTGCCGGCGACAGGAGTCCAATACCATGAACTCCACTATTGACTCGGTTGCACTTCTTGATGAGCTCTCAGATGGGGTCTTCGTCTGTTCCAAGACGGGAGACATGATGTACTCGAACCCCGCCCTTGCCCGAATCCTCGGATGCACGACACGAACGATACGGGAAAGGAACCTTGCGAAGGATTTCGTGGAGAGGGAACTCGAGTGGAGGGCATTAGTCTCCCTCCTCGAGCAGGGAGGGATAATCCAGGACTATGAGCTCCGGTTGAAGAAGAGGGACGGCAGCATCGTCTTCTCGTCCGTCACTGTCTCGAACCTCAGGGATGGGGCTGGGACATTAATAGGGCTCGCCGGGATTCTGAGGGACATAACTACGAGGAAGGGCATCGAGATCGAGCTCCGTGACAAGGCCTTTCGAATAGACGTCATGAACAAGATCGCCAAGATGGCATCCGCGGAGACCGACATCAGGAAACACGCGCTTGTAAGCATGGCCGAAGAGCTCAGGAAGCTCGTCAACTTCGACATCCTCTTGATCGGCGTGACCGAGGACAACGGAAGACATGTCCAAGTGATAACCCCGGCAGCCGACGACCCCAATGCGTCCAAGATTCTCGGAACGGTACCCTTTGACGGCAGCCTTGTCGAGAAGCTCAAGTTCGGCCGGAAAGCGATCGTCATGGACGAAGACGCTGGCAAGAAGCAGTTCAGCGAATTGGCGGTCGTTGACGCATCGAAGTTTGAGTCGATGCTCTGCGTGCCACTCACAAGCCGGGGGAGGGTGATCGGCGCGCTCGCCATCGCCTTCACGAGGGCGAAGGAGTACAATGTCGAGAGCGTAGACTCTCTTCAAATGGTCGCGGACCAGATCGCTGGAATGATAGACAACATGTCTCTCATGAACTCGCTTCAGAACAAGATTGCACTTCAGGACGCACTGGTCAGAACTGGCGTTGAACTGCAGAGGGCAATCAACACGGAACAGATCTACGCGGCGATATCAGACGGAATGAAGGAGATCGTTGACTACAGTGACCTCTCATTCTATCTCGTCGATTGGCAGAAGAGACTTGTCTTCCCCGTCTATGCTGTTGGCCATTGGGCCCAGGAGGTCATGGCCGCCCCGGGGTCAATCGACGAAGGACTCGTGGGAGTGGTCGCGAAGACCGGGAAGGCGGAGTACACGGACGACATCGATGCCGACCCGAGATCTGCGGACATCCCCGGTGTCCCACTCGAGCACAACTCCATGCTCGCGGTGCCCTTGACCGCAGGTGAAGGGGTCACGGGTGTTCTAGAGGTCTACAGGCCCCGGGGACAGGTCTTCACGATTGGGGATTTTGAGGCGGCGAAACTGTTCGCCCAGCAGGCATCGATCGCGCTAGCGAATGCACAGCTAGTCTCGAAACTCCAAGAAGCCAAGAGGGAGATCGAGATGCTCAACGATGTGATGTTCCACGACATCAACAACTTCAACTTCGCCACCCTGAACTACATACAGATGGCCGCTTCTAGCACCGAATGCTCGGGTGAGCAGAAGGCCCATCTCGAGAAGTCCCTGAAACTGATTCGTCAGACTGCGGATCTCATCGAGAACGTCAAGAAGCTCGCGAAAATCGGGATGATGAACCCGTCCGATTTCGTCACCGTCGATGTGTCTCAGGTGCTGAGAAAGGTTGCTGCCGGCCTCGAGAACTCCTTTCCCGGGCGATCCGTCAGTGTGAAGCTCGACCTGCAGGATTCCAGCTATACAATGGCGAACAACCTCCTCGAGGAGCTGTTTCTGAACCTGCTGTCCAACTCGGTCAAGTATGACCCTCACGAAGAGGCGGAGATCGACATTTCGTGCACTAAGACTGTCGAGCACGCCAGGGCCATGTGGAAAGTGTGCGTTGAGGACAGGGGAACTGGCATCCCAGACGACAAGAAGCCGCTCCTGTTCCAGAAATTCATAAGGCTGAGGCCGGAGTCCGGAGTAGGCGGCGCGGGTCTCGGTCTTTCAATCTGCCGTGCGCTGACTGACAGGTTCGGAGGTAGGATCTGGGTCGAGGACAGAGTCCCAGGACAGCACGAGCTCGGAGCCAGGTTCTGCGTGCTGCTTCCAGCCGCGTCACCGACCAGAACATCTGCCGGACAGCCTATGGCCAAGTGAGAAATGGAATAAGCGGGAAGAGGTTTTGTTGGGTTTCCTTGGTTCCTACTGCCTTCTCCGTGGAACTACGAGCAGCGTCGTCAGGACCGCCACTGACACGACAGCCAGAAGAGCTGATGTGCCTGCGGTGACCGACTCGGCGGTCATGCCCGCGCTCGCCGAGGCGCCCGCGGTCTCAGGAGCGGAAAGCGACGAGACCGTCATCGATACGTTGAACTCGATCCACGGTGCTCCATGAAACAGCAACCCGGTTCCAGCACGCCTGTAGTCGAAGTTCAGCGGACCGACCATGGTGATCGTCTTCGAAGTCGTGTTGTACATCGACCTTAGGTCGACCCCTCCGGTCACGTAGTACCCGAGATCCACGGTGCCATTGTACTTCAGTTTGTTGTATTCGGACAGATTCCCGGCCCACGCGTCCATCCACGATCCCGCCGGCACGCCTTGGCCTTTGAATCCCAGTCTGTCTGAGCCCTGCGGCAGCTGCACTATGAACTTCTGGTATTTCGACAGGTTGAACCACTGCGGGGTCGAGTCGTAATTGACGGGGTATCCGAAGCGGGAGTCTCCCGCGTTCAGGCTTGTGTAGGTCAAGTTCGCGTAGGGGTCGAATTCGGACGGATGGTAGGTCCCAGAGTTCCACGACGGAACATAGTCGATCCTCAACGGCTCCCAGACCCACGCCCCCTGGTTGGTTGCGCTCTGGTTGGCCCGGACAGCGTGGAGGTTGTACGTGCCGACCGCATCCATGTATACGTCTGCCATGGTCTCGGTGTAGTTCACATACATGGTGAGATCCTCGAAATACACCTCGTGGACGTTCAGGTTCGCCTCCCTGAGCCACCTGCACATGAGGACCTCATAGCCAAAGTCCACCTCCCCGATCTTCAGGATTATCTCGCCCGTCGCCTGGTTCACGGTCATGTTGATGAAGTTCCATCCGAAGTACCAGAAGTCGTCATAACCGGAGTAGATGTCCACCCTTGAGTTCGCCTCCTTCTCTATCCACGACGTCCAGTTGAGCCCGTACCATCCGCCATCGTTATAGTACATAGAGCCCTGGCTGGCCCACCAAGTATACGGGTCCGCGGACGTAGACAGGTTCAACCATTCGTACGCAGCCTCCCTGTTCAGGGTGATGTCGTAGGTTACCCCTAGCAGATAGCCGTCGCCTTGGCTCGGGAGGTAGTTACGCAGTTGCACCGTGTAGTTGGGGGAGCCGTTTCGCGACCACCCCCATGTCGGTATCCAGTAGCTGTTCCACCACTGCGTTGAGATATATTGGCTGTATATCTTCATGGAAACAGCGGAACCCGCAACAGGTCCAACTATCGCGTCGACGGGCATGAACTCGGGGTGGTGAGAGTTGACGGTCGTGACGTTCCTCGCATCCATGCTCCACCTGTAGGGTGCCATTATCACGGAGTGCTCTGATTTGTTCACGTCGGAATCCCCAGCCGCTGGCGCGTAGAGCCAAGTGCGCTTGCCAGACTCGTTCGACAGAATCACGTCCTGAGCGTATGTGTACCATCTCCAGTTCGTGGCGTGGCTCCAGTACCATTCTCCGAACTCTGGTTCGAACATGTCGTACAGCTTGTAGGTGGTATACGGCCACGACGCCACGATGATGTCCGATGCCGTGCCGTTGGCCGTGATGTTGAATACGTCCGTGACGTTGATTAAGTACGTCCCTGCAACGCTGAACGACACGCTCTGCGCCAGCGTCTTGTTCCCCTGATCCCCAGGCACGAAGACGTAATCCGGAGGCAGGTCGTAGGTTCCCGGCGCAGCGTCGGTCGAGAAGGTCACGGTGCCATTGTAGTCCGTCATGACGGTTCCGTACTGATTGATCGCCTCGACGATGATGTCGTAGTACGTTCCGGGCGCCAGCTGCCTCTCAATATACAGGTTGAAGTGGTCTATCTTCGGCGGCTCAGGGACCACGCGGATGCCCGCCTTCCAGCCGGTCACCGCGGGCATGACGGTGTCCACCACGGTCAGGTTGTAGTAGCCCAAGTCGTGGAAGGTCAGGTTCGTCGCGAAGACGTGCGTGCCCGCGTCCCCAGGCTGGAACGTGTAGTTGATCGGCAGCGTGACCGTCGTCCTGTTGCAGGTGAAGTTCACGGTACCGTCATAGGGTGTGTACACCGCTCCGTACTGATCGTAGACGGTGAGGGTGAACGAGGCCGGTATGTCGATGACGACCTCTGATTGAACATCCGTTATGACGAACCTGTCAGCCTTCGGCAGCTCGAGAACTTCCGTGTCGTTTAGCCATCCGTCAACATCGCTGTTCGCAACATCCACCACATGTATGTCCTGCAATCCCGGCGTGTTGAATGTCACGCCCGCATCGAACTCATGAGTGCCCGAGTCCGCAGGTGTGAAGTCATAGTTGGGCGGCAGCGACGCGGCCAGGTCTGTGGACGTGAAGTTCACTGTACCGTCGTACGTCGGGAACGTGTTGTTGAACTGGTCCTTGACCGTAACGGTGATGTTGCTGGCCTCTCCAGCCATTATCGGACTCGTCACTCCCTTCACTTCGAAGGAGGTCGGCACCGGGGGAACTATGGACTCCATCTTCCACTCGATGTACGGCGCGCCATACGGCAGCATCCCCAGTCTGGTCCATTCGCTCTTCAGCCAGTCATGGGCCGTCTGGGTCTTCGACCAGTCGTACATGTCGATCGGCCCAATATAGGTCAGCTTCTTCGCCACGTTGTCCGTGATTATCTGTCCAGGAATGTCCGAGTCCATAGGCTCGGCATAGTCCATGCTCATGTTGGCGCTGTAGTTCATCGTCTTGCCAAGAATCGGGGCTCCCGTGCTGTTGAATGCCTGCCCGACGAACAGCTGGTAGCCAGCCGGCCACTCAAAGGTCATCGTCTCGTTCACAGTCAGGTTGAATGTTCCTGGGGTGTAGTCGTAGTCCATTTCCTGACCGTACCACAAGCTCCCCGGGGCCGTGTTCAGATACTTGAACGGGGCGTAGGGATCAAAGTCGGAGTGCGGGTGCGCTGGCGGCTTTGAGTGGAGGTAATCCTGCATCAACGCCTCCCAGGTCCAGCAGGGTTCAGCTTTTCCCGACACAGGATCGACGACCGTCGTCTCGTACATGTACAGGCCATAGATCACGACTCCGTCGATGTCAGCATCCGTCATAGTCGGTCCGATATGCATCCTGAAAGTCAGGTCTTCGAAGTACCACTCGGTGGGCATGAACGACTCCCTCATCCATCTGGTCATCATGCCCTCCATGCCCCACGAGACTGAGTCGTAGTGGATAACGATCTTGTCGCCGACCTTCTCGGCCCAGAAGATCCAGTCGAGGAACGTGAGCACGTAGTCGTACATCGGCCATATGTCCAAGCGGTCCTTTCCGCTCTCAGTTGTGACCCACGCCTTGTACGCATCGCTCTTGTTGTTGAGCGCCCACCAGTTGCTGAAGTCGTTGTATCCGTCTTCGGTCACGCCGAGGACCGCCATCGCCGCCTGCTTGTCGAGCGTGGTGGTTCCGGTGTGGCGCAGGAACCACCCGTCGTCCCAATACTCGGTCAGCGGGAACCTCTCCTTGACCTCGTCATGAGTCATGTACCCTAAGTACCAGTCGATCCACGCGTTGCCACCTCTCTGGGCGCCAAGGAACGGGAGGAACTCCGGCTTCTCAGCCATGTTTATCTCGCTCATGTTGCGGGCGGTCGCGTTTAGCCTCAGGTTCGAGTAGTAGTAGACGTTACCTGGCGGAGCGCCTTTCCAGACGAAGATGTTCGGATACCCATCATGCCAGACATCTTCGTCCTTCCTCAGGTCCCACCAGCTGCCGAACGGCACGTCGAACATGTCGTACCATCTGTAGTCGACATGCCTCGAAGGCAAGGTCGCCCCCACAATAATCGTCGCGGCGGCCTGCTTCGTGATGCTCCCTACCGTGCCCGAGACGGTGAGGTTGCACTGGCCGACTGCGATGGCCGTGAACTTGACTGAAGGTCCGGTCGTCCTGTTCAGATCGTAGTCCGTGTCGGGCATGTCAGGGACGGACCACGTGAACGTGACTCCGGTCATTGTCGAGCCAACGGTTGATATCGCAGTAGCGGTGAAATTCTGGTACATCCCAACCGCCAAGTTCTTGGACGGCGGGATGATCGATATGGAATCCAGGACGGGCGGATTGACCGTCAGAGCCGCAGTACCCGTTGCCTCGAGACCCTTGTAGGTGATCACGCACTTCAGAGTACCGGTTCCTCCGGAATTACCTGCAGTGAGGTTGACCTTCATCCTTGCGGTACGGTCGAAATCGCCGAGCGACTTGGGCTCCACGGACCATTTGATCAGCATATCGGTTGGATCCGTGATGACAGCTTTGTCGTACTTCACTTCAACACTCAGTGGAGTCTTCTTGCCCGCATCCACCGTCACGGTCGCAGGAGACACAGTCGCTGCAAGATCATGCGTCTTGCCCATCGCGGCCAAGATTACGACGATGACCAGCAGGATGACGATTATCACCGCCACGATCATCGTCCACAGCTTCTTCTTCGGCATCTTTGAAGGGGCCGAAGTGATCTCCTCCTTCTCAGTTCCACTAGTTTCTGTACCAGTACCTGTCTCTTCAGACATTGTATCCCCCGACAGAATGGCTCGATAATTGGCAGCAATTGTAAAGCTTATCCAGCTATATATATTCGCGCATTTGGGCTGATGACAGATTGGCATGGAGAATCGCCAAAGACAAGAGCCTATCGGCCGTCTGGAATCAACGATAGGGCTCTAGCGCATGGGATCAAGTCGAGTTCAAGTCCTGCAAGAGGCAGTCTTTGCGCCGGGCCAAAGATAGAATCAAGAATGGCGTCGGGTTTCGAAAAAAGGCTCAACGCTTCGTTCACGGTTCGAAGAATTCTCGACAGATTCCACCGGGGATAATGTTCTTATACCATAGGCATTATTCCCATCTTTGGTCCTGCCAGATGCCGGCTCGCGGAAGCCCGTTTGAAACGACTGGCCTAACTCTAGGCGGACCAAAAGCGGGTCAGAATATCGACCCGAACCGCAAAGATCCTGTGCGTGGGGGAACTTGAATTGCAGAAGAGAGTTCTTGACTTCTTCTATGTGTGCATAGCAATGATGATTGCATTGGCGTTGGCCGTTCAGCTCGAAGGGGTCGTCGTGAGCAACGTTACGGCGGCGGACGATCAGGAGCTGCCAAAGCAGTTCCGGATCGGCTTCATGCAGAAGGTCGACAGCCTCAATCCGTATGTCGGAGTAAGTGACGCAGCTTACGTCTTCTACGGCCTTGTGTATGACACTCTGGACGTTATCGACAACGATCTCAACCCTGCGCCAAACATGGCAACTGGCATCTATGCCCTACCGGAGAGTGATCCGTACATGGTCGCGAACGGACTGAAGTATGGAACTGTCTGGCAGTACAACATTACCACAGAAGCGTATTGGTCCGATGGCGAGCCTTTCACCGCGGAAGACGCCAACTGGAGCGTGAACATCAACGCGTTCAACTTCGACGGACTCTGGGCGTTCCAGCCCTACTCATACTTCATGCAATATGCAGAGGTGAAAGACGAGAAGACCCTCTGGATTCACTATTATGATAGGGAGACAGGCGAACCCATGCCGGCTTCGTACGCGTATCTCCTCTCAATATACATGCTGCCCAAACACAGACTGGAAGGCTTCTCCATCGAGGATATAGGATTCAAGTGGCCCGGCGTTTTCAAGGACGATCCGATGCCGATCGTCGGAACCGGCCCATTCATCGCCTCGCCTACGATCTACGACGACTGGCTGAGGGGTGACCCGATTGTACTCAAGAAGAACCCGGACTACCACTGGAGCAAGCTGTACACCCATCCTGACGGAAGGCCGATGGAGATTCAGTTCGACGAGATCGTCTTGAAGTTCTATGATGAGACCCTTGCCATGACTCTCGCGCTCAAGAACAATCAGCTCGACGTGGCGCAGTTCCCGCCGCAGGACTACTACAACATAAGGAGAGACGTGGTAGACGGCAAGCTGGACCACATCACAACCTTCGATGGACCGAAGGTCACCCAGTACTGGACGGAGATAGGCATGTGCCAGAAGAAGAACAACAAGAATCCATCCAGGCTCGACCCAGTGATCAGGCACGCGCTCGCCCAGGCCGTGAACAAGACCTGGATCGTCGAGAACTACTATCTCGGCCTCGCTGACGAAGGGACGACCCTGATACCTCCTATCAACTCATACTGGCACTACGAACCGACGGAGGCGCAGAAGTGGAAATACGACCTCGCAGCGGCCCGCGCCCTGCTGGAGAGCAATGGGTACATCGATTTCGATCTAGATGGCGTAAGAGAGGCGACTGCCTCAAGCCCCGCGGTGACTACCGGGCTCGTTGTTGAGAACACGGAGCTGAGATACGAGATGCTGATCAGGGCCGAATATCCTGAGGAGAAGTACATCGCAGAACGGCTTCAGCTCGAGTGGAAGGACATCGGAATCGTATTCGACTATACGATAGTCGACGAGCCCACCATGAACCAGATAGTCTACTCATACGACTACGATATGATGATCTGGTACTGGTCTTCGGATGTGGACCCGAACTACATGTTGTACACCCAGACCAGCATGGCCATCGATGGGTGGAACGACGACTGGTACCATTCGGTGGACTACGACAAGAACTATACGGAGAGCGTCTTCACGATGGACCGGACGCTGAGGAAGGGGTTTGTCGACAACTGTCAGCTCATAAACTACCAGGACGCCGCATACATCATCCTAGCCTACCCGTATCAGACGTACGCCTGGAGGACAGACACCTTCGAGGGCTGGGGCGACTGGAAGAACGACCCGGGACGGAGCATAGACAACTTCTGGACCGGCAACCCGCTCTATTTCGACCTGGTCCCGAAGGAGAAGACGGTGATTCCGCCAGAAGTGCTGTACATAGCGATCGGCGCCGGTGCCGCGGCTGCCGTAATCGCCGCCCTAGTGATCCTCAGGATGAGGCGCCGGAAGAAGGAAGGAGAAATCAGGGGAGAGGAGACCAGCCCCCTGGGAGACTGAGCTAAACGCAGGCCCGGGCGGGGTCCGGGCCGATCAAACCTTTCATAGTTTCATATATCGAAGCTGAACACCGAGGGGAATCATCCTTGATTGGTAGTCTAGCAGGGAAGGGCAAGAGAGGGGGCTGATGAATGGCGAACATGCGAGGGTTCGTCGTGCGGAAGCTCATCTATGTGGTGATAACGCTTTTTGCTATCATCGCGTTCAACTTCTTTCTCTTCAGGATAATGCCAGGAGATCCAGCGAAGGTTCTTGTCCCTAGGGGCAGTCCCGAGCTGGTCAAGACCGTACGAGAGGCGTTCCACCTCAATGACCCGATTTACGTCCAATTCTACGAGTATCTGAAGCAGGTGTTCAGCGGAGACTTCGGCATAAGCACGGGCAAATGGAAAGGAGCGCCGATTGCTGATGGTTTAGGTCCGCCAATATTCAACACAGTGCTACTCGTAGGGATCGGCACGATTTTCGCGGTGCTCCTTGGGATTGCGCTTGGCAGGGCGGCCGCATGGCGTCGCGGGAAGGCTGCGGACACCGTGGGCATGGCGTTTGCTCTTACATTCTATTCGATGCCCACATTCCTGTTCGCGCTGATAATGGTCATGATATTCGCGGGACAATTGAGGTGGTTCCCGCTCGACGGTCCCTATGCGGACAACTACAACCAGCTTGGACTCTTGGACAAGATCTTGAGCCGGGCGTACCACCTGGTACTACCTGTGACCGCGTTTGCGATTGAGATGATGGCTGAGTATGCACTCATCATGAGGAACTCTCTCACGGACGTCCTTACTGAGGACTACATCGTGACCGCTAGGGCCAAGGGGCTGTCGAACAAGGCGATCCTGAGGGATCACGCCATGAGGAATGCGCTCCTGCCGGTGGTCACCGTCGCGGCAATCAGTGTGGGATGGATGCTTGGCGGGGACATCATGGTGGAGATCGTCTTTGGTTACGATGGCATGGGCATGCTAACATGGGATGCGGTGCTGAGCCGGGACTTCCCGCTCCTACAAGCCCTGTTCCTTCTCATGGCAATCGTTGTCCTCATCGCCAACCTCGCTGCGGACATCGTCTACATGTATCTTGATCCGAGGGTCACCGTTGTCTAGGGGAGTCATATCGATGATGAGAACGGGGCATTGCTTGAAGGCATCCAAGATGGCCATGAGGGCGCTTGTCGTTTCTGTTGCTGTCATGATGCTAGCAATAGTCATCTCGAGCATTGGCACGACCTCTCCGGACAAAGGTGACACGGCGCCCGCAGCTAGTGCCGCGAACCGCGCTTCGGTGCTTGGGAGCGTCGTGGCAAGAGCCGGAGGCGACATGGAGGTGGAGCAGGGGGAGCTGATCATTCTCGATGGCAGCAGAAGCACCTCAAACGTGACTATCGTGAATCTCACCTGGATTTTCGACGATTCTGGACCCGTTGTTCTGTACGGGCTGACACCTACCCACCGATTCATGACTCTTGGGACTATTCTGGTGACGCTCACGGTCACGGATGTGGACCTTGACACCTCGACGGATTCCCTCCTAATCACAGTCTTGCCGGACACGACACCCCCGGAGGTTACGCTCTGGAACAGGACGATTGCTCCGGGCCAGAGCACCGTGATCACGCTCGATGGCTCGAAATGCTATGACAACGTGGGAATCGTCAACTATACCTGGTACTGCCTATACAGAGGAGACGACATCTGGCTTTACGGAGAGAGCCCCGTATTCGACTTCAAAAAGCCGGGCACTTACCTAGTCGTATTGAACGCCACCGATGCCGCCGGAAACTGGGCGACTGGAACGCTCACTGTGGACATACAAAGGGAGCCGAGCATCTTCGTCAAGCAGTGGGTCTTGTTCTTCATCGTCCTACCCATTGTGGCCATCGCCGCCTACATGGTGTTCTCCAAGTGGAGGAAGGGCGCCGGCCTCATAACAAGGACGGACGTTGAGAAGGCGAGGCTTCAGATCAAGAACTTCAGGAATTCTTGGAAGGTCTTCAGGGCAAACCGCTTGGGAATGTTCGGGTTTACGATTCTGATCGTTTTCGTGATCATAGCCGTCTTCGCACCCTTCCTTTCAGCAGTGGACAATCCTCAGACCGACGTTGAGCCTAACCGGATAAACAATGTGGCGGACACCACGGATGATTGGTTCAACCCGCTGCCCCCTTCCTTCAGTCCATCACCCTACACAGGCATCCGGCATATCTTGGGGACCGATAGCGTCGGCAAGGACGTCTACAGTCTCACCATCTATGGGACTAGAGCGTCCCTCGAGGTCGGCCTCGTGGCGACTCTCATATCCGTTGTCCTCGGAACTCTCATAGGACTCGGCGCGGGATACTTCGGGAGGGTGACCGACGAGGCCCTGATGAGGTTGACGGACTTCTTCCTTGTCTTGCCATGGTTCCCCTTGATGATCGTCATGATGTCCATCCTTGGTCAGAAATTCGTCTGGGTGGTGTTGGTCATCGGGATAACCAGCTGGCCATCCACGGCGAGAGTGGTGAGATCCCAGGTGCTGACAATCAAGGAGAGACAGTTCATCGTGAGGGCGCGCGCGGTCGGTTCCGGCGATTCCCACATCATAAGGACACATATCCTGCCGAATGTCCTGCCGCTCATATTCGCCAACACCGTGCTCCTGATCGCAATTGCGATATTCTCGGAGGCTTTCCTCGACTTTTTCGGCCTGGGCGACCCATCCGTCATAAGCTGGGGCTCGATGCTCGAGGCGGCGTATGATCAGGCGGCGTTCGCGGGAGGAGCATGGTGGTGGATTGCGGCCCCCGGTGCGGCGATAGTCATAATGGTGCTTGCGTTCTCGCTCGTGGGCTATGCCATCGATGATGTGCTCAATCCGAAGCTCAGAAAGCGCTGATGCGAGCGAACACGCCCTTCTGGTAGACCCGCCGTAGATATCCGACGGAATGGTTCACTTCTTCTCAGCAACGGCGAGTTCCGCCTGCCTCTTCCTGTAGTACTGGAGGTAGCCCATGCCGAACTTGTCCTCGCCCCAGAAGAGCTTCGAGGCCTTCAACGCGACCGCCATGTTCGGATCGTTCGGATTCCCGATGAAGCAGGTCATGCCCTGTCCAGCACACATCAACATGAACGCGGCGTTTAGCGTCGGCCTGTCGGGAAGACCGAATGACACATTGCTCAGACCCACAGTTGTGTTCACTTCAAGCTCCTCACTACAGACCCTTATTGTGTCGAGAGTGGCTTTGGCGCCGGTCTCCCCAGTACTGCAAGCGAGGGCAACGCAGTCGATTATGATGTTCTTGCGGTCAAGTCCCTCCTTCTCAGCGCGGTCGATTATCTTCTTGGCTATCTCGACTCGCTTCTCGGAGGTCTGAGGTATGCCTGTGTCGTCGATGCACAGTCCCACAAGGGCAGCTCCATATTGCGCAGCAAGGGGTATCACGACGTCCATCCTCTTTCCCTCGCCGGTCGTCGAATTGATGCCCGGTCGTCCCTTGACTTTCTCGAGAGCTGCGGCGAGCACATCTGGGTTGGACGTGTCAATCCACAGTGGCACCTCGACCGCGTCCTGAACGATCCGGAGAGCCTCAATCATCGCGTGCTTCTCGTCAATTCCCGGAACACCGACGTTGATGTCCAACACGTCCGCGGCGTTCGCCACCTGCTTCTTCGCTTCGGTCTCAAGGATTGCGAACTCGCCAGCCTTCAGCTTCGCAATCAGTTCCTTCCGATTGGTCGGATTGATCCTCTCGCCCACGATGACCGGCGTCTTCGTGGCGCCTATCCTGACGGTCTTCTTCGTACCCTTGAGCTCGATTACTGGAACGGGCATTTGTCGTCGCCTCCAATTCGGGGAGAACGCCTTTTTCCTGAAAAACCTTCCGACAGAGCGCGACCAAGGCATGCCTCCAACGCGTAGGCCCAGTCTCGACTCCGAGCAGATACCTCGCGATTGCGTGAGGTTGCCATCACGTCGGACTGCAGTCACGCAGTCAGGCCGACTGAGCGAAAGGTTAATTAGGGAAGCGAATATGCCGATTCAATCGGTAGAAAGCATCTGTCCATGCGACATGAGACGAATAGCTTTCTCTCGAAACTGATCCGAAGGGATAGAATCCCGAAGGACCAATTGGGGGTAACACCAATGGAAGATGCAGTGGCACGGCTTAGGAATGCTGTGATGAACTACGAGATGGAGACGATCGCCGACCTCGCGAAGCAGGCCTTGAAAGGTGGCGTTGACCCGCTCGTCGCCATCGAGAAGGGATTGGCTGAAGGAATCAAGACCGTCGGTGAGAAGTTCGGCAGGGGGGAGATCTACCTGCCCGAGCTCGTGATGGGCGCAGAGGCCATGAAGGCCGCGCTCGCGGTGCTGGAGCCCGCAGTTCCAAAGGGCAAGCACAGATCGAGTGCGGGGAAGGTGCTGATCGGGACGGTCCAGGACGACATCCACGAGATCGGGAAGAACCTGGTTGCCACGATGCTCGCCTCAAATGGCTTCGAAGTCATTGACCTCGGTGTGAATGTCCCGGGTGCAGACTTTCTCAAGAAGGCAGATGAGCAGAAGCCGGCGATATTGGCGATGTCGGCACTAATGACCACGACCATGCCGAGAATGGCAGAGGTCATCACACCACTGAAGAAGAAGGACAAGAAGGTCAAGGTACTCGTCGGCGGCGCTCCGGTCACGGACACCTACGCAAAGGAGATCGGTGCTGACGGCTACAGTGGCGACGCATCTGGCGCGGTTGATGTCGCGAAGAAACTGGTCAGGTGAGCCTGATGGGTTTTGGCATTAAGCGGGGCGTCCGCTTCCAAATACTGAGCGAGAGCGATCTCGACAGGATCCACTGGGGAACGCTGCACATCCTCGAGAAGGTCGGCGTTCAGGTGGACAGCCAGCAGTGCCGGAAGCTCCTCAAGGACAACGGCTGCGAGGTGGACGAGAAGACGAGGATCTGCAAGATACCATCTCACTTGGTTGAGGAGGCTCTCTCCAAGAAGAAATCCTCAATCACGCTTGCGGGCAGGAACCCGAAGTATGACGCCAAGCTGGACCTCAACCACAGCTACATGACCGCCAACGGGAACGGCGCGGTCGCAGTCGAGTTCGAGACGGGGACGAGGAGGCCATCGACAAAAAAGGATGTCGCCAACTCGTCTCGGATTATAGACGCGCTTGACAATGTGCACATACATTGGCCAATGGTGAGCTCGACGGACCAGCAACCTTCGGTAGTGCACCTGCACGATTTCGACGCTTCTCTGAACAATACCGAGAAGCACGTCATGTACGAGACCGCTGTGACGATCTCCGACGCTAAGTACTTGACCGAGATGGGATACATTGCGGCGGGGGGCGAGAAGGAGTACCGGCAAAGACCGCTATCATCATGTCTGCAGTGCACATACGCGCCTCTTCAGCACGACGCGGGAGTCATGGACGCCAGCCTCGAGCTGGCAAGAAGTGGAGTTCCACTGGTCTTCTTCGGAATGCCGCAGCCGGGGGCAACGGGACCGATAACCTTGGTCGGCTCGCTCGTCGTAGGAAACGCTGAGGTTCTCAGCGCGCTGACGATGACGATGCTCTCGACCCCGGGCGCCGCCGTGATATACGGCATGGGTAACGCGCCTCTCGACCCGAGGACCACGGTGAGAGCCGGAGGAAGCCCGGAGCACGCAATCTCCTCCGCAATCGCGACTGAACTTGCGCACTACTACGGAATGCCTTCATGCGTGGGAGTATCCGCGACTGCCAAGGAACCGGGGGACCAGGCGGTCCTGGAATACTACACCGGCTGCGTGGGTCCGCTGCTGGCTGGCGCGGACTTGATGTGCGGGGTGGGCCTGCTCGAGGACTCAAGCTGCCTATTCTACGAACAGATCGTCGTCGACAACGAGATCGTGGGAGTGATTTCGCGCCTCATCAGAGGGGAGTGGGCGGATGAAGACACGATGGCCCTGGACGTTATCGAGAAGGTCGGGCCTGGAAAGAACTTCCTCGCTCAGAGGCATACAGTCGCACACTTGAAGACGGATCTCTTCATGCCCAATCTTGTTGACAGGCGATCGTTCGATGCCTGGACTGGCTCGGGATCCAAGTCCCTCAGGGAGAAGGCGAGAGAGAAGGTCAAGGACATACTCGCGAACCACAAGGTCCCGCCGCTCGGTGACGACGTCGAGAAGAAGCTCCAGGCGGTCATTGAGAAGGCGAAGAAGCCGATGTGGGGCGGGGAGACGAAGAGAACCTAAATGCCACGCATCGTGCCAGCAGCGTCTCGCGCGCTGGCCGATGAGCATTTTCTTACGAATCACGTACGCCACGAGGGTAGATGCGATGGCAAACTCCATTCCCGTCAGGTATCGCAGGAACGTCTTGGACAGCAAAGGGGTCGGACTCATCATCCAGACAGCGCTCGAGATCCTCGAGAGTACAGGCGCGGCTGTCAAGAGCGAAAAAGTACAGAACATCCTACGTGATCACGGATGCGAGGTTGACCGAAAAAGTGCAGTGGTCAAGTTTCCCCAAGGTCTCGTTTCCGAGATGGCACGGAAGAATGACAGGGCCGTCACATTCTACGGAAGAACAGCCAAGCACGACGCTCGGCTCGATTTCGAGCACGTCCATGTGACGAGCGACGGCAACGGCACCGACGCGTTGGACTTCGAAACCAGGAGGAGAAGACCTTCCACCAGATCAGATGTCGCGAAGAGCGCGTTCGTCACGGACGCTCTCAGAGGCCACGGCATCAACTGGCCAAGCGTGACTTCCCAAGACGTGCCGATTGGGACGCGCCACATACACGACCTCCAAGCCTCCCTCGAGAACACGGAGAAGCATATCACACTCGCCACAAACACCACCTCGTGGGAGGTGCGCGACGTCGTGGAACTAGCGGCAGCAGCCGTAGGAGGAGAGGAAGAACTCCGAAAGAAGCCGATCATCTCATCGATCCACACGAGTTTCTCCCCCCTGCAGATTGAGGGGGACAACATCGAGGCGGGACTCACTGCCGCGGAGGCCGGACTTCCCATCTGTTTCTACGTCATGCCCGGACCTGGTTCGACTGGCCCGGTGACCCTGGCCGGATCCGTCGCGGTAGGAGTGGCAGAGGCGCTCGCGGGGAACACGATCATCCAGGCCCACAGGAAGGGGACCGCGTTCGTGTTCAGCTGCGGCATGGCGAACATGGACATGAAGACCTCCACTCGCGCGGGCGGCGGGCCCGAGCACGGGCTGACATCTGCCGCATATGCGCAAATCGCCCACAGCATGGGCTTCCCGGCCCTCGTCGGAGGCTTCGTGACGACATCCAAGGAGCCTGACGAGCAGGCTGCGTATGAGAAGTTCGCGAGCGCGGTCACCCCGATCCTAGCTGGGGCGGACATGGTCGCGGGGATAGGCTTGCTCGAGGATTGCAGAACGTTGTGGTTAGAACAGCTCGTGATAGACAGCGAGATGGCGATGATCATCAACCGGATGGCACAGGGGATCGAAGTGTCGGAGGAGACTGTTGCGCTCGACGTGATCCAGAAGGTCGGCATCGGAAGGGACTATCTGGGGCAACGACACACAATGGAGTGTTTCCGCACAGAGCACTTCTTGCCCGTCGTGAGCGATAGGACATCGTTCGATACCTGGACTGCGAAGGGTGCGAAGTCACTGATGGACAGGGCGGGGAACGAAGTCAACCGGATTCTCAAGGAGCACTCGGTCGAACCGGTCAGGACCGAGGTGATGGAGACCGCCGCGCGGCTGATCAAGAGCCGTATCAAACAGTGACATTCACTCCTTCACCGTGGTAAAGCAGGCACAAGTGAGAGTCCGGGCAACCCCCTTGACCTCCCGGAGTCGATCGATCACCAGCTTCCCGATTTCCTCAATGCTAGAGCCTCTTATCTTGAGCAGCATGTCATACTCCCCCGAAATCATGTGCACCTCGAAGATGCCTGGCATGGATGCGATCTCCTCGGCTGTGTCCCTCTGAGACACCCCTTTCTCTGCCTCGAACTGCACGAGCACAAAGGATGTTACGCCAAGGCCAAGCTGACCGAAATCAGGTAAGGCTGCGTACTTCCGGATCGTCCCCTTCTGCTCCATCTTGACAATGCGGTCGTGCACGGTGGCACGAGGAATCCCGAGCTCCTTGGCAATCGCCTTCGTCGTCGAGCGGGCGTCCTTCATGAGCTCCTCGAGGATGGAGGAGTCCTTTTCATCGAGCATGTTCCGTCACAATGACGGAATTGCTATAAGAATGTTGCCGATTGCTCGGAAAATAGTCGGAAATTCTGGAGGAATGCTAATATACTATCGTGAGCATGACCGCAGTCCAGTCGATTTCATGGAAGAGGCGATACTTCACATCAGATCCGAGAAGCGCAAGCACATACTTCGCGTGCAGAGCGCGGCGCTCAAGGCCATTCACGACTACATGTATCGGCACGATGTCGTCCAAGCGATGCCTGTCATCCTCTCCCCCGAAACCGATCCCCTGAATCACCCTCACTTCTCGGCGACGGTCGATTACTACGGCCAGCGGCTCCACATGACGAAAAGCATGATCCTTCACAAGCAGCTCTCGCTGCTGAATGAGGGGATAGACAAGGTCTACTTCATGTCCCCAAATGTCCGCCTTGAGGAGGGCAAGCTGCGGGAGACGGGCAGGCATCTGTTCGAGTTCACCCAGGTGGACATCGAACTCAGGGACAAGTCAAAGAAGGACTTCATGAAGCTCACGGATGGGATGATAGCCGCGGTCTTCCGATACGTCATCAAAGAATGCGACGAGGACCTCAAGGCGCTCTGCAGGAAGCTGTCAGTTCCTAGGCTCCCACTGAAGGTGTACGAATCCGAAGACCTGCGCAAAGAGCTAGGACCCGACTTCGAGAGGCTTTCCTCGGAGCGCGCAAAGGACCCTTTCTGGATAACTAACTTCAGGAGGGAGTTCTACGACAAGGAGGACAAGGAACGCAGGGGCTACTTCCACAACTATGACGTCATATGGCCGGAGGGATATGGAGAGGCCTTGTCCGGCGGGGAACGAGAGTGGGAGCACCAGGAGATCCTTAGGAAGATGAACGAGAGAAGAACCGATCTCAAGGCCTTCGAGACATATCTCAAGGTCTCGGGCCTTGGGATGATTCCAAAGACCGTTGGCGGGGGACTCGGAATCGAGAGGATGGTTCGATTCCTCACCGGTCAGAAGCACATCAGAGACGTCACGCTCTTCCCGAGGGTCCCAGGCGAACGAATAGTGTTCTGATCATTCGCTAGCAAACGCTCACGATCTTCGCGCCTGTTCCGGGCACCGTTACGAACGACTCGGACCGCAGTCCCGCCGCCTCGCGGAACGCATCAACCATGGCCCTCCTGATCTTGTTCGCGTTGCCCTGCGATATCGCGAAGACCGCCGGCCCAGATCCGCCAATAGACACGCCGTACGCACCAGCATCGATCGCCCTCTTGCGGACCTCGTCGTAGCCCGGGATCAGCTTCCTGCGGTGTGGGATCGCGAGCTTGTCGTCCAGGTACTGTCCGATCATCCTCGGGTTCCGTTTCATCATCGCGTGCAACATCCCAGAGGCCCATCCCACGTTGCTCACGGCGTCCTTCATCGCGACCATCTCGGGGAGTAGCTCGCGGGCCCTGCGCGTGTTGATTGCGATATCGGGCACTGCCACAATGACCTGGAAGACGGGTGGTCTGACCTGTATTATCGTTCGGGTCGAGAGGTCCGAGACTATCGTGAACCCGCCATAGATGGCTGCTGAGACGTTATCGAAGTGCCTCGAACCCGCGACAAGTTCCTCGCCCATCGCGGCTGCCTCTAGCACCATCTCCTTGCTGCGCAGCCCCAGCATCGTCGCCATGGCCAAAGCCCCTCCGGCTGAGGATGCAGCAGAGCTCCCGATGCCGCTGCCCGGCTTCATGCCTTTCCGGAGCGTCATCGCGAATCCTATCTCCCCGCATCCGCACATCTCAGCTAGCCTGATGGCTGCGTAGGACGCAGTGTTCCTCTCGGGGTCCGTTGGGAGCCTGTGCTTCCCCAATATCTTGACCGATCGCCCCTTCCCGGACGATCTTCGGATTGTTATCGTGTCCCTGGGAGAGTCCAAGCAAAGGCCGAATGAGTCGAATCCCGGGCCGAAGTTTGCGATAGTGGCGGGCGAGGACACAGTCACGCGATTCAACATCTGCGATAGCACCTGGCTATTCCTCGGGATGAACGACCTAGATATTAAGTTGATGTGCGGTCCGGCCGCAAGAGAGAGGGACATTTGTGCATGCTGGCTGCTTGGAAAACCAGCATCCAGATGAGCGAAACCTTATATGTCCTCTAGTCATAGCAGGCCGGACACCTGGGGAGACCATTGTGGCACCGTATAGGATGAGGTGCATAGAGTGTGGCAAGGAACATGACATGGGCAGACCGGCCTATGCATGCTCTTCCTGCGGCAACTTGCTCGAGATTGAGATGGACGCGGGAGAGGCAGCGAAGCGTCTAGCCGGTAGCGACTTCAGGAAACGGCCCATTTCGGTCTGGAGATACAAGGAACTGATACCGGTCGGCCCCAAGGCGAAGGTCTTCACGTTGAACGAGGGGGGGACGCCATTGTACGACTGTCCCCGGCTTGCGGACGCGATCGGGCTTAGGAGGCTGCGAGTCAAGTTCGATGGAACGAACCCCACGGGGTCATTCAAAGACCGAGGAATGACCGTCGGAATCACGAAGGCAAAGGAGCTTGGGATGAAGGTCGTCACGTGCGCGTCGACGGGGAACACCTCTGCATCGCTCGCAGCGTACGCCGGACTTGCCGATCTCAGATGCATCGTGCTCATCCCTGAAGGGAAGGTTGCGCTGGGCAAGCTCGCCCAGGCGATGATACACGGCTCGACCGTGGTGACCGTGAAGGGGAACTTCGACCAGGCGCTTGACATGGTGATGAAGTCATCCGAAGAATTGGGGATGTACGTCCTCAATTCCGTGAACCCGTTCAGGATCGAGGGGCAGAAGACCGCGGCCTACGAGGTCTGTGACCAGCTTGGCGCTAGGAACCCTGAGTTCCTCTACATCCCAGTCGGCAACGGCGGCAACTCCGCTGCCTATTGGAAAGGGTTCTTCGAGTACGAGGCGCTCGGACTGGTCGAGGGGCATCCGAGAATAAGGGGAGTCCAGGCCCAAGGTGCAGCGCCGATAGCATCGATGTTCGTGGACGACTCCGACAGGTTCGTCCCCGTGAAGAATCCTGACACCGTTGCAACCGCAATCCGCATAGGCAACCCCGCCAACTGGAAGAAGACTGTGAGGGCTATACGACGGTCCGGCGGGACTGTTTCAACCGTGATTGACGATGAGATCCTCAAGGCCCAGAGATTGCTGGCGAAACGCGAGGGCATTTTCGCCGAACCCGCAGGAGCGGCTGCTCTCGCAGGTCTGATCAAGGATTTGGCCAATGGGAGCATCGACAAGTCGGATGACGTCGTGTGCGTGTCCACCGGCCACGGCCTCAAAGACCCCGATATTGCCATTGCCCAGAGCGGCAAACCCAGAACGATAGATGCCTCAATGAGCGCCCTCAAGAGACTCGTGCAGGAGAACTGAAATGAGAATCCTGATGGTTGGGTTTGGGGTAGTCGGTAGCAGCTTTGCGGAGCTCATAATGGCCGAAGCGAAGAAGCTTGACCGGGACTACGGTCTGAGGCCCAGAATAGTCGGGATCGTGGACAAGGACGGGGCAGTCATGGTGCCCGAGGGAATCGACATATCCAAGATCCTAGAATCGAGGCGACTGACGGGAACGCTCCGAGGTGAAGGAGACTGGGAGTATCACGAGAAGGCTTCTGCACTGGATGTCATCAATGAGGTTGAGTGCGAGGTTGTGATAGAAACAACTCCGACTGAGCTAACGAAGGGCGAACCGGGGTTGAGCCATGTCAGGGCTGCTCTCACTGCAGGACGACACGTGATATGCACGAACAAGGGACCGCTTGCGGTCGCGATGCCAGCGCTGATGGAGCTTGCCCACCACAACGACGTGATTTTCAAGTTCAGTGGAACCGTTGGAGGCGGCACTCCCGTACTTGACTTCGCCAAGAAGTGCCTCGAGGGGAGCAGGATCAGGTCGATCCGCGGCATCCTGAACGGAACATCCAACTACATCTTGACCAAGATGGGAGCCGAGGGCATGTCGATGAAGGACGCGCTGGTGGAGGCCCAGAAGCTCGGGTATGCGGAGGCGGACCCTACATACGACATCGGGGGATTCGATACCGCTGGCAAACTTGTGATCACTTCCAACTACGTCCTCGGAACGACCCTTTCAATTAGGGATGTCAGCACCACGGGCATAACCGGCGTCACACAGTCGGATATCAAGAGGGCCTCTTCGAAAGGGAATGTCATCAAACTGATTGGAACGGTCGGAAGCGGAGCCAAGGTCTCCCCCGAAGAAATACCTTCTACGCACCCGCTGAATGTGAGCGGGACTTTCAACGCCATCCTTTTCGAGACGGACTCGGCAGGAGACATCACGCTGGTGGGCAAGGGAGCAGGGGGAAGGGAGACCGCCAGTTCGGTTCTCCGCGACTTGATAGAGATCAGGAGGGCATTCGCCCGATAGCTATTTCTGCCGGGCGCGGTTTCAAGTAGGTTCAACCATGAGAGTCGTGATGAAGTTCGGCGGGATCAGCGTCGCAGACGGCGACAAGCTCCGGAGAGTGGGAACCCTAGTCAGGAGGTTTCACAAGGACGGTCTCCAGATAGTGGTTGTTATCTCCGCCATGCACAGCGTTACCGACTCGCTTGCGGAGATTGCCAGGAGGGCCAGCCAGGGGAAGAGAGAGAGCGTCCGGGAGTTCATCGACAGCCTCACTGCGAGGCACAAGAAGGCCGCCGAAGAGGCCATCATGGACGAGCGAATCCTCAGGCACTCTCTGGATATCGTGATGACCAGAATCGAGGAGCTGAAGAACATCCTCCTGGGCATAGCGCACATAGGCGAATTGACTCCGAGATCGAAGGATTACGTCATCGGTTACGGAGAGAAACTATCGGCGCCGATGCTTCACGGCGTCCTTGACGACCTAGGCATGAAGTCGAAGTCGCTCACAGGAGGGGAGGCCGGGATAGTGACAGACGACCGTTTCGGCGATGCCACACCACTCATGAACCTCACGACCCTTCAAGTCCGCCAGACCCTGGAGCCGCTGATCGATGAGGGGTCGATCCCGGTCATCAGCGGGTTCGTCGCGTCCACCCAAGAGGGAATCCAGACGACCCTTGGACGCGGAGGTTCCGATTTCAGCGCATCGATAGTCGGCGTCGGAATCAAGGCGGACGAGATCTGGGTATGGAAGGATGTCGACGGCATCATGACCGCGGATCCCAAGCTGGTCAAGGCGGCCAGGATGATAGACACCATATCTTTCGCAGAGGCGATGGAGCTCGCTCACTTCGGGGCCGAGGTCGTGCATCCAAAGGCGCTCGAGTGCGCGGCGCGGTACGGACTTCCGTTCAGGGTCAAGAGCACCAAAGATCCGGACTTGCCGGGGACCTCGATCGTCGCGGAGGTGAAGGTCAAGGCAGGGGACGTCGTCAAGGCGATAACGAACATAGGCGATGCCAGCCTGATCACCGTGAGCGGCGCGAGCATGGTCGGCACCCCGAGACTGGCAGCGAAGGTCCTCCAGATTCTCACAGATGAGGATGTCGACGTCCTCATGATCTCACAGAGCTCCTCTGAGGAGAGCATCACGCTGGCAATACCGAGGACCAGCGGTCCCAAGGCGCGGAATGCGCTCGAGCTGTCTCTGTTGGGCTCCAAGCAGGTGAGAGAGATCTCCGTGGAAGACGGCCTCAGCATAGTGGCAGTTGTCGGGGCTGGCATGAGAGGCACTCCTGGGGTAGCAGCCCGCGTCTTCGGAACCATGGCCAAGAATGATGTGAACATCAGGGCGATAGCGCAAGGTTCTTCCGAACTCAACATTTCGTTCATTGTCAAGAAGGCGGACGCGAAGCAGGCGATCGAGGCGCTCCACGAGATCTTCAAGCTGGGGGCCTAAGAATTGACCAACGAGACCGAGGGAACCCTGCGGAGCGACGCGCTCAAGAAGGGCAAGTCGAGGGCGGCCGCTCGAGGGCTCCTGAGGGCGACAGGAATGAGCGACGAGGACCTCGAGAAGCCACTGATGGCCATCGCAAACTCGTTCAACACTATTGTGCCTGGCCACATCCATCTGAACAAACTCGTTGCAGAGGTTAGGAGAGGGATCGAGGACGCAGGGGGCGCGGCATACGAGTTCGGAGTCCCTGGGATATGCGACGGGATCGCGATGGGGCTCGATGGGATGAGGTACTCGCTCCCTTCGCGCGAGATTGTCTCTGACTCGGTCGAGGCGATGGTCGAGGCACACATGGCGGACGGATGGGTAGGGGTGACAAACTGCGACAAGATCACGCCTGGGATGCTCATGGCATGCGGGAGACTCAACATCCCGTCTGTGATGCTCACCGGAGGCCCGATGATGCCCGGGAATTACGGTGACCGCAAGCTCGACGTTATTTCGATCTTCGAGGCTGTTGGAGAGCTTACCTCGGGGAAGATATCCGAACGCGACTTCGACGAGATCGAAAGGCGCGCATGCCCAGGGGCCGGCTCGTGTTCCGGCCTATTCACCGCAAACACCATGGCCTGCCTGACGGAGGCGATGGGGCTTAGCCTGTCCGGTTGCGCGACCTCCCATGCGGTGTCTGAGGAGAAACTCAGGATCGCAAGGCGGACCGGAGAAATCGCTGTCGAGCTTGTGAGGAAGAACACGAGGCCGAGAGACATTGTCACCCGACAGAGCATCGAGAATGCGCTGAGGGTCGACAATGCGATAGGCGGATCCACGAATACCTGCCTTCACATGATTGCCATTGCCAAGGAGTTCGGCATTGACCTCGAATTGGACCTGTTCGACAAGATATCCCGGGAGACGAAGCACATCGTCGCACTGAAGCCCAGCGGGGAGCACTTCATGATAGATCTGGACCGGGCGGGAGGCATACCCGCGGTGCTCTCCAGGCTATCACCGAGTCTCAAGGACGCGAAGACCGTCGAAGGCAAGGGCATCGCTAAGATCGCCGCGGACTCGAGCGTCAAAGACGAAACCGTAATCAGACCGTTGGATAGGGCTTATCACATGGAGGGCGGAATCGCAGTCCTCACGGGGAACCTTGCCGAGGAAGGTTGCGTGGTGAAACAGTCGGCGGTCGTACCTTCCCTGAGGGCATTCGAAGGACCTGCAAAAGTGTTCGACAAGGAGAAAGCTGCTACGGATGCGATGTTGGCAGGAAGGATCAAGCCAGGGGATGCGGTAGTGGTGAGATATCAGGGACCCAAGGGTGCGCCGGGAATGCCGGAGATGCTCGGACTCACGGCCATCCTCGCAGGAATGGGTCTTTCCGATTCCGTGGCGCTGATCACGGACGGGAGGTTCTCTGGAGGCACGAGGGGGCTGTCGATAGGTCACGTGAGCCCAGAGGCTTTTGTCGGGGGGACGATCGCTGCCGTCCGGGACAAGGACATGATCAGGATCAACCTGGACGCGAGGGAAATCGAAGTCCTACTCTCGCAGAAGGAGATCAAGTCCAGGCTTAAGGACAGGAAGGAGCCGAAGATACAGGTCTCGGGCTATCTGAAAAGATACAGGGAGTACGTCGGCTCTGCCAGCAAGGGCGCTGTCTTGGGACCGTTCTGAGCAGGTTCGAGATTGGGGAAGGAGACACGAGTCCGACTTCACTTGTCCGTGACCAATCCCAGCATCTTGGCAATCGCGACTGTGAAGTCCTCGACCTTCACGTCTACCATGGACGGGTCGACCGGAACCTTGTCCTGCACGGCGCACATCAGATGTATCTGACACTTCGGGCAGAACATGAGAAGCCTTTCCGCTCCGGCCCTCTTCGCCTCGACGATCCTGTCGACCTGGATTCTCTTCGCGTTCGCGTTGCAGTTGGACCACGCGCTCACCCCGCAGCAGACCGCTTTGTCCCTCGTGTTCTCCATCTCCACGTAGCGTGCGCCCGAAAAGGATTTCGCGAGCTCCCTGGGGGAGTCGTAGATCCCGGAGTGCCTCCCCATCCTGCAGGAGTCGTGATAGCTGAATGTGAACGGAGCGTTCTTGGCGTCGGCAAGCTTCAGTCTTCCCTCGTCAGCCAGCTGCTTGATGAAATCGGAGAAGTGGACGACTTCGAACCCGAGGTCTCCCGCCAAGTCCTGGTAGTCCATCTTGAAGGTCCGATAACACTCAGGACATGTGAAGACGACCTTCTTTGCGCCGGACTTCTTGATCAGCTCCAGATTGTGATCCATCAGCTTCTCGAAATTCGTCTCGTCCCCCGTCCAGTTCAGATCGTGACCGCAGCACTTCTCATCGTTGCTTACGGCTGGGACTATTCCTGCAGAGTTCATTATCCTCACAGCGCTTTCGCAGATCTTCTGCATCGCCAGGCCCTTCCTGTCGTAGAAGATCGCATCGTAGTGCGGCAGGCATCCCACGAAGTAGAAGATATCCCCTTTATCGGCAATCTTCATGTCCGGCTTGACCCAATCGAGCCTTTTCTGCTTCATATCGCCCTTGGCCATTATCCTCTGGGCGGAATGGATCAGTCCGCCCTGGGAACAAAGCGCCTCCGCGCCGCACTCAGCGGCCTCCTCACGCATCCCCCTTATGAAACCTGAGTAGTCCACCTTGTACGGACACATGACGTTGCATTGCTCGCAGGTGGTACAAGTCCAGATGTCCCTATCCCTGGCGATGTTGTCGACGATGCCTTCCATCGCCCTGAGCACGACCGTTCTGGGAGCGAAATTCTGGTCGAACTTCGCGACTGGGCAGACCGTCGTGCATTTCCCGCATTCGACGCAGTCGAAGGCCCCGGTGTCCTCGATGAGCTGCTTGACTGCGGCGACCTTCTGTTCCTTGGTCTTCTGCTTCTTGGCTGTCTTCCCGCGGTTGATCGGGAGAGGACCGATGGAACGCACTTCCTCGACGAACTCCTTGACTGACTGCACGAATCTAGCCCTGTCGGATGCGTTGAGCCATTCCGTCCTGAGCCTCCTGGAATCTAGACCCATGACATCGAAGAGCCTCTTCATTGCGTCGATCCTTTCCTGAGCCTTCTTGTTCCCGGAGACATAGTGACAATTGTCGATCAAGCAGCCGAACACCATCACACCGTCAGCGCCCTTCTCGAACGCGTCCATGATTACGCCGGGTTCGACACTCCCCGTGCACATGACCCTTACAATCGAAACGTTCGGAGGATACTCCATCTTGTTCACGCCGGCCAGGCTCGCCGAAGGGTATCCGCACCAGGTACAGGCGAATGCAACAATCCTCGGCTGATAGGCGTCACTCATTGGCGTCCGCCTCCTCTATCATGGCCTCGACCATGGCCTCCACCTGTTCGTGTCTGAAATTGTTGACAGTGATTGCCTTGTTGCAGCACCTCGC
>Ga0153915_10000373_pt1 | contig 41005 bp, 36 predicted proteins | sample Opewatmetagenome_2_FD_107003 | JGI IMG/M metagenome (GOLD analysis project Ga0153915, IMG submission 107003) | Freshwater wetland microbial communities from Ohio, USA - Open water 3 Core 3 Depth 3 metaG | ecosystem: Environmental > Aquatic > Freshwater > Wetlands | place: USA: Ohio, Lake Erie...
TAATATGGACCTTCTTCTTGAAAAAATACTTCTCGAAGCTGATCTGCTTGAACTTAAGGCTAACCCGGATAGAAAAGCAAACGGCGTTGTAATCGAATCGCAGCTTGATAAAGGAAAAGGCATTACTGCGACTGTTCTTGTGCAGAAAGGCACTCTTAAAGTCGGCGATCCTTTCGTAGCGGGCAATGTTCACGGCAGAGTAAGAGCGATGTTCGATGAAAGAGGCAAAAAAGTATTTGACGCCGTTCCTTCAACTCCGGTTCTTGTGCTTGGATTTGAAAATGCTCCTCAGGCAGGTGATACGTTTGTCATCGTCGAATCGGAAAGAGATGCAAGGGAAATTGCATTGAAACGCTCGCAGCTTAAACGGGAACAGGACCACAGACAGGTTCACCTTATTACTCTTGATGAAATTGCAAGCCAGATAAGCAAGGGAGGAATTAAAGAGCTTCCTATAATTGTTAAAGGAGACGTTGACGGCTCGATAGAAGCGCTTTCCGATTCTTTGATGAAAGTATCGAACCCCGAAGTTTCCGTTCGTGTAATTCATAAAGCAGTAGGCGCAATTAACGAAGGGGATGTGCTTCTTGCCGCCGCTTCCGGCGCAATAATTATCGGCTTCCACGTAAGGCCGAATATTAATGCAAGAAAACTTGCCGAAAATGAAGAAGTTGAAATAAGATTATATAATGTTATATACGATGCTATAAATGAAGTAAAATCGGCTCTTGAAGGCATGCTCTCGCCGGTAATTTCGGAAGAAATAACCGCCACACTTGAAGTAAGGGATACTTTCAAAGTTCCTAAGTTCGGCACCATTGCCGGATGTTATGTCCAGGAAGGAAGAATCTCCCGTTCCAATAAAATACGTCTTATTAGGGAAGGCATCGTAATTTACGAAGGAGATATTCTTGCTCTTAAGAGATTCAAAGACGATGTAAGGGAAGTTGAAAAAGGGTATGAATGCGGTTTAAGCATTTCCAACTTCAACGATATCAAAACCAGAGATTCGATAGAAGCCTATAAACTGATTGAAACAAAGAAGAAATTAGAATCATAATGTCTATAAGAGTAAGTAAAATAGAAAATTTTATAAAAGAAGAGATGAGCCTTATTTTTCTTCATAAAATTCAGGATCCTAAAATCGGTCTGCTTACAATTACCAATGTTAAAGTGAGCCCCGATTTGAAGCATTCCAAAATTTATGTGTCAATTTATGATAAAGAAAAAAGGGAATCGGTTCTCGAAAAATTGAATGAACTGAAAGGTTTTTTAAGGAGCGAACTTGCTTCAAAAATTCACTTCCGGTCAGTTCCCGAGCTTCATTTTTTTATAGATGATACTCTTGATTATGTAGAAAAGATGGAAGGTATCTTTAAAAAAATTCATGAAAATAATTACGAAAAAGAATCTGAATGAAACCGGATTCGATTACGAAAATGGAAATGTTCTTTTAATTGATAAAAAACCGGGATTTACATCATTTGATGTAGTCCGTAAACTGATGAAGCTTACAAAGATTAAAGTAGGGCACGCAGGCGCATTAGACCCTTATGCAACCGGCCTTCTCGTAATCTGCACCGGAAAACTTACAAAGAGAATTTCTGAGTTTCAGAATGCCGAAAAAACTTACGAGGGAATAATCGAACTCGGTAAAAGGACGCCTTCTATGGATCTGGAAACGGAATTTTGCGAAGAGAAAGGCATTGATTCGGTTACTCTTGAAGCAGTTGAAGAAGCAAGAAAGGTTTTAACCGGAAACATTTTGCAGCGTCCGCCGATGTATTCGGCATGCAAACATAAAGGGAAAGCTCTTTATTTATACGCCCGGAAAGGCGTTGAGGTTGAAAGAGAAGAAAGGGAAGTAATTGTTTCCGAGTTTACAATCACCAATCTATCCCTTCCCGAAGTTCATTTTCATATTGTGTGTTCAAAGGGAACATATATCAGGTCAATAGCCGATGATTTCGGCCAGAAAGTAGGATGCGGCGCTTATCTTAAATTGCTCCGCAGAACTAAAATAGGTTCTTTTGATGTTGATGATGCATTGACTATCGATGATCTTAAAGAATATTTTAAGAAAAACGGCAGCCAGAGTAATTGAATCGTTTCTTTTATAATGATTTTATTTCGGTCTCTATCCGGCTGATGCCGGAATATTGAAAACTAACGGATATTTTATCGGCAATGAATATTTACAGAGATATTTCTGAAATTAATAAAACCGGGAAATCGGTTGTTACAATCGGTTCCTTTGATGGTATTCATATCGGGCACGCGGACATAATAGGGTTTGTAATCAATGAAGCCGCCGCCGTAAAAGGAGAAAATTTTGTCGTTACTTTTGAACCGCATCCGAGGCTTGTCGTTTCAAAAAACAGCGGCATAAAAATTCTTACTGCTTTTGAAGAAAAAGCAAAGCTCTTTGAAAATTTGGGAGTTCAAAATTTACTGGTTATTAACTTTAACCGTGAATTTGCCGACTTAAGCTATGAAGATTTCGTTAAAACCTACCTTACCGGAAAGATTAATGCCGGGCATATTGTCATCGGGCATGATCACCATTTCGGCAGAGGAAGAGGGGGAGACGAAAATAAACTTCTGCGCCTTTCGCAGGAAATGAATTTTAAACTTACGGTTATTCCGCCGGTAAGCGTAAAAGGAATTCAGGTAAGCTCTTCAAAAGTAAGAGAAGCCGTTGCGGAAGGAAATCTGACCCTTGCAGAAGACCTTCTTGGAAGAAAATATTCCCTAAGCGGAATGATTGTAGAAGGAGTTCAGAGGGGAAGGGAACTCGGTTTCCCGACGGCTAATATTGAGCCGTGTAATAAGCATAAACTTATTCCTGCGAGCGGCGTTTATGCTGTAAAGTGCATTCTTGGAAATGGAAATTACAATGGCGTTCTTAACATAGGCACAAGGCCTACTTTTGAAACCCAGGATAATATTTTCATTGAATTGCACATTTTCGGTTTCGGGGAGAATATATATGGAAAACCGGTTGAGATTGAGTTCGTACACAGAATAAGGGAAGAAATAAAATTTGGTTCGAAAGAACAATTAATTCTTCAAATTAAATCGGATGTTGAAACAGCAAAACAAATTTTAATAAATAATTAACTCCGGTAGGTTCTGGAGTTATATTGAAAAACAAATAACAGGAGTAACACAATGTCTTTGACAAAAGAAAGAAAACAGGAACTTGTTAAAAAATACGGCAATACTGAAAGCGACTGCGGAAAAGCGGAGGTGCAGATTGCCATTTTAACAGAAAGAATCAACCAGCTTACGGGGCACTTTGAAGCTCATAAAAAAGACCACGCTTCACGCCGCGGACTTATGATGCTGGTTGGTAAAAGAAGAAGAATACTCGACTATCTTGCCGCAAAAGATATTGCAAGATACAGAGCAATAATTAAAGACTTAAACATTAGAAAATAAGGATATTAAATGATTTATAATAAAGAAATTGAAATCGGGAATAAAAAGCTTTCAATTGAAACCGGTAAATTAGCAAAACAGGCTAACGGTTCCATTATGGTGCGCTACGGCGATACTATGGTTCTCGTTACGGCTGTTGCAGGCGCTTTAAGAGAAGACGTCGATTTTTTTCCTCTGCAGGTTGAATACCGCGAAAAATATTTCGCCGCAGGGAAAATTCCCGGCGGATTCTTCAAAAGAGAAGGTAAACCGACAGATAAAGAGATTCTAAGTTCGCGTTTAATCGACCGTCCTATAAGGCCTCTCTTTCCTGCCAGTTACAGAAACGACACTCAGATTGTAGCGACAGTTTATTCCTACGATAATGAGAATGATGCTGATGTTATTGCCGCAGTCGGCGCTTCTGCCGCTTTAATGGTTTCCGATATTCCGTTTCTTGAACCAATCGGAGAAGTAAGAGTAGGCAGAGTTAACGGGCAATTAATTATTAATCCCACACACGCCGAAACTGAAGCAGGGGACTTGGAACTTGTTGTTGCAGGAACCGAATCCTCAATAATTATGGTTGAAGGGGAAGCGAAAGAAATTTCGGAAGATGATTTCCTTTCGGCTTTAAGATTTGCCCATACTGAAATTGTTAAAATAATTCAAATGCAGAAAGAACTGCGCGAATTATGCGGCAAACCTAAAATGGCAGTTGTTGAAAAAATCGTTGACGAAAATCTCGTTAAGGATGTTAATGAACTTGCTTATCAGAAATTCTCTGAAATTGTAGGCGCTGTTCTTGCCAAAGAAGAACGGGCTGAAAAAAATAGCGCTCTTTCGGAAGAAGTCTTAACTGCTCTTGCGGAAAAATATCCCGAAAAAGAAGCGGATATTAAAGAAATTCTGCATGATATTGAAAAAGACTTAATGCGTAAACAGATTCTTGATAAAGGAATACGTCTTGACGGACGCGATACTAAAACCGTAAGGCCTATTTCAATTGAACTTGGTTTATTGCCGAGGACTCACGGTTCGGCTCTTTTTACAAGAGGCGAAACTCAGAGTTTAACTACCTTAACTCTCGGCATTAAAGGAGACGAACAGATAATTGACGGCCTTAAAACCGAGTATAAGAAGAGATTCCTTCTCCATTATAACTTCCCTCCCTTCAGCGTTGGAGAAACCGGAAAAATGACCGGTCCAGGAAGAAGAGAAGTCGGGCATGGAAATCTTGCTGAACGCGCGTTAAAATATGTAGCTCCGGAAGAAGAAAAATTCCCTTATATCATAAGGATCAATTCCGATATCCTCGAATCGAACGGCTCATCTTCTATGGCAACTGTATGCGCAGGTTCGCTTGCAATGATGGACGGCGGCGTTCCGACAAAATGCTCTATTGCAGGCATTGCGATGGGGCTTGTAAAAGAGGGAGACCGTTATGCAATTCTCACCGATATACTTGGAAATGAAGATCATCTCGGTGATATGGATTTCAAAGTTGCCGGTTCTACAAACGGTATAACGGCAATTCAGATGGATCTTAAGATACAGGGAATTTCATTTAAAACGATGGAAGTGGCTCTTAAGCAGGCGAAAGAAGGGCGTATGCACATTCTTTCAATTATGAATGAAGCTATCTCCAAATCGAGAGAAAGCATTTCTGTTTATGCTCCTACTCTTCTTACCGCTAAAATTAAGCCTGAAAAAATAGGGGCTTTAATTGGTCCTGGCGGAAAGAACGTTCAAGCTATTCAGAAAGAATTCTCAGTTGAAATTACAATTGAAGAAGACGGGACTGTTCATATATCCGGGCTTGAAAAAGCAAATGCCAAGAGGGCAAAAGAATATATTAAACTCTTTGCAACCGAACCGGAAGTAAATAAAACCTATATGGGTAAAGTTGTTAAAATAGCCGAGTTCGGCGCATTTGTTGAATTTCTGCCTAATGTTCAGGGACTTCTTCATATTTCTCAGCTTGATTCGAAACGGATTGAAAAAGTTGAAGAAATATTAAAAGAAGGGGACAAAGTAAAAGTAAAACTGCTTAAAATTGAGAACGGCAAATTCAGCCTTTCGAGAAAAGCAGCATTAAACGAAGCAGACCCGGTTGAAAATAATGAAGTTGAAAGCGCTGAATAATTTTCAGCGCCTTTTTCTTTTTAGAAAGGGTTTATATGAATATTGGCAATCTTGATATCGGTAAAAAACTCATCCTCGCTCCGATGGCAGAGATTTCCGATTCATCATTTAGAAGAATTGCAAAAGATATGGGCGCGGGATTGACGTTTACTCAAATGGTAAGCGCCGCGGGGGTTGTTAATAACAATTTTGATACACTCCGTTTCCTTTCTTTCAGCAGAAGCGAAAAACCGGTTGGAGTGCAAATCCTTGGGAATGATCCGGCGATTATTGCCGAAGCAATTGCCGAAATTAAAAAATTTAACCCCGATTTAATTGATATTAATTGCGGCTGCTCTGTCGATAAAGTAGTCCGCAATGATATGGGGTCTTCTTTACTCGGTAATCCGGCGCTCCTTTCAAGAATTATTAAAAAGGCCGCTTTAGCAGCCGGCAATATTCCTATTTCGGTTAAATTAAGACTCGGCAGAGACAGGAAAAACATTAATATAGTTGAAAATGCCAGAATAGCCGAGGAGAACGGAGCATCGTTAATTGCAATTCACTGCAGAACAGCCTCAGACAGTTATGAAACCGAACCCGACTGGAGTTGGCTTATAAAAGTTAAGGAAAATGTTAAGATCGAAATTATAGGAAACGGTTCTGTTTTTACTCCTTCGGATGCGTTTGAAATTGTAAACAGAACCGGATGCGACGGCGTTATGGTTGGGCGGGGATGCATTGGAAATCCTTTCATTTTTGAAAGGTTCAATTCGATGGCCGATGGAAACCAAGACCCGGGACAGCCTTCAATTGAATCTGCTGTAAAAGTATTATTGAGACATATTGACTTATTAAAAAAAGAATTTGGAGAAGATATTTCTCTTAATAAAGCAAAAAAACATTCAATTTGGTATCTTCAATTCTATAATGGAATAAATAATTTTTTAGAAAAAGTTTTTTCTATTAAAAATATAGATGATTTAAATAAATTGATTTCTGAACATTGCGAAAATATTAAAAATGATATTACTCCGGATCCAGGCACGGAGGAAATATTTCAAAAGTTTAAAAAAAGGATTCTCTTCTGGCTAGAGGAAGAGGATTCAAAACTTGTTGCCTGCACAACTAAGTAAAAAGAGTTTTTTATGATAAAAGAAATTGTTGTTAATTCTTCCGAAAGCCAAACCAGAGTTGCTATTACAGAAGACAGTAATCTGGTTGACTTTTTTGTTGACCATCCTGAAAAAAGAAGGATGGTAGGGGATATATACCTGGGACAAGTTGCCAGAGTTTTACCCGGAATAAGAGCTGCATTCATCGATATTGGACTTAAGCATGATGCGTTTCTCCATTTTTCCGATATCGGAGACAGGATGGAAAGCCTTCAGGGAATGCTTGATGATGATGTTGACGATGAAGATGAAGATGATGAAATTACTTCCGAAGATGGCGAAGCCAAGCCGAAACCGGTGCGCGCGAAACCGCAGATTGAAAAGGAAGGTTCAATTCCGAAGCTTTATAAAGGACAGGAAATAATAATCCAGATTATTAAAGAGCCTGTTAAAGACAAAGGGGTGCGTGTCACATCTTCTATATCAATTCCGGGCAGGTTCTGCGTTCTGCTTCCTTTCGATTATAAAATCGGAATCTCTAAGAAGATTCATGATTTTAAGGAAAGAAGAAGACTTAGAAAGCTTGCAAGAGGCGTTCTGCCCGAAGACTGCGGGCTTATTATCCGCACTGCCGCTAAAGACCAGCCTGAAGAAGCCCTTGCGCTTGATCTTAAATATTTAAGCAAGACATGGAAACAGATTCAGGAAAATGTTAAAAACGGAACGCCTCCCGTATTATTGTACCAGGATTTAAGCACAACCATAAGTGTAATAAGAGATTTATATACTCCCGATGTCGGGCGGGTTTACATTGATTCAAGAAAAATGCTTAAAGAAATACGCGATTATGTGGAGCTGATTCAGCCTGAACTTGTTGAAAAAATAGAGCTTTACAAGGAAAAAGAACCTGTTTTCGAAGCTTTTAAAATTGAGCAGCAGATTAAAGAATTAATGGGGAGAAAAGTACATCTTCCAAGCGGCGGGCATATTGTTATTGAGCATACCGAAGCTATGACGGTTGTTGACGTTAACAGCGGCCGTTATGCGAAAAGCAAAGAACAGGAATTAAATTCATTAAAAACAGATCTTGAAGCCGCGCGCGAAATTGTAAGGCAGCTCCGCCTCCGCGATATTGGAGGGCTTGTTGTAGTCGATTTTATTGACCTCGAGGATGATAAGAACAGGAAGAAAGTATTTGATGAACTGAAAAAAGAATTCAGAAAGGATAGAGCTAAAATAGCTATGCTTCCGATGACGGAATTTGGCCTGATGCAGATTACGCGCCAGCGGGTCCGCGAAAATATTGTGCAGTCTCTTTATGAGGAATGCCCTTACTGTAACGGCACCGGGCTCCTTACGAAGAAATCGAATATGATATACGAAATAGAGAATGTAATAAAACGCCTTAGAATTGAAAAAAAAGCACGCAGATTAACTTTACATATTCATCCTTCTCTCGGAAGCAAATTGAAAGAAGGCGCTATCTCCAAACTTCTCAAGCTTCAGTTTAAATATTTCGTGCGGCTTACTCTCGATGAGGATGAAAAACTCAATCCGCAGAAATTCCAGGTACTGGTTTCGAAAAGCGGCGAGAATATAACGGAGGAATACTCATAAAAATATTTTTACCGTTTTTATACTTGCGTATTTCTCAAGGCATAAAAAAATAAGTAACTTTACGGATAGTTTTTATGCATTTTAAGATTCCGGAGCAAACCGGAATGCAGGTTGCGCCAATAGTTTTTTTAGTATAATAGTTAGAGGATACAAAAATGAAATTTTTTATCGATACCGCCAATATTGACCAGATTAAAGAGGCCGCTTCGTACGGCTTATTAGACGGAGTAACAACTAATCCTTCGCTTGTTTCAAAAGAAGGAAGAAACTTTAAGGAACTGCTTGTCGAAATATGCAAAATCGTCGATGGCCCAATAAGTGCCGAAGTCGTTTCGACCGATTATGAAGGAATGATGAAAGAAGCCAGAGAATTGAGAAAGATTCATAAAAATATTGTTATAAAAATTCCTTTGATTAAAGAAGGCCTTAAAGCGGTAAAATCGCTTACCGAAGAAGATATAAAAACAAATGTTACCCTGTGTTTCTCCCCTTCTCAGGCGCTGCTTGCCGCTAAAGCGGGCGCAACATACATAAGTCCGTTCGTTGGAAGGCTTGACGATATAAGCCATGACGGAATGGCCCTTATTCAGCAGATTGTGCAGATTTACAATAATTATGATTATAAAACCGAAGTGCTTGTCGCGAGCATACGCCATCCTCTGCACCTTGTTGATGCGGCTTTGATGGGGGCTCATGTTGCCACAATGCCTTTCGATGTAATTGAAAAATTATTTAAACATCCTTTAACCGATATCGGGTTAGAGAAATTCTTAAGCGATTGGAAAAAACTAAACCAGTGAGACAGAAATGAAAAAGACGAAATTTTACGAAATCCATGAAAAATTAGGCGCAAAGATTGTTGATTTTGCCGGTTTCCAGATGCCAGTGCTCTATTCCTCAATTATTAATGAACATAAGACCGTCCGCTCTGCAGTAGGCGTATTCGACGTTTCCCATATGGGAGAAGTCTTTATCCGCGGCGACAAAGCTTTAGAATTTATTCAGAACATTACTATTAATGACGCTTCTGCACTATACGATGGAAGAGTGCAGTATTCTGCAATGTGTTACCCCGACGGGGGCATTGTTGATGATTTGCTTGTTTACAAAGTTTCAGAAAAAGAATACCTGCTTGTTGTAAACGCTTCTAATAAAGAAAAAGATGTTAACTGGATGAAGCAGAATAACAATGCCGGCGCGCAGATTGACGATGAAAGCGATGAATATTCTCTTCTTGCTGTTCAAGGGCCTAAATCGAAAGATACTTTGCAGAAAATCTGCGATAAAGAATTGACTCTTGAATACTACCATTTCTTCAAGGCAAAAGTAGCCGGAGTTGACGCTATCGTATCGAGAACCGGATATACGGGCGAGCTTGGATATGAAATTTATTTCAAAGGGGACGAAGCCGCCGCGGCTAAAATATGGAACGCTCTTTTTGAAGCCGGCCGTGAGTTCGGAATTCAGCCCGTCGGGCTCGGAGCAAGAGATTCTCTCCGTCTTGAAATGGGAATGTGCCTCTATGGTAACGATATTGATCAAACCACTAATCCTCTTGAAGCAGGGCTTGGATGGATTACAAAACTTAAGAAAGATAATTTTATTGCTAAGGAGGTTCTGCTTAAGGTTAAGGAAGAAGGATTGAAGAGGAAACTTGTAGGTATGATTTCAGATGAAAAATCATTCCCGCGCCATGGTTACGATATAAGCCTGAATGGAAAAGTAATAGGCCAAATTACAAGCGGAACTGTTAGCCCTATTATAGATAAACCGATTGCTATGGGCTATGTGCCGGCTGAACTTTCTGCCGAAGGTTCAAAAGTTAACTTTTTAATAAGGGGAAAAGAATTTCCCGCAGTTGTTGTTAAATTTCCATTTGTTAAAAAAGGTTAAATGAAATTAAGAGTATTATTTACGCCAAATAATCTTGAAGAGCTTTATTTTACGAACCGGACAAGCGTTGTAATTGATGTTTTAAGGGCTACAACAACTATTGTTACCGCTTTAAAAAATGGAGCGCGCGAAGTTATTCCTGTTGCCACTGTCGATTTTGCTATGAAAGTTTCGGGGAATAATTTCGGCGGTATGAATTTACTTGGCGGGGAGAGAAATACCAAAATGATTGAAGGTTTTAATCTGGGCAACTCTCCCCTTGAATATAAAGAAGAAATTGTAAACGGTAAAACCGTAATACTTTATACTACAAACGGCACAAGAGCAATTGTAAAAGCAAAGTTTTCTGAAAACCTGTTTATATGCTGTTTTAACAATTTGACGGCTGTCGCTTCGCATCTTGTTACACTGAATAAAGATGTGGAGATTATATGCTCAGGCACAAACGGATTTTTTTCTATGGAAGATGTTGTATGCGCCGGAAAACTTATTGCCGAAATGATGAAGGCGATGCCCGATATACAGCTTTACGATTCCGCCAAAGCAAGTTTAACAATCAGCAAATCGTTCGGAAAATCCATATTGAAACTTCTTAGAGAAACCGAACATGGTAAACTGCTTCTCGAAAATGGATTTGAAGACGACCTGAAATACTGCTCTAAACTAAGTAATATAGATACTATTCCTTATTTTGTTTCCGGCTCAATTAAAAAACTTGATGTAACCGGTTCCGGGAATTTATTTAAATAAGCGTTCCTATTAAGATGGCTGAAAAAAAGAATTTAAAAAAAGAAGAATCTTCCGGAGAATATTTCACTTTTTCGGTCGAAAAGAAGAAAAAACTGATTGGTATTTTCCTACTTCTTTTCGGCATTATCGTTTTGTTAAGTATTCTTTCTTATTCGAGGTACGATCAGGCAAATCTCCGCTATTCATTCTCCGATTTATTCCGCGTATTTTCAAATGAACCTGAATTTGCAAGAAGAGTTGAAAGCACAAACAACTGGCTTGGAATATTCGGAGCTTATATTTCCGATTTCTTCATTAACGGCACCCTTGGCTATTTTTCATTTGTCTTTCCTCTTATATTTATTCTTTGGGGGTACATTATTGCAAGAAAGGGGGATTTCAAGCTTGCAATTTATGTCTCCAATTTTATGCTTGTAATGGGGCTTCTGGTAGCAACATTATTCGGGCTCTACCGTTTTTTGCCTAGCATGAAGCTTTTTGAAGGAGTCAATGAAGTATCGGGAAAGGTCGGTTTATTCCTCGGCACTGCGCTTGGACGGCTTCTCGGGGGCATAGGCGGCACTCTTCTTATTTTTACTTTTGCCGCTATTACTCTTATTATTGCTTTCGATATCCGTTTCGGAAAAATGTTGGATTACATCATCGATCTTTTCAAAGGCGGGCTCGAAAATGAGGGGTCTAAAATAAAAATTAAGAAGCCTGTAAAGGAAACAGCCGCAGAAGAGAAAATGGATGTTCCTGTTAAAGAGAAAAAAGTTAAAGGGGTTTTCGGTTCCGGTAAAGATACAGCGGCTGAAGAGGAGAAACCCGCCGAACAAGAAACTAAAATAAGAATTGTCAAAAGAGATTCTTCTGAGAAGATTGTCTCTGATATTCCTGAAACAGCGGAAGAACAGATTGCAAAGAAAAAGAATGATAAGCCTAAAGATGACGATGAGAATGATACATCTATCGATAAAAAAGCCGAAGCGACGCTGCCCGATCAATGGAATGAGGAAATAAAATTTATTCCACCGAGGCTGGACCTGCTTAATCAGCCTAAAGATGAAGAGATAAAAATTCCGGAAACGGAATTAAAAAGAAACGCAGCTCTGTTAAAAGAGAAATTGGCTTTATTCGATATTCAGATAGATGATATTTCTGTTACTCCCGGCCCTGTTGTTACGCTATATGAAATTGTGCCCGCACCGGGAGTTAAAATAAGCCGTATTGTAAGCCTTGAAAATGATATTGCCCTTGCCCTTGCAGCCCGCGGAATAAGAATAATTGCCCCGATTCCGGGTAAGAGCGCAATAGGAGTCGAGATTCCTAATGCGGAAGCGACTCTTGTAAGCGCGCGTTCTGTTATTGCAAAAGTTAAAGAAGCAAAAGCCGAACTTCCTCTTGCGCTTGGAAAAACTATTGCAGGGGATGTATATATAACCGACTTGGCAAAAATGCCTCATATGCTTATTGCCGGTTCAACCGGATCGGGTAAAAGCGTAGGCATAAATATGATTATCAACAGCCTCCTCTATGCTAAACATCCCTCCGATGTAAAGTTTGTTATTGTTGACCCGAAGAAAATAGAACTTTCATTTTATAAAAGGCTTAATAAACATTACCTTGCAATGTCCCCCGATCTGGAAGAGGAAATTATAACGAATCCTTCAAATGCTCTCCTTGTTCTTAAATCGGTTGAGTATGAAATGGAAAAGCGTTACGATAAACTAGCCAAGATAGGGGTAAGGAACATTGTCGATTATAATGAAAAAGTAAGCGATCAGAGAAAGCGCCCTAAAGATACCGATGAAATGAAGCATTATAAGATGCCTTATATCATCGTAATTATTGATGAACTTGCCGACCTTATGATTACATCGGGCAAAGAGGTTGAAGAGCCTATATCGCGTCTTGCCCAGCTTGCAAGAGCTGTGGGCATACATCTTATACTTGCCACTCAAAGGCCATCTGTAAATGTTATTACAGGGGTTATAAAGGCAAATTTCAGCGCTCGCATTGCCTATCAGGTGGCTACTAAGATTGACAGCCGCACTATACTTGATATGAACGGGGCAGAACAGCTTCTTGGAAGGGGAGATATGCTGTTTCTTCCCGGAGGCATGCCGAAACCTATACGCATTCAGAATGCATTCATTTCAACTGATGAAGTTGAAAGAGTTACTAATTTTATTTATACTCAGGGGGGATATTCAAAGAGATTTTTCCTCCCTTCGTTATATGAGAAAAAAATGGAAGGGGCGGGAAATCTGCTTAATGATCTCGATCCGATGTTCGAAGAAGCAGCCCGGCTTGTCGTAAGGCATCAGCAGGGTTCTGTATCTCTTCTTCAAAGAAGATTAAAACTGGGCTATTCAAGAGCCGCGCGCATTGTCGATCAGATGGAACAGGCGGGAATTGTCGGCCCTTCGGAAGGAAGCAAAGCAAGAGAAGTTATTATTGAAAATGAAGAACAATTAGAAACCGTTTTGAGAAATCTATGATGAAGTATAAATTATTATTCCTTTTGTTTTTACCGACAGCCGTTTTTTCTCAGTCGGCTAAAGAACTGCTTACTGAATTACAGAATAAATATAAATCAGTGAACAGTTTTACCGCCTCATTTAATCAGGTTACCAGGAATGGAATAGAAAAAAACGAATTTAATTCATCAGGGAAAATATATTTTAAAAAAAAGAATAAAATAAGGGTTGAATTAAAGGAACAGCTATTAATCAGCGACGGTAAAACAGTTTGGAACTACAATAAAAAACAAAACAAAGTAATAATAAGCAATAACGAAGCGGAACCATCAGTTCTTTCTCTCGATAAATTTATACTCGGTTATCCGGCTGAATGCGAAGCGTCATTTACCGGAAAGCAGGAACAGAAAATTATTCTCCTGACTCCTAAGAAGAAGAATGCTCCTTTCAAAGAGATAAAAATTTACCCCGATAATTCATCCATACTGACAAAAATTGAATTTACCGATACAAACGGAAATTATTTTTCCTTCGGGTTTACAGATGTTAAATTAGACGGCGATATAAAAGACAGTCAGTTTATGTTTACAGCTCCAAAAGGAATCCGAACTGTTGACCTCAGATAATATACATAAGAAGGGAATCCGGAAATATTTCGGCGTTGTCTTTACGGTTATCCTTGCGTTCGTTTTTTTATTTGCGGCATTTAGTAATGTCGATTTTTCCGAGACGTTTAACAATATAAAAGAATTATCAATCGGTTGGTTCCTCCTTTTTATCTTTTTCTTTTTCCTTTCCCATTTCCTAAGAGCCGTGCGCTGGCAGGTAATGATTAAATCAGTTAAGGAAAAGACATCCATAATAAACCTGTTCGGCGCTGTAATGATAGGCTACGGCGTCAATGTGGCCGTTCCCAGGCTTGGAGAAATATACAGGGGGCTGTTCCTCGGCAAATGGGAGGGGATTTCAAGAACTTCAATGCTCGGTTCAATTATTCTCGAGCGGTTTATTGATATATTTGCTTTTACAGTAGGGGCGCTTATAAGCGTATATATTTATTCGGGGAACCTGCTTGATGAAATAAGCTGGCTTAAAGATTCTTTGATCATCGGATTTATAATTATTCTTTTGTTTATTCTGTTTTTGTTCGCAGTTATTCTTTTCAGGGAAAAGATGATTAAGATTATTTTAAAAATATCGTCAGGAATATCTGAAAAATTATCTAATAAAGCGGAAAACTTCTTCGACACTCTTTTAATCGGTTTTGCAAGCATAAAAGATATTAAGGGATATATTCTTACTGCTGTTTATTCGGTTCTTATATTAATCTGTTATGCTCTTTCTTCATTCGCGGGATTTCATTCCCTAGGGTTGGAGCGGTACGGCGAAATAAGCCTTGCAATGGCCTGGGTTTTCATGATTATCAGCGCATTCGGAGTTATAATTCCTACTCCGGGGGGGTTTGGTTCGTATCATGCCATAGCAATACTTATTCTTACGTCTTTGTATGGTTTTTCAAAAGAACTAGGCGCCGCCTACGCTTTGTTGACCCACACAACGCAGGTAATTCTCTTTATCCTTTCTTCGTTTTTCTTTTTCAGCCTTGTGAATAATATTAATGCAAAAAAAGGAATGGCAAAAGAAGACCTTATTTCGGTTTTCAGAAACAGTAAGGAGATTGAGAAATGAAAAGGCCGATTATTGCCCTTTTATTCTTGCTTTCTGCAATTCCCGCCGCGGCGCAGATGAATTTTACCGGAAGCATGGGAATAAATTATTTCTCAGCCCCTTCATTGAAAGATTATCTCAATATGAACTATCCTGCAAGTTCAGGGCTTGTGCCTGTATTTTCTTCTGCAATAGGTTTCTACGGCGAATTTGATATTCCTGTTAGTGGAAACTATGAAGTAGGATTTGAATATGAGTATGGTATTTATTCCTATAATTCTCCCTCTTCATCAGGAGGCAATTACAGTTTCTCAATAGATATGCATAAAATAAATTTAATCGGTTACTATGTAATATCGGAAGAATGGTATAAATTAAAATTCGGCGCTGGCGGAGGTATAAGAATGGCAAGCGTTGATGAAGAAATATATTATAGTGCAAATTATAAAACCACCGGTTTCGGGTTTGTAACAAAAGTAAACGGGCTTACTCCTCTCAGCGCGAATGTATTTGTTAATCTCGGGGTTGAAGCAGGCTATGATTTTACCGGAGAGCCTGAAAGCGGCGGCAATAAAATTATCAATGCTGCGTTAAACAAAAACGTTAATTTAAATGAATTTACTCTTGGCCTGAAAATCGGCGTAACTTATTTTTTCTAGGAGAAATATGAGTCTATTTGAAGCAATCGTTCTAGGTATTATTCAAGGATTAACTGAATTTCTTCCGATAAGCAGCACGGGGCATTTGACCCTGGCGGGCAAAGTAATGAATTTGATCTCCGCCGATGAACCTTACAGGTGGACTTCATTTATTGCCGTAATTCAGCTTGGAACTATGCTTGCGGTTGTCCTTTATTTCTGGAAAGATTTACTGAATATTATAAAAGCATTCCTGACAGAAAATCTTTTCAGGAAGAAAAAATTTACCAGTCAGTCATTCGATTCGCGGCAGGGATGGTTCATCATTATAGGAACTATACCGATAGTTGTGGTGGGGCTCGGCTTTAAGGATTTAATTGAAGGGGCTTTTACAAAGAATTTAACGGTTATTTCAATCAGCCTTATTGTCCTTGGAATTGTGCTCGGCATTGCCGATAAATACGGAAGCTATAAAAAGGATATAACGAAAATAAAATGGCTCGATTCGCTTATTGTAGGAGCTGCGCAGGCGCTTGCGCTTATACCGGGAGTTTCGCGTTCCGGCTCTACAATTACAGCGGGAATTTTCCTCGGTTTAACAAGGGAAACCGCCGCCCGTTTCTCATTTCTGCTAAGTATTCCGGCTGTGCTTGCAAGCGGAGCTCTTGAACTTAAAGAAGCTCTCGATTACATTAATTTTTCCGATTCGGTGAACCTTTTTGCCGCTGCATTTACAGCGGCGGTTGTCGGATATCTTACAATTGAATTTCTACTCCGTTTTTTAAAGAAAAGAAGCACTTTTGTTTTTGTATTTTATCGGATAATTTTGGGCGTTGTCATTTTGTCTTTAATTTTTTCTAATATAATAAAACCATAGGAGTCTTTATGTCAAAGAAATTATTTGTACTTTCAATCTTTATGTTAATGTTTGCATTTATTGCAGTTAACATTGCTCAGGAAAAAGAACCGCCCAAACAGGAAAAGAAAGGGGAAGTAAAACCTTCTAAAAAACAGGAAGAACCTAAAAAAGCAAGCGAATCCAAAAAGAAAGGGGATAAACTTGAAACTCTTTTAAACCTTTCTGAAAATGAAATACTTGTCGCTAAAATGGAAACAAGCATGGGTTTAGTTGAAATTCAGCTTTTCCCAAAAGAAGCTCCTAAAACCGTTAAAAACTTTGTTGGGCTTTCTCTACAGAAATTCTACAACAAACTTGCATTCCACAGAGTCATTGATGGCTTTATGATTCAGGGAGGAGATCCTAACGGAGATGGATCAGGCGGAAAAAGTTTCTACGGTAAACCTTTCTCTGATGAGTTTAGCCCGAAATTAAAACATGACGGCCCCGGCATTCTTTCTATGGCCAATAAGGGAGCAAACACAAACGAAAGCCAGTTCTTTATTACACTTGGGCCTCAACCGCATCTTAACGGAAAACATTCTGTGTTCGGCAAGGTTATAAGTGGAATGGATGTTGTAAAAGCAATCGGCAAGGTTAAAACAGGCGAAAGAAATATGCCTTTGAAGCCGGTAACTATTAAATCGGTTACATTTGAAAAAAGAGAAAATAAATAAGTTTATATTTACATGTGAAAGGGAGGATGCATCCTCCTTTTCACTCTTTATCTGCTCATTCAAAATAAAAACAGCTGAATAATGGCAAAAAAAGAATTACCATCAATTTATGATATAGCGAAATATATTAAACCGGATAAAATGCTTCCGGTTTATTTCTTTTGCGGCGAAGACGGGTTTACTATTGATAATGCCGTTAAAGCTGTCGATAAAGCATGCGCAGAGTTTGTTAAGAATGATTTCGACAGGGAGGTAGTTAACCTCGATAAAAACTCCTCTTTTGCATCTGTAATTGATCTTGCTCTCGGGTTTCCATTCGGCGATGGAAAAAAACTGATAATAGCAAAAAATTTCAATTCGGTAAAAGACAAGGGAACGCTTACAGCGTATCTTGAAAAACCGGCTGCTTTTACAATACTTGTTATAACACAGCCCGAAAAAATAGCCGATATTGAAAAAGAGCCTTATGCATCCCTATACTCAAAAGGATTTATTTTTGAAGCCCGCAATTTGAAAGAAGATGAACTTGCTTCGTGGCTTGTAAAGCATGCAAAGAGGAATAAGCTTAATCTTTCAAACGAAGACGCCCGGATGATGCTCGAAATAATAGGGGAAGAAAAAGGACTTCTTGAGATGCATATTCAGAAATTTGCCGATTTTCTTGGCGAAGGAGGGGAAGTTACTTATGATGTTATCAAAAGGCTTTCCTCAACTACAAAAGAATATACAATTTTCGATTTGCAGGATGCAGTAAGCGCGGGAAACAGGGGGAAAGCGATTGAAATTGCTTTTAACCTGCTCGATTGCGGGAAAGAGATCTATTTTATAATTGGCTCGCTTGCAAAGTATATAAAGACGATTGCTCAGGCAACAGAGGTTATGAAAGACCAGCCGAATAAATTTCAGGCCGCTAAAATGCTTAAAGTAAATTATTATTATTACGAAAATTGCTTAAAAGCAAGGAATTTTATGAATTACGACACCCTTGCAAGGTCTGTCGACGCGCTTTTAAATGCCGATCTGGCGGTTAAAACCACTTCAACAGACCCGAAAATCATATTATTGGCGCTTATTTCAGAGATGCTCGGAAAAAGTAATTATTGAAATTGAAAGATCGAATAATTAAAATTGTTAACAATTTTTGAAACTTTTTTTAAAATGCAGAGTATAAAAATTATTGGAAAAAATACTTACTGAACTAGCAGATGAAGATTTAATTAAAGAGTTTCAGGAAAATAATACTCTTGAAGCTTATGAGATACTGGTTCGCAGGTATAAAGATCCATTAATGAATTTTGTTTACCGGTTTACCGGCGATAGGGATGTAAGCTCAGATATTGTTCAAGATACGATGATTAAGTTTTATATGAATAAAGATTCGTATCGTTCTTTCGCAAAATTTTCTACTTGGATTTATACAATTGCAGGCAACCTTGCAAAAAATGAACTGAAAAGGAGAAAAAGAAGAAAAATCTTTTCCCTTGATAATGATGATGATGAAAAATCGGTTCAGGTTGCCGATAAGAATATTATCCAACCCGATAAAGCCGCAGATAGCGAAATTAAAAGTGAAATAATCCAGAAGGCTTTATTGAAAGTTAAAGATGTTTACCGCGATGTTGTTGTCTTAAGGGATATTCAGGAACTATCATATGAAGAAATTGCCGAGATTACCGGTTTATCTCTTGGAACTGTAAAATCGAGAATAAATAGAGGAAGACTGCAGCTGCAGAAACTACTAAAACATATTTATAAAGAGTAGGCGCCTATGAAAATAAACCAATACAATGATAATGAAGGAAAGTTTTCCGAAACCTTGAAGGCTCTTAAAAACCTGCCTAAAGTTGATGCGCCCGATAATTTTGAATTCAATCTTATGGTCAAAATTAATAACGGGGAATTTGACTCTGATACTGAAATCAAAAGGAGCTCGAAACTTCTTTGGATATTTGCTCCGGCAGGGTTAATTGTAACTACAGTTATTCTTTTTGTTACATTCTCGCAGGGAAATTTAGATAAACAAATGAGCCCTCTGCAGAATAACGGCAGTATCTATGCAGGCAAAACAGGGGAACTGGCAGATAAAGAGAAAAACTCCCCGCAGAATCTCCATAGTGAAACTCCTAGAAAAGCCGCTCCAAATAAGACAGCTACTCCAGTTCAAGACCAGATTTATGCTGAACCAAATCTTATAGCGCAGGATTATTATGCAAATCCCTTTGTGAAGGATAAATCTTTCAATTTAGATGAATTATTAAAGGGAAATAAAGTGGGCGGAGGAGGCAATCTTTTAACGGCAAAGGACGCCCATGGCCTCGGGCTTCCAGATGACCTCTTTGTTAAAGAGGAAAAGCCTCAAAAGAGCCTGAAAGAGAAAAAAGCGCTTCAGGATTCATTAAATAAGCTTGCAGATTCGTTGAAATTAAAAAAGAATATCAAGAGATAGATTGTTTTTTTTAACGGATTTCTTTAAATTACTATACTAAAATAGAAAAGGATTCGTGTGATGAAAAATGGAGTTCATCCTAATTATAAGAAATGTGAAGTGACCTGCGTTTGCGGAAATTCATTCATTACAAGATCAACAGTAAGTTCGATTAAGTTGGAAATTTGCGCTAACTGCCATCCCTTTTTTACCGGTAAACAGAAAATGATCGACTCAACCGGACGCGTTGAAAGATTCAATAAAAAGTACGGAAAAAAGACCGCATAAAGTTTATGAAAGGCAGCTTTGCTGCCTTTTGTTGCTCCCCTCCGAAAAAAAATCCGCTAAAATGATTGAAAAAAGTAACCAATTAAATCTTTTTCCATTATCTTTTGTTTAGAAAAGCAGGCATACTATGGAAGAACAGAATTATTCTATGAATCTATTTGACGGCGTTAGAGGGCTTGCCGTTAAAATTTTAAATCGCGTTGATAGAACCGATGCTTATCTTGATAAACTTCTTGAGATTGAAATGAAACACTCGGAACTTTCAGGCCCCGATAAGTCTCTTCTGTTTGAGATTGTTCATGGCGTTATGCGGTGGCTTGGAAGAATAGACTGGATTTTAAATGGCTTTTACAAAGGGCAGTTTTCCAAATGTATTCCGAATGTTAAAAATGCATTGCGCGTAGCTCTTTATCAGATTCTTTTTCTAGATAAAGTACCCGATTATGCCGCCGTTAACGAAGCCGTTGAATTTGTTAAGAAACTGCAGGGGCAAAAACCGGCCGATCTTACCAATGCGGTATTAAGAAATATAATCAGAAGCAAGAATGCCATTAACTATCCAAAACCGGAAGAAGATATAGTAAATTATTTCAGCGCTTATTATTCGCATCCGGGATGGCTTGTTAAAAGATGGGTAGTAAGATACGGGAAAGATTTTACCGAACAATTATTGATTGCGGATAACAATAAGCCGTATCTCTCGCTGAGGGTAAATAATATTAAAACTAATATCGAAGAACTGAAAACCCTGCTCGATAATGTACAGCTTAAATATTATCAGGGAAAATATGTGAAAGAATTTTTAAGGCTTCATACGCTTACTAATATAACCGACTGGGAATACTTTACCAAAGGATATTTTAGCGTTCAGGATGAAAGCACGGGAATTCCATGCAAACTGCTTGATGTTAAAAAAGAGATGAGAGTGCTCGATTTGTGTTCTGCCCCCGGCGGGAAAACGGCTTTTATTGCCGATATGATGGGAAACGAAGGGGAAATAATTGCCATAGACAGGTATGAAAGCAGGCTCAAAATTTTGAGCAAAAACCTTGAAAGGCTTGGGGTTACAAACGTTAAAACCATTGTGGTGGACGCTGAATTATACGAATCTGACCAGCTTTTTGACCGGGTTCTTATAGACGCCCCCTGTTCCGGGCTCGGCACCCTTACGAAAAAGCCCGATATCAAGTGGAAAAGAGATTTGGGAGATATTAGAAAAATTGTTAATATTCAATATGAATTAATTAAGAAAGGTGCAAGTCTGCTAAAACCAGAGGGGATTTTGGTTTACAGCACATGTACTATTGAGCCGGAAGAAAATTTTGACATTATAACTAAGTTCCTTGATGAACATAAAGATTTCCGGTTGTTGGATGCTAAGGGTTATATTGAAGAAGAATTAGTGGATGCTAATGGATGCGTGCAGACTTATCCTAATGTTCATCAAATAGATGGTTCGTTTGCCGCCAAGTTGCAAAGAATTAATTAAAAATAAAATATGCATAGTGATTTATTAAAAAAATTTGCTGCGGAACTTAAAAATGCAAGAGAAGAGAAACAGATCTCTCTAAGCCACATTTCCGCAAAAACACGGATAGACCTTAAATATCTTACCGCAATTGACAATGCAAATTTTGAAGTGCTTCCCGATCTTTATATCCGTGCTTTCATTAAAGAGTATGCGCTTTCTATTGACTTAAATCCAGAAGAGACAATTAAGAAATTCGATTTGGCAAAAGCAGGTAAAAGCGATTCACCGGAAGAGGCGGCTCCTGTCGATTCTTTATCGGCCGAAAAGAAAAAACGCTCTACAAGAACGATTCAAAAGCAGTTTGAATCGGACGATTTGCAGCCCGCTATAAATGCCGATGAAATAAAAAGAAGTCTCAATCCGAAAATCCTTTATGCGGTTATCGGCGCCGCTTCTATTCTTCTTATTATAGGCATATATCTTATTTTCGGCGTCTCCGATTCAATTGAAAAAGATACTTCTGTTCAAAAACAAGAAATTGCAGGAGACATTAACAGGTACGAAGAAAAAGCGCCATCCGAAATTTATACTCCATCCTCAAACGACAGCCTGCAGTTGAAAATAGCAGCTTCCGACCTTGTATGGTTTGAAGTTGCCTGCGACGCAAACCCGAAACAGCAGTTTATGTTCAAAGACCGGCAATCGGTTGAACTTAAAGCAAAAGAAAAGTTTATTATGAATATAGGAAATGCCGGCGGATTGAAACTGACTTTAAATGGCAAATTACTTGATCCGGTTGGCAAACCGGGCGATGTTAAATATGTCCAGATTGACAGAAACGGGATTAAATTTTTAACATTAGAACGCCCTAAGAATGAACAATCCCCTGCAAAAGGTAATTGAAAAACTCCGCAGCGAAATCCGTGAGCATGATTATAAGTATTATGTTCTTTCGGATCCTTCTATAAGCGATTATGAATATGATCAGCTTGTTAAAAAATTAGAAAAAATTGAAGCCGAAAACCCCGACCTCGTTACTCCCGATTCTCCTACGCAGCGGATAAGCCCCGATGCTGTTAAGGATTTTAAACCGTACATACATTCTATCCCGATGCTTAGCCTGAGCAATACTTATTCGGAAGAAGAATTATTCGATTTTGATAAGAGAGTAAGAGAGGGAATAGGAGTTGAAGAGGTTGAATATGTAACCGAATTGAAAATTGACGGGCTTTCAATAAGCCTCATTTATAAGGAGGGGAAACTTTCAGCCGCCGCAACAAGGGGAGACGGGGCAACCGGGGAGGATGTAACTTCAAATGTAAGAACAATAAAATCGGTGCCGCTTAAAATAGATGAAGAAAAATTGAAAGATAAAGGGGTCAAAGATTTTGAAGTGAGAGGCGAAATTTTTATGAGCCTTTCTTCTTTTAAAAAACTGAATGAAGAAAGAGAGGATGCAGGGGAAAAACTTTTTGCAAATCCGCGCAATTCTGCAAGCGGGACTCTTAAACTGCTCGATCCTAGAATAGTTGCTAAAAGAGGGTTGGATATTTTTACCTATTATTTTTATTCCGATTCCGCTGAAACCGCCGCTCATAAAGAAAATCTTGAATTATTGAATGCCTTGGGCTTTAAAGTAAATCCGAATTTTAAATTGTGTTTCGGTATAAAAGAAGTAGTTCAATTCTGTAATTATTGGGAAGAGCAGAGAGATACTCTTCCTTACGAGATAGACGGGATAGTAATAAAAGTAAATTCCCTTAACAGCCAGAAGAAACTGGGTAATATTGCAAAATCGCCTCGGTGGGCGGTTGCATATAAATTCAAAGCAAAACAAGCGGTTACACATCTTAATAAAATTACATGGCAGGTAGGAAGAACCGGCATAGTTACGCCGGTTGCCGAACTTGAACCCGTATTTCTTGCCGGTTCCACAATAAGCAGGGCTACTCTTCATAATTATGATGAAATAATCAGGAAGAACATAACCGAAGGGGTTGATGTTGTTATTGAAAAAGGGGGAGATGTAATTCCCAAAGTTGTTAAAGTAATACCCAATGGGGAACATTCCCCGGTTAATCCTGCAAGCCCCCCTGATATCTGCCCGGTCTGCGGCGCCGATTTGTTTAAACCTGAAGGGGAAGTGGCGTATTATTGTGTCAACAATGAATGTCCTGCTCAGGTTAAAGGAAGGATAACCCACTTTGCATCAAGGGGGGCAATGGATATAACAGGCCTTGGAGACGCTATTGTTGATCAACTGGCCGATCTGAATTTTCTACATTCATATGCCGATATATATGGTTTGAAGGAAAAAAGGGATGAACTGATAAAGATAGAACGTTTCGGCGAAAAAAGCATAGATAACATTTTAAATGCAATTGAAAAAAGTAAAGAAAAACCTTTTGATAAAGTTCTGTTCGCGATGGGAATTAAATATATAGGCGCGGGGGCGGCAAAAATTTTAGCCGATAATTTCGGCTCGATTGATAAGCTGATATCTGCTTCGAAAGAGGAAATTGAATCGGTATATGAAATAGGCCCTAGCATTAGTGAAAGTCTGATTATCTTTTTCAAAAATGAAAAGAATCTTGAACTGATAAAAATTTTAAAAAATGCAGGATTAAAATTCGAAAAAAATGTAAATTCACTTGGAAAGAATATATTCTCGGGAAAAACGTTTGTACTTACCGGAACTTTATCCGGTTTAACGCGTCTTGAAGCTGAAGAGAAAATTATTTCTCTTGGAGGCAGAACTTCATCGTCGGTTTCAAAAAAGACGGATTATGTTGTGGCAGGCGAAAATGCAGGCTCGAAATTGGAAAAAGCCTCCCAGCTTGGAGTAAATATTTTGAATGAAGAAGAATTTTTACAATTAATCAGTCAGTAATAATGTTCGATAAGATTAAAAAGAAAATTGCGGTCAGCCTGATTAAAAGAAAATATATTAATAAGGGAAGCGAACCGGTTGTTTTTAACGACTTTTTTAAAAAAGCCATCAATTATCTTGTGATTATGCCTGAGAATGATGAAGATTTTAAAAATTCTTTTGCGGTTATTAAAGAATTAGCCGAAAAAGGGAAAAGCATTACCTTGTTCATTCCGGAACACAGATATTCCTTAATTCCCGCAAAAGAAAAGTACCGGGTGCTTTCCTACAGCATTCAGCATGTGTCAAAATTATTCATCCCCGATGTGATTTTGCAGGAAAAATTAAGGAAAAAGAGCTTTGACGTTATTTTAAATTTAAATATACGCGATAATTTGTTCCTCGATTCATCAGCTTTTATTCTGAACTCTTCCTATCGGGTAGGGTTCAAAAAAGGGGATTTTTCAAACTTTTATACCCTCCAAATCCCTCTAAATGAAAATAATTCTAATATTTCTTATGAAAATTTATTAAATTCACTAAAGATGTTTTAGTATACTCTATAAAGAAAGAATCAGGTATATATGAGTGAGAATACTTTTAATTATGAACTTAAGAAAAACGGCGATATTGTCATTTTTAAATTAAACGAGCGCCGTTTCGATTCAACAATTGCAGGTTTTGTAAAAGGAGAATTTACAATCCTTTTACATACAGAAGATGTGAAAAAATTTATTATTGATCTTTCGGAAGTTGATTATTGCGATAGTTCCGGTTTAAGCGCAATTCTGCTTGCTTTCAGAATTTTACAGTCGAATGAAGGCAAGATAAGGCTTGCATCGCCGACAAAGAATGTAAAAACATTAATTGAAATTTCACAGCTCGATAGAGTGCTTCCAATCTGCAACACTGTTGTTGAAGCTGTTCACGAATTGCAGGTTAATTAATTGCTGTGCAGGGGCATACTGTCAGATTTACCGATATTATTGTTATAATTTTATATTTATGTGCTGTTCTATTATTAAGCTTTAAATTTAAGAAAAAAGGGCGTTCGGTTAAAGACTATTTTCTCGGAGCCGAAGATGTGCCCTGGTGGGCTGTAACATTTTCCATTATTGCCGCAGAAACAAGCACCCTTACTTTCATATCAATCCCCGGTTTAGCTTATGTTGCTAATCTTAATTTTTTACAGGTTGCATTCGGGTATGCAGTCGGAAGAATAATTGTAGCCCGTTATTTTCTCCCTTTATATTTCAAAGGTGAGCTTACCACTGCGTATTCATTTCTGGAACACAGGTTCGGTATCAGAACCCGATCTATCGCATCCGTAATATTTCTTTTTACCCGCACTGCCGCCGATGGAGTGCGCTTATTCGCAACAGCCATACCGCTTAAACTGCTTCTCGGCATTGATTATCCGTATGCAATTTTAATTATTGCGCTTATCTCATTCATTTATTCAAGAACGGGGGGAGTGAAAGGAATAATATGGGTGGATGTTTTTCAGATGGGCGTTTATATAATGGGGGCGGTAATTTCCATTATAATAATTTTTAACAGCGTTCCTGTTTCACTCGCATCATTAATTGACAACGATAAACTACAGATTATAAACCTGAATCTGGGGCAGAATTTAAAAGAATTTTTTGCAAAGCCGTACACTTTATTCGGCGGGCTTATAGGCGGAATATTTTTCTCGATGTCAAGTCACGGCGCCGATCAGATGATTGTGCAGAAACTTCTTGCCACCGGAAACCTTAAAACAGCGCAGAAAGCCCTTGTAGCAAGCGGGTTTGCAATTGTAATTCAGTTCCTTATTTTCCTTTTCCTCGGTTCGGCATTATATCTCTTCTATGGAAAGATTGATATCAAATCGGATGAGATTTTCCTAAAATTTATAATTGAGAATCTTCCTGCGGGAATATCGGGTTTTGTTATAGCAGGTCTGCTGGCTGCGGCTCTTTCCACTCTTGCGGCTTCAATATCGTCGATGTCCTCATCAACCCTTTTTGATCTTTTTCCCCGTAAAGCGTCGGAAATCAGGAGTAATTCTTCAGTAATTATGCTCTTAGGCGTCATCTGGACTGTTTTGCTTATATTTTCATCCTTATTTTTTATGAACTCATCGAAAGCTGTTGTAGAAATAGCTTTAAGCATTTCCTCATTTACATTCGGCGGCCTGCTTGGAGTTTTTCTTCTCGGAATGCTTTATAAAAAAGCAACAGAAAAAGGGGCAATTGCAGCTCTTATAACCGCTACTGCGGGTATAAGTTTTGTCATTCTGTACAATCTTACTGCATGGACCTGGTTTATTCTTATTGGGGTCGTAATAACCCTTGTTTCAGGGATGCTATATACAAAGCTTATTGAATCTTTTTCGAAAAGCAGATAACTTAATAATACCTATTTAATGCCTAAAATATTATATTAAAGCAGCAAAACTAAGCGGAATCGCAATGGCTTCAAACAGGTTAAAAGAAAAATTAAGAAGCAGCCTGAGAATAAAATTCGTCATTTTTTTCTTCTCTGCGCTTATGGTTATGTTAATGTTCCCGAAAGGGGAATCGATTGAATCTAATGTTACCGTTGGGTCAATCTGGATTCAGAATGACCTTATTGCATCAAAAACCTTTGAGATTCTTAAAGATCAGGAAATTTATAAAAAGGAAGTCGCCGCGGCCGAGCGGGATGTCCATCAGGTTTTTATTCTTCAGAAAGACGCTTTCAAAAAGACTCTCGATACAATTAAAAGCTATTCCAAATTTTTATTAAAAAACGTTGATGAATCGATTGCTACACAAGGTGAAGTTAAAAACGTCACTTTTCTGTCTGATAAATCGTTTGATGAATTTAAGAAAATAAGGCTTGCAGAATCGACCAATACAACTAAAAGAACAAAGAGCATCGCTTCGTTTTTATCTTCTGTTGAAGAATTTCTTAAGCTATTTTACCAGCAAGGGCTTTTAGGCATTCCTTTTCAGCAGATTGAAAAGGATAGTATCGCAATAAGAGAAGGGAAATTCGAGCATATTGTGGCTAAATCGGATTACCGCGACCCTGATTCCTCAAAAGCGCAAATATCTGAATATTTCGGGAATAATAATGAAAGTGAATTTGCCGAATCGGCCGGAGAGTACATTGCTAAATTCCTGGTTCCATCGCTTCAATACAGCCCTGAATTAACAGACGAGTCTTATAAGCTTGCAAGAGAAAAAGTACCGAGAAATATTGGCATTGTAAATGAAAATGAAAGAATAGTTTCCAAGCATGACCGCATTACAGCCGAGGTGAAACTGAAAATTGATTCTTACCGCATTGCCAAAGGAGAAGAAAGGAATTTCTGGGGAAGATTTTTCCAGAATATGGGAAAATTTTTCCATATCGCCGTTATACTCTCACTATTCTGGATATATATATTCCTCTTTAGAAAAAGAATATTTCGGGACAATGTGAAACTTCTTTTACTTGCGCTCATTATCCTTATTATTTCTTTGATCTCATATTTTATTTCGCAGATTGAGGCGCAGTCTCCGATTGAGTTTTTAATCTTTGTCTCGGTTGCCTCGATGCTTATAACAATAATTTTTGATTCCCGCGTAGGTTTCTACAGCACTGTCATAATTTCACTTATCATCGGAGCTTTGAGAGGGAATGATTACGTTTTTGCAGTTATGAATATTATTGCAGGAGCTTTAGCCGCTTATACAGTACGCGACATAAAAAACAGGACTCAGATTTTCCGTTCATTCTTTTTTATACTTATAGGATATTCCATATCGATAATTGCATTTGGGCTTGAACGGTTCGATACATTTGAACAGATATCAATTATGATAGGTTTTGCGGCCGTTAATGCGCTGATAAGCCCGGTACTTACATACGGATTATTAATTTTCTTCGAAAGATTTTTCAGGATTACCACGGATCTGACTCTTCTTGAATTATCCGATTTCAACAGGCCTCTTTTAAGGGAATTGGCGCGTATTGCTCCGGGGACTTTTAATCATTCTATGACAATCGGTACAATGGTAGTAAATGCGGCTGAATCAATCGGAGCAAACCCTATTCTTGCAAGGGTCGGCGCATATTATCACGATATAGGCAAAACTCTTGATCCGGCAAGCTTTGTTGAAAATCAGACTGAAAAAGAAAATATACATGAAAAGATTGCGCCATTAAAAAGCGTTGAGCTGATTATTAATCATGTAAAAAGAGGCGTCGAACTTGCAAGGGAGCAGGATTTACCGCAGGAGATTATTGATTTTATACCGATGCATCATGGCACTCTTCTCGTAAGTTATTTTTATGAAAAGGCGAAAGAGGAATCGGGCGATCAGATTGTGAACGAGGCCGATTACAGATATCCGGGGCCAAAACCCTGCACAAAAGAAACTGCTCTTGTAATGCTTGCCGACGCCTGCGAATCGGCTGTGCGCTCTATTACAGAGCCGGACGCCGCCAAACTTGAAAATGTAATAAATAATCTTTTCAGGATAAGAATTGAAGACGGGCAGCTGGACGACGCTCCCGTTACGTTCAATGATATTAGAAAAATTAAAGACTCTTTCCTTTCAATACTTGCGGGGCAGTATCATAAACGCATTAGGTACCCGAACCAGAGTGCAATTGAAAGTGTTACAAACGATTGAACCTTATGCTATCTTTTTTGAAAGAATATTTATCGCTGCTGAAGCTTGAAAAAAACCTTTCGGATAATACGCTTCAATCCTACGGCAACGATATTACTAAATTCCTCAATTATATCTCCGGAGAAGGGGTGCGCGATCTTAGCGAAATTACAGCTCACATAATATCAGGATATTTTTCAATACAGAGGAAAATAGGAATAGGTTCAACTACCTCAGCGCGTTATCTTTCTTCATTAAACGGTTTCTTTTCTTTCCTCAGTGATAACAAATATATTATTAATAATCCGATGGATAAAATTCCCTCTTCAAAAATAGCAAGGAACCTGCCCCCTGTGCTTTCTTTTAACGAAATGGAAAATATCTTATCCATGCCGGTTCCAGACAATAAATTAGGCCTAAGAGATAAAGCCGTACTTGAAATTTTATATTCGTGCGGATTGCGTGTGTCCGAATTAATAAACCTTAAAAACTCGGATTTGTTTTTTAAGGAAGAGGTTATCAGGGTGCTCGGCAAAGGGGATAAAGAAAGGATAGTGCCGATTGGCTCAAGCGCAATAAACTGGATTTCGGAGTATATGCGTTCTTCGCGCCCTTTGCTTGAAAAGAAAACAAAAAGCGGGAATAATGTGTTTCTGAACAACAGAGGAACAAAACTTTCAAGAATGGGAGTCTGGAAAATTGTAAACCGTTACGTTGAAGAAGCCGGAATTACGAAAGAAGTCCACCCGCATACTTTCAGGCATTCATTTGCCACCCATCTTCTTGAGGGGGGAGCCGACCTAAGGGCAGTTCAGGAAATGCTCGGGCATTCCGATATTTCCACTACCCAGATTTATACTCATATAGACAGAGAATACATTAAACAGGTGCACAGAGATTTTCACCCGCGGGGAGCTAATGCCAAACATTGAAATAAGTGAAAAATTAATCCTTTTTATGGAATTTATTCCTCTTTTTTTTATTTCTTTAACTATCCATGAATTTGCACACGCTTATGCAGCGTTCAAAAAAGGAGACCCGACCGCCAAAGCGCACGGAAGGATGACTTTAAACCCCTTAAAACATATCGATCTTGTAGGCAGTTTATTAATGCCGTTCATTTCTTATTTTACAGGTTCTATGTTTATCGGGTGGGCGAAACCGACGCCGGTTAACAGGCAGAATTTTATGAATCCGAGGAAAGATGATATTATTGTCTCAGCCGCAGGGCCTCTTTCAAATCTTTTACTTGCTCTTATCTGTGCGTTTATTATGCAGGGGATTGTTAGAATTTTTCCGCAGAGCGAGAGTATATTAAAGCTTTTATGGCTTTGCATAACTTTTAATGTATTCCTCTTCCTTTTTAATCTTCTTCCTATCCCGCCATTGGACGGAAGCCATATAATCAGGAACCTTTTTCCGAATAGCATTTTTGCGCGGATTGCAATATCGCCTCTTTTCGGTACGATTATTTTATTTATGTTTATTTTCAGTCCGTTGTGGAAATATTTCATTGCGCTTATTGAAGTGATTTTGAAATTATTTGCTTTAATTATAGTATGAAAAACTATAAAATATTCCCCGCATTTATAATTTTTCTTGTACTGCTTATTACCATATTTATACTGCTTAACTATTATTCCAAGCACGTAAGCATAAGAAGGGATGGATACTACGAAATAACATCTCTGGTAAAAGGGGAATATTCAAAAGCCGAAGAAGTTAAAAGCAGGCTTACTGCAAGAACAAAGCTCCAGGCTGTTATCGAAAGGGCGTCGAAGAATGCTTATAATATTATTTTCGGTAAATTCTCTAATACATACGAAGCGGGGAAAGCGGCATTCGATTTATTCTGCGACTCGCTTATTACCGGTTATGAAATTACTCTTGACGGAAAGAAAGCCGCCGATATTTTCACAAATATCCTGTTTGTTTCCGATGATGAAGGCAACCCTTCCTTATTCCAGCTCAATTTGATGAATAAAAAAATCTCGCTGATCTGGAATGACTGGGGGGAAGAAGTTGTATCATTGGAACAGTCCCCCGATAGAAATATCGTTTATTTCCTTACTTCGGCGGGAGTAAACCGAAGAAGAGGATTGAACTCCCTTGCTGATGCGCGGCTTTATAATTATACGAGGGAAAATGACCGAATTAAGATGGTGGAATATTTAAAAAACGGCGTTCAGTTTTATTCTTACTGGAATTCAGGGAATAAATTTATGACGAGCTTCACTTCCCTTGATTCCTCTACAAATCAGGATGTTGTTCAAAGCATTGCCGTATTCGATTCGACAGGGGAAAAAATTCAGAAAAGCGCCAAAAAGTACAATATTATTAAAGATGGGTTCCCTAATCCTCCGGTGAGAAAACTAAGCTATACCTCATCGATGAATAAATATATTCTTAATGTGAAAAATGAAGGCGCTGAAAAAGGCGTTTATATTAAAAGGACATATACGGAAGAAAACCTTCCAGTGCTGAAAACGAAGGGGGAACTTTCCTATATTGCCTGGAGCGATGATGATAAATATTTGTTTTTTATATATTACGATATAAAAAAAATTTCCAAAAAACAGTCGAAAAACGAATATTTTTTAGTTATTTATGATGCCGATTCGAAAAAAATAATTCGTAAATTTGATTCTAAAGAATTCCGTTACTTATCCGTTTACGGAAGGATTCTTGCAGTTGAAAGCGGAGCCGGAAAGGATTCGGAAATAATGTTCTACGATTACATAAAAGATAAAATTTATTACAACCTGACAAATAGCGGCGGTTGCGTAATTAAAAACCTCCCATTGGAAAAATGAAATTATTTAAAAGAGTTCTGGCATATTTAAAACCGTATAAGATTCACATCTCTTTATCGGTAATATTTTCAATTCTATTTGCCCTTTTTAACGGGATAACCATTTATCTTATGGTGCCTCTGATGAATACGATTTTTCTTCAGAAGGCAGGTAAAGCCGCCGAGGCGGCCTCTTCACAGGGGGACGGGAACTGGTTTGTAACGCTGAAAGAATCGGTTGTAAGGTTATTTAATGATTTTATACTGGCTGGGGATATTCATATTGTGCTTTTGAAGATATGCGCCCTCCTTTTTACTTCCTTCTTTCTTAAAAACCTTTTCGGATATCTTCAGGCATATTTTCTGGCTTATGCCGAGCAGGGAGTTATAAAAGATTTAAGAAACAAAGTTTATGACCATCTTCATAAACTGCCTATGGGATTTTTTAAGAATGAAAAAACAGGGAATCTGATTTCAAGAGTTTTGAATGATGTTTATCTTGTGCAGACGAGCATTGCAAATATATTCCTTAATATGGTAAGGGAGCCTCTTACAATTGCCGGATGTCTTGCAATAGCTATTATGTTAAGCTGGCAGTTGACGATTGCATCGGTTGTTGTAGTGCCGTTTTCAGCAATTGTAATAAGCTGGCTCGGATTAAAGATAAGAAAACAAAGTACGCTTCTTCAGGAAAGGATGTCCGATATAACTACTGTTCTGCATGAAACTATAACCGGCATTAAGATTGTAAAAGCATTCGGGATGGAGGAATATGAGAAGAAGAAATTCCACGACCAGACCCAGGGATTTTTCAAAACCAATCTGAAAATTGTTAGAATACGGAATATCGCATCTCCGACGACCGAGATACTTACGGTTATTATGGCGGCATTTATGCTTTATTACGGAGGCACTCTTGTCCTTATAGACCATAAACTTGAAGCCTCGGCTTTTCTGGGGTTTTTCCTCGCTATTTCACAAATGATGAACCCGATAAAAGAATTAAGCGGAGTTAATAACAGGATTCAGGAATCTATTGCCGCCGCTGAAAGAGTATTCGATCTGCTTGATACCGAACCGAAAATTAAAAATTGTGAAAACCCGGTCGATAAAAATAATTTTATTAATGAAATTAAATTCGATAATGTTTCCTTTAAATATGACGACGGCATTGAACAGGTGCTTGATGGAATATCTTTCAGTGTAAACAAAGGACAGGTAATTGCATTTGTAGGGAGCAGCGGATCGGGGAAAACTACTCTGGTTGATCTGATTCCGAGATTTTTCGACCCCACTGCCGGAAAAATACTCATTGATAATACCGATATTAAAGAAATGAGAATCGAAAATCTCAGAAAACTGATGGGTATTGTAACCCAGGAAACAGTTCTTTTTAATGAATCGGTTAGGGCTAATATTGCATACGGGCTTGCTGATTATCCTTTTGAAAAGATTACTGAAGCGGCAAAAGCGGCTAATGCTCACGACTTTATAATGGAACTGCCAAAAGGTTATGATACTATTATCGGCGAAAGAGGGACAAAACTATCCGGGGGACAGAGACAGCGCCTTTCAATTGCCCGGGCGCTCCTTAAAAACCCGCCTATTATGATTTTTGACGAGGCTACTTCTGCGCTCGATAATGAATCGGAAGTGCTTGTGCAGGAAGCTATTGAAAGGCTTATGCAGGATAGAACGACTTTTGTTATTGCCCACAGGCTAAGCACTATTAAAAACTCCGACAGGATTATTGTACTTGATAGAGGGAGAATTTCGCAGGACGGCAGACACGAACAGCTCCTTCTTGAGGAGAATGGAATTTATAAGAAACTTTATGAGCTTCAATTCAGGGACTTAAATGGATAATGGGAACTCGAAAGCATTAAAGATTATTGATTCTGCGCTGTTTGTAACAGTTTTTATTTACCTTGCAAGCCTTACAAATTCGATATTTGTCAATCAGGCAGGGTATTTTCTATCTTTGATTCTACTTCTTTGCAGGGCATTTATTACAAGGGAGAATGTTTTTAAAAGAAACGGACTTGAAACAGCGCTTATTATAATGATTGCCGCGGAGATTATTGCGACTGTTTTTTCAATCAACAAAGGGCAGTCATTCCATAATTTATTCAAATTTTTACTTCTTATTCCTACTTTATACCTTTTTAGCGCCGCCCCTTTCGATTTTAAACGGCTTAAAATGTTTTTCTTTATTTATATGGGATTTGCCCTTGCAGGGTGTATAATATACCTTATCCTTTCATATAATTATATAATTTATAATCAGTTCCAAATACAGCAGTCGGGCCCTTCGCCATTTAAATATCCCATAACTGCAAGCGAATTAATTAGTTTCACGGTTGTTTTCTCGCTTTCATTCCTTCTAAATGAAAAGACAACCCGTAGAAACAAAACGCTCTTATTTGCGGCGTTTATAATCTCATCTCTTGCGCTTCTCGCAATTTATAAACGCACCGGATGGCTCGGCACAGGGGCGGGTATTCTGTTTGTACTCCTTTACTCAAAAAAATGGAAAATCGTAATCCCTTTTTTCATTGCCGCCGCTCTGCTTGTGTTTTTCGAAAAGAATATCAGCGAATTGAACATCTATAAAGAGAACGGTAATACGTTAATAAAAGACGCTTCGGTAAAAACCGGAGGCAGGGCATACGATATTGCATCCGATTCCGGGAAAATCTATTTGAGCGATTATGAGAACGGGATAGTTGAGGTTAAAGAGGATAACAGACTCGAAAAAATATTAGACGCACCTTCAGCGGCGGCGGCATTTACAAAATGGACAGGGAAATATTACACGGCCTACCTCAATGATACCCGTTTTGTCCTCTATGAAAAAGGGGATGACGGCGGATTCAAAATGCTCGGGCAGTTCTTCTCCCCCGGATTTACGAACTGTTATAAACAGGCAAACGGTTTGCTTTATGTATGCGATGAAGACAGCGGCCTTACGGTATTTAAGAATCCGGCGGATACTAAAGACAGCATCCGTTATGGAAAGATAACAGAGGTCTCCAAAATGTTCGCCGACAGCGCTTTTATTGCCGCATATTCGGTAAAGAAAAACGAATTGAATGTTTACGGGCTTGAGAAGGGGCTTCCGGCAAATATTATATATACTTATTCCCAAAAAGAGAAATTTGATTTAGCAGGGTGCGTAAATGAAGAGATTATCCTTTCGGATAAAGAGGGGGTAAGCGCCCTTATAAAAAAAGAGAGTGGATTTGAAAAGATACTTCTGAATAAGGATATTAAAAATATCTATCTTACGGAAAATAAAAAAGATACCCTATATATCCTATCGATGGAAAAGAAGCTGTATAAGACAATACCCTCGGATGGAAAGCTGAATATTATTGGGGTGAGTACATTGGATTTTCTTCCCGGCAATATGGCTCTTTCGGGGAATAAGATTTATTTAACCCGCCTGCGCGAAAGCCGCTTTGCAAGCGCTTTTGATAAATATAACCTTTCGAATTTAACGCGTCTTGCATTATGGAGCGCCGGAATGAAAATCTTTGGCGAACATCCTATTGCCGGAGTGGGCAATATTGATCTTGCAGAACAATATAAACTTTATAAGAAAGACTACAATAAGGAAATTCAAGGGCATATGCATAATAATTTTATTCATATTATGGTTACGCTTGGAATTATAGGCCTTATTGCATTTTTGTTCCTGCTATATAAAATATTTTCCCGTTTAAACAGCGTTTACCGCGAAACAAAGGGAACGCCTTTCATCTCCTCATATGTGATCGGGACAATGGGGGGAGTTGTAGCTTTTATAGTTGCCGGATTAACCGAATGGAATTTCGGCGATCATGAAATAATTACTATGATCTGGTTTTCCGCAGGTTTGTGTTTCGGATTGCTGAATAGTTATAAGAGGGAAAAGGCAGATCAATAGCCTTTTGCTTTCCCCTTAATTATTTGAAAGACAGTCAGGAATATTATCTGGATATCAAGCCCGAAGCCCCAGTTTTCAATATACCATATATCATGATTTATTCTTTCACGGGTTTTTAATTTATTCTCCTCCTCATCAAGGGAATCGCCTCTTAAACCGTGAATCTGCGCCCACCCTGTAATGCCCGGTTTGACAATATGGCGAAGTTTAATCTCTTCTACAAACTCAGAGTATTTCTTATCGAACTGGATTGCATGAGGGCGGGGGCCTACAACCGACATATTTCCGAGGAATACATTAATGAATTGAGGCATTTCATCAATGTTTGTTTTACGAAGAAACCTGCCGAGGGAAGTAATGTTGGATTCATTCTTTAAGGTAGGGTTAAATTCCAGTTCCCTTTTGGGATCAACAGTCATTGTACGGAACTTGAAACATCTGAATACTTTATTTTTCCTTCCTACTCTTTCCTGAATATAAAAGACAGGCCCGCGCGATATAACCTTCTGAATTACAGCTATTATGAGGAAAAGCCAGCTCCCTATTAAAAGAAGCGTCAGGAATGAGAATATTATATCGAAAGTCCGTTTTAAGAATTTCCAGTGAAACTGGTCTAATAATATTGAACGGAGCGTTATGATAGGGAACCCGCTGAAAGCTGAAAGGCTAAGGTTCTTGGTCATATATTGAAAATAATCGGGGAGAATATGAACCCGTACTGCTGAGTTATTGCATATTCTTATAATTGAGGGATATTCCTGCATTTTAGATATATCAAGGGCAATTACCACCTCATCAATCATATTCTCCCGGACTATCTTTTCAAGCTCTTCAATTGAACCGAGGTAAAGGTTATCGGGGATCCCGTTCTTTTCGGAATCGGCAAACCCGGTAATCCGGTAATCCAGATTAGAATAGGAGGAAAACTGATTGTAGAAATTGTGCCCGAGCATTCCGGTTCCGATAATAAGAAGATTATTGAGTTTGTTCCCGGTGGCTTTAGCTTTCTTAAAGCGCCTTGTAACCGCATAAGTCTTAAGAGAAATAAAGAAAAGGAGGAATAAAGTATAATAAAGGACAAAAAACCTTGTAAAGAGAAGTTCCTTTGAAATGAATATAAACAGGATTGCAGTAAATGTCTGAATGAATACATTTTTGAAAATAGCTGTAAAACGCAGAAAAGGGGAAAGAGTGATGTTATCATAGATTCCGCTTATCTTAGCGCTGAAGTACCAGACAACCAGCAAAAGAATAAGAAGGGAATAAAGGGAATAATTTATATAGAAAGATTGAAACGGCTGCGCTGAAATTGCCGATAGGATAAAACACAACAGAATTAAAATAAAATCGGAAAAAAGCTGAAGGCTTATGAATTTTTTATTTACTGCAAGCATTAAGGCCTTTCTTTATTTTGGAATTTAGAGTATTTATCTTCTATATATGTTTTAATCTTCTCTTCAAAAATATTTCTTGAAAACTGCGCCGCAAAACGGTTTATATCTTCGTAGTTAAATTCTTTTACATTTCCGAAGCGTTTAACCGCATCAATTATCGAATCGGGGGATTGCTTGTCGAAATGGATCCCTGTTACTCCATTTATTACTGTTTCGGCAGTGCCCCCTTTGTTAAGGGCTATAACCGGGGTTCCGCACGATAAAGCTTCAACGACAGTAATTCCGAAATCCTCTTCGGCGGCAAATACAAACGCTTTGGCTTTCCTCATATAATGATTGAGCTTTTCAGGGGGAAGATAACCGAGCAGTTCTATATTCTTTCCCGCCTTTTGCTCAACAATCTTTTTATTTGGGCCGTCTCCGGCAACGAGAAGTTTTTTATCGGGCATCCGGGAGAATGCTTCTACAATCAATTCTACTTTTTTATAGGGCACAAAGCGCGATGCAGTAAAGAAATACTCATCTTTGTTTGTTTCAAGCGGGTAGAGAGAAGTATCAACCGGTGGATAAATAACATCGGCATCACGGTTGTACAGCTTTTTTATTCTTCCTGCAATGTATTTTGAATTTGCAACGAAATAATCCACCCTGTTTGAAGAAATTACATCCCACTGCCTTATGCGGTGCAGAATCCTTTTGGCAAAGAAAGCTTTAACCCCTTTTTCGAGCCCTGAATTACGCAGATATTCATGGTACAAGTCCCATGCGTACCTCATAGGCGTGTGGCAATAGCAGATATGAAGCTGGTTCTGGGTAGTAAGCGCTCCCTTTGCAACGGCGTGTGAGCTTGAAAGGATTACATCATACGGAGTCAGGTCAAACTGTTCAATTGCCATTGGAAAAAGGGAAAGATAATTGCGGAACTTCTTTCCGGCAAATGGAAGGTTCTGAATAAACGATGTATGGACTTCTCTGTTTTTAAGGATTTTTTCTTTTATCTCATTATCTGGAAAAGAAACGAGTGAAAAGAGTTCGAAATCATTCCATATATTTAGAAAGGATTCAATGCACCTTTCGGAACCGGCATAATCTACAAACCACTCATGTATTAAGGCTTTTTTCATAAGGAATAATGCTAAAAAATTTACCCAAATTTAAGAAGACTTTTGCCTATTTAACAGGTAAAAAAAGGGGGAAATAAGAAAATATTTTTCCTCCTAAAAAGGATAAAAAATTGTATAATTGTAAAAGTTAAATTGTTTCTAAAGGGTAAAAGGAGAAAGTATCATCAAAATTTCCTCTATAATTATTGCCAAAGATGCCGAAGCCACTCTGAGTCGGTGCCTTGAAAGCCTTAAAACCTGTGTTGACGAAATTTATGTGGTTGTCGATAGCAGTTCAACAGACAGGACTGAAGAAATATGCAGAAATGCCGGAATTGGATTTGAAGTTAAAAAATGGTCCGGTTTTGCTGAAACCAAGAAGTACGCCCTGCAAAAAACGGCCAACGACTGGGTCTTTTGGGTTGATGCCGATGAAGCCCTTACAGAAGGATTACAGGAGGAAATAAGAAAATTCAAAGAATCGGAACCCCTGTTTCCTATTTATAAAGCGGCGAGAAGAGCTTATTTCCTCGGCAGGTGGATTAAACACAGCGGATGGTACCCGGGGTATGTTGCAAGGCTTTTCGATAAGACGAAAGTTTCATTTAACAGCAACGATGTGCACGAAGGGCTCGATTTTAAAGGAGAAACAGGAAAACTCGAAAACGATCTTGAGCATTACACCGACCTTGATATAAAACATTATTATGAAAAATTTAATAACTATACCTCGCTTGCCGCAAATGAACTCTTCAAAAAGGGGAAATCATTCGGGCTTGCAGGCCTTCTTATACGCCCGCCGTTCCTTTTTATTAAGATGTACATTTTCCGCCTCGGTTTCCTGGACGGCATTCAGGGATTCATCCTTGCTGTATTCTCGGCTAATTATGTTTTTACGAAATATGCTAAGTTATGGGAATTAAAAAGAAAGGAATAATATGATTATAGGCATTATAGCAAATATTACTAAAGAAAACATTTTCCCTGCAATTAAAAAAGTAATTGAGCTTCTTGAAAAGAACGGCATCGGATATTTCCTTAGCGATGTTCTGTACAGCAGCAGGGAACAGTTCGACGGCAGAATACCTCCCGAAAATTTTATTCCGAACGAGGGATTCGGGATGTGCGACCTTGTTATTTCCATCGGCGGGGATGGAACTATGCTTAACACTGCTTTCGATGTAAGAAAGACAAATACCCCCGTTGCAGGAATAAATTTCGGCAAACTCGGGTTCCTTGCCGAATATGAGATTTCGGGGATGGAAGAATTTATTAAGGATTTGAAAGAAAAGAATTTCGTTACCGAAAACAGGATGGCGCTTAAAGCCGTATGCAATAAAGAATCGGAACAGGAATTATATGCAATAAACGATATGGTGCTAGATAAAGGGCGCTGGCCTAAGATGATTGAACTTACAATTTTTTCCGATAATGATTACGTTACAACATTCTCTGCCGACGGGCTTATAGTTTCCACTCCTACAGGCACTACGGGCTATTCTGTGTCCATCGGAGGGCCTATTGTGGTTCCTAATGCGGATGTTATAACAATCTGCCCTATAGCCCCTCATACGCTTACGATGCGACCGATTGTAATTTCGGCTGAAAAAAAGATTACGGTTACTATGAAATCGCAGCATACGAGCGTTCAGGTGAACTGCGATGGTCAGAGGGTTAGCTATTATGAACCCCCCGTCACAATCGAAATTATGAAAAGCGCCGATCCGTTCCAGCTTATTCATACCAATAAGACTAATTATTTTGAAATATTACGCAATAAACTCCATTGGGGAATTGATTTAAGAAAAAACTCATAAACTGAGGAGAATATGAAAAAATTATTTTTAATTCTTTTTATAATTTCATTAAGCGCGTCTTTTGCGCAGGAAAAAGGCAAGATGATTATTGACGAAAAAAATAAGAAGAATATGTATGTGGGAATAGGAGATAAATCGGTGTTTAAAGACACAAGCTTTTCAACCTGGTACGGGGCTGAATATGATATGTACGAACTTGATAAAAAGGAACTTGAGAAAATTACCCCTGAAAAGCTGAAGGATGTTAAGATTACCATTGTGCTCGGCACATGGTGCGGCGATACCAAAAGGGAAATTCCCCGCTTTATGAAAATTCTTGAAGCAGTTAAATTCGATGAAATGAATTTAACGATGATTTTTGTTGACAGGGAAAAGAAAAGCCCTTCGGGGGATATCTCGCAGCTTGGCGCAAAGAATATACCTGCTATTATCCTTTACCGGGGGGAAAAGGAATTGGGAAGAATTATTGAAGCCCCCAAGGATACGCTTGAAAAGGATTTTACCGATTTATTGAAATAATTCTGTTTTAAATAGATTTTTCTTTTACGGGATAAGAGGTAGGCTATTTAATTTTATATAAAGCGCATACGGGGGTGCAGTATGGGTAAAAGAAAAGATGTTGAATATTTGCGGGAATTAAGCCTGCAAATTGATGAACTGTTTGGAGCCGGCAAAGAAAAAGAGGGGAGTGAACTTCTCGATAAAGCCCTTATGGAAGCTGCTGATATTGATGAGGCATATTACCTTTTCTTTAAAGGGGAAAAGGAGGGTTATATAAACAATAACACACAGTTGCAGCTGCACTATTTTACAAAAGCATGCACCCTTAAGAAAAACGATTTCTTTCTGCTTAGAAACAAAGGCGTCTCGCTTTCAAAATTAGGAAAAGAAGAGGAGGCAATAAAGCTTTTTGATGAAGCTTTGAAAATTAAACCCGATGATTATCACTCAATAAGAAACAAAGGCGTCTCTCTTTCAAATTTAGGGAAAAAAGAGGAGGCAATAAACCTTTTTGATGAAGCATTGAAA
>Ga0153915_10000374_pt1 | contig 40961 bp, 40 predicted proteins | sample Opewatmetagenome_2_FD_107003 | JGI IMG/M metagenome (GOLD analysis project Ga0153915, IMG submission 107003) | Freshwater wetland microbial communities from Ohio, USA - Open water 3 Core 3 Depth 3 metaG | ecosystem: Environmental > Aquatic > Freshwater > Wetlands | place: USA: Ohio, Lake Erie...
GCCCTTTACGTGAACCAGGTGGCCACTCCTTTCGAACAGCGTTTCATCAAGCCGTGCATCGAGTTCATCTCGGCCTTCCCCTCGGTCGTGCTCGGGTTCTTCGGCATCGCCGTGCTGGGAGAGGCGCTGCGCGGGCTCTCGAGGATCCACGGCCTCTCCTGGGTGCCGGGCTTCCCGTTGAGCGAGCGGCTGAACATCCTGACGGCGGGCAGCCTGCTCGCGCTGATCGCGATCCCCACGATCTTCACGCTCGCGGAGGATGCGCTCAACAACGTGCCCCGCGCGTTCAAGGAGGCGTCGCTCGCCCTCGGGGCCACGCAGCTGCAGACCCTGCGGAAGATCATCGTTCCCGCCGCGCTCTCCGGGATCGTTTCCGCCATCCTGCTCGGCTTCGGCCGCGTGATCGGTGAGACGATGATCGTGCTGCTCTGCGCGGGCAACCGCATCGCGATCCCCGATTTCACGGCCGGCCTCGGCGTCTTCACCCAGCCGGTGCACACGATGACCGGCTTGATCGCCCAGGAAATGGGCGAGGTGGTCCGCGGCAGCATCCACTACCGCGCGCTCTTCATGGTCGGCATCCTCCTTTTCTTCCTTTCGCTTCTGATCAACTACCTGGCGCAGGGGATCCTGCGCCGGTACCGCATCAACGGATGACCACGTCGTGAGCGATCCCGTTCCCAGCCACCTTTTCCAGATCCGGTCGTCCGCCGTGCGGCGGCAGGAGGCCGCGCTGACGTGGGTTCTCCGGAGCGCCACCTACCTGGTCCTGCTCTCCGGGGCGCTGATCCTCGGGAACATCGTCTGGCGCGGCTCCGCGGCCGTGTTCACGCCGCGCGCGCCCTTCATCAATCTCACCTTCCTCACCCAGGCGCCCGAGTCGCTGTACGTCTTCGACTACCAGGGGCAAAAGATGGAATTGGGGGACCAGGACTTCCGCCGGTTCAAGGCCGAGCACCACCTCGGGGACATCAAGGCGGAGAGCTACGTCTATTCGGCGGGCGGCATCTTCCCCAATATCTTCGGGACCGTGCTGCTCGTCGTCGGTTCGATGACGATCGCCCTGGTGCTCGGGGTCGCGGCCGCCATCTACCTCAATGAGTACGCGAAGCAGGGGAAGTCCATCACGACGATACGCCTGGCGATCCTCAACCTTGCGGGCGTGCCGTCGATCGTCTTCGGGCTTTTCGGATTCGGGATGTTCGTGATTTTCTTCGGGTGGAACGTCTCGCTGATCGCGGGCTGGTTCACCCTCGCGTTCATGGTGTTGCCCGTGATCATCACGGCCAGCGAGGAGTCGCTGAAGGCGGTGCCGCGCGGCTTCCGCGAGGGGTCGCTCGCCCTCGGTGCCACGAAGTGGCAGACGATCTACAAGAACGTCCTCCCCTACGCCCTGCCGGGAATCCTCACCTCCTCGATCCTGGGCATCGCGCGCGTCGCCGGCGAGACGGCTCCCATCATGTTCACGGCCGCCTACGTTGTCCGCGACAAGCTCCCCTGGCAGGGCCTCGCGCACTGGACCGACTTCTTCTTCCAGGGTGTCATGGCGCTGCCCTACCACATCTACGTCGTCAGCTCGAAGATCCCGCAGAACGAGTACACCGAGCGCGTCCAGTACGGCACCGCCTTTGTGTTCCTCCTGATCGTGGCGCTCATCGCCGCGAGCTCCATCATCCTGCGCAACAAGCTTCGCAACCGCTACCGCTGGTAGGTCGCGGCCCTGAGCCGGCTCCTTTCAATCCCTTCCGTCCCATGGAAAACAATCTGCCCAAGACCAGCGCCTCGCCGGCCCAGCCGGCGGGCGCGGAGGTGCCGATCATCGACATCCAGGATCTGGACTTCTTCTACGGCCAGAGCCGCGCACTGGACGGCATCTCGCTGCAGATCCTTGAGAAGAAGGTGACCGCGTTCATCGGCCCGTCGGGCTGCGGCAAGTCGACGCTGCTGCGCTGCCTCAACCGGATGAACGATCTCATCGACGGCACCCGCGTCGGGCGGGGCACGATCCGCATCCACGGGGTCGACATCAACCAGCCCGACGTCGACGTGATCGAGCTTCGCAAGCGCGTCGGCATGGTCTTCCAGAAGTCGAACCCGTTTCCGAAGTCGATCTACGAAAACATCACCTACGGCCTCCGCATCGCCGGGATCAAGGACCGGCGCCGGCTCGACGAGATCGTCGAGCGGAGCCTCCGCGGCGCCGCCCTCTGGGACGAGGTGAAGGACCGTCTCCACGACAGCGGACTTGGGCTCTCCGGCGGCCAGCAGCAGCGCCTCTGCATCGCCCGCGCGATCGCGGTCGAGCCCGAGATCATCCTTATGGACGAGCCCTGCTCCGCCCTCGATCCGATCGCCACCGCCAAGGTCGAGGAACTCATTCACGAGTTGAAGCGGCAGTACACGATCGTCATTGTCACCCATAACATGCAGCAGGCGGCCCGCGTCTCGGACCGGACTGCCTTCTTCTACCTCGGCAAGCTGGTTGAATACGACGAGACCCGCACCATCTTCATGAATCCCGCCCATCCGCAGACCGAGGCCTATGTCGCCGGACGGTTCGGCTGAGCCCGAAGGAACAACACGGACTTCCTCAAATGAAACGCTTTTTCGACGCCGAACTGGAAACCTTCCGCTCCCAGCTCGTTCTCATGGGGGAGACGGCCGTCACCCAGGTGCGCTCCGCCATGCAGGCCCTCTCGGAGGGGAACCCCGGGCTGGCCCGCGAGGTGATCGCCAACGACGACAAGCTCGACAAGCTTGAGGTCGCGATGGACGACGAGGCTGTCCGGTACATGAACCTTAGGGCCCCCGTTGCCACCGACCTGCGGCTGGTCATCGTCGGCATGAAGGCGAGCCACGACCTCGAGCGCGTCGGCGACGAGGCCACGAGCATCGCGAAGCGCGCGGCGCGGCTCAGCGCCGAGCCTCCTCTCAAACCCTACATCGACCTGCCGCGCATGTCGACGATCGCCCTTGAGATGCTGCGCGACGCGCTCGACTGCTTCCTCCAGGTCGATGAAGCGAAGGCGGTCGCCGTCTGCCGCCGCGACGCCGAGGTCGACAGCCTCAACAAGCAGATCTACCGCGAGCTCACGAGCTTCATGGTTGAGAAGCCGGAGACCATCTCGCGGGCGATCGAGCTCATGTTCATCTCGAAGTCGATCGAGCGCATCGCCGACCACGCCACCAACATCGCCGAGGAGATGATCTACCTCAGCAAGGGCCGCGACGTGCGCCATAGCGACGAGGTGAAGAAGCCAGCGCCTTCTGCCGCCGGGTCGTGACGGGTTGCTCCCGCCCCGGGCTCAGGCGGCCTGGGACGAGAGGCTGGGCATGCGGAGCAGGGGAAGGCAAGCCCCGGCGAGGCGGCTCATCGTGAACGGTTTCGGGACGAAAGGGATCTTCCAGTGTTGGATCTCCTCGTCGATCTCCTTGTCGCCGACATAGCCGGAGACCAGCAGCACGCGCTTCGCGAGTTCGGGGCGCCGCTTGCGCAGATTTTTGTAGAGCTCCAGGCCGGTCATGCCGGGCATGCGGATGTCGGAGATCACCAGGTCGTAGCCGCCCCTTTCCGCAAGCTCGAGGCCCTGCGTGCCGCAGTCCGCGGCGTCCACGCTGCAGCCGAAATGCGAGCGGACGATCTCCTGAAGCAGGCGGCGGAGCACATCCTCGTCCTCCACGACCAGTACGCGGCGGCTCGTCAGCTCCGCGTCACGCACTGCTGGCATCAGCGGATCGCGCGAGGAGATGGTGGCTTCGACCTGGGCCGGGGCCTCGGGCAGGCTGACGGTGAAGCAAGAGCCTCTGGACGCCTCGCTTTCCACCGAGATGTCGCCGCCGTATTTGCGCGCGATGCTCATGCAGATGCTCAGCCCGAGTCCCGAGCCCTTGTCGGGGCTTTTGGTGGTGAAGAACGGATCGAAGATCCGCCCGAGGATGTCGGCGGGGATGCCCGTCCCGTTGTCCTTGATCTCGAGCCAGACGCCGCCGGGCCCCCTGCCGACGGTGATGTCGACCACGGGCTCCCGGACCCCGTCCATCGCCTGGAGGGCGTTGATGGCGAGGTTCATCAGGATCTGCTTGAGCTGGGCGCTGTCGGCCCTGACGTACGCGGGCGCGGACGGAAGATGGGTGCGGACGGCCGCCCCGACCTCGCGGATCTGGAATTTCAGCATGACGAGCGACTCCTCCACCACCTTGCGCAGGTCGATGACCTGCGGGTTGCCGGTGTCGGGCTTCGAAAGCTGCAGGAGCTGCTTCTCCTGTCGGCGCAAGTGGCGCTCCATCGCCCTGCGGTCGGTGACGTCCTCGAGGCAAACGCAGATCTGGCTCGTCTCGCTGATCCAGCCGGTGTTGAGGCGGTACAGCCGCGGCCCGTGGTTGGGAATCTGGAACGTGAGTTCGTGGGTGGCCGGCTTTGCGTCGGGAGATTGATGACTTTTCAGCAGAGCCTCGAAGGCGGAGCGGTCCTTGGGATGGAGCCAGTCGCCGAGGAAGAGGACATCCGGCGGCTGTGGGGGCGTGCGGAGCAGCTCGGCGAATCGGTGGTTCGACGACTGGACGAAGCCGTTCGCGTCGAGAAGCGCGACGCCGAGCGCATCGCTCTCGAACAGCCCCTGGTAGAGACCCCGGGTCTGCCGCAGGGCGTGGTTGGTCTGGAACAACTCGAGGTTCCGGACGCGCACGAGTTCGTGTTGGCGGCGGAGCTCACCGAGTTGCTCGTTGACCAGCCGGCTCTGTAGGTGAGCGACGGCCTCTGTCGGGATGAGTCCGAGCAGGCGATGATCCTCGTCGACCAACACGACGTCCTCGTGGAAGTCGTCCCCGCCGCGGGCCAGGGCGAGGTCCAGCACGCGCCTCATGGGCATCGACCGAGTGAATACAAGGGGATGGGCGACCTGCGCGAGATGCGCCGGGCTGCGGCTGTAGAGCGCGAAGCCGTAGCGCGAGCCGAGCATGAAGCCGAGATGGGAGCGCGAGCAGAGGCCCGTCACGCGGCCGTCGCGCACGAGAGCCATGAACTCGACGTTCCTCTCCCGGAAAAACTGGTGCACGGTCTCGAGCGGAGTGTCGTGGATCACCGAGAAACGATGGTGCGCGAGCGACTCGAGCGAGGTCGTCTCGGCCGACAGGGCGGCGGGCTCCGAAGCCCCCTCGGCGTAGCGGCGCGCGTGCTCGAGGGTGAGCGTGCTGTCGGCTGCCGCTGCGGAGTCGCTGGTCGGTCGGGTCGGGTCGGTCATACAGGCCCGCGATCCTCGGGGAAAACCCGGCCGCAGGCGACCTGCGGGGGTTACAAAACGGTGAAATCGAGTCCCCAGGGCTTGTGAAACCGGCCGGCGATCCTTAGCGGACCCCGCACAGGCGAATGCCCTGCATGAGGAAATAACCGAGCAGCCCGGTCACGGGCAGGGTGAGCACCCAGGCCCAGACGATCCGCTCGACAATGCCCCACTTGACAGCGCTCAGGCGTTTTGTGGCGCCGACCCCCATGATCGAGGTGGAGATCACGTGGGTCGTCGAAAGGGGCACGCCGATGGTGGACGCCCCGTGGATGATCAGGGCGGCCGTCGTCTCGGCCGCGAAACCGTGGACGGGCTGGAGCTTGACCATCTTGTGTCCCATGGTGCGGATGATGCGCCAGCCGCCGGCCGCGGTGCCCGCGGCCATCGTCAGGGCGCAGGTGACCATCACCCAGCGCGGAACGGCGAAATCAGGCGTGCGGAGGAAACCCAGCCATGCCGGCAGCCCGTCGAAGACTCCTCCCTGCGTGCCGGTGAAAAGGGCGAGCGCGATGATCCCCATCGTCTTCTGGGCGTCGTTCGAGCCGTGGCTGTAGCCCATGAAGCCCGCGCTCAGGAGCTGGGCCTTCCCGAAGATCAGGGAGACGAGGCGCGGGGTGGCCTTGCGCAGGAGGGCGGTGAGAAGGAACATGAGCGCCATGCCGACCGCGAAACCGAGCATCGGCGAGGTGATCATGGGCAGCACGATCTTGGGCCAGAGCCCGGTATGCACCCCTTTGGCGTCCACCACCGACCAGCGCAGCACGGACCAGTGACCTTGGGCCGTGGCGAAGGCGGCGCCGCAGAGGCCGCCGATCAGGGCGTGGCTCGAGCTCGAGGGCAGGCCCAGCCACCAGGTGAAAAGATCCCAGATGATCGCCGAGAGCAGGGCGCAGAACACGGTTGGCATGGTGACCACGCTTGTATCCACCAGGCCCTTGCCGATCGTCGCCGCGACCGCGGTGCCCATCAGGGCGCCGAACAGGTTCCAGAACGCGGCCCAGATGATCGCCTGGCGCGGCGTGAGCACCTTGGTCGAGACGACCGTGGCGATGGCGTTCGCCGAATCGTGGAAGCCGTTGATGTACTCGAAAGCGAATGCCGCGATCAGTACCAGCAGGAAGAAGATCATGGCGCCCGCGTCAGGAGTATTTCAGCACGATCTGAAACACGACATTGCCTGCATCGCGGCACCGGTCGACCGACTTCTCGAGCATCTCGAGGAACTGGAAGATGAAGATGGATTCCTTGGCGTCGTAAGGCCCCTCGTAGAGCTCCTTCTCGAGCTGGAGCATCACCTTGTCGGCCTCGCCCTCGGCGAACTGGAGCTTCTCGTTGGCCTCGCGGATGCGGTCGAGCTTGGTGCCCTTGCGGAGCTCGCCGATCATGAAGGCGACGTTGTCCGCGCCGAGCTGCAGGAGCTCGGCCTGGCGCTGAAGTCCGGCCAGCGGGATGCGGCCCGGATACAGAGCGAGGCGCTCGACAATCTTCTCGACCATCTTCGGAATCCGGTAGAGCGCGAACGCGAGAGCCTCGATGTCCTCGCGCTCCAGCGGAGTCACGAATGTCTTGCAGAGCCCTTCGGTGATCTGCTGGGTGATCCGCTTGTCCTTGCGGCGGGTCTGCACGAAATCGTCGATGTTGGCGGGACGGCCGTTGGCGCGTTCCTTCAGGAAACGGACGAGCAACGCGGTGCTGGCGCGGGCCTCCTCAGCGCTCGCCTCCAGCAGATCGAAGAACTTGTCCTCTTTCCCAAAGAGCTTCTTGAGTGAAAACATAGACAGGATTTTCGGTAGGGATTTCCGGGCGGAACGCGAAACAATTCCCGGAAGTTCGGAGCTGTGGAGGGCGGTTCAGGCCTTTCCGCGAAGCTTGGCCCACCAGAGGCCCAGAAATTCGTGGACAGCCCAGTTGCTCTGTTCCAGTGCCTTCACATCCCACGAATAGTCTGAGAGATGCCAATGATCAGATCGGATTGTCAGGAAGTCGGCGGGACAGGGCACCGCGTGCAGCCCTGCGGCGGCGCCCAGCGCCATGGCTCGGGGCATGTGCCAAGCTGAGGTGATGAGGGCGACTGGGGCATCGCCAGCGATCCGGCGCACGCGCGCGACCTCCTGCTCGGTGTCCAAGGCGTCCTCAATCAGGACAATACGCGATCGTTCCACGCCGAGCGAGACGGCGGCGTCCGCAAGGATCCGCGCATGGGCAGGGCCTTCGTTGTCGATCGGGCCTGACACAACCAGTTGGGCGGCTGGGACAAGGCGCAGCACGCGAACTCCCTCCACCAGCCTTGCACGGCCCGAGGCGCAAAGCCGGGTGAGCGCGGGCCAGTCTGAACCTGCCGAGTGTCCGCTGCCGAGCACGACGACATACCTGCAGGCGGCGAGGGACGCGGGCAATTGTGCTCCGGGGCTGTATTCGGGCATGGCGGCATAGCTCGATTCGAGAGCCCAGGACAGGCGGTTGCTAACCCAGCGATTTGACGCCACAAGTAATGCCAGCACGGCAAAAGCCAGAAGAACCTGCCCTGCGCGTTTCCAGCGACGGGTGAAGAGGAGCGCGATGCCAAGGACGCCCGCGATCAGCGTGAAGGGCATCGGCAACAGGAAGGCGGACAGGATCTTCTTGAGCCAGAACATGGAATGCCAGGGTCTTTCTAGTAGGGGACAGGTTGTCGTCTGACAAGGGGACAGGTTATGGGGATTCGTCGGTTACCTTTTACTGGAGGCCTGGATAGCCTTCGGGCGTCTTTTGTTTTGGGAATCGGGATTGACAGCGGAAAATGCCGGTTTGAACTATCCCCCCTCTTTACGGCGATCGTAGCTCAGTCGGTTAGAGCACCAGATTGTGGATCTGGGTGTCGCGGGTTCGATTCCCGTCGGTCGCCCCATTTTCCGGGCCGCCCCCGGGCTGTTTCGTGATTGGCGGGAAGGGCTTGCGGGACTAAAAACCCTCGCGAAGGAGGATCCGACGATCGGATCCTTCCCTTCCGCCGTCGCATGCAGCGCCTCCGCATCGTCACCTTCAACATCGCCCATGGGCGGGGATTGTCGCCGCTGCCTGGAATCAACCGGAGGCGGCATTTCCAGAGGACACTCCGCCGCATCGCCAAGCTGTTCGACGAACTGGAGCCCGACATCGTTGCTCTTCAGGAGATCGATCAGGACTCGCGCTGGAGCGGGAGCTTCGATCATCTCGCCTATCTGAACGCGTTTGCCGAGTTTCCCCACGCCGTATTCGGTGTGAACAACCGGCGCGGCGGCGGCTACCAGCTCAACTACGGCAACGCGATCCTCTCGCGCCATCCGATCGTCGCCTGGGAGAACATCACGTTCGGTACGCGCAGGATCGGCGAAAAGGGGTTCCTCTTCGCCGAGGTCAGCGCCGGCGGCAGGCTCCTGCCAGTGGTCAACGTCCATCTCCATTATCGGTCGCGCGTGCATCGATTCCGGCAGATCGAGCGCCTCATGGAATACCTCAACGCGAGGCGCGCGCATCGCGGCGGCCACTGGGCCATGCCCCCGATCCTCTGTGGCGATTTCAACAATCCCTCGAACAGGCTCGACGCCACGGCCTCGCTCTACCGCTACCTCTCGCTCCACGGCCGGTACACGATGAACCCGCCGGAGGGAGTCGGCACCTATCCGTCGCCATGGCCGCGGCGCGCGCTGGATTTCATCTTCCTGCCGCCGGCCTGCAGCGTCTCCGAATGCCGGGTGGTGCACTGCCACCTCTCGGACCATTGTCCGGTCCTCGCCGAGTTCCTCCTGAAGTGACTCACTTTTTTGTGTCTTTTCCCGGCGATTGAGGCTTACTGTGCCGGCTCCCATGGACCGAATCGCCCAGGCATTCGCCCGAGCCCGCGCGCAAAAGCGCTCCGCCTTCGTGGCCTACCTCTGCGCGGGGGATCCCGATTTCGACGCTTCGCTCGCCGCCTGCCGCGCGGTGCTCGACGCCGGCGTGGACGTGCTCGAGCTGGGCGTGCCGTTCTCCGATCCGCTCGCCGACGGTGTCACGAACCAGCTCGCCGCGCAGCGCGCCCTTGCCGCCGGGATCACCCCCGGCCGCGTCTTTGAACTGGTGCGCGCGATCCGCGCCAGCCATCCCGAGGCGCCCCTGGTCTTCTACACCTACTACAACCTGGTCTTCGCCAATGGCGTCGACGCCTACGTGCGTGCGGCCGCCGCCGCCGGGGTCGATGCGATGCTCACCCTCGACCTGCCTCCCGAGGAGGCCGGCGAGGTGCTGGCCGCCAGCCGGTCCCATGGGCTCCAGACGGTGTTCATCGTCGCCCCCACCACGCCGGACCGCCGGCTGCCGAAGATCGCCGCGGCCGCCACCGGCTTCATCTACTACGTCTCGCGCGAGGGGGTCACCGGCGTGCGCGACGACATGGCGGCGGGGATTCCCGAGGCGGTCGCTCGGATCCGAGCGCACACGAGCCTCCCGGTCGTGGTCGGCTTCGGAATCTCGAAGCGGGAGCAGGTGAAGGCGGCGGCCCGCGCCGCCGATGGCGTCGTCGTCGGCAGCGCCCTGGTCAATTGCATCAAGGCGAACCTGGGAAACACGACGGCCATGACGGCCTGCCTGCGCGCGACCGCCACCGATTTGGTGGCGGGGACAGCGCACTGATCTGAACGCGGGCGCAATCCCGGCGGGCGGATCGTCCGTCTCAGAGAACCTCCGAGGCAGGTATCTTCAGCTCGGCAATCGCGGCCATGATGCGTTCGGAGGCGCGCTGGTAGCGCTCCTTGCCGGCGCCCGGATCGTCGTAATCAGCGGGGAACAGCGGGGGGCCGAAAACGACCGAGAGAGGAGTCCCGAGCCGCAGCGGGCGGTCGCGCCCCATCGCCTCGAAGGAGCCGAAGATCCGCGTGGGCACCACGGGGGCTCCCGTGCGGCAGGCCATCAGGCCGACGCCCGCTTTCGGGGGTTGAAGCCCGCCGGTGCGGGTCCGGGTGCCCTCTGGGAAGAGGACGATCCCGCCGCCCTCCTTCATCACATGGAGAATCCGCTTGATCGCGCCAACGTCGGAGCCCGCCTCACGGTCGACCGGGATGGTGCCGACGGCGTCGAGCCACCAGCTGATGATGCCGCCCCTCCAGAGAGTGCCCCGGGCGAAGGGGTGGAGCTGGCGCGAGCACATGGCGCCGACGACCGGCGGATCGAGCATGCTGGCGTGATTGGAGGCGACGATGAACTTCCCTGCTCCGGGGATGTTCTCGACGCCGTAGGCGGTCGTCGGAAAGTGGATGCGGCACAGCACATCCATCGCGTAATGAAAGAAGCCGTAGACCGGCCGCATCCCAATCTGGGGAAAGTCCTGCATCATCGGGCCGCAAGCCTTGCGGCAATCGGGGCGGCGAGGAACTCCACAACCTCGTCGAGAGTGAGCGACGTGCTGTCGATGGCGACCGCACCGGCGGGGCAGATGAGGGGGGCCGTCTTGCGCGAGGAATCGATGCGGTCGCGCTCGTGGATCGTGTCCTGCTGGCCCTGGGCGACGCGCCTCCGGGCGCGTTCCTCCGGATCGGCGAAGAGGAAGAACCGGAAATCCGCGTCGGGAAAGATGGCCGAACCGATGTCGCGCCCCTCCATCACGAGCCCGCGGAAGCCGCTGGCGCGCGCCACGCCGACCTGGCCGCGCTGGTAGCCCAGCAGGGCCGCGCGCACCTCCGGGATCGCGGAATAGAGGGAGACGGTCGCATTCACCTCGCGGCTCCGGATCTCCTCCCCGGCCACGCGCCCGTTGATCTCCATCTCGGCGCGCCGGCCGGTGACACGGGTGCCGAACTGGAGCGCGGCGAGGGCTGCGCGCACGCCGTCGAGATCCGCCGGAGCGACGCCGCGCCGGAGCATCTCGGCGGTCACCGCCCGGTAGAACGAGCCGGTGTCGACGTGCATCAGAGCGAAGCGCTCGCTCAGCGCCCGCGACGTGGAGGACTTGCCTGAAGCGGCCCCGCCGTCGATGGCAACAATGATGAAGTCCGTGGCGTTCACCGGCTGGAAAAGTGGGAATCGTTCCAGACGCGCGCCAGAACCTCAAAGAAATTAGGGAAGGTCTTCGCGCAGCAGCCCGGGTCGCGCACCCGCAGCCAGGGCTGGCCGTCGCCGCGGGCATCGGCGCAGCCGAGAATGGCGAGGGCCATGGCGAACCGGTGGTCGCCGTAGGTCTCGATCTCGATCTCCCGGGGAAGCGGGCGCGGCGTGATCGCAAGGGCGTCCTCCTCCTCGACGACCTCCTGCCCGAGACGCCGCAGCTCGCGCGCGGCGCCGGCGACCCGGTCGGTTTCCTGGCGCCGGGTGTGTCCGATGCCGGAGATGCGCGTCGTCCCCTCGAGCAGGGGCGCGATGGCGGCGAGGGTCAGGAAGGTGTCGGAGAATTCGCGGAAGTCGCGGGCGACTCCGCGCCGGGGCGTCCCGAGGGAAAAGGAGGCCCCGATGCCGCCGGTGTCCTCGATGCGCGCCCCGGCCTGGCCGATGACCTCGGCGAACCGGGCGTCGCCCTGCAAGCCTGTGCCCGGCGGGCGCAGGCCCGGCAGGCGGATGCGGCCGCCCACCGCGAGCGGCAGGGCCAGGAAGTAGCTGGCGGCGGTGGCGTCGGGCTCGATCGCGTAGACGGGAGGGGAGAGGCGGTACCGCCGGCCGCCGGCGACGGCGATGCGGTCGGGCGCCAGCCACCGCACCGGGGGCTGGCCGAACTGCTCCATCATCGCGGCGGTCATCTTCACGAACGGCTCGCGGATTCCGTCGGCCAGGGCAATCTCGAGGCCGTCGCGGGCGAGGGGGGCCACCATGAGCAGCGCCGACAGCATCTGGCTGCTCTCCCCGGCGTCGATCGAGACCAGGCCGCCGCGCAGGCCGCAGGCGCGGATCTCCACGGGGAGGAAGCCCTCCGCTCCGGTACAGCGGATGCCGGCGCCAAGCGAGCGAAGCGCCTGGATCAGGCCCTCCATCGGCCGGCGGCGCATGGCCTCGGTGCCGTCGATCCGGTAGACGCCATGCGAGGCCGCGGCGCAGAGGGCCGTGAGAAACCGCGCCACGGTCCCCGCCAGGCCCGCGTCGAGGTCGGCCGTGCCGGCGGGAAGCACGCCGCCGGTGCCGGCGATGGCGATTGACGACCGCGCCGGATCGAGGCGGACGTCAATGCCGAGGCCCGAGAGGGCGCCGGCCATCAGACGGGTGTCTTCGCTGAAGAGGGCGCCCGTGAGCTCGACGCGGTCCGCGCCGAGCGCGCCCAGGAGCAGGGCCCGGTTCGTGATGCTCTTCGAGCCGGGCAGCACCACCGCGCCGCGGGCGGGCTGCGTGAACGGGACGATGGGCAGGGATTCCGGCAGCGAGGTCATGGGATCGGGGGCCGTGAGGGGCAGCGCAGCCGGGGGCTAGGGACGGAACCCGTCGCGGTAGGCCTTGCCGCGCTCGAGGCGCGCGCGGAGGTCGGTGAAATCCTTGTTGGCGAGGGCGGTCTGGAAGGCGTTGAGCTCGTCCTCGAATTCGCTCAGCGCGCGCAGGATCTCCTCGCGGTTCTGCTGGAGGATCCCGATCCACATCGTCGGGTCGCCGGCGCCGATGCGCGTGGTGTCGCGCAGGCCTCCGCCCGCGAAATTGCGCCAGGCGGGATCCTTCCGGGCGAGCAGCTGGCAGAGCGAGGTGGCGACGACCTGCGGAAGGTGGCTGATGTGGGCGACGATCTCGTCGTGGCGGTCGGGATCGATGGTCGTCACCTCGGTCCCGAGTTCGTGCCAGAAACGCACGACCACGTCGACGGCGGCGGGGTCCGTCTCGGCAAGGGGGGTGACGAAGCAGGTCCGGTGTTCGAAGAGATTCTCCGAGGCATGCTGCCAGCCGGTCTTCTCCGACCCTGCCATGGGATGGGCGCCGACGAACCGGGCGCCGCCAGCCATGGCCGCGTGCCCGAGCCGGGCGATCTCTCCCTTCACGCTGCCGACATCGGTGACGATCGTGCCGGCGGCGAGGCCGGGTCCGACCGCCTGGGCCAGCGCGATGATCTTGTCGACAGGCGCGGCCAGGACGACGAACGCCGAGCCCGCGACGGCCTCCTGGGGCGTGTCGCGCACCTCGTCGCACCACGGCTGTCCGCGCAGGCTGAGCCGGTTCTCGGGTCGGCGCGACCAGAGGACGATGCGGCGGGCCAGGCCGCGGTGGCGGGCGGCCCTGGCGACCGATCCGCCCAGGAGCCCGGGCGCAAGGACGGTGAGTTGGGGGAACACAGCCACCAGCAAATCTCCGCGCCCTGCGTTGTCGAGCCCGCGCCGCCGTGCGGCCGCTGGTCCGGCCACAATAGCGTTGCCCTGCCCGGCGGGCTGTAGTCGGATATTCTCATGGACAGAAAACGACACGAATCGCCCGAAGCCGCGCCGTTCGCGGACCGGGATGGTGGCCCCGCGGCCCCGTGTCGGCCGCGCGCGGCGTGTTGAATCACCGGCTCACCCTCCCATGAACCGCACGCTGCTCCCCCTCCGCCTGAGTTTCATCGGGCTTTGCGCCGGCGGCGGCTGGCTGGTGTGCTACGCGATCCGCGACTGGGATCTGTACCGCGGCCGCGCCACCCTGATCGGCCTGCTCATCGGCGTGCTTGTCGTGCTCGTCGACATCATGCTGAAGGGATTCTCGCTGCGCGGGCTCACCGCGATGACCTTCGGCCTAGCGACGGGGGCGATGATCGCCCTGCTGATCTCGGTGTCGCCGCTGTTCGAATACGGCGACCCTCAGGTGAAGTTCATCTTCCAGCTGTCGCTGTTCCTCGTCTGCTCCTACCTCGGCACCGTCATCGCGCTGCGCGGCAAGGACGAGTTCAACCTGGTGATCCCGTACGTCCGCTTCGTGCCGCACGACGTGGACACGCCGCTGGTGGTGGTGGACACGAGCGCGCTCATCGACGGCCGCGTGGCCAAGGTCTGCGAGGCGGGCTTCATCAACGCCGCGCTGGTCATCCCCCGGTTCGTGCTCGACGAGCTGCAGCACGTCGCCGATTCGCCCGACCCCCTGCGGCAGGCCCGCGGGCGGCACGGGCTGGAGGTGTTGAACGCGCTGCGCCGGATCAAGAACCTCGACCTGCGCATCCATGAGAGCGAGGTCGGCAAGCGGCAGGATGTCGACGCGAAGCTCGTGTTCCTGGCGCAGTCGATGCGGGCGAAGCTGCTGACGACCGACTACAATCTCGCCAAGATGGCCGAGTTCCACGGTGTGCCGTGGCTCAATCTCAACCAGCTCGGCAAGGCGCTGCGGCAGGACCTCCTGGTCGGCGACACGATCGAGCTCGACCTCGTCAAGCTGGGCAAGGAGGAGGGGCAGACGGTGGGGTATCTCGACGACGGCTCGATGGTGGTGGTGAACGGCTCGCGCAGCCACCTCGGCCAGCGGGTGACGGCGGAGGTCACCAGCGTACTTCCGTCGGCCGGCGGCAAGATGGTGTTCGCGCGCTTCGTGGGCGGGCAGGGCTGACCCTCCGCATCGGGCGCGGCAGGGCCCGGGAAGGGGCGCAGGTGCGGTTCGGCGGCAAAGAGGGGAGGCTGCGGGTCCGCCCCTCATGCGGGGCGCGCCTGGGGAAGGGCACACCTGAGAATTGCGGATATCCCGCCGCTCCCGCGGCCGGCCGCTTCCGGTTCAAAAAAGGAAGCCAGCCCTTGCAGCTGGCTTCTCTGCTTTGTGAATCGAGATGAAACACCCTGCCCGCGGACGGGCGCCAGACCCGAATGGGCCGCCCTCCGCAGGCTGCGCACCGTCTCTTCGTCTTCTCAGAACGTCGGCTCGACCTCGATGGTGGCGCCGGCGTCGACCTGGAAGTCGTTGCCGACGCACCAGGTGATGTCGTTGAGCAGCAGCTTGAACACGACGGGGGACACGGCGTCGCTGAGGGTGATCGTCCACTTGTTGTCGGCGATGCAGTCCATCACGAGGCCCTTGTCCCAGCTCAGTCCGGGGCCTTCGCCGCGGATGTACAGGGTGTTTCCAAACCCGACGTCGATCCTGGCCGCGATCGAGGTGCTCGTGGTCTTGACGGCGGGTTTCTTGGCAGGGGCTTCGGCGACGGACTTCGCCGAGACCGCTGCCGGGACGGGCGCCGGCGCAGGAGAAGCCAGCGGAGCGGACTTCTTGGTCTTGGTGGTCTTGGCAGCAGTAGTCTTCTTCATTTTCAGCGTTAGTTTCCGATCTTGTGTTAAGGGCCCGTCACCCTCCTCCGTGGAAACGGATGGGGGTGACGCGCTGGCTCAACCTAGCAGATAGGACGCCAACATCACAACCCGGAAATGGCGGGAGACCAAGGGGCTCCCCCGCCGGCGCAAAAAAGAGATTTACTCGCCCGGGACCATCGCCCTAAATGCGACCCTTCCGCTTGGGGGGCAGTAGCTCAGCTGATAGAGCGCCTCGTTCGCAACGAGGAGGTCGCCGGTTTGAGCCCGGTCTGCTCCACCACTCTTCGCCGCGGGCGAAGAGTGCCGTGCTGATGCCCCGACATCGCCTGCAAGCAGGCTCCTACGCGGGCAAAGATGAGGCAATCGTAGGAGCGTGCTCGCGCGCGATCATCCAGCCCCGGTCTTTTCAGCGGCGAGCCAGCCGAGGACGTCTGTGCCGGCCGCCCTTACGCCGGTTCCCCGGAAGGCACGGCCGGGGAGGACTGTCGCGCCGGGGGCGAGCCTCTTTACATCCTCCGCGCTCTTGCCCATGCCGCTTCCTTCGTGGGTGATGAACGGGACAATGGTCCTCCCGGCAAAGTCGTGATTCGACAGAAACGTCATCACAGATGGGGCGACGGTGCTCCACCAGTTCGGCGATCCGACGAGAGTCACTTCGTATTGGGCGACCGCCGGGCCGTAGCCGAAATTCAATCCCATGCACCCGAGCCCCAGGGGCGAGACTTCAACCGTTCGCGATTTCCCAACCCGGGTGCCGCTCAGCGCTGGCGCCGGTAGTCGCTGGGGGACAAGCCGGTCTCCCTCCGAAGCAGCTGGGCGAAATGGCTGGGATTGGCATGGCCGACCTCCAGGACCACGGCGACTACGCTTTTCTCCGTCTCCTGAAGCAGGCGGCGCGCGAGAGGTCGATGCACAGGTTGAGCTGGTAGCGTGAAGGGGACATTCCCGTCGCTCTCTTGAACAGGCTGTGAAAGTGGAACTTGCTCAGCCCGATCTGCGTGGCGAGCCGGTCGAGACTGAACTCCTCGGCAACGTGCTCCGCCATCCAGGCGGTTGTCTGCTTGAGCTTGTATCCCGGAAGCGACGGGCTGCTGCTGTGCAATCCGCCGGCCGTCTCAGCGTAATGCCGGGCAAGGTGGATGGCGATGGAGCAGAGGCAGCCCGAGGAACACCGGCATTGCCTCGAAGGGTTCTGAGGAGATCGCTCTCCACCGGCATTCGTAAGGCGCGCCCCCAAAGGTGAGGAAGAATGAACCCCTGCGGATCCGATGCCTGAACCAGGCTCCCCCTCCTTCCCGCTCCTGAAAATCCACCTCGCCCGAGAGGGTCCAGGCGAGAAACGGCTCACCCACCGAAGGGAGGCTCAGGGCCTCGGCGACCGGGGGCAGCGCCACGATCCACGCCTGGAGATCGCGCTACGCCGCGCCCTTGCCGACAACTAGGCGTTTTCCTCCAACGTACCCTGCGCCTTGAGCACGGCGAGCGCCCGGGCGGTGAGCTCGGATTCGCCGTCGCCTTCGGCCAGCTCGACTCCCTCCGCGGCCGCCCACAACGCACGGGCCGCGGGCAGGTCGGCCTCGATCATGGGCCGGATGATCGGCAGGGGATCCATGAGGGAAACGGCTTCAGCTGAAGCAGCAGCAGGGCTTTTTCTCATCCGTGGTGGGCTTGCGGGCGGTCACCTCGGCGGCAAAGACCTTGTCGGCGAAATCGCGCTTCGCCTCCCAGCTCTTGATGACCTCGCTGCTGTTGCCCTTGGGCCGGATGACGATGTCGACGAAGCCGGCCTCCCTGAGGATGCCGAGCAAGTCGGTCTGTGGCGTGGCCCCCGCGAGGCAGCAGCTGTGCAGCGTCAGGTTCTGTTTCACCTCGTCCGGCAGTTCCTTGTGCGCGACAACGTCCGAGACCGCCAGGCGGCCGCCTGGCTTGAGCGCCCGGAAGGCCTCGCGGTAAACGGGCCGCTTGTCCGGGCAGAGGTTGATGACGCAGTTTGAGATGACGACGTCGACGATTCCATCGGCAACAGGCAGCGCCTCGATCTCGCCGAGCCGAAATTCGACCTGGGAGAAGCCGCCTTTTTTCGCGTTGGCGCGGGCCTTGGCGACCATCTCCGGGGTCATGTCGACGCCGATCACACGGCCGGCCGGCCCGACGGCCTCGGCGGCGAGGAAGGCGTCGAAACCGGCGCCGGCGCCAAGGTCGAGCACGGTCTGGCCCGGCTTGAGGGAGGCGATGGCCACGGGGTTGCCGCATCCCAGCCCGAGGTTGGCGCCGTCGGGCACGGCGGCGATATCGGCATCGGAATAGCCCAGTGTGCGGGCCTGGGAGTCGGCGGCGGAGCTGCAGCCGCATTGGGCGGGGGCCGCGCCGGCCGTCGGCGCTGAACCGCCGCCGCAGCAGGAGGAGGGGACGGCGGAGCGGCCTGGAGCCGCATCGCTTGCGGCAATGGCGCCATAGTGGCGCCTGACTTCGTTGCGGACGGTCTCGGGATCGATGGAGTTCATGGAATGGATCGGGGAAGATGGTTCGTGGCTGATGGCGGGGCCGGACTCAGCCCGCTTTTTGCCTTCCCTGAGACCCGAGGCATAGGCCTCGAACACAAGGCGGATCTGGTCGCGCACACGGCGGAATCCGCCGAGGATCTCCTGCTCCGTCCCCTCGGCGCGGGCCGGGTCGTCGAAGCCCCAGCGATGCCGCACTATCTCGCCCGGGAATGCCGGGCAGGCCTTGTCGGCGTCTCCGCAGACGGTGATCACGGTCGTGATTGGCCGGTCAAGGAAGGCAGTCAGCGGCTTCGAGGTGTGACCGGAGATATCGATCCCGATCTCCCTCATCACCTGGATCGCCTTGGGGTGGACCCGGCCGGCGGGGGCCGACCCCGCGCTGCAGACGTCGACCAGGTCGCCTGCCGCGGCGCGCAGGATGCCCTCGGCCATCTGGCTGCGGCAGGAGTTCCCGGTGCAGAGGATGAGGACCGCGGGTTTCATGGCGCGGATGAGGCCCGGCCGGGCGATCCCGACAGGGGCCGTTCATACCAGGAGCGCGAGGCGTTGCAGACCCTGCACACGGAGAGCATGACGGGCACTTCGACCAGCACGCCCACGACGCAGGCCAGCGCGGCGCCGGATGCGGGTCCGAACAAGGTGATGGCCACCGCCACCGCCAGTTCGAAGAAATTGCTGGCTCCGATCAGGGATCCCGGCGACGCCACGTTGTGCGGCACTCTGAGCCCCCGCATCAGCAGATAGGTGAGACCGGAGTTGAAGTAGACCTGGATGAGGATCGGGATTGCGATCAGAATCACCGCAAACCAGCGGGACGTGAGGTTCGCGGCCTGGAACGCGAAGATCAGCAGCAGCGTGGCGAGCAGAGCGACCACGGTCACCGGATGGAATTTCGGCAGGAACGACTGTTCAAACCAGTCCTTCCCCCTGGTTCCCAGCAACGCGGTGCGAGTGATGAAACCGGCTACCAGCGGGATGACGATGAACACGACAACCGACGTGATGAGCACTTTCGACGGCACGACCACGTTCGCCACACCGCAGAGAAACATCACGATTGGCGCGAAGGCCACGAGCATGATGAGATCGTTCACCGCCACCTGCACGAGGGTGTAAACCGGATCTCCGTCGGTGAGGTAGCTCCAGACGAAGACCATGGCCGTGCAGGGGGCGGCCGCGAGGATAATCAGGCCGGCGGTGTAATCCTTCGCGGCTTCAGGGGAAATCCAGCCGAGCGTCTGGCTGAACAGCATGCGGATGAACAGCCAGCCCAGGAGCGCCATGCCGAACGGCTTGACCAGCCAGTTGACAAACAGGGTGGCGAAAAGGCCCTTGGGCCGCCTGGCGATCCCCCCCAGCGCCCCGAAATCGATCTTCAGCATCATCGGGTAGATCATCAGCCAGAGAAGGATGGCGATCGGGATGTTGACGCGGGAGTCGCGCCCGAATTCCCAGCGGCTGAGCGTCGCGGTGAGGGAGGGGAACCCCGTGCCGAGGGCGACGCCGGCGCTCATGCAGGCAAGCACCCAGAGGGAGAGGTAGCGCTCGAAGAAACCCAGGCGTCTGGCGGCGGACGTGTTCATCGGGATGAGGAGGCTCTCGGCCTGCAGGTGCACCCTCCGGGGGGGATCCGGAGCCCGCGCTTTGCCAGGCGGGCGAGGTCCTCGCCGCACGCCGGATCGCCGCGCAGGCACTTTGCCAGGCAGGCGAGGTTGTCGCGGAGGGCCGCGGCCGGCCTGCGCGGCAGGCGGTAGATCATCCAGTGGCCCCTGCGCTCCGCCTCGACCAGACCGCTTCGCCGCAGGTAGGCGAGGTGCTTGGAGACCTTCACCTGCGGCTCGCGGAGCACCTCCTGGAAATGGCACACGCAGAGCGGGCCTTGGAGGAGGAGGTTCAGGATGCGCAGCCGCGTGCGGTCACACAGGCATTGGTGGATTCTGACCAGGTCCATGCCCCATTAAATATTCCTGTATGAGAATAATACTCAAGAGGAATATTATTACGAGTCCGCGACGGCCGATCAATGCTTGGGCGGGCCCCGCAGTGTTCCCGGAAGCGGACGATGGCTGCCTGTGCGGGCTCCGGCAGGCCCCCCCCGGGAGGAGAATCCCCGCTGAGGAAATCGCGGCTCCCGCGAGACACGCGGCGGGGGAGGCGGCAGGAGCCCCATCGCCGCAGGACCGGCGAGGTGGAGGCGCGCTCAGGGCGAAGCTGTCACGACCAGCCAGGCCGCGCCACCGAGCACGAACAGACCGCAGATGCGGCGCATCCACACCGCGCCGCGTGAATGGCCGTTCCATTCGAGAATCTGCTGCACTCTTTCCGCCGACGCGCCGGCGGCAACGATCAGGGAACAATGTCCGATGCCGTAGGCCAGGAGAAGAAGCACGGCGGAACCGGGCTGCGTGCGTGCCATTCCGAAAATCACCCCCAGAACCGGAGCCAAGTAGGCGAAGGTGCAAGGGCCGAGCGCCGCGCCGAAGATCAGGCCAAGGAGCAGCGCCGCCGCCTTGCCCTGATAACGCGGCAGCGAAGGCCCGCGCTCCCATGGCAGCGGCAGGATATTGAGCAGGTGCAGCCCCACCGCGAGCAGCACGGCGGCCACCACGTAGTTGGCCCAGGGGCCGATGTCGCCGAGCATGCGTCCAGCGGCGGCGGTCGCCCCGCCCACTGCCGCGATGGAGGCCAAGATGCCCGCAGCAAACAGCAGTGCGCAGCCGAGGGCCTGGCGCGGTGTGGTGCTCCTGCGTTCGGCGATGAACCCGACGATGAGCGGAATGCTCGCCAAATGGCACGGGCTCAGCACAAGGCTGGCCACGCCCCAGCCGGCGGCGGCAACCACTGCCAGCCAGGGCGTGCCCGTCATTGCTTGCGCGAGCCAGGTGAAAATGGCTTCCATCGGCTCAGTTTCCCTCCGGCGCGGTTGGGGCCTTCAAGCCCACGCCGAGTTCCTTCCACTTGGCAAGGATATCGGCTTTCGCCATGAAACCCTCGTGCCGGGCGAGTTCCCTGCCGTCGGCTGCATAGAAGATCTGCGTCGGGATCAGGCGGATCTTGTATTGGGCTCCAGCTTCGTGGTTCTCCCATACGTCGATGAAAACCACCTCGAACTGCCCCGCATACTCCTTGGCTAGTTCGCCGAGGATCGGCTTCATCATTTTGCATGGCACGCATTTCCCGGCTCCGAGGTCGACGAGTTTGGGAAGCGCGGCCTTGGCGTCGGCGGCGCGGAGGCTGGAGGTCGAGAGCGCCGCGCCAAGGACCAGCGTGACAAGGAGTGGGCGGAAGGGAACGGACTTCATGATGCGGTTCCGAGGGCGCGGTTTACAGGAGCCCAATGACGGCGTCGGCGACTTTGCGCACCGCCTCGGGGGTGGAGGGTGACTTTCCCTTCTTGAATCCGAGGTCGGTGACACGGGCATGTTTGATGTTGGTGAAGCCCGCCTGTTCGAGGGTCTTGCGGGCGCAGTCCTGCGGGCAGCCGTCAATCGCGATCAGGGCCGGGGCTGCCGCTGCGTTGGCCATCAGGCCACTCACGCGACCGCCGATGCCGGCGAGGCACGACATCCACGCCTTGTCCTCCGAATTCAGGAGGCGCCCCGCCCGGTCGGAGATCTCACCGACATCGGCGGCACCGGAACACGGATACACGAGCGCGGCAGGACCGGACTCTTCGGCGCAGCTGCAGGAGCATTGGGGTGTTTGTTCGCTCATGATCGTGAGGTTCAGGCGAGCAGTTTCTTGACGTCCTCGATTGCCGGCACCTTGCCGGCGACCTTCACCACGCCGTCGACGACGAGCGCCGGAGTGAACATGACGCCCCAAGAGGCGATCTCACCCAGGTCGGTGACCTTGCTGAGCTCGTAAGCGATGCCGAGTTCCTTGGCTGCCTTGTCGGCGGCCTCCGCGAGGAGGCTGCATTTCTTGCAGCCGGTTCCGAGGATTTGGATCTTTTTCATGCTTGTTAAGGAAGAGATCTTCAGAGCAGTGCGTTGAACAGGAGGCCTACCACCATGATACCGACAGCCACGACACCGAAGAACGTGAGGAGCAGCGGCAATTTGAGAACCTTGCGCAGAATGACGGCTTCGGGGAAGGAGAGTCCGATGACCGACATCATGAAAGCCAGCACGGTCCCCAGAGCGGCACCTTTCCCGAGCAATGCCTGGACGATCGGGATGATCCCGGCGGCATTGGAGTAAATGGGAATTCCTATCAGCACGGAGAGCGGCACCGACCACCAGGCGTTTTTTCCCATGATCGCCGCCATGGCGTTGGTAGGCACATAGCCGTGGATGCCGGCGCCAACCGCGATGCCAATGACGACATAGGGCCATACTCTACCGACGATATCGCGCACGGCCTCGTGGCCTGCGGCGATATGGGCCGCGAGATCCATGTGTTCCTCCCCAATGCCGGAAACCCGCATCTTGGTCGCATAGACCCAATCCTCGACCTGCCGCTCCAGCTTCAACCGTCCTAGGGTCCAGCCTGCAACGATGGCAATGACCAGCCCGGTTCCCGTGTAGAGCACCGCAACTTTCCAGCCGAACAAACCCAAGAGCAGCACCAAGGCGATCTCGTTGACCATTGGCGCGGAGATCAGGAACGAGAACGTCACCCCAAGAGGCACCCCGGCAGTGACGAAGCCAATGAAGAGCGGAACCGCGGAACAGGAACAAAACGGCGTAACGACGCCAAGCAGGGCTGCCAGCACATTTCCGACGAACTCGCGTTTGCCCGCGAGAACAGCCCGCGTGCGATCAGGCGTAAAGTAGGAGCGCACGATCCCGACCCCAAACACGACCAACACGAGCAGCATCAAGACCTTTGGGACCTCGAAGGCGAAGAATTCGACCGCGGCCGCCAGATGAGTGCCCGGCGCGAGTCCGAAGACCCGGAAGGTCAGCCAATGGGCCGTGGTGCCGAGATGGCGGTAAACCACCCACCAGAGGATGGCTCCAGCCAGCCCAAGGCCGAAATTCTTGAGAAAAGGGTGCCGTTTATGTTTCACGGGAGAGGGCATCGTCCGGCGGCAAGAATATTTCGATGGAAGGCGAAATAAAAGCACCGAAAATCAGCTGCAGCAATCCTTTCTCGAGTCGCAGGATCTGGCGGGCTTGGAGGCCTTCCCGTTGAGGCAACGATTGAGATCGGCCACGCAGTACAGCCTCAGCCGGTAGAAGACCTGCTGGCCGCGCTTTTCATCCTCGAGAATCCCTGCCTTCTTGAGGATCGCCAGATGGCGTGAAACTGTCGACCAGGCCAAGCCGGCCACCTCGACCAGTTCGCAGACGCACCGCTCGCCGTCGCCGAGCGCATCAACCATCCGCAATCGGGCGGGATGCCCGAGGGCCTTGTAGACGGCCGTGCGCTGCCGGAGGGTCATGGGCCTGGATATATTTTGCCATATTGCGAAATGTCAAGGGGGAACCTCGTTGGGCTGCAGAGGGCCTGTGCGCCCCAAGGTTGTCTCCCGCGACGATGTCGCCCGGCCTCAAGGCCGGGCAAGGCATTTCCCTGACAGGCGTCTCGAAGAATCGCGTATCGATGGCCCCATTAACCGTCATGCAGGCTGTCGCTCCCTCCCTGAGGATCGACGAGATCGCTGTGGTGGTGCGCCAATGCCCGGGGGCTTCGGGAAACCAGCTTCCGGCCGAAGAGATCGTGCATTTCCCTCCGGTCATTCCCGGGGTTCATCATCCGTGCAGCATTTGATTCCCAGGATATTCCCTCTCAGGGAGATTCCACGTTTTCGTGTCCTTCAATCTCGTGCGCGGACGATGAAAGAAGGGCCGATCCAACATCCACCGCCGGTGGCCTCAGTCGGGGTTGATCGCCAGCAGGCGGTCGCGGATGCGCTCGGGAGTGAGCTCCCGGTCGCGGAGCTCCTCGGCAGTCATCCAGGCGGAGACCATCTGCACGCGGGAGAACGGCCGGGGCATCACGAATCCGTCCCAGCTGCGCAGGCGCCAGGCCGCGGTGAAGCGCGCGCCGATGAGGAGCGCCGGCACGCCGGCACGCCGGGCGACGACGAGCGCGCCGGGCTTGAACTCGTAGCGCGGCCCCTTCGGGCCGTCCGGTGTGATCCCGATGTCGTAGCCTTCCCGCAGCTTCCCGATGAGCTCCCTGACGGCCTCGCGGCCCAGGCGGTGGCTGGAGCCGCGCACGGTGCGCATCCCCACCATCGAAAAGAACGCCACCAGCCAGGCGCCGTCCTTGCTCGCGCTGACCAGTGAATACGCCTCGCGTCCCCCGCGGTAGCGGCGGACGATCTCGGTCGCGAGGAAGAGCCGGTTGTGCCAGAGGATCAGCGCGATCGGCTTGTCGGCGTTCGTGTAGCGCGCGAGATCCTCGGGCGCCGCCTCGAAGCGCAGCGTCCGCCCCCAGAGCCGCACCAGCAGGGCGAGCGGCCAGAGCAGGAGCCTCTGCCACCCGGGGACGGTGTAGATCTGCTCCTCGGCGGCATCGGGCGGTTGTGCGTTGGCTTCCACGAAGCTCCCTTGTCGCCCAAAGCGGGGGCTCCGCCAAGCCTAACTTGCGGCGCGCCGTCCGGGCCGGGGAATGGGCAAGCCCGGTCTCGCAATTCGCGGCGCGCTGGACAGGGTGGTGGGGTCCAGCTCCAATCCCCTTCTTCGTCTCCTCTTGGTCCGCAGCCGGAAAGGATACGCCATGCACTCCTATTTCCTCTCAAGATTCTCCCCCGAAAACCGCCTTCTGGCCGGCGCGCTCGCGCTTGCGATAGCCGGCGCGCTGTCCGGCCTGGCGCAACCCTCCGGGGGGCCCTACGGACCGCTGGAGCAGAAGTACGAGCTGCCCGCCGGTGCCGCGCACATCTACTACGCCGCGCCCGACGGCAGGGCCGAGGCGCCGGGCACGGCGCTCGCCGAGCCGACGACCATCGAGGCGGCGATCGAGCGCGTGGTGACCGGCGACGCGATCATCCTGCGCGGGGGCGCCTACCGCACGGGAGGATTGCTGCTCAACCAGGGGATCACGATCCAGCCCTACGCCGACGAGCATCCGGTGCTGGTGGGCACGCAGGTCGTGACGAAGGCCGTCGCGCAGCAGAACGGGCTGTGGCGCGTCGCCTGGAAGAACCTGTTTCCGGCCAGGGCGGCCGACTGGTGGCGGCGCGAAAACGAGGGCCGGAACACGCCGCCCTGGCGCTTCAACAACGACATGGTCTTCGTCGACGGCGAACTCCTCACGGCGGTCGGCTGGGAGGGCGATGTCGACGAGCACTCGTACTCGATCGATTACACGAAGGGGCAGGTCTACCTCGGGGTCGATCCCGAGCGGCACGCCGTCGAAATCACGGCCTTCGACAGCGGCCTGGTGCGCACGATCGCGGCCTGCCATGGCAAGGCTTCCGACGGCCGCGGCCCGGTCATCCGCGGGCTCACGTTCACCCGGTATGCGTTCCGCGCGCTCGAGGTGGAGGGCAGGGAGCCAGAGAAGCTCGCCGATCCATCGACCTTCGGAAAGGACGTCGTGGGCACGACCCTCGAGAACGTGACCCTCTCCTTCTGCTCGCGCGTGGCGGGATATTTCCGCGGCGACCGGTTGACGATGCGGCATTGCCTGGTGAGCGACACGCGGACGGAGGGCATCTACGTCATCGGCGGGGCCGACTGCCTTCTCGAGAAGAACATTTTCCGACGCAATAACATCGATCAGATCACCGGTTACTATCCTGCCGGCGTGAAGATCTTCAACCAGTGCCACCGCTTCACCTGCCGGGACAATCTCGTGAACGACCAGCCCCATTCCAACGGGATCTGGTACGACGTGGGCAATGTCGACGGGGTGTTCGTCGACAACTGGGTGCAGGGATGCCAGGACGGGTTCTTCTTCGAGATCTCGAAGGGCGCGATCTGCGCCGGGAACGTGTTTATTGACTGCGACAAGGGGGTGCGGGTGCTGAACAGCACGAACGTGCGGATCTGCCACAACACGCTCGTGAACGCGCCGATCTCGATCGAGCGCACCGAGCGCAGCGCGGTCGGCGACCACTTCGGCTGGCATCCGAGCACGGGTCCCGACGTGGATAAGCGCGAGGGACACGTCGTCGTCGGCAACCTACTCGCGGCCGGTGCGGGGTATCGCAAGCCGCTCCTGCGCGCCGAACAGACGAAGCCGCTCTGGGGCCGCCTCACGCGGCAGCAGCCGGCGCAGCTCGACGGGAACGTGTATGTGCGGCCCCCCGGGGGGGCGGATCCGCTTCTGGTGTGGAGCCCCCTCCCGGGCGAGGTCTGCCAGGCCGAGCTGCCGTCGCTCGAGGCGTTGCGGAAGGTGGATCTGGCGTTCGAGGTCCACGGGCGGCAGATCGCGGCGGAGCTGTGCTCGATCTTCCGGAGTCCGGATCTGGGTCGCTACGATATCATCCGGCCGCTCGGGCAGGCGGGCGAGGGCGACGACGTGCCGGCCGACGTCCGTGCGCTCCTGGGCTGGCCGCAGGAGCCGGGGCGCGCCCCGGGTGCTTATCCGCAGGTGAAATGACCGCGGCGGCCCCCGAGTCGGCTCCGCTCGCGCCCCTTCCCGGCCGGCCCGGCCCGGAGGCGGTGCTCGACCGCTTCCTGGAAGTCGTGGCGCAGCGGGGGCTGCGCCCGTATCCCGAGCAGGAGGAGGCGATGCTCGATCTATTTGCCGGGCACAACGTCATCCTCAACACGCCCACCGGCTCGGGAAAATCGCTCGTCGCGACCGCGTTCCACTTCAAGGCCCTGTGCGCCGGCGAGCGCTCCATCTACACCTGCCCGATCAAGGCGCTCGTCAACGAGAAGTTCCTCTCGCTCTGCCGCGACTTCGGCCCGGAGCGCGTCGGGATGATGACGGGCGATGCGAGCGTGAACCCGCGGGCGCCGATCCTCTGCTGCACCGCGGAGATCCTCGCCAACATCGCCCTGGCGCACGGTGCGGAGTCGGATTTTCGCGCGGTGATTCTCGACGAGTTTCACTACTATTCCGATGCCGAGCGCGGCACCGCCTGGCAGGTGCCCCTGCTCACGATGCCGCAGGCGAGGTTCCTGCTGATGTCGGCGACGCTTGGCTCGACGGAGTTTTTCGAGCAGGAGCTGGCGAAGCTGACGGGCGCACCCGCGTCGACCGTGCGCAGCGACGTGCGGCCGGTGCCGCTTGACTTCGCCTATTCGGAGGTGCCGCTGACCGAGCAGGTGGCGGCGCTCCTGGCCGGCGGTCGCGCGCCGGTCTACCTGGTCTACTTCACGCAGCGCGACGCCGCCGACGCGGCGCAGGCGCTGATGAGCCTCGACGTCTCGTCGAAGGAGGAAAAGGCGGTGCTGGCGGCGGCGCTCGAGAAGGCCCGCTTCAACAGCCCGTACGGGAGGGAGATGAAGCGCTGGCTGCGTCACGGCATCGGCGTGCACCACGCGGGCCTGCTCCCGAAGTACCGGGTGCTCGTGGAGACCCTGGCTCAGAAGGGGCTCCTCAAGCTCATCTGCGGCACCGACACGCTGGGGGTGGGCATCAACGTGCCGATCCGCACCGTCGTTTTCACCCAGCTCTGGAAATACGACGGGCGCAAGGCGGCGATCCTCAGCGTGCGCGACTTCCGCCAGATCGCCGGCCGGGCCGGCCGCAAGGGGTTCGACGACCGCGGCTACGTGGTCGTGCAGGCTCCGGAGCACGTCATCGAGAACAAGCGCGCCGAAGAAAAGGCGGCCGACGACGCGAAGAAGCAGCGCAAGCTGGTCAGGCGCCGGCCGCCCGACGGCTTTGTGAGCTGGGACGCGAAGACCTTCGAGCGGCTGCGCACGGCGCCGATGGAGGGCTTGGTGTCGCGGTTCGAGGTGACGCCCGGCATGCTCCTGCTCGTGCTCAGCCGCGATGCGGACGGGTGCCGGGTGATGCGCAAGCTGATCGCGGACTGCCACGAGACGCCGCACCGCAAGGGCGTGCTGCGCCGCCGCGCGTGGCAGCTCTTCCGCTCGCTGCTCGAGCGGAGGATTGTGGACTGGGTGCCGCCGGCTCCCACGGGCAGGAAGCTGCGCGTGAATGTGGAGCTCCAGGACGACTTCTCGCTGCACCAGACCCTCTCGCTCTACCTGATCGACGCCCTGGCGCTGCTCGATCGCGAGTCGCCCGACTACCCCTTTGATGTGCTCACGCTCTGCGAATCGATTGTCGAGGATCCCGAACAGATCCTGCGCAGGCAGGTCGACCGCCTGAAGACGGCGAAGCTTGAGGAGATGCGGGCGGCCGGTGTGCCGTACGAGGAGCGGATGGCGAAGCTCGACGAGATCGAGCACCCCAAACCGCTCCGCGAACTGCTCTACGAGAGCTTCAACGCGTTCGCGGCGGCGCATCCGTGGGTCGCCGAGGAGAACATCCGCCCGAAATCGATCGCCCGGGAAATGTACGAGCGGTACCTGTCGTTCGCCGAATACGTGCGCGAGTACGGGCTGGAGAGGGTGGAGGGGCTGCTGCTGCGGCATCTCTCGCAGGTCTGGAAAGTGCTTTCCCAGACGGTGCCCGACTCCGCGAAGACCGACGAAGTCGTGGAGATGGAGGTGTATTTCCGTGAGCTGATCCGCGGCGTCGACTCGACGCTGCTCGAGGAGTGGGAGCGGCTGCGGCAGCCCGATTTCACGGCCGAGGAGGCGGCCGAGAAGCCCGCCCGACCGGCGGCGGTGGATGTGACGCGCGACGCAGCCGGGTTCCGCCGCTTGGTGCGCACCGCGATCTTGGGCTTCCTGCAGGAGGTGGCGGCGAGGAACTGGGAGGGGGCCGAGGCGCGCCTGCGGACGGGCGAGGCGCCGTCGGGCGAAGCCGGTCCGGCCTCGCCTGAGGCCCGGCGGATCGAGGCGGTATTCGCGCCGTACTTCATCGAGCGGGGCCGCTTCCTGATGACGCCCGAAGGCCGGGCGGCGAAGCACACCCACTGGATCGAGGACGCCGGCGAGGGCGAGTGGGCGGTGGCTCAGGTGCTCGTCGACCCTGGGGAGGCGAACGACTGGGAGGCTCGGTTCACCGTGTCGTTGACGGTTTCACGAGCGGAGAACCGCGCGATGGTGCGATTCGACGGAGCGGCCCCTGTCGGCGCCTAGCGCGGACGGCGTCTGACGCGCCCGGGTTCAGCGGCCGGCCATCTGGCAGATGGGGGAGATGATCTCGTCCTGGCGGATTTGGCGGAGGGCGAGGAGTTCGCTGCGCGCTTTCTGCATTTCTTCCAGGATCGAATCGGCGCGCACCAGCAGTTGCTGACCGTGGACGGTGAGCCGGGCCGTGCGGCCCAGCCTGTCGAAAAGGCGGCAGCCCAGGTCGGATTCGAGGGACTTGATCGCATGGCTGACCGCCGACTGGGTGAGGTGCAGATCCCGCGCCGTCAATGTGAAGCTGCCGCGGCGCGCGAGCGTTGCAAAGGCAAGCAGCTTACGGCTGTCTAGGATCGGCTTCATGGATTGGCTCTGGCTTGTCTGCGAAACCTGGGAGAAGAAGCAGGTCTTGAGCCAAAGCGCGGCATTGGCGAAAACTTGCCACCACAGGAATTCCTCGGTGACGGCGATTCGTTAGTCGCTGCGGTATAGAGACCTAAAGTTCGCCACCGCCTCCATTCAGATGCGCGGAGGCAGGAGGGGCGGAGGATTGAGGGCTTCGGCGACGGCCCTGGCCTGTCTGCGATAGTAGAGCGCCACCCCTCCTTGATAGAGGAGAGTGACGAGCAGCAGTCCCCCGTACAGCAGGTGGAAGGCCCGGCTGACGAGGGGGATGATCTCGTCGGCGGTCAGTCCCATTTCGTCCAGCGAGGCGCGCATCGACGGCGTGATGATCTCGCGCACATACTCGGGGTCGAAGCTGAACAGCCGTGCGGAGGCATAGGCGCCGATCGCGGCAAGGACTACGAGCTGGCTCCGGACAAGCCAGCGCACGCCGCCCGGGTCGCGCCGACGCAGGCGGCGGTTCCCGTAAATTTCAAGGGCGCCGCCCGCGGAGACCAGGATCCCGATGGAGGCCCCGGCGAGTTCGCCAAACGCGAGCGAAACGAGGGCGCAAAGGCCGGCGCAAACGGCGACGCTCCATCCATTGAGGCGGGAGGTTCTGAGCACCCGGCGCAGCGCTTCCGCGGGATCCTGCGGCATGCGGCAAACATGGCATGGATGCTTTCGCCTCGCGAGTCGTTTTGTTCCCTCCCAAGTTGATCCCCCCGTGCCACCACCGGCGCCCGCCAGTTTCCGCCTCGATTTCCCTCCCGAGCTGCCCATCAGCGCGCGGGTGGAGGAGATCACCATGGCCGTGCAGAGGCACCCGGTGCTTGTGCTTTCGGGGGAGACGGGCTCGGGCAAGACGACCCAGCTGCCGAAGATGTGCCTGGCGGCGGGGCGGGGGACGGCCGGCCGCATCGCCTGCACGCAGCCCCGCCGCGTGGCGGCCCTGTCGATTTCGCGCCGCGTGGCCGAGGAGCTCGGCGTGCCTTGGGGGCGCGAGGTCGGCTGCAAAATCCGCTTTGGCGACCACACCTCGTCCCAGACCATCATCAAGTACCTCACCGACGGCATGCTGCTCGCCGAGGTGCAGGGAGACCCGATGCTGCGGGAGTACGACACGATCATCATCGACGAGGCCCACGAGCGCTCGCTCAACATCGATTTCCTGCTCGGGCACCTGCGCCAGCTCCGCGCGCGCCGCCCCGACCTGCGGATCGTCATCACGTCGGCGACGATCGATACGGAGGTCTTCTCGAAGGCCTTCGACGGCGCCCCGGTCATCGAGGTGACCGGCCGCCTTTATCCGGTCGAGCTGATCTACGCGCCGCTGGACTCGCTCGGGTCTGACGCGGCCGCCGACGACGAGCCGGTGGCCCGCGCGGAGGCGCTCCATTACATCGACGGAGCGGTGGAGGCGGTGGAGCGGATCGTGAGGGAGAGCCCGTCGGGCGATGTGCTGGTGTTCCTGCCTGCCGAGCGCGATATCCGCGAGACACGCGACCTTCTCGACGGGAGGAACTTGGGAGGCGCGGAGGTCGTGCCGCTCTTCGGGCGCCTGTCGAATGCCGAACAGCAGCGGGTGTTCGCGCCGGCACAGCGGCGGAAGATCGTCGTCGCCACCAACATCGCCGAGACATCGCTGACGATCCCGGGAATCCGGTTCGTGGTCGACACGGGGCTTGCGCGCCTGAGCCGCTACGCGCCCCAGGCCCGCACCCGGCGCCTGCCCATCGAACCCATCTCCCAGAGCAGCGCCGACCAGCGCAAGGGCCGCTGCGGCCGCGTGGCGTCGGGCGTCTGCATCCGCCTCTACTCGGAGGCCGATTATCTGGACCGGCCGCGGTTCACCCAGCCGGAGATCCAGCGGGCGAATCTCGCGGAGGTCATCCTGCGGATGGAGGTCGGCGGGCTCGGTGACGTGGATAGTTTTCCGTTCATCAACGCGCCGCCGGCGAAGGCGGTCCGCGCGGGCTACCAGCTGCTTGAGGAGCTGGGCGCCCTCGTGCCGCGCGAGCGGGACGGGGAGGCGGCAGGCGGCGGGGCGGGACCGGCATGGGCGCTGACGCCGACCGGCCGCGAACTCGCACGGCTTCCGGTGGACCCGACCGTGGGGAGGATGATCCTGCAGGCGCGGACGGAGAAATGCCTGCGCGAGGTGCTGGCGATCGCAGCCGGGCTGAGCATCCAGGATCCGAGGGAGCGCCCGCTGGACCGGCAGGCCGAGGCCGACACGGCCCACCGCCGGTTCACGCACCGGGACTCCGATTTCCTGACGCTGCTCAACATCTGGGAGACCCTGCATGCGGAGATCGAAGCGCTGACGCAGGGCAGGCTGCGGCGGTTCTGCCGCGAACATTTCCTCTCGTACATCCGCGTGCGGGAGTGGCGGGACATCCACGACCAGCTCGTTGAGGTGCTGGAGGAGAGGGACGACTTCAAGCTGACCTCGGTGCGCGACGGCCTGGCGCCGCGTGCGGAGCGGGAGCTCAAGGTCGACTTCGGCACGCCGGCGTACCGGGCGATCCACCGGAGCGTGCTGGCGGGCCTGCTGGGCAACGTGGCGGTCTTCGACGACCAGAGCGGGCTCTACAAGGCGACGCACGAGCGCAAGGTAGCGCTGTTCCCGGGCTCGGCTCTCCACGTCAAATCCGCGCAGAAGAAACCCCGGGGGAAGGACGCGGGCCCGGCGGCGCGCGGCTCGCGGTCGCCGCGGTGGATCATGGCGGCGGAAATGGTGGAGACCGCGCGGCTTTACGCCCGCACGGCGGCGCGGATCGATCCGGCATGGGCGGTCGACCTGGGCGCGCACCTGCTGAAGATCACCCACGCCGACCCGTTCTGGAACGCCGAGGCGGGCCGGGTGCTCGTGAAACGCCGCGCGCGGCTGTACGGGCTCGAGCTTGAGTCGCGCGCCGTCGGCTACGGGAAGGTGAACCCGGTCCACGCGACCGAGCTGTTCATCCGCGAGGGGCTGGTGGGCGACACGGTCACCTGGCCGTTCGATTTCCTGGAGCACAACCGCAAGGTCCGCTCGAAGGTCGAGACGATCCTCACCCGGACGCGGAGCCGCGGCTACCTCAACCTCGACGAGGCGATCTACCGTTTCTACGCGGGGCGGCTGCTTCCGGCGGAGGGCGCTGCGGAGGGTGTCAGCTCGGTGCCGGAGCTGATCGATCTGGTGAGGGAGCGCCGGGCGAAGGAGCCGAGCTTCCTCTGTTTTGAAGCGGAGGATCTGCAGGGGGCCGAGGAGGCGGAACACGACGCCGAGGACTTCCCCGACGCCCTGCCGCTCGCCAACCGGGTCCTGCCGCTGGACTATGCGTACCGGCCGGGCGAGGAGGAGGACGGCGTGACGCTGACGGTGGGCCTTGCGGCTGCGGCTGCGCTGACGCCGGCGGCGCTCGACTGGGCGGTGCCGGGCCATCTCGAGGAGAAGGTGCTTCATTTCATCAAGGCGCTGCCGACGGCGCAGCGCCGCACGCTGATTCCGCTGGCGGAGGCGGCTAGGACGGCGGCGCGCGCGGTGGCGCGGCAGGCGCGGCTGCGGGGGCACCAGGATTCGCTGGTCGCCACGCTCTCCGCCCATCTCCGAGAGGCTCACAACCTGGCGGTCGACCCTGCCGCCTGGGAGGCGAGGCCGCTGCCCGGGCACCTCAGGGTGAGGGTGTGTGTCGTCGACGATCGCGGCGAGCCGATCGCGGCGGGCCGCGACCTCGGGGAGCTACGGGCCGCCATCGAGGCGCACCAGCGCAGGCTGAGCGCCGCGGCGCCCTCCGAGGAGCCGGGCGCCTGGCGCGAGGCCCGAGCCCGCTGGGAAAAGGCGGCCCGGGAGGCATGGGCCTTCGGCGACCTTCCGGAGCAGGTGAAGGTGACCGACCAGGCTGGCGTGCCCGTCTACGCCTACCCGGCGCTGATGCCGGTGGACGCGGGGGTGGCCGTGAGGCTGCTGCGCTCGCCTGAGGAGGCGCGGAGTGTCTGCGCGCGCGGCCTCTTCAGGCTGTTCCAGCTGCAGCTCCGCTACGAGCTCGGGTGGCTGGAGCGCGACCTGAGGGCAGTGAGGGAAGCCGGCGTGCTCGCGGCGGGGTTCATTTCCGTGGAATCGCTGCAGGCGCAGTCGCTGGATGCGGTGTGCCGCTGGGCCTGCGGCCGCCCGGTGGCGCCGCTCACCTCCGCGGCCTTCGGCGCTGCGCTCGACGAGGCGCGCGCCGGCCTGCGCGGCCTGGTGCCGAAACTGGTGGACCTGCTCAAGGAGATCCTGGAGCTGAGGCTGGCGCTGGTGACCCACGAGAAGCCGTATCCGGGCTTTGCCGACGAGCTGGCGTCACTGCTTCCGCCCGATTTCATCGCGACGACGGGATACGACCGGCTGGGCGCCCTGCCGCGCTACCTGCGGGCGATGAAGATCAGGGCGGACCGCTGGCGGGAGAATCCCGGACGCGATTCCGAGCGGACTCGCGAGCTGGCGCCGTGGATCGCCGCCGCGGCGGCGCTGCCGAGGGGCGGTCTGCATGCGGCGAGGGCGGGGCACCTGCGCTGGCTCGTCGAGGAATATCGAGTGAGCCTGTTCGCCCAGGAACTCGGCACGGCCGAGCCGGTGTCGCGCGTGAAGCTCGAAAGGGAGTTCAAGGCGTTCCGGTCTGAGGCGTCGGCCGGCGGATCCCCGGACACCGCCGGGGAGCCCTCGGCGCCGCGGCCCGCGCCGCCCGCCGCGGTGGCGGCGCCGAGGAAAGAGCCGCTCAAGAGCCTCGGCGCGCTCGACCGCCTCTTCCCAAAGCCCTGAGGCGCTGCGGCGCACTGGGATAAAGAAAACTGAAATCTGCGGGCGGGCCGGACAGACCCAACCTTTGCAGTTGTCGGCGGTCCCGGAAGTGAGGTAAGGTTGGGGACTTCAAGAGAAGCGGCGTGCCCCATGAACACCTCGATCTCCGCCTTGCTTGAGCACAAAGGTTCCGGAGTGTTTTCCGTGACTCCGTCCATCTCTGTCGCCGAGGCGGTGCGGGAGATGAACTACTTCAAGGTCGGATCGGTGCTCGTGCTCGACGGCGACCGGCTGGTGGGGATCTTCACGGAGAGAGACGTGCTGATGCGAGTGGTGGCGGCGGGCCGCGATCCCCGCCAGACAGCGCTCGTCTCGGTGATGACGTGCGATCCCGTGACGGTCGACATCTCGGAGCCGGTCGAACACGTGATGGACCTGTTTACCGAACGCCGATTCCGGCACCTGCCGGTGATGGATCACAGCCGGCTTGCGGGAGTGATCTCGATCGGCGACGTCCTGCGCGCGGTGGCCGAGGAGAACCGCCAGGAGGCCGACCAGCTGAGGCAGTACATTGCGGGCGGCTATCCGAGCTAAGTGCAAGGATGACAGGAAGAATCCTTTGCGGTTGTCGTCGCAACCGCGGAGGCGCTATGTCTGGAACATCCCAAATCGGACTTATGAATACCTCGATTTCAGTTCTGCTTGAGCGCAAGGGAAGGGCTGCATTTTCGGTGCCGCCCACGACGACCGTCACGGAGGCGGCCCGGGAGACGCAGCGGCGGAAGGTCGGCGCAGTGCTGGTCATGGAGGGCGACCAACTGGTGGGGATCTTCACCGAGCGCGACCTTCTTTGGCGGGTGGTGGCGGCCGGGCTCGATCCGAAGACGACGCCGTTGAGCCAGGTGATGACCCGCAACCCGATCACGGCCGGGCCGACGACGCCGATCCAGCAGGTCATGGATATTTTCACCGAAAAGCGTTTCCGGCACATGCCGGTGATGGACGGGGGGAAGCTGCTCGGGATCATCTCGATCGGCGACGCGCTGCGCTGGGCCGCGGCGGTTCACCGCCAGGAGGCCGAGCAGCTCAAGCAGTACATCTCGGGCGGATATCCGACTTGAAAAGGCGGCGGCGGACGCTGAATTATCCGCCACCCCTTTCTCCATGCAAATCGACGCCGCCAAGACGCAGATCGCCGCCGCGCTCGGGCGGATGAACGCTGTTTACCGGAAGCCCGTGTTCGACGAATGGATGGTGGTGGCGCTCGAGGACGGCCGCGGTGTGCTGCTGGCCTATTCGGGGTTGCGGGGCGAGGCCGTGCGCGGGCGTTTCGCCGAGGACTGCGGGCCGCTGCGGGCGGAGCTGGACGGCCGGTGCATGGAGGTGGGAGATTTCGAGTTCACGCTGGCGGGCGAGGGCACGCAGTTCGACGCCTGCCTGAAGGTGGGCGGGGGCAGCTACCTCATCTGCAACAACACGGCCAGGTCGATGGCCGAGATTCGCAGGAATCCGCTCTGGCTTCAGGCCCAGAAGACGTTTGTCGACCTGAGCGACTCCTTCCGCGCCGATCCGCTCGGCTAGCAGGCTGGGCTGGCTTCGCTCATTCCCACAGGCCCGCATAGAGGAACGCGGCATAGGCGGCGACAAGCGCCCAGCCGCTCCAGCGCGGAAGCCCTCCCCAGACCAGGAGGCCCACCGCATGGGCGACCGCGGTCCCGGCGATGAGGAGAAGGCCGTTGAGGAAAAGGGCCGGGACGGCCACGGGCCCGGCCAGGGCGCACAGCCCGATGCAGAGGGGAATGCAGACGTGGCCGTCGCCGATTTGCGAGGTGAAGACGATGTCGGCGCGGCGCTTCCATCCCCAGTAGACTGCGAGGAGGGCGTTGGGAAGCACCATGAGCCAGCCGCTCAGCCAGCCGAGATTGCCCGGGTTGAGGAACGCGCCGTTCTGGCGGGAAAGCCAGGAGATGAGCCAGTCCAGGCTGCCGTAGAGCACCAGCGCCGAGACGAGCACAACGAAGGCATCGATGTAGAAGAGCGCGCCGAAGGAGACGCGCTGCCTGACGTTGTGCTTGAGGACGTCGAATACCTGGAAGCACTGCCAGAAAAGGAAGAGCCCCACGAGCAGCAGGCCGTCGCGCCGGCCGAGCCGCCCGTCCTGTCCCAGGATCCACACGGCGCCGCTGAAGAAGAGAACGGCGGCGAGGTTGAGGAGCACGGCGAGGCGGTTGATCCGCGGGACACGGTCGTCGCCGCCGCGCCCGCGCTTCGCGCCTCCGGCGGCAGGGGTCGCGACAACCGACAGCCCCCAGGCCAGGGCCGGCAGGCCGAGGACCAGGGTGAGATTGGTGACGTTGTTGACGATGCAGTTGGTGAGCACCTCACCGGGACGTCCGCCCTTCGAGGCCATCAGCCCGACGAACACGAGATTGCCGAGGCCCGAACAGTAGGGCATGATCAGGGTGCCAAGCGCGGTGCCCTCCAGGCCGTGGTCGAGCATGGCCTCGAGCCGCCACATCATCAGGAGCGAGGCGGCGAGGAACAGCCCGACATAGGTCCATTCGCTCGTGAGCCCCAGCGCCTCGATGAAGTCGGAGAGGAAGGTCATGAGCCGAAGACTCCGGACGGGCGCGGGCTGAACCAGGCGAGGCGGCGGCCGGCGCGCGCGCAGAGGCGCGGCCGGACTCCGAACGCGGCTCCGAGTACGGGGGCCGTGAGCACGCGGCGCCGGTGGCCGGAGGCGAGCACGCGGCCGGCGCGGAGCACGAGGACGTGGGAAAAGGCGGGCATGACCTCCTCGATATGATGGGTGACGAGCACCAGGGTGGGGGCGCCGGGAGACCGCGCCAGTTCGTCGAGGAACCGCAGGAAATGCTCGCGCGCCACGGGGTCGAGCCCCGCACAGGGCTCGTCGAGGATGAGGAGGCGCGGACGCGCCATGAGGGCTCGTGCGACGAGGGTCCGCTGGCGCTCGCCCTGGGAGAGGAGGATCCACTCGCGCTCGGCGAGGCCGGCGGCGCCGACCGTGCGCAGCAGGCGCCGGGCGCGGCGGCGATCGGCCGGAAGCACGCGGCCCCACAGGTCGAGCTGCGCGTACTTGCCGCTGATGACCGTATCGAGGACGGGCTCGGCCGGCGGGATGAGATGATGGACGGCCGACGTGACAAGCCCCACGTGGGTGCGCAGCTCGCGCCAGTCGGTCTCGCCGAAGCGGCGGCCGAGGAGCTCGATGGTCCCCCCGCTGGGGGTCATGTAGGCGGTAAGCGCCTTGAGCAGCGAGGTCTTGCCGCAGCCGTTGGGGCCGAGAATGACCCAGTGCTGGCCGCGGTCGACGCGCCAGGAGACGTCGTGGAGGATGACGTTGGGGCCGCGCTCGATCCTGAGGTGGGACACGGCGAGGATGGGGGCTGCGGCGCGGCGCGCGGGCATGGACACGCATGCTGCCCGCCAGGCCGAAGGCGTCAACGGCAGGCGCATTTCTCTTCACGCGCCACCGGAAACGGGGCACAACGGGGACATGCGCTGGCCCGTCGTCATCATCATCCCTCTCGGCCTTGCGTGCGCGGCGGCGGCACGTGAGTTCACCGTGATGGTCTACAACGTGGAGAACCTCCACGACGCCGACGGAGTGGCCGCCTACGACGAGTTCAAACCGCCAGCCTACACGCCGGCGCACCTGTGCGCGAAGGTGCACAACATCGCCGAAGCCGTCAGCCGCGTCGACGGCGGCCGCGGTCCCGACGTGATCCTTTTCCAGGAGATCGAGATCGACCAGACCCCGGAGTCGGGCGCCGACTACCTCGCGGTGCTGCAGAGGCATTCCGGGCAGAAACTCGACGAGCTTCTGCGGGCGCCGCTGGCCCACGACCTCGCGGGCCTGCCCGCCGAGGCCTGGCTGCTGAAGGCGTTTGAGGACCGCGGGCTCAAGGGCTATTCGGTGGTGGCCGGCGACGACCGCCCGGGTCGTCAGGAGGACGGATACCAGCGGGCGATCAAGTGCGTGGTGTTCACCCGATTTCCTGTGAAGGCTGTGCGCAACCATTCTGCGCCGAACGCGCGGAACATCCTCGAGGTGCTCCTCGACGTGGACGGGCATCCGCTCAGCGTCTTCGACAACCACTGGAAGTCAGGGGCTGGCGATCCCGCGATGGAAGCCATCCGGGTGCAGGACGCCCGCGTGCTGCGGGCGTGCATCGACGGGATCCTGCGCGACGATCCGCAGGCGGACATCATCATCGGCGGCGACTTCAACGAGCAGTACAACCAGAGGCTCAGGTATCCCATCATGAGGGAGACAGGGATCAACGACGTGCTCGGCTCGCAGGGCAACGAGCTGGCGATCCGGGGAGCGGCGCGCTCACTCTACAATCTCTGGTTCGAGCTTCCCGAGACGCAGCGCGGGAGCGACGTGTACCGGGGCGAGTGGGGAACGCTGATCCAGATGATCATCTCCCGCGGCCTGTACGACTGCCGCGGCATCCAGTACGTCGACAATTCGTTCGCCGTGCTGCGCGTGCCAGGGCTCAATGCCGATGCGCTGGGGCAGCCTGTGCGATGGAGCGCGGCTGGGCCGGCCGGCTCGGGATTCTCCGATCATTTCCCCGTTTATGCGCACTTCCGCACGGTGGAGGACAACCGGCCTGACCGTTGGCTTGCGCTGGAACAGCCGTCCGTCCGCGAGGAGACCGCAGCGCAGGTCAACAAGATCGATTACACAGCGCTTGCGGTCGAACAGGTGGCCCTGACCTGGGCGGCGATCCCGGCTGGAGCCGATCTGCGCGACGGCACCTACACCGGGGCGATATTTCTCGTCGAAGGCACGGTCCACGACCTGAAGCCGTTCACCATCGAATTCCGGGGGAAGACCTACGAAATCTACAGCCCTGTGCGCGGGCTGCGAGACGACCTTGCGCGGCGGTTTCACGCCGGACAAAAGATCCGATTCTACGGGGAACTCGGCACGTACCGCGGCCGCTGGCAGTTCGTGGTCCAGAGCGCCGCCTGGCTGCGGTAGAAAAAGCGGGTTTTGCGAAGATATGGAGCCGGAATAAGCAGCGGATCATTAGTCGTTTAAGAATGCCTTCTCCGCCGCCGGCGGGCCGCCGTTATCGATTGCTTGCGAGAAAACTGTAACTTCGGGGCTTCTCGCGGGTTCTCTAGTCGTCAGCCCACGAATCCCCGATGAAACCTTACATCCCGCTTCTCGCATTTACCGCGTGGCTTTTCGCCGCGCCCGGAATTCTCAACGCCAAGATCGAGCGTACTGTCGAAAAGACGTTCACGGTCCAGCCCGGAGGCACCCTGAAGGTCGGGACATCGGGCGGAAACATCGGCGTGGAGTCAGGATCCGGCGATACCGTCAAGGTGATCGCCAAGGAAAAGATCCGCGCCGACACCGATGCCGAGGCCGATGAAATGCTCAAGGATCTCGAGCTGATCATCGAGCAAAAGGGCAACGACGTGATCGCCTCGGCGAAATGCACGAAGTCCAATTTTGGCAGCTGGTTTGGCAAAAACTGCGTCGAGGTGAGCTTCACCGTCACTGTGCCCAGCCGTTACAGCGCCGACCTTCACACCTCGGGCGGCAACATCCATGTCGGGAATCTCGCAGGCAGGATGCTGGCCCGGACCAGCGGAGGCAACATTCACATCGGGGACATCGACGGCAGCGTCGATGCCGGGACGTCGGGAGGCAATGTGGAGATGGGATCCTGCACGGGCGACACCCGGTTGCACACCTCTGGCGGCAATGTGCGCGCGGAGAAGATCGTCGGCGCCGCCGACTTGAGCACTTCGGGCGGCGACATCAGGGTCCATCGCGTCGAGAACACCCTTTCGGCGCACACGAGCGGCGGCAACGTCGAGGCCGGGATCGGCGGCCTCCTCAAGGGGGACTGCTCGCTCGGCACCTCGGGCGGCGACGTGAAGGTCAGGGTCGACAAGGCGGCGGCCTTCCGGCTCGATGCGTCGACGAGCGGCGGGAGCGTGCGCGCCGATGGGCTGACGCTCACGCTCGACGGCGGCGAACTCCACCGCAGCCACATTTCCGGATCGGTGAACGGCGGCGGCCCCCTGCTGAAGCTCCGCACCTCGGGCGGCAGCATCCGGGTCGTCACCGAATAGCGCTTTGTTAGTGATCGATTGTGTGTAACCCCGGGCGTGCGGAGACCGTGCGCCCGGGTTCTCGTTGGCGTGACCCGGGCTGCGGGGACAGCCCAACACGCCCGGCGACCGCCTGTCACGGAGGAATTGCGCCCGGCGTCCTGCGGCGCAGAGTCTGGGCTATCATGAAACCCAGCTGCCATATCCCCATCCTGATCATCAGTGTCGCCCCGCTGTTGACTCCGCCGGCGCCGGCTTCTGCGCCCCAGAAAGAAGCCGATCCCGCGGCTGTCTGGGATCTGACTCCCCTCTATCGCGACGAGGCGGCGTGGAGCGCCGCCGAGGATCATTTCGCCGCCGAGATTCCCCGCATCAAGGCCTATCAGGGGAGGCTGGGGGAGAGCGCGACAACGCTGCGCGAGGCCCTGGAGCTCATCTCCGGCCTCCGTCAGGAATTCAGCAGGCTGGGCAGCTATGCCTCGCTCCGGTACGACGAGGACCGGCGCGTGGCGGCCACGCTCGAGCGCCGTCAGGAGATCGAGCTTCTCGGGACCGCGTTCTCGCGCGCCACGAGCTTCTTCAAGCCGGAACTGCTCGCGGTGGGGGAGGCCAGGCTGCAGTCGTTCATCGCCTCCGAACCGGGGCTGGCTCCCTACCGGTTTCCGCTGCAGGAGATCCTGCGCGGCGCCCCGCACACGCTCGGGGCCGAAGCC